>Ga0194132_10000072_pt1 | contig 180805 bp, 157 predicted proteins | sample TA2KigOf80mmetaG_FD_148612 | JGI IMG/M metagenome (GOLD analysis project Ga0194132, IMG submission 148612) | Freshwater microbial communities from Lake Tanganyika, Tanzania - TA2015054 Kigoma Offshore 80m | ecosystem: Environmental > Aquatic > Freshwater > Lake | place: Tanzania: Lake...
TGCCTCCTGCTCGCGTATGCCATCCCTATCCTCTGCGGCGGCTTGGCGTCATTACCTAAGGCAAGAGCCGGATGCGGGAAATCCGCTCGTCCGGATCTGTGGAGGGGGGCATGGGCAACCATGATTCCTACTCCGACTCGGGGCTACGCGGTCAGAGCGCGAGCCGATAATCGTTCGGCACGACGAGCGTTAGCCGCTGCCCGAGGAGCGTCTCGAGCGAAATGAATCTCTTGCGCTGGGAAGTACATCGTTCGGTAGGCATGGACGGTCTCCTCCGGTGCCAGCCCCTCTTGTGCTCGGGCAACCGCGCGCTCGAGAGCCGTATCGAACGTGCAATCGATCGAAATCGAGAGATCATAGCGTGGCGCGAACGCGCGCTTGAGCAGGTAGAGCCGGCCCTGGGGCGCCCAGACGCGATGAGTTGACTCTCGGCTCGGCCTGGGGCATCGTGTCCGCCGAACGCCGCAAGGAGGTTGTACCGTGACTCGATCCACATCTGCCGGCCTTGTCGTGGCACTGATCCTCGCTTTCACCTCGTCCGGCCCATCCGCACAGGATGCCGCGAGTGTTGTCGCCACCGCGTCGAACGCGATGGGCGTCGACGCGCTCAGGACGGCTCAGTTCTCCGCGACCGGCCACGACTTCGCCCTTGGCCAGGCGCCAAACCCCTCGTCGCCGTGGCCGAAGTTTCTGAACAAGACCTATACGCGGGTCATCAACTTCGAAGCGCCGGCGTCCCGCGTGGACCGCGTGCGTGTCCAGGCCGAGCATCCTCCGCGGGGTGGTGGGCAGCAGCCGGTCATCGGCGAACAGAAGCAGAGTCAGACCATCGTGGTGAAGGCCGACACGCCCTGGGCGCAGCAGCTCGAAATCTGGATGCTGCCGCATGGCTTCCTCAGGGCAGCCGCGACGAGGGCGACGACGCTCGAGACGAAGACCGTGGCAGGGAAACGTTACCGCGTCGTCAGCTTCATCGGTGACAACAAGGCCAAGGTCAATGGCTACGTGAGCGATCAGGGTCTGGTGGAACGCGTCGAGACGTGGATCGACAACCCATTCCTCGGCGACATGCACGTCGAGGCGGTGTACGACCAGTTCAAGAGCGACGGCGGCGTCCAGTTTCCGCTGCACATCGTGCAGCGGCAGGGCGACCATCCCACGTTCGACTTGACCGTGACCGATCTGAGACTGAACGTGCCGGTGACCATCGATGCGCCCGCGCCAACGCCCGCTCCGCCGGCACCGCAAACCGCCTCAGAGAGGATCGGCGACGGCATGTACCTGATCACGGGTGGCTACGCTGTGCTCGCGGCTGACTTCAAGGATCACATCGTGCTCCTCGAGTCGGGGCAGAACGAGGCCCGCGCCCTCGCCGTCATCGCGGAGGCCCGCAAGATCATCCCGAATAAGCCCATCAAGTACGTCGTCAACACGCACAGCCACATCGATCACTCGAGTGGGCTGCGCGCGTTTGTGGCCGAGGGGATCACGATCCTCACGCATCAGCTCAACACGTCGTATCTAGAACGCGTGCTGAGCGCACCGCACACGCTCAATCCGGACAAGGCGCAGGCGGCTGGCAAGAAGCCGATCGTGGAAGGCGTGGGCGACAAGCGGGTGCTCACCGACGGTACGCGGATCCTCGAGCTGCACCACATGAAGAACTTCAATCACCACGATGGCACGCTGATCGCGTATTTGCCGAAAGAGAAGATCCTGTTCCAGGCTGATGCGTACAACCCGCAGGCGGCGACCGCTGCACCGCCCACGCCTCCGAGTCCGTACACCGTGAGCCTGTTCGACAACATTCAGCGGTTGAAGCTGGACGTCGCGAGGATCATCCCCGTGCACTATCCCGCGGACAATCGCACCATCACGCTCGGCGAACTGACCCGCTGGGCAGGCAAGAGCTCCAGCTAGTGCCACGCCGACGCCGCCTCGTGCCGGCGCCGCCCCCTGCGGCGGCGCCGGTCGCTGTCAGTCACTTCCGTCCGCACCCGTGGCACGGCTTGGACGTTGGTCCTGAGCCGCCGATCCTGCTCAACGCGTACATCGAGATCACGCCCTTCGACCTGATGAAGTACGAGGTCGACAAGGTGTCGGGATACTTGAGGGTCGATCGGCCGCAGCGGTCGTCGGCCCAGCATCCGACCTTGTACGGATTCGTGCCGCGCACCTACTGTGGCGACCGCGTGCGCACGCTTGCCCCCACCGCAGACCAGGGAGATGGCGATCCGCTCGACATTTGTGTGCTGAGCGAGCGGGCGATCACGCGCAACGAGATCATCGTTCGCGCGCGCGTCATCGGCGGACTGCAGATGGTCGATCACGGAGAGGCCGACGACAAGATTATCAGCGTGCTCGACAACGACTACGTGTGGGGCGACGCGCGCGACCTCCGCGATCTACCCGCCGTGCTGGTCGAGCGTCTCCAACACTACTTCATGACCTATAAGCTGGTGCCTGGCGAGAAACCGCAGGTCACGATTGCGCGCGTCTACGGCCGGTCGCACGCCGTGAAGGTGGTCCAGGCCTCGATGGACGACTACGTCGACATGTTCGCGCGCTAGGCCGCGCGCCCCTTCTACTTCGGCGCGGGGAAATAGGCGAGCCGATCGCCGCGTTGCGCGCCGAGCCACATCTCGTCTCCGATCTGGACTGCCGTCGTCGATGCGACGAAACCATCGATTGCCTTGTGCTGGAAGATCCGGCGGACCTCCAAGGTCTGCTGATCGATCCGTGCGACGTTCGACGTCTCCCGCAACGGTTCACGCGGTTCGACGATCGAGCGCCCGTCCTTGTCGCTGTGGCCGGCCGCGAAGAGGACGGACCCGTCGGCCGAGAAGCGGACGTTGTCCGGTCGGAATCCCAGCTTCACCTCGTCTCGCTGAATGGGCGTGCCTCCGCGTGAGATCCGCGTCAGCTTCTCTTCCGCCCATCCGGCGATGAACAGCCACCGGCCGTCCTTCGAGATCTCCAGACCGTTGGGCGCTGTCTTCTCGGAGCCCGGGACGCGCCGCCAACCGGTTTCGACCCGGTACTGCCACACGTCACCTGTGGGACCGCTGGTGGCGGCAAAGCCTCCCTCGGGCAGGGCGACGACGCTGTTGAACGTGAGCGTCGAGAGGGCGGGTGCGCAGCCGACCCACGTCAATGATAGCGGCGCGGCGCGCGCGTCGACCTCGAACGCCTCGATTGACTCGCGCGTCCCGTGATGCACGACGTACAAGGCGTGAAGCCCGTTGGGACCGGGCTTGAGATACAAGCCATGTGCGCGGAACTGATCCGCGTTCTTGAGCGCGAGCGGACCCGGGCAGGTCGGATACCCTCCCGCGTCGAATCGCTCGCGCTGGCCTGGCGCTGGGAACACGGCGGAGCTGGACTTGTTCTTCACGTTCACGATGTGGAGGCGTCCGCCCTCGCGGTTGCCGGACGCGATGGCCCACTCGCCGCCCGGGAGGACCGCGATGTCTTCGGGGCTCGCCATGCCGCAGATGAACTGGATACCGTCAACCGGCGTGCAGGGCGTGGCGCCCACGACGGCATAGCCAGGTTCGGTCTGGCCCTGCGTCGGAGCTTGGGGCTGAGCTGCTGCAGGGGCGGACACGGAAGCAGGGGCGGTCGATCGGTCTCCGGCCGGCTCGGGCGCTCCGCAACCGAAGGCGAGCAGCAGGAACGCGCTACACAGAGTCTCGGTGAGCGGCTTCATGGTGCCTCACGATACCTCGCCACGCGTCGCGTTACCAGGGTGGGAGCGTCATGAACAGGAAGTCCCGCAGATAGGGGTCCTCGCGGGCGAGCAGCTCGTCGGCAGTTCCCTCGAAGTAGATACGCCCCTCGTGCAGCACCATGAACTGCGCGCGATCGGCGCCGCGTCCGCTGACGTCCATGATGTTGATGTTCCCATTGGCGCGCACCACCTCGTGTTTGGCGACATAGTACGCGTCGCGAATCTGATGGGTGACGACGATCGCCGTGACCTGCTCGATATCTCGCAGTTTAACGACTTCGTCGTTCACCGAATTCGCCGTGATTGGGTCGAGCCCCGTCGTCGGGTCATCGAACAGCAGCAGGCGTGGCCGGGCGGCAATCGCGCGGGCGATCGCCACGCGACGTCGCTGACCCCCCGAGAGCGCGGACGGCATCTGGTCGATGTACTCGCCGAGCCCGACAAACCCGAGCACCTCGACGACCCGCGCGCGTACCTCGTCAAGGGGCAGCCGCACCTCTTCGTACAGCCGGTACCCGACGTTCTCTGCGACCGTGAGCGAATCGAAGAGGGCCGTCTCCTGAAACGACATGCCGATGTCGCCACGAATCGCCATGAGGTCGGGCTCCGACATCTGATCGATCCGCTGCCCGTTCACGTGGATCGTTCCGCTGTCGGGGCGGAACAGGCCAAGGATCAGTTTCAGGACGATGGATTTCCCGGCGCCACTGGCGCCCAGAAGGATGCGCATCGTGCCTCTGGGTACGGAGAAGCTGACGTCGCGAAGCACGACTTGGCCGTCGAAGGCAAAGGAGACTCGATCGAAGACGACGGCGGGCGAGTCCACGATGGCGTCGTACGTTATCACGGCCTCGCCAGGTGCCAGCCAGGCACCCGTCACAGTCTCCGATTTGAGACTGAATTCGCTCGCCTCCGCTCGTCCGAGCGATGTCGGGCGGGCCGGCGACAGTAGCTTGTGACTTGCGACTGGCGCCTTGGTAGACTGCTGCGGTGTTCGCGATCGGGTGAGGCTCATGGTTGGGACGTCACTCAAGACCTCGGAATTCGTGCTGTCGTTGAAGACGCCGCTCGCGGTAGGGGCCGTTGTGATCTCGTGCGCCGCACCACGCGCGAGCGCACAGGATGCGGCGCCGCCGCCGGCATTGCTGGCGGGTGCCTTCAGCGCGGCCCAAGCCGCTCGCGGCGAAGAGACGTTCAAGGAAGTGTGTGCGGCGTGCCACAACATCGACGAGATGGCGGGTGCCCGGTTTCGCTCGAGTTGGGCCGATCAGACGGCCGGGGATATCTTCGACTTCCTTTCCAACGCAATGCCACAAGGTGATCCTGGGAGTCTGACGCCGGAGGAGTACCGGAACATCATCGCGTTCTTCCTGAACCGGAGCGGCTACCCTGCGGGTGAACGCGAGCTGCCTGTCGACAAAGCAGAGCTCTCGAAGTTGCGGATCGTGGCGTTGTCGAAATGAGAGTCGAGGCAGATAAGGCTGAGAGCTGAATGGAGACGACCATGCGTGCATTCCGATCCGGTCAACGTGTCGTCGGCCCTCCGGGCGTTCTGGCAGTGGCGCTGTTCCTGGCGCTGTCATCGACCCCCAGCGCGCAGTTGCCGGGCACCGCGAACGGCGAGTGGCGATATCTGGGTGGCGATGCCGGACACACGCGCTCGTCGACGCTCAACCAGATCAATGCGTCGAATTTCTCGGGGCTCAAGGCGGTCTGGGTGTATCGCGGCGACAACTTCGGCCCGGGCGTCGAGTACACCGCACGGTCGACGCCGATCCATGTCAACGGCACGCTCTACACGGTCATGGGACAGCGCCGGCAAGTGGCGGCGATCGATGCCGCGACCGGTGAGACACGCTGGACGTTTCGCGAGCCAGACACGATGCGGTACCTCCGCTCGCCGCGCACCGACTTCGGGAAGGGCGTGGCCTACGCGGAAGTCGATGGACGAGGTGTGATCTTCGTCTCTACACCGGCGTTCTTCCTGTGGGCCCTCGATGCGAAGACCGGTCGTCCGCTGGAGAACTGGGGCACGAAGCCAGTTCCGCTGAAGGAGTTTCCGAAGAGCGGCGTCATCGACATGATTCCGGACCTTGTCAGTGACTGGGACCCGTGGTTGAAGTGGAAGGGCGGTGCCTACGACCCTGACTACGGCTTGCCGCGTCAGCTCGGGATGATCACCTGCTCCTCACCACCGATCGTCGCCAACGGGGTGGTCGTGGTGCTGGCGGGACATGAGCCGAGCTACGACCAGACCCGCATCGAGAACGTCCCGGCGGACATCCAGGGCTACGACGCGAAAACGGGCAAGCGGCTGTGGAAATTCCATGTGATTCCGCGCCCAGGCGAGGTCGGACACGAGACGTGGGAGAACGACGCGTGGAAGCACTCCGGCAACATGGCGTCGTGGGCGCCCGCGTCAGCCGACCCGCAGCGTGGTCTCGTCTATATCGTCACCAACGCCTCGACGTACCAGTTCTACACAGGGCATCGACCTGGCCACAACCTATTCGGTGGCAGCGTGCTCGCGCTCGATGTGAAGACCGGCCAGCGGAAGTGGCACTACCAGATTCATCACAGCGATCAGTGGAACTACGACATTCCCACGGCGCCGATCCTGATGGACCTCACGGTCGACGGGAAGAGGATTCCCGCGCTCATCCAGAACACGAAGCAAGGGCTCATCTTCGCGTTGAACCGCGAGACCGGGCAGCCCATCTGGCCGATCGAAGAGCGTCCGGTGATGCAGACGCAGGTGCCCGGGAACTACACGGCGAAGACGCAGCCGTATCCGACGCGTCCGGAACCGCTCGACAAGATCGTGCTGGGCGGTATCACAGACGAGTACGTCATGGATTGGACGCCGGAGCTGAAGAAAAGAGCGACCGACATCTTGAGCAAGTTCAACATCGGCGGCCTGTACGTGCCGCCGTTGCCCTATCCGCACACGAATAGCTACGTCAATAACGTCGGCTGCGTGGGTGGCCTGAACATCTACCATCCGCCGGTGGCCGATCCGACCACGGGCATCATGTACGCGTCACATCAGCGTGGGTGTAGTGCGCCTCAGTACCTCGTGCCCACTGAAGGCAAGGACGAGGAGAGAGGACTGGCAGGCAAGAGCGAAGAGGAGTGGCGTGGCCGCGAGCGGCACACACCGACGACGGGGACGACCGTCGCGCGTTTCAAGCAGGGCGGTCCGCGGACTGGCGTGCTGCCGTTGATGGACGGCGTCCCGGTCTACAAGCCGCTCAATCAGGCGCTTGCCGCCTACGACATGAACACCGGCGAGAAGCTCTGGGACATTCCGGTTGGACAGACGCCGGCGCGGCTCAGGAACCACCCGCTGCTCAAGGGCGTGAACGTGCCGAACGTCGGTGGGACAGGCCACTCAATTCAGATGGTCGTCGGCGATCTCTTGGTCCAGACCACCGAAGACCTGCGAGGCGAGGCGGAGGCGAACGACAAGGGGATGCCGCTCCTTCACGCCCGCGACAAGAAGACCGGGCGGATCCTCGCCAGCGTCGAACTCCCGGTTCCGGGCCAGTACGGCATGATGACCTTCATGCACGACAAGAAGCAGTACATCGTCGTGCAGGCCGGCAGCGCACGGCGCAAGCAGCCCGGAGCGCTCGTTGCCCTTGCGTTGCCCGACTAGCTAGGGTCTCGAGTGTGTCAATCGCGTGTGGCGTGGTTACGCCAGGTGCCAGGGGTTTACTTCGTATTCACCCTCGTGCTCTGACTCGTCACACACTGCCATCGCCCGTCGCGCCACACGAAGACGTCGATGTAGCGAAACGTGACCTCGTGGCGGACGCCATTGCGCGGGCCGACCATCGTGCGCGCGAACCGTACGATCGCGGTGTCACCGTAGGCGCGTACTGTGAAGTCCTTGATGGTCGATTCGTCGATGCGCTGGTTGAACTCGCGAACGAGTGCGAGCTCCTTGGCTTTGTCGCCTTGCGAACCGTCTTCGTAGGTCGAGACGTACTCGTCTGCCAGAATGGCGTTCACGAACTCGACGTCGTTGCGTTCAACGGCGGCGGCCCACACCTCTTCGAGCTCGCGAAAAATCTGCTGGTCGGAACGACCCCGAAGGTCCTGCGCGGCGACGGCTGAAGACATGGCAACCAGCACCCAGGCGAGGACCAAGCCCCATTTCATCATGGATCAAGAGCTTACCGCGATTTCGCCATCGCGGCATGCCTCAGCTGACCTCGAACCCGTGGACCCTTGAACCTGCGAACACGTGAACCCTGTGACCCTGTTCTGCCCGTCATGGGCGGCTCGGAGCGGAAGCGCGCCGCGTGATCGCAACGAGCTCGCGACCGCCGAGGGCCGTCTTGCCGACCGTCATCCCCATGACCTCGTAGCCGGCCTTTTCGACGCCCCGCAGTTCTCTCTCCAGCGTCGACGTCTTGGAGGTCGCCAGCAGCCTGTACTGCGAAGGGGGCCCGCTGCTGTCTTTGTCTCGCTCGAGGATGCAGACGACCTCGTCGCCACCGAACATCGATTCAAAGACCGTCTGGCCGACATACTCGTACCCTTCTTGTGCGGCGGCCTGGAGCTCTTTCTCCATCGTGGACGTACGGTTGGTCGCCAAGAGCTTGTAGGCGAATCGCGAGCGCGAGGTGCCGCTCTTGGCCAGGACCGCGACGACCTCGTTTCCGCCGATGGCCGTTTCACCGCCCATCACCGCTCTGAAGCGGAAACCTGCCTCGGCCACCTCGTTCAGCTCCTTCTCCATCGTCGAGGTCTTGTTGGTGGCGAGTACGCGGTGCTCCACACCGGGCGGTGTCTGGGCTGACGATGTCGTCGCGGCCGTCGCGCACAACCACACAAACACCGCCGCTCGAACGGCCGCCCGCTCAGTCTTGGATGTCATCACGATGCTCCTGGCATGGGACGAGCTGACCCCAACTGTAGCAGGATGGTCGAGCGTCGATCGGCCTGGACCCAGACCAAGCTGAGCCACACAACTGCAGGGCTGCAGGGTCGTCGGTCGGCGTTGACCGCTGCACGATGGCGAATCAGCCGTCGCGTTCTGTGATAGCATCGCGCCGCCTCGGCCCCCAACACTCTCCGGTCGTGTGTGGAGGAGACACCCATGTCACAGCGGTGGACCTTACGAGCAGCCTCGCTGACCCTGGCGATCGTCGCCCTCGTCGCTGGATCAGCCCACGCGCAGAGCGCGATTTCAGGGTTGCTCACCGACGCCTCTGGCGCCGTACTGCCTGGGGTGACCGTCGAGGCGACGAGCCCCGTGCTCATCGAGAAGGTGCGCACGACCGTTACCGACGCGCAGGGTCTCTACACCCTCGTCGATCTCCGACCAGGCACCTACGTGGTGACGTTCTCGTTGAGCGGTTTCTCGACCCTTCGGCGCGAGGGGCTGCTGGTGTCGTCGAATCTCACGTTACCCGTGAACGTCGAGCTCACCGTCGGTGGCCTCGAGGAGACGCTGGCCGTCTCCGGACAGGCGGCCGTCGTCGACGTCCGTAATGCGGCGCGCACCGCGGTCTTGACGCGCGAGCTGCTCGACGCCCTGCCGACGTCTCGCACGTACACGACGGCCGGAGCGATTGTACCTGGCATCAGGCTCACCAAGCCGGATATCGGAGGCACACAAGCCGTGCAGCAGGCGTATCCCGTCTCTCGCGGCATGGTGAATCACCAGGACAACAATGATGATGGTCGACGGCATGCCGGTGAGGCTAAATGGGACCACCTCGCAGGCCTACACCAACTTCTCGATGGTCGAAGAGGTCACCTATCAGACGACCGGGCTTGGTTCTGAAACCTCCGGGGGCGGCGTGCGGGTCAACATGGTTCCGAAGGAAGGCGGCAACGCCTTTCGCGGGTACTTCTTCCTGGGCGGCTCGAGCGGGACGTGGCAGAGCAACAACATCACACCCGAGTTGCGGGGGCGCGGACTGCCGTCGCCAACGTCGACGGACTATCTCTACGATCTCAATCCATCCTTCGGTGGACCGATCAAACGAGACGCCCTCTGGTTCTTCGGCTCGTATCGTCGATTGGTGCTGAACACGCGTCCCGGCGGGACCTATGCGGACGGTCGGCCAGCCATCGAAGACCAGTGGATCGACAGCGGATCGGCACGCGTCACCTGGCAACTATCCTCGAAGCACCGGCTGACCGGGTATCTGGATCGCGCGTTCAAGGGCAAGGGGCACGACTTCACCGACTTGGTGCCGGCGGAGGTGTCCCCGGCACTCATCGACCCTGAAACGGCGGCCAGCAAGCGCGACCCGAAGGTCTACTACATCGGATATGGCAAGTGGACGGCGACGCTCAGCAACAGACTGCTGCTCGAGAACGGTGTGTCACTCGCCGTCAACAACTACTCGATCATCTACCAGCCCGGGATCGCCGCGCCGCAGGGTTCCCCGCGCTTTCTCACCAGCTTCCCACGCATCGACATCCTTCGAGGGACATTGACGGGCGCCTCCGACTTCACGCCCAACTTCCAGCGGCAGGTCGCCTATGCGCTCGGGTCGCAGATGACCTACGTCACGGGATCGCACAACGTGCGTGTCGGTTACCAGTGGCGGTTCGGCCCGGTTGATTCCCAGGTCGACTCGACCAACGCGGATCTCAACGCGCGCTACCGGAACGGGGTGGCGGACAGCGTCACCATTCGCAACGCTCCAGTCGAAGCGAGGCACTACCTGAACGCCGACCTCGGCGTCTTCGTGCAGGACTCGTGGACCATCGGGCGCATGACGCTCACGCCCGGCGTCCGCCTCGAGTACCTGAATGCCGAGGCCCGTGCGACGGCGGCCGGTCCGGGGCGATTCGTGCCTGCCCGGACGTTCGACGGGACGATTCCGAACGTGCCGCGGTGGCGCGACGTCGCCCCTCGCCTTGGCCTCGCGTATGACGTGTTTGGCGATGCGAAGACGGCGGTGCGGGCCAGCCTCAGCCGCTACATGAACCAGAATCAGACCGATATCGTGAGTCGTTACAATCCGATGGCGCAGCAGACCGATCGACGCAATTGGTTCGACTGCGATCTACGCCCCGGGACGTCGACCTGCTCGGGCCTCTCCCTGCCGTCCAACGGCGATGGCATTCCGCAAGACAACGAGATCGGTCCAACCGGCAATCGCAACTTTGGCGTTTCGACGGGCCGTCGACCGGATCCGGGTCTGCGTCGCCAAAACAACTGGGACTACAGCGTCGGCGTCGACCATGCGGTGACGCCGAGTCTGTCAGTGACCGGCGCCTGGTACCACCGCACATTCCAGAACGTCGAGGGGCAGTACAACACGCTCGTGGATCCCGTCACCGACTGGGTCGCCTTCCAGACGACAAATCCGCTGACGAATCAGCCGATGACGATGTTCAACCTGAACCCGGCGAAGCTGGGGCTGGTGGACCTGGTCGACCGCAACTCGGACGTGAACACGCGGATCTATACCGGCTTCGAGGCGAGCTTCCGTTTGCGGTTGCCCCGTGGAGCCACGGCACTGGGGGGCTGGATGCGCGAGCGGACGCAGATCGTTGCCTGCGACACGAGCAACCCCAATCAGTTCCTGTACTGCGATCAGACCGGAAAGCTCCAGCAGGCGCTCGGACCGGCGGCCGGCATCCCGTTCCTCAACGAGTTCAAGCTGGCGCTCGCATATCAGTTACCGTGGCAGATGAACGCCAGCATGTCGATGCTCAGCTATCCGGGTCCGATGCTGCGCGTGGACTGGTTGCCCGCCGCGGCGGCCTTTCCCAATGGGCAACGCACGCAACCGGTCACCGTGCCGCTCATCGCGCCAGGGACGAAGTACGGCGACCGTTGGAATCAGGTGGACTTCGGCGTGAAGAAAACCCTGCGGATCGCGCGGGCGGATCTTGAAGGGCAAGTGGACATCTTCAACGCATTCAACTCGAGTGCCGTGTTGACGCAGCTCCAAGTCTTTGGCCCCACGCTCGAGCGACCGACCGCGATTCTGCAAGGCCGACTCGTGCGGTTATCGGTGGGAGTAAGGTTCTAGAGAGCCGAGAGCATCTCTCCTCTCAGCTCTCACATCTCCGCCGAGCGTCAGTTGCCAGGGATCATCAAGTGCGCCGTCGAAGTCCCGGCGTTCATGAGCCACAGGCCGCCCTGCTTCGGGTTGTCCGGGATGCCACCAAGCGATGCGCTCGTCGCGCCGGGCACGGCGACCGTCATGTGCTTGCGGGGGTTGGCCGCATCGCCCATGGCGTGCCACCAGATCGAGCCGTACTCGGGCTTCTCACGCGTGCCGTCCTTTTCCGCGGCGTCGATGAGTGCCTGCGTCTTGGCCTTGTCACCCGCCGCCTCGAACCGCAGGTTCTGCGCCGCGCGCTTCAGGTTGTTGATGCTCGTGCACTCAATCGAGAATGCCGCCTGCCCGGGCAGGCCCGACAGGTCATAGCACACCAGGTTGTTGGTGCCCTTGCGCAGGGTGTCGTACGTGAAGTCCGGCTTCCACTTGATGACGGTGGCGCCCTCTTTCTGTGGTGCCGGGGCGGCGATGAGCGCTTTGTCGACTTCTGGCGACGCCTGCGCGAACGCGCTGGCCGACACTACAACGAAACCGAGAACGAGATGGGCAATCCGTTTCATATGGGACCTCATAGTTGGCGATCGAACTCACGGGTGCGTGCCGCGAGCAAGGAATCTACCACGGCGCGTGCCGCCGCGCCTATCGGACCGAACCGTTCAGGTTGACGGCGAGAAACCCGTTCGCGTGGCCAGCAAACACCATTTTGGCACTCGAGGGTCTTGGGACCGGCGTTGGCGTGAACGAGCTGCCCGTCGAGCGCATGCCCACCCACGCCTCGCCGGCGGCACCAGCCACTCGAAGAAGGCGCTCGTGACCGATTGCGCCGTCTGATTAGGGGCGCATCATCATTCGGCCCGAATCGAGTCCACGGCGATCTTCTTCGTCTTGTCGTCGACCGTGCCAACCACCCGCACCTTCTTGGCCACGAGGGTCGCCGCAGTCTTCTGATCGCTCAGGCCGTAAGCCGTCTTGCCGTCGAAGACCACGTACGCGGCCCCGTGTGCGTCCACGCAGGCTTTAGCGCACTCGGCGTCGTTGCTCCCCATCCTCATCTTCGAATGATCGGCCCTCGCGCACATGTCATCGGTGATCGTGCCGACGATGGTCTGCTTGGCCTGTGCGGCCGTCACTGCCGCCGCGGCGAGGCACGCGCACACGGTGATGGCGGCGAAGAGGCCACCTATGGTCATCGGGACGCGTGTGGGGCACGGAGCGAATCGGGACAGCATCATGCCCGGGAAGATATCACGGCCCGGGCTGGACCGAGCGGGCTGACAGGCCGGCCGGCGCGTCGGAGGACGCGCTCTACCTTCGAATGGCTGATGTAGGATGGCGGCGCATGGACCCGATGTTCCGGTGGCTCGAGACGTCCGCGTTCAGCACCTGGACGCGTGAGTCCACCTCGGTCTTCGCGTACCCCACGTTTCTCTCGGCACATGCGATTGGGATGGGACTGGCTGTCGGCGTCTGCGTGGCGGTCGCGTTTCACCGGCTCGGGTGGCTCCCCGGAGTGCCGGGCCACGAGTTGCGCCGATGGTCATTCGTCCTCTGGTTCGGCGTCCTGCTCAACGCCGCATCGGGGGTCCTGTTGCTGATCGCGTACCCGACCAAGGCCCTGACCAACCCTGTCTTCTATCTGAAGCTCGCATGTATCGCCGTTGGCCTTTGGCTCTATCGCGCGATGGATCGCAGGTTGGAGCCCACCACGGTCCTGGACGCTCGGGCAGGCGTCGAGGGAGCCTGGCCGGATCGGAGCGCCCTGCGACGCGTCGCCGTCGGCTCGCTGGTGAGCTGGGCCGCGGCCATTACCGCCGGCCGCCTGCTCGCGTACACCTATCGGCGGCTGTTCGTGGACTTCTGAACGTGGCCGTCTTCCAGATCTGGCTTGCAAGCGTGCTCTATGTGCCGGCTGTCGCTGAGGTCATGCGCATGGCCTTCGTCTGGCCTCTTGCCGAGAGCGTGCACTTCATCGGGTTGTCGCTTCTCGTCGGTACCGTGGTCCTGTTCGACTTGCGCCTCCTTGGCATCGCGCGCGGCATTCCAGCCGCGGCGTGGCACCGGCTGATTCGCTACGGTTTGATCGGGTTCGCTCTCAATGCCGCGACGGGTCTGCTGTTCCTGATGACGGAACCGGACCAGTACATCTACAACCCGTCGTTCATGCTGAAGATGGCTTTCATCGCGACGGCGGGGCTGAACGCGCTGAGCTTCTACTTCTCCGTGGGTCCACGCCTGCTCGCCCCAGGTGTGCCACTTGACGCGCCGCGCACGGCGAAGGTGATCGCTGCCGCGTCGCTGACGCTGTGGATGTGCGTCATCATCGCCGGCCGACTCTTGACGTTCTACCGGCCGTTCGACTGTGCGCCTGGCGAGGCGACGGGCCTCGTCCTCCTTTGCGTGCCCGGTAAACCTCAATGACGGTTGTCGCGTAGAAGCTCGAAGGGTGAAGGCGAGCGCAGAGCCCCTACACGTTATGACCGTTGCGCTTCGTGATTGAGCATCCACTGGACGCCGAAGCGATCAGTGAGCGCGCCGAAGCGACCCTAAAATTGATCCGACAAGGGCATCGTGATCGTGCCGCCCTTGGAGAGCCGTTCCCAAACGCGGGTCTGCTCGTCTTTGTCGGTGAAGTTCAAGCTGATCGACACCTGAGTCCCCGGTGTGGGCGCCGTCCCTCCCATCCCATCGGAGGCCATCAGGATCAGGCTGTCCGTCTTGATGGTCGCGTGCATGACCAGGTCCTTGGCTTCAGGCGGCACCTGCATGGGACTGTCTCCCATGCGCATGACGTGGCTCGTCGCGCCGGGTGCCTCAGACCAGAACTTCACGGCCTCAGTACAGGTGCCGTTCAAGGTGACGTAGGGATTCATCGTGGTAGCCATGCGCGGACATTGCCTCAAATGGCTGGCGGGGTGCACAGAATTGCACAGCTCCATCTGCCGGCTGCATAAGCGGACGTCCATCGCGTTTGAGCGGCACACATCTGCCTGAACGCCCATACGCCGCCGCCGACGACAACCCGCCGCCTACGGGCAATCGCCGGTTCGAGCGGTAGCGAGACGGATGTGAATGACCCTCCCGTTCGGCGCCGCGAAGCGGTGCATAATCGCACGCAGCGGAGGTGGACATGCGTCGCGTCACGCTCAGTGTCATGGTCGGTGTGGTCACGGTGGGACTCTCGATGACGGCCTCGGTGGGTTGGGCGCAAGAAAGCAGGATCCGCGTGCGGAGCATTCGCGTGCTGGCGACCGACCCGGAGGCGTTGGCCAATTTCTACAAGAAAGCGTTTGGCATGTCCGAGACGCGCCGGCCCGTGGACACGCCGACCTTCAAGGAGATCGTGATCAACTCAGGCTCGACCGTTGAGCTCGCTCGCAAGGCGACGAGCACACCGATCGTCATCGCCTCGAGGGGCAAGGAGCCGGCCACCGGTGCCATGGCCGCGCTCATCGTCCAAGTGCCGGACATCGACAGGGCCATCGAGCTGGCGAAGGCGGCGGGCGCCATCGTCATGCGCGGACCGAACAAGTCGGGCGAGGGGCTCGGGTTCGCGTTTCTGAAAGATCCGGACGGCAATCAGTTCGAGCTGGTCATGTCGCCGAAGTAGTGGCCCCCCGCCTGGCTCCGATGGCGTTTCGACCCGCCGATTGGCCGTCGCTCACGGTCTTCATGGCGATCGTGGCGTTCGTGATCGCCGCCCTGCTTGTGGGGACTCGGGTGGCGATGCTGCGCGCTCGCGGATCGGAAGCCGCGCGGCACGTGACGACACGTGTGGCCGTTGGAATCGCATTATGGCTATTCGTCACCTCGACTCCGGTGTTCGCCGGCGTACTTGCGGCCCAGCCGTTTCCACGGATCCCGCTGGCCTTCGCGGCGATCAATCTCAGCGCACTGTCGTTTGGCCTTTCCTCACTCGGTGGCCAGATCGCACGGCACCTCCCGCTCTGGAGTCTGGTCGTGTTCCAGGGATTCCGGCTTCCCCTCGAGCTCGTGCTGCACCGATGGGCGGAGGGAGGCATGATTCCGACGACCATGACCTGGAGCGGTTCGAACCTCGACATCGTGAGCGGCATTGTGGCGCTTGGAGCGGCACCGTTCGTCGAGCGCAGCCGAACACTGGCGTGGATCGCCAACCTCGTGGGGATCGCCCTCCTCGTGAACGTGGGTCGCGTGGAGATGAAGTCGTCGCCACTCCCGTTTGCGTGGAATGTCGACCCGCCCCTCCAACTCATCCTCTATCTGCCGTATGCCTTGATCGGCACGGTCTGCGTGGCTGGCGCGTTGGCCGGCCACGTCATCCTGACGCGGCGACTGCTGATGGCAGCCCCTCCGCTGCCACCGGCTCAGTACCCGAACGCGTGACCTGCAGGTCGGTTGCGGCGCGCGAGTCGTCGATGCCGTCGAGCGTCATGGAAGGCCCGGCGCGAGCGAGACCGAAGGCAACCGGACCGCTTCCGCCGAACGCCCAACGCCAAACCCCACCCGTCAGATATTGGCGGTGAGCGTTTCGTACGCGGGACGGCCCGCCTCGAGCGACGTCAGGATCATGTCCGACTCGACAGGCGCGCGGCGAATCACGTTTTCGCCGACGGCGTCGACGAGCGCGTTCAGGACCGCATTGGTGCCCGCGGCAACCGGCGGCTCACCGATTCCACGTGCTCCCACGGGCGTCCCAGGATCCGGAATGTTCAGCGCATCCCACTGCATGTGTCCAGGCGCGTCAAGCATCGTCGGAGGCCGATTCTGATAGAACCGCAGCGCCAGCGGGACGCCGTAGTGCTGGTCGTACACCCACTTCTGGCCGATGGCGTGGGCGATGCCGAGCATCGAACGGCCGAGGATCTGTCCCCCGAGGCTGCGCGGGTGCAGCACCGTGCCGACGTCCGCGACACCGAGGTAGTCGAGCAACGCGTACCGGCCGGTTTCGACGTCGACCTCCACTTCCGCAAAGCCGGCGACGAACGAGAACGGCACGCCGATCGGCGGTGCCGCGTCACGTGCCACGCCCATCAGCCCTTGACCGGCGAGGCTCGCAGCCGCTTTCTTCGTGTGGGCGTTCACATCCTCGGGCACCTGATGTCCATCGTATTTGCCGCCGAGCTCGATGGCCTTCTGCGCCGCCTGGCCGAGCGTCATGCTGCGGCCACCGTTGAACACGCGGCCGTCAGCCACCTGATAGGACTCCGGCTTGCCACCGAGCACCTGCGCGGCAATCTCCTGCAGCTTCGTCTTGGCGTCGTTGGCCGCCACGTAGGCGGCGCGCGACATCGCGTGCGCCGTTTGACTGCCGCCGGAGATACAGGTCCATGGAAGGTGCTGCGCGGTGTTGCCCCACGTCAGCACGACGTTCTCCCATGGCACGCCGAGCTGCTCGGCGGCCACACGATGGACGTCTGACACCGACTCGCTGCCGAAGTTGCCGATGCCGGACTGCACGTAGAGCTTCCCGTCGGGCTTGATGAGCAGCATGCCGTCGAATCCGCTCGAGCCGGCGAAGAACGTGCTCACCGACACCCCCACGCCGCGAATCTTCGATCCATTCCGTTTGCCGCTCTGCGCCTTTCGCTCATCCCACTTGAAGAGCGCACGCCCGCGATCAAGCGCTTCCTTCATGAACGCGCTGGTCGTGCGCATGCCGCCCTTCGGCGCGCCCGGTCCCGGCGGCCCCGCGACGGCCTGGCCGGCCGGCGCGTTGATGCGCCGGATGGCGACTTGATCGACCCCGAGCTGACGCGCGGCTTTCTCGATGGCCCGGTCGACAACCGTGATGGCCTGCATGCCGCCCGGCTGACTCTGGGAGACGCGCGGCGGCGTGTTCGTGAGCACAGTCAGCGTCCGATAGCGCATCGCGGGCGGCTGATACATCAGCGCGGCGATCATGCCGCCGATGCCGCCATCGCCCTGACCTTCATACGGTCCGTTGTCGGAAATCACGTACAGGTCGAGCGCGGTGAGCTTGCCTTGCTTGTCGAAGCCCGCCTTCACTCGGCCATGGAAGGCTGGGCGCGCACCGCCCATGTAGTGCTCTTCTTCGCGTGAGATGCGCATCATCACCGGCGTGCTCGTCTTCTTCGAGAGCAGCGCCGGAATGGCGACTGACACGTCGCTGGTGATCTTGCTGCCGAAGCCGCCGCCGGTGTACTCGCTGATCACCACTACATCATCAGGTGTGACGCCGACCAGCGCCGCCACCGCAGTGATGGTTTGAACGGTGCTCTGCGTCCCACAGTGCAGGTGCAGTTTGCCGTTCTGCCAGTACGCCATGGAGGACCGTGGTTCGAGCGTCTGGTGGCTGACGTTGGGCGTCACGAACGTCTCGTCGACGACGACGGCGGCTGTTTTGAAGCCGGCCTCGACGTCGCCGTATGTCCACTCGTCCCCCGGCTTGCCCATAGGCATCTGGCCGTCGGTGGCCGACGCGAAGTCTTCCGCCGTCCACTTCAGCTCCCCCAACGTAAGAGGGGCGAACGGACCCGCAGGTTTTTCCCCTGGCTTCCGCATCCACACGTTGCCGTCGGTTCGTGCGTTGGGTCCGCCAGGCCGGAGGCTCTGGAGCGGGTCGGTGACGAAGGGCAGCGGCTCGTACTCGACGACGATCTTCTCGATGGCTTCAATCGCGGTCAGCTCGTCCACCGCGGCGACGGCGAGAATCGGCTCGCCCTGATAGAGCGGCTCCTTGGTGAGCGCGCGCTCGTTGTGGGGATCGACTTCGACCTTCTGTCCCAGGTCGGTCACGCCGCCGGTCGGCTTCGGCAGATCGTCGGCGGTGAGGATCGCTTTGACCCCCGGCATGGCCTCCGCGGCACTCGTGTCGATGCGAGTTACACGGGCGTGTGGCATGGGGCTCAGGAGCTGCCGCGCAAACAACATCCCTTCGGCTCGGAAGTCCTCGGCGTACTTCGCGCGGCCGGTGACCTTCGCGACCATGTCCGGCGTGGAGTAGTTGCGCCCAACGAGCTTGGTCTCAGCCACGTGTGCCCCCTTTGTCCAACGTGAACCTGCCCCGTCGCCCCGCGAAGACCCGCGCGGCGGCTGAGTGTCCAATCATAGCGCTTCTCGAGGCCGAGCAGGCCCGGTAGGCCAGGGCGGGCCTGGCAAGGGGGCAGGCGCCCGAACTCGACCCATCTCCGCGCCAGGCTCAACCGGCTTACCCGGCTCACCGCGACGCCGACCTGTGACAACATGATCGCCGCTCAGAACGGGCATTTCCCGCCGCGCGGCGCGATCGGGCTGACGAGGCGGGCTGGAGGTTCGTATGCGGAACGTGTGTATCGTGCGATCGGCCGTCTTGGCCGGCGTCCTCGCTGGATTCGGTGCGCCGATGCCGGCGTCGGCACAGGCGCCTGCGGCGGCCGGCGGCGATTCAGTCATCGTGGTCGAGAAGCCGACCTACGCGACCATTACGCTCGAGACGACCGTCAACAAGCCGGTGGCGGACGTGTGGAAGCGCGTCGGGAAGCACTGCGACGTAGCCGAGTGGCTCCAGATCGCTGCTGGCTGCAAGATCACGGCGGGACAGGACGGGCAGGTCGGCGCAGTCCGGACGGTTGGCGCCGAGGTGATCGTCGCGCAGACACAGTACTCGTACACCTACACCCAGCCGCCGCGGGTGGGCCGTCCCTACAACCTGTATCACGGCACCCTCGAGGCCCGGCCGATGTCGCCGACGAGCACGAAGCTGATCTACACGCTGCTCTTCGACAACTCGATGCTCCCCGACGATGCGGCACGCGAGAAAGACAAAGCCACGCGGACGGCGGTGTTCACTCGCGCGTTGAACAACATGAAGACGCTGGCGGAGGGCGGCACGCTCCCGCCCCCGCCGGCGCCGCCAACCCCGGGACAGTAGAAGACCAGGCGGTTCAGCGGTTCGAGGGTTCACAAGTGCACCCTCGAACCGTGAGACCGTGAACGCCCGAACCGACGGATGTCGTGCTGACGCTCTACGTCGGGAGAGAGACTCCTCGTCCCTGCAGTTATCTGTCGGACAGACTCGCGTCCCATGATGTGCGCGTCCTCGCGGATGTCGCACAGAGCGAGTTCGAGGCGCTGCTGGCACGAGGATGGCGCCGCTTCGGCCGGACCTTCTTCCGACCGGCCTGTACGCCCTGCGCCGAGTGCGCGAGCCTGCGCATCCCCGTCGACATCTTTCACCCCAGTCGCAGCCAGCGACGGTCGCGCCACCAGGCCGCGCACCTTCATCGCACCGTCGGGCGCCCACGGGTCGACGGCGAGCGCATCTCGCTGTACAACCGCTGGCACGCCGACCGGGAGCGACATCGAGGGTGGCAGGCAAATCCGATGGACGCCGCCGGGTATGCGGAGGAGTTCGCCTATCCGCACGCGTTTGCGTACGAAGTCGCCTTTCGCGACCCACGCGCCACCGATCGGCTCGTGGGGCTTGGACTGGTCGACATCGTGCCAGACGCGCTCTCCTCGGTCACCTTCTTCTGGGATCCGGAGTGCGCGCCGCCGTCGCTCGGCGTAGCCCACATCGTGACGCTCGTCGAGGACGCGACGGCGCGGGGACTTCGTCACGTGTGCCTGGGGTATCGAGTGCGTGGCTGCGCGTCGCTCGCCTACGAAGCGCGATACACCCCTCACGAGCTGTTGGAAGGACGGCCCTCCTCTGCTGACGTCCCTCGCTGGCGCGGGTCAAACCCAGTCCGTCGCCCCTGAGTGAGCGCGGTGGTGGTAACGTGCCGGCGGTGCTATTCTCCTGCGACAAGAGGCTGACATGAACCAACGACCAAGCGTGTTCAGGCACGTCGTAGTGTTGGGCAGTGCACTGGCGCTGCTCGTGGCGGCGCAGCAACTGCGCGGACAACAGCCGACTGGCGAGCCGTTTACGACTGCCATCACGAAGTTGAAGGATGGGCTGTACGTGATTCCCGGCTACGACGGTGCCGCCACGGGGGGGAATGTGGCGGTCCGTGTCACCAGCGAAGGCGTGATCGTCGTCGACTCGAAGCTGCCAACGCTGTACGACGACATCGTCAATAAGGTGAAGAGCGTCTCGGCTCACCCGATCCGGTATGTGCTCAACACACACCAGCACGGCGATCACACCGGCGCCAACGCGCAGTTCCTGAAGTCGGCGGACATCCTGATGCACCGCAACGCGCGCGCGAATATGTTGACGATGAAGCTCGCCGGTCCGGGGCGTATCGTCTACACGGGCCAGCAGTCTGTGTTTCTCGGCGGCGCGGAGGTCCAGATGCGGTACCTCGGTCGCGGACACACCAACGGCGACTCCGTCATCTACTTCCCCGATCTCCGAACCGTCCACACGGGCGATCTGGTCGTGTGGGGCAAGCGATCGCAGGGCACGATTCTCACGCCGTTCATGGACTACGCAGAAGGTCACGGGAGCGGCAAGGAGTGGGTCGCGACACTCGACAAGCTCCTGGCGATCGAGTGGGACGCGGCGATTCCCGGTCACGGGCCCGTGTTGACCAAGGACCAGGTGCGCACCTTCCGCAGCCGCATGCAGACGATGAACGATCGCGTCGCGGCGTTCATCAAGCGCGGGGGGAAGAAGGCCGATGTCGCCGGTGCGATCACACTGGACGATGTGGGGTGGCCAGGGGCGGTGCGGGGACTCGACGGGCTTTATGACGAGCTCTCAAGGTAGTCGCCAGTTACAAGTCGCCGCTCCAGCGCGCTGAAGGCGCGCTCATGTCACCTGATCGAGCGGGAACCGTCACGTCGGCCTCGTGACCTGTGACGGTTCCCGGTCAACTCTGACTCGTCGGATGCGCGCGTACTGGGCGCTCGATCCCGGTCGCTCAGGCGACGTCATCAGGCGACCCGTGCGGACGTGAACCTGCTATCGTGATGAGCGATCGGGAGGTGTGCGTGGCAGGCGGGGCCTGGCGATTCGGTCCATGGGTGTGGCTGGTGGTGGTCGCGGTACGGCCCCTCGGGGCCGCGCCAACAACCCTCACGGTGCCCGACCTCCGATTGGTCGTCGCGGCTCAAGAAGGTGACGTGCGGCAAGTCCGTTTGCTGATCGCCGCGCGCGTGGAGGTCAATACGCCGCGACCGGACGGGACCACACCACTCATGTGGGCAGCCCATCGCGATGATCTCGAGATGGCGAACGTGTTGCTCGAGGCGGGCGCGAAGGTGGATCCGACCGACGAGCAGGGGGTCGGCCCGCTCGCGTTGGCCGCCGAGAACGGCAGCCTGACGCTGGTGAACCGACTGTTGAGTGCTGGCGCCGACGCTCGGCGGGCGCAGGCCAACGGCGTCACTCCGCTCATGATCGCCGCGCGAGTCGGGAGCCTGCCGGTCGTGAAAGCGCTGCTTGCCGCTGGTGCCGATCCGTCCGCGGCCATCCCGAGCACTGGACAGACGGCCCTGATGTGGGCGACGGCCGAGCGCCATCGCGAGGTGGTGCTGGCCCTGCTGGCGGGTGGCGCGAACGTCCGCGCCGCGTCAGCAATCGGCTTCACACCCTTGTTGTTCGCCGCGCGTAACGGCGATCTCGACACGGCCGCCGTTCTCGTCGAGGCGGGCGCCGACGTCAACCAGAGTGGCAATGACGGCACGCACGCGTTACCGCTCGCGATCGTCAGCGGCCATCAAGCGGTCGCGAAGTACCTCATCGAGAGAGGCGCGAACGTCAACGGGACGATGCACGGCGTGAGCGCGCTGCACGCCGCAGCAGGGAAGGTGGACCTCTGGATTCGCGACTGGCTGCGCGCGCGACGCGCGTCGGTCGATGCGCGATCCACGGCGGGGTTGCCCGCGAACGAGCGGGTCGAGTTGACGAAGCTGCTCCTCGCGCGCGGTGCCCCCGTGAACGCTCGGACGGCGGTTTCCACGTTCGTGGGCCTGGGCATCTCCGGCCGCAACGGTGCCCGCGATCCCATTTCGACGCACGTCGGCGACCTGAAAGGGGCCACACCGCTGTGGGTGGCGGCTTACTGGGCCAACGGCGCCGGGCCTGACGCCGCCGCTGCGGTCGAGATCATGCGGGTCCTACTGGCCGCCGGCGCCGATCACTCGGCGACCACAGCCGATGGCACGACGCCACTGATGGCGGCCGCGGGCCTTGGCCACGGCAGCTATCAGCCTGGGGCCGACCGCGGAGCCCGCTCGGTGTCCGCCGAGGCCGCCGTCGCCGCCCTCGTCGAGGCTGGTGCCGACGTCAATGCCGTGAACGAAGCCAGGTTCACCGCGCTCCACGGCGCCGCGTTCCGTGGGCTCAACGAGGTCATCGAGTACCTGGTGCAGCACGGCGCGTCGCTGAATGCGCAAGACTTCAGAGGACGAACGGCCTTTCGCATTGCGCAAGGCGCCCAGCAGGGATTCCGTGTGCAGCCGTGGCCAAGCACCGCCGCCCTCATCGAGAAGCTGGGCGCCGACACGACGATCGGCGTCGACGGGCTAACCGATGAACGCGAGAGGGCCCGGGCGCTGGGGCCGGCGAGGAGCCGACCGTGAGGCGAGCACACATCATCGTCTCGAGCGTGGTCGCGCTGTTGGCAGTGCCGGCCTTCAGGGGAATCGCCGATGCCGCTCAGGCAGCGCCGCCCGCGACCGCCGCGCCGGACCGGACGATCATCGACCGCTACTGTGTTGCGTGTCACAACGATCGCCTCAAGACGGCGGGGCTGACGCTCGAGAGCCTGGACATCGCGGACGCACAGGCTAATGGCCCGGTGCTCGAGAAGGTCGTCTCGAAGATTCGGAGTGGACAGATGCCGCCGATGGGGCGGCCGCGTTCCGATCTCGCCACGACTCGTGCCTTTGCTGCAGCACTCGAGGATCGCCTGGATCGCGCACACGCCCCGAATCCCGGACGTATCGTCGCCCATCGCTTGAATCGCGTGGAGTACGTGAACGCGGTCCGCGATCTGCTTGCGCTCGAGATCGATCCCGCCTTGTTGCCGACGGACGCCGCGGGCATCAACTTCGACAATAACGCCGAGGGCTTGACGATCACGCCGGCGTTGATGAGCCGCTACATGACGGCCGCCGGCAAGATCGGCCGCCTCGCTCTCGGGGATCCCGAGCAGAAGACCGCGAGCACCGTGTACCGCGCCTCCGACTTCGCTCGACAGACCGCGCGCCTGGGTGACGACCTGCCGTTTGGCACGCATGGCGGCCTCGCCGTTCGTCACGCGTTCCCGCTCGATGGCCAGTACGCCTTCAAGGTTCGGCTCCAGCGGAACACCATCGGCGACACGATTCGCGGCATCGACGACGAGCACGAAGTCCAGGTGCGGGTGGATCACGTGCTGGTGGAGCGCTTCACGGTCGGCGGTCAGTACAAGGGCTTCGACCCCGGGCTGGTCAACGGGGCGCCCGACGATGACCTCGAAGGGAAGAGGCTACACACGTACCGATTGACGGCCGATGACGCGCTCCAGGTGCGCATTCCCGTCAAGGCCGGCACGCGGCTTGTCACGGTGTCCTTCTCGGACTCGGCGCCGGCGGTCACCGAGAACGTGCCGCTGATGCCCTCCTCAGCTAAACGATCGTTCTTCACCGATGACGCCGGCGATCCCGGCATCGAGCGGATCACGATCGAAGGTCCGTACCAGGCGCTGGTGACCGAAGACACGCCCAGCCGTCGGCATATCTTCGTATGCCGTCCTGGGCCCCGCCAGACGGCGGAACCCTGCGCTCGCCGCATCCTCCGCACGTTGGCGCGTCGCGCCTACCGACGGCCCGTGACCGAGGAGGATCTCGCCGAGCTGCTGCAGTTGTATCGAACCGGCTATCGACACGGTGGTTTCGAAGCAGGGATTGGCCTGGCGCTCGAGGCGATCCTCTGGTCGCCGGCGTTTCTGATGCGCATGGAGCGCGATCCCATCGGCGCCGCACCTGGATCGTCTCATCGCGTGAGCGATCTCGAGCTGGCAGCTCGCCTGTCGTTTTTTCTGTGGAAGAGCGTTCCAGACGAGCAACTCCTCACAGTCGCTGAAGCACGGCGCTTGCACGAGCCGGGAGTGTTGAAAGCGCAGGTGCGCCGGATGCTCGACGATCGCAAGGGCCGTCGCTGGATGGTCGATTTCGTCAACCAGTGGCTCACCATCCGTAACGTCCGCTCGCAGGAGCCCGACCCCGATCTGTTTCCGGAGTTCGACGACAGCCTGCGCGACGCGATGGCACGAGAGACGGAGCTGTTGTTCGAGAGCCAGGTCCGTGAGGACCGGAGCATCTTCGATCTGCTCCGAGCCGACTACACGTTCGTCAATGCGCGGCTCGCCGAGCACTATCGGATTCCGGGCGTCTACGGCAGCCACTTCCGGCGCGTAACCGTGACCGATCCGAGACGCGTGGGATTGCTGGGCCACGCCAGCGTGCAGACGGCTTCGTCATACGCGCATCGAACGTCGGTGGTGCTGCGAGGAAAGTGGATCCTCGACACGTTGGTCGGTGCGCCGCCACCGCCACCGCCAGCCAACGTGCCGCCGCTCAGGGAGAACGAGCGCGGCGCTTCGGCCACGTCGCTGCGATCTCGGATGGAACAGCATCGCCAGAACGCGGTGTGCGCGAACTGTCACGCGGCGATGGATCCGCTGGGCTTTGCATTCGAGAACTTCGATGCGACCGGCCGCTGGCGCGACACTGATAGCGGCGCCGCCATCGACACGAAGAGCACGATGGTCGACGGCTCGACCGTCGACGGGCCAGCCGGCATTCGTGAGTACCTCTTGAACCGGTCCGATCAATACGGGCGGACCGTCATCCGGAAGCTGCTCGAGTACGCCGTCGGTCGGGAACTCGAGTACTACGACGCGCCGGTGGTGCGTCAGATTGAGCGGCGCATCGCCGCCGATGGACAGCGGTGGTCGACGCTCGTCATGGCGGTCATCGAGAGCGACCCGTTTCTCAGGCGGCGCGCCGGTGAGGGCGGAGAGCCGAGGGCTGAGCGTTGAAAGCTGAGATGAGAGATATGAGTCACGAGACCTCGTCGATCGTCTTCAAGAAGCACCTCGGGCGTCGGACGGCGCTGCGAGGCCTCGGCGTGTCGCTTGCGTTGCCGTGGCTCGACGCGATGTTGCCGGCTCTCACCGCGCTCGAGCAGAGCCCCGCTGCGCCGGCGCTGCGCTTCGGGGTGTTCTACGTGCCAAACGGCATGTCGATGGGCTACTGGTGGCCGAAGGCCGAGGGTCCGCTGACTGGTTCGCCGTTGCCGCCCACCGTGGGTGCACTCGATGGGTTCAAGAACAGAATCCTGATGGTCGGCGGGCTCGCTGGCGATGCTGCGAACAAGATCAAGGGAGCGGGCGCCCACTCGCGGTCAGCCGGCACCTTCCTGACCTGTGTGCCGTTCCGCGCGGTGACCGACGCGAACGTCATCGCCGAGACGACGATGGATCAGCTCGTCGCGAAGGAGTACGCGAGGACAACCGAGATCTCGTCATTGGAGCTCGGGCTGGAGTCGGCGGACATTCTCGGCGCGTGCGACGGCGCGAGCTGCGCCGTGACCAACACCATTGCGTGGAGCAACCCCACGACCCCCCTGCCGATCGACAACGATCCGCGGTCCGTCTTCGAGCGGCTCTTCGGATTGAGCGGCGGCACCGATCCCGCGGTGCGGCAGGCGCGGCTCGTGCGCAATCGCAGCATGCTCGACGTGCTGACGCGGCAGATCGCGCGGCTCAGCGCTCAGCTCGGCGCGCCGGACCGGAGGAAGATGGACGAGTACGTCGAGTCGATCCGCGACGTCGAACGCCGGATCCAGAGGATCGAGGAACGCGGGACGAAGGAGCTTCCGATCGTCGATCAGCCCATCGGGATCCCGAACGACTACGCGGAGCATGCGATCCTGATGATGGATCTGCTGACGCTCGCCTATCAGACGAACTTGACGCGGGTGAGCACGTTCATGCTTGGACGAGAAGTGAGCAGTCGCGCGTATCCCGAGATCGGGGTGTCCGACTCACACCATCCGCTGTCGCATCATTCGAACGAGGCGCCGAAATTGGAGCGGCTGCACAAGGTCAACGAGTATCACTTCCGACAGTTCTCGCACCTCGTCAAGAAGCTGTCGACGATTGCCGAGGGCGATGGCACCATGCTCGATCACTCCCTGTTCATGTACGGCACCGGCATCAGCGATAGCAACACGCACTTCTACGATGATCTGCCGATCGCCCTGGTCGGGGGCACACGCACCGGCTTGCGCGGTGGGACGTACGTTCGGTTTCCGCAGGGCACGCCGCTGGCGAACCTACATCTGACGGTTCTCGACAAGCTCGGCGTCCGACTCGAGAAGTTCGGCGACAGCACCGGGCGGCTCAAGGAGCTCCTCGACGCGCGACTCAACGGCGTTTAGCTCGGGGGTTGGACGTTTGTCGATGGTCGTGGGGCGGTCCGGTGTGGGCGGAGCCCCACGAAACAGTGCGCACGGAGCGCGAGCCCACCCGGCTATGACTCCGGTAACGGCTGTGCCGAATGGGCCCGCCAGTAGGCGAGAAACAGGCTGCGCAATTCACACGGCACCAGTCTTCGGGACCCGATGAGGCGCGTCGGCCGAGCTGAGTCCAGAACCAAGCCGGCGAAAACGAGGTCGCGCGCTCCCGGGACCGAGTCCAAGAGGTCGTCGAGGTGCGGCTGTCCGCCCTCGAACTGCCGCACAAGCATGTCGGCCGTCGCGATTTCCGCAGCGCGCTCGTCCGTCTTGAACGCTTCGGCGGCCAGCCGGACGAACTCGTCGATGTCGCCTCGCCGGATATGTGTCGCCACGAGGGCCTCCGATGGGATTGACACGTCTTGGCCCCCGCAAGTCACAAGTCGCTCGTCGCCTCTGCCCAGAACGCCTGTCGCTCGAACCAATTGTCGAGATAGAAGTGCCGGCCCGTGGCCACAGCCCACACGCTGGAGGCCAGGTAGGCCGGCACAAACAGTGGTCCCCACTGCTCGTACTGGCGCACATGGACACGCTCGTGCACACGCGTCGACTCGAGCGCCTCGAGATCGCGCCCCAGCACGAGATGACCGAGTGTGAGGGCAGCCGCGCCGCCGCCCAGCACGGTCACGTGGGTCAACACCCAGGCGATGGCGGGCCCGTGGGCTTCGATGACGCCGTTGACCACGGACACGCGGGTTCGATGGGAGGCCAGGAGCACCATCGCTAGCCCGAACATGGTGGTCGGACCCGCCCAGAGGTAGCGCCATGCCCGATCGACAAGCAGGGCATCGGCTTCCGTCCTTGCCGCCCTTAATTGTCCCCGTCGCCCACCACTCACGGCTACGCCACCGTTTGCCGCGATTGCAGGCGCAGCCAGCCTTTCGCCACGCGGTAGACCGCCCATACGCCGAGCGCGAAGAGGCCGACGGGCCAGGTGATGAAGCCCACGAGGAGGAGCATCAAGGGCAGAGAGATGGCGATGATCCCCGCGGCCCACGCGACCCCCCCCCACCAGAACGTGCGGATTTGCCACGCGAAGTGGGACTCGATCCACGTGTCGCGGGGCTCGCCGCGCTTCACGTAGTTCAAGATGACCGCGATAATCGACGGCCAGCCGAGCAGGAACGACCCGACGATGGACGCTGCCCCGAACGCGCTAATGGCGAGACCCAGCGCGTGGAGCGCGTACGTCACATGCGAGATGGTGATGAGCGATGGATCGGGTTCACGCAGCGCGCCGGTGGAAGACGACATGTGTCGAGCTCAGCCTCCCTTTTCTCCTTAGACGTGCCCACGAACGAGGTGTTCCGCGCAACCGCCACTGGCGCTGCTACGCGCCACGATTCGAGGATCTTACGCCCGGACGACCTCGTCTCGCGAGCCGCACGAAAGCCGAGCTGTGTGCTTGTCGCCCTCGGAGCCGTCCGTGCGGGTCGGCGATACCACTCAATCGACGTGATATCGTGGCCTCGTGAGGAGTCTTCTCGCGGTGTGCGGCTTGGTGAGCGTTGTGGGGTGTACGGCGCAGGCGCAGTTCGGAGATGAAGTCCTGCTGGCGCGCGCCCGAGCCATCCACGATCGCGTGATCACGCTCGATACCCACGACGACATCGATCCCGCCGATTTTACGTCGAGCTGCAACTACACCGAGCGTCTCACCACACAGGTCAACCTCCCCAAAATGAAAGAAGGCGGCCTCGACGTCTCCTTCTTCATCGTGTACGTGGCGCAGGGACCACTGACGCCTGGAGGGTATCGCACCGCGTACAGGCAGGCCATCGCCAAGTTCGACGCTATCCATCTGCTCACTGAGCAGATTGCCCCGAGCGAAATCGGTTTGGCGCTCACACCTGAAGACGTCCGACGCATCGCGGCATCCGGCCGGCGGGTGGCCGTGATCGGGATCGAAAACGGCTATCCGATTGGGACCGATGTGGCTCGCGTGAAGGAGTTCTACGATCGAGGCGGACGCTACATGTCGCTCGCGCACAACGGCCACAATCAGCTGGCGGACTCGAATACCGGCGAGGCGGCGAAGTCGTGGAGACACGACGGTGTAAGCCCGCTCGGGAGACAGGTGATCGTCGAGATGAATCGTCTGGGCATGATGGTGGATGTATCGCATCCGTCCAAAGCCGCGATGTTGCAGATGGCCGAGCTCTCGAAGGCGCCAATCATCGCGTCTCACTCGTCAGCGCGCGCCCTCGCGAACCACCCACGCAACATGGACGATGCGATGCTGGACGCGCTGAAGCGAAGCGGCGGCGTCATCCAGACGGTTGCGCTTGGCGCCTACCTGCGATCCGAGCCTGGTGAGCGGACCGCCGCCATGGCTGCGTTGCGGCGTTTATTCGGCGTTCGATCCGGCCCTCGCCCGAGCTCCGGGCAGCCGCGGCCGTGTCCTGTCGAGCAGGCAGGTGCAGAGTCCGCCGCCGACGGGGACGCCGCCGCCCTTTCGGCGCTGTCCGCAGGGCGTCGCGCCGACTACGAGCGCCAGCGTGCCGCGATCGACGCCAAGTGGCCTCACCGGCCACCGTCCGTCAAGGACTTGGTCGATCATGTGGACTATCTCGTCAAACGCATCGGGATCGATCACGTCGGCCTTTCGTCGGACTTCGATGGCGGCGGCGGGGTTGAGGGTTGGAACAGCGCCGCCGAGACCTTCAACGTGACGCTCGAGCTTGTGCGCCGGGGCTACACCGAGGCACAGATCGACAAAATCTGGAGCGGAAATCTCCTGCGCGTGTGGGGCGAGGTCGAGCGCGTGGCGCGAGAGCTACGGCGAGCGAACGGACTCATCAGGGCTCCGCGCCGAACCCCAGCGCACTCGCTACAATGAAGGCATCCTGGAGGCCTACGGCTTTCGGCCATGACCTACATCGACGCAGACGTCTTGAACCTGATCGAGCGTTTGTGCCAACGGTTCCAGCAGCTGACGGGCCGGACGAATGTGTGGCTGGCGGTCCAGCTTACGAACCTCAGTATCATCGCGTACTTCGTCTGGGCCGCGGGTGTGTACTTCGGGAGTGCGGACCTCGCCGTACGGGTGTTTCTGACGCTCTTCTGCACGGGCGTCTTTCTCGGCCTCACGCGGACGCTCTTCAAGGAGTCGGTCGAAGTGTCCGAGTCCGATGCGTACCGTCGCGTCGCGAAGGGGCTACGGAACCCGAGGCGTTTGCGCGACGCACAGCTCCGCGTTTCCTTCCTCACGCTGTCAGTCTTGCTCGCGTTCTTCGCGCTGTCCTTGCTTGCTGCTCCAGCCGACGTTCGGCCTTATATCGCGCCGCATTGGCCAAGAGTGCTGCTCACAGCAACGCTCGTCGTCGGGCTGACGACGGTGCTGTTGTACGTGCTCGCGTGCGATCCGCTTCCCCCGTGCGTCGGAAAGGTGGCCGAGTGGGTCCGCGGCCTCGTGAAGCTTCGGCCTGTTCGTGTGAGAGTCTGACGCACATGGGTGGACGGTAGCCCGCCGACGACATGACGTGCGACTGGTGACTCTTACATCTCCGCCGTCAGCATCGGCTCGGTCTGGTCGGCCGGGAGAACCTTCGCGACGAACTCCGGGACCTTGAAAGACGCGACAAGCGCGAGAAGCGCGGTGACCGACGCTGCGTAGAACGCTCGTTCGAGGCCGAGGATGAAGTGCTGCTGCACTTCCGGACTGAGGTCGGTGACACCCGTCTCGAGCGCGGCCTGGATATCGTGTCCAGAGCCGCCGAGCGCGGAGGCGAGCACGGCACCCATCAGGGAGACGCCGATTGCTCCGCCGATGCTGCGCGCGAACATGTTGAGCGACGTTGCCAGCGCGAGCTGCGTGCGCGCGACAGAGTGCTGGACGGCGAGCAAGAGCGAGAGCATGGAGAAGCCGAGTCCGGACCCCATCAATGCCACGTCGGCGAACACCCATGGCCGTGACAAGTGCACAGCCACCCATGGCAGGAGCGCGCAGGAGACGAACACGGCCGCCGTGCCGATCACCGCGGAGACCTTGGGTCCGACGCGGAACAGCAATCGCGCGGCGACAATCGATGCCAGCACCCACATCAGGTAAAGCGGTGTCAGGATCTGACCCGCACTGGTCGCCGACGCACCGGTGGACACCTGCATGAGCAACGGCAGAAACGCCAGCGTGCCGAAGAGCGACGTGCTCGCGAGAAATCCGACGAGCGTCGCTATCGCGACGGTCCGATTGGTCAGCAGCGTCAGCGGAAGCATCGGATGCTCCGATCGGCGATCGTTCCACGCCAATGCCACACTGGCCGCCAGAGCCGCCATGGCCCACGGAACACTCGTTTCGGAGGCGGCCAGGAGCAAGAAGGTCGTCGCGGCAAACAACAGGAGTCCGCTCGGCCAGTCGATGGCGCCACCCGATGACGGCCGCTCTGACGGCAACGTCCGTGAGACGACCAGGCCTGCCGCCAGGCCGATCGGAAGGTTGACGTAGAAGACCCACCGCCACGACACCGTGTCCGTGATGATGCCGCCGATGAGCGGGCCGGCCACCGACGACACGCCCCAGATGCTGCTGAAGACCGCCTGCATCCGCGTACGCTCGGCGAGCGTGTAGATCTCGCCGATGATCGTCAAGCCGAGGGGAATAAGTCCCCCCGCCCCAAGACCTTGCAGGAGCCGGAAGGCGATGAGCTGTCCCATCGTCTGGGAGAGGCCCGCGAGCATCGAGCCCAGGAGAAAGAGTGCAATGGCGCCGATATACGTCGGCCGTCGACCCGCCACATCCGATAGCCGGCCCCACAGCGGCACGGACGCGGTAGACGTCAGCATGTAGGCGGTGAAGACCCAGCTGTAATGGTCGATGCCCCCCAGGCTGGCGACGACGGTCGGCATCGCGGTGCTGACGACGGTGGCCTCGAGAGCTGCGAGGAACATCCCAAGCATCAGGCCAGCGGTCACCGCGGCTCGACGCCCGGCCTGCAAGACGATGGCGGGCTGGACGGACTGCACGAGACCATTAATTGTACTCGGGCTGCACCTCGGAGCCCGGCTCACTCGCTCGCGGCCCGGTGCCCCGGGCCCGCTCGTTCGCGGGTGCGCTGTGCGCGCCGCCGCTCCAGCGCGTGAAGGGGCTTTCAGAATAGCGGCCCGGTGTCGCCTTCGCCCATCATCGCCTTTCGGATGAGCGGAAGCGGCAGCGGTCCGAGCTTGACGAACGTGTCGTGGAATTCACGCAAGGAGAAGGATGTGCCCCGCTTCTCCTTGAGTGCTCGGTAGTCGTCTCGCAGTTTCAGGATCATCAACTTGCCCATCGTGTAATAGCCGTACGTCGGATCCGACGTGCCGCGTTTGCTCTCGGACACGGCCACCGGCCTGGGCTGATAGCCCTCCTTCACGAACAGACCTTCGGCCTCCGCGACGGTCATGCCTCGCGTGTGTAGACGGATACCAGCAATGAACCTCACGTCTCGCAGCAACGCATCTTGGATCTGTGCGAGCCGATAGCGCGGATCGTCGGCATGGAAGCCTGAGTCGATCACCATCTGCTCGCAGTAATGGGCCCAACCCTCGCTGTTGCTCGAGGCGCCAAACACCTTGCGCACGTCGGATGGGAAGTGCCGCGCGTAGAGGAACTGCAGATAGTGCCCCGGCCACACTTCGTGGACCGACACGTTCGTGATCGCCGGATAGTACCACTGGGTCATGAACTCGCGCGTCTGGGCCGCCGATAGCTTGGAATCGGGCAGCGTCATGTTGTAGTACGCCTCGGTGGCCACGCGCTCGTACGGACCCGGGATGTCCATCGACGCCGTGCTGGTCGCCCGGAGAAATGGTGGAGTTTCCTGGACGAGGGCCGGTTCCGCATCAGGGATCGTGACGATCTTGTTCTCAACCATGAATCGCGCTATGGCGTCCAGCTCGCTTTGGGTCGTGGCGATCAGCGAGGAGGGAGGGGGAGCCTCCTGCTGCACCCGCGCCAAGACCTGGGCGAGCGGCCGCTTGGGATCGATCTGCCGAACGGTCTCGGCCAACGCCTCTTGATTCCGCCTCAGATCGCGTTCCGCGATCGCGAGCAATTCGTCGAGTGGGAGATCGATCATCTCGTCTGCCGAGAGCTTCTTGCGATAGGTGTCGGCGCCGATCGCGAAATTGCCGTTCGCCCGAGGCAGCAGGTCGTTGGTCATCCACGCCTTGTAGTCCTGCAACGCCGCCACCACGGCGCCGTTGGCTTGCCTGAACTCGGCGAGCAGCGCCTGGTCGCTGACCTCGGGGAACGCCTCGGCGACGGCCGTCTCGAAGAACGCTCGGTTGTCGTCGATTTGCTGGAGCGCGATCTCAGTGGCGATGCGCGGTGGGTTGTCGAGGTTCTTCTTCGCCTCAGCGAGCGCACCCGGCATCACCCGCTCGCGTGCGATGAGCTTCCGCAGACGCTCTTCGGGGGACGCGAAGTTCCGCTTGATCATCACGTAGGCCGTCCTCGTCAGGCCGCTGCTGTAGCTATCCGGTTGTGTGGCCCAGGGCCGGATCACTTCGAGCGTCAGCAGCATCGAGTCCATGGCTCGGATGAGCTGTTCATGGTCGAGTTGATTGGCCGTCGTCAGACTCCTCGCGTCGATAGCAGCCGCCCGTTTGCGAAACGCTCGGATGGCCGCGACGGCCGAGTCCACCCCTGCGCGCGAGTAGTCCTCGAGCTTGTGGTCGTGGTCGTGGATGCCGAGATAGGTCGCCTGGGTCGGCTGACGGCCGTGCAGGTCGGCGAGAAACTCCTCGACGAGATCCGTGAAGACTACATCGCTGCTGGGAGCAGGTTTGACGTCGGCCGGCGGCGCGGCGCAGGCGGTCGCGAGCCCCGCCGCCGCGAGGCCGAGCAGAATACCGAGCGCGCGTGGCGCGAGGTTGTGCGACGCCCTCATCCTCGCATTGTAGCGCCCAGTGCAGCCGTAGCCCTCGGTGAGCCGACCACGGCATGCCGGCGCCGGCCGGAGAGCCCGTTCGCACGCGCTACACCGACCGATAAAGTGAGCTGAGCGCACCGCCACCCACCAGGAGGTTTCATGATTCGTTACGCATGTGCATCGATCTGCATTGCCACGCTCGCCGCCCCGGCATTCGCCGACGTCACCATCAAGCAGTCCGTCTCCGGCAAGGCGATGGGCACCGGCGGCGTGTCGACGTCGACCACGTTCATCAAGGGCTCGAAGATGCGGGTCGAGACCGTGGTGGGCGACTCGACGCGCGTGTCAATCTTCGACCTCGACGCGCAGAAAATGTACTCATTCGACCTGAAGAAGAAGGAAGCCGAAGTCATGAGCCTGGTGGAGCTCCAGGCCGACATGGCGAAGGCGGTGGACGTGTCCGCCATGAAGGCCACCTTCGAGCCCAACGGCAAGACGAAGCAGATCGCCGGCAAGACGGCGACCGGCTACGACATGGCGATGAGCATGCCGATGAGCATGGGTGGCAGCAAGGACATGAACATGACGATGAACATGTCCGGTCCCGTCTGGATCGTGAAGGGCGCGCCCGGGTCGGCCGACTGGGTCAACTTCTACAAGATGGCTGCCGACAAGGGCTTCATCTTCGGCGATCCCCTCGCGGCCAAGGCCAATCCCGGTCAGGCGCGCGCGCTCACCGAGATGTATCGCAAGATGGCCGAGACCGGCGGCATCGCCTACGAGACGGAGATGACGGTGAAGGTGGACGGCGGCGGGCCCCTCGGTGGTCTGATGGCGAAGATGGGCGGCGGTTCCACGACCTCCACCGTCACGGAGATCTCGGCCGGCGCGTTGGCCGCCGACCTCTTCGCGCCTCCGGCCGACTACAAGCTCAAGGAGCGCAAGTAGTCCTCGAGGTCGAAGACCACAGCCGACGCGTCGGGGCGCAGGAAGAGAACACCCTGCGCCACCTCGTGACCCGGCGCCGATCCACTACGGCGTGCCGTTGATCAGCGACCAGGGGTAGTGACCCACGTTGACCTTCATCAGGACGTAGGTCATGCCGCCGGCATCGGGCACCGTGGCATGGGGCAAGTTGGCTGGGATGTTCAGGATGTCACCGGCCGCCAGCCTGAACGGCTTGCCGCCTTGAATTGGCCCGACGTATTCGCCCGGTCTCACCGTGCGTCGATTGTCGATGCCACCCCCGACCGTCACCGTACCACTCCCCGACACGATGAAGTAGACGTCGGCCGCGCCTTCATGCTGCTCGGCGCTCGGCGCCGGCGCGGAGGCCTTCGGCTGCGGCCGATGCAGCAGAATGAATGAGTGAGTGCGCGTGACGAGCGGCGCCAGCAGATCGCGAGGGTTCGAGACGGCCCCACCGCTCTTGGCCGCGCGTGCCTGCAGCTCGGTGTGCGCGTTGCGCATCTGCGCGCCGGAGAGCAGCACCGGCTCCCCCTGATCGGGCGCGATGGCAAGCTTCGAGTAGTCGCCTGGCGGCAAGGCCCCAGCCAGGGCCGGCGGAGCCGCCGCGACGTTCTGCGCGCCAGCCTGCGCCGCCTGTGGCCGGGCCGGCCCCATCGCATACCCCACGAAAAACGCTCCAAGCACGGTTACCGTCCACAGCGTCGTCGTCCGTCGATTCATGACCCACTCCCAGTTCTTGAAATCCGACATCGTCAAGGTTCCATTCAGTCGGGGCTTTGCCGAACCCCAGCCCCTCGTCGGTGGTTACCGCACATCCGTCCCTAAAAGGTGTAATTGAGAGTGAACTGCACGTTTCGCCCTGGGATGAACGGCAGCGTCGCCGTGTTGTCCGGCGCCGTCGTCACACGGCCGAAGGCCGGTCCAGACCTCGTCGTGATCGACGTCACCGTGTTGATGTTCAACAGGTTGAAAACGTCCACACCAAGGGCGAGACGGTGGGCGCGGTAGCGGAACTCTTTACGCGCCCGTGCGTCGAGCAGGTGGATGTTGTCGTAGTACCGAGCGCCGAGCGGCTCGACGGGGAGCACGATGGTCGGGATCTCCACGCCGCCGCGGAAGAGCACGGTGCGCTGCCACGGCGCACCGCTTCGGAGCTCATAGTTGACGGACGCCAGCACGTCGAAGGGCAGCTGGTAGGCGCCCGACGCCTTGGCACTCCATTCACGGGTGTTGTTGTCGCCTAGGAAGCGTGTGTTGGGCGTCGCAACGGCGCCCGCCACGTTCAAGCCCTGGGCACGCAAGCGTGTGTACGAGAACGAGGCCATCGCCTGCCAGCGGTTCACGAGCCGTCGACTCACGGCGAGCTCGAAGCTCCTGTATCTCGCGTCCAGCTCCGGAGCGTTCACCCTCGTGGTGGCCTGGAATGCCGTGCCGTGCATCGACGTGGGGAACTCGTAGTAGGTGAACGACCGCCCGGTGTCATCCGCATTACCCAACACGCCGTCAGGTCCTGGGTCGCGGTTGGTGATCGGCACGGTGTACGCCTCGAACGGAATCAGCGGGTTGATCACGAACGCGTTGTTGGTGTCCTGTGAGTAGATGCCCGTCACGCGGACCGCGACGTTCGGGACCAACTGACGCTCAAGGGACAACGAGAACTCGTCGCTGATGGGTGGCCTCTCGTCCGGATTCAGGATGCCGAGCGTGGTCCCGGTCTGCGAGACGAAGTCGGGTCCGTTCGGATCCAGGTTCGTTTCGCCGAGGTCGAAGTTGCGGTTGCCATTGAGGTCGCGCCACCGGAACGTGGTGCTGGCAATCACGTTGCGGTTCACGTAGTTCGCATCGTCTGCGCCTCGGATGGCGGCGAAGCGCCCCCAACCTCCCTTGATGACCGTTTTCCCATCCCCGGTGACGTCGTAGGCCGCATGCAGGCGCGGTACGAACGTATCCCACGCCGTCACGTCGATGCGTGCGTAAGTCGCCGCCGGGTAGATCGACGCGAACTGACCAACAGCGTGGCTTTGCTCGGGAATGAACCCGCGGTCGAATGCGAGGCGCGCATCCAGGCTGAGTGTGAGCCGCTTGGACGGCCGCCATTCGTCCTTCACAAAGAACCCGTAGTAGTGGTCGGTGTTGCGCACGTCGACCGGGAGATTGAAGACCTGCGCCTGGAACGGCGTGCCGTTGCTGTATTGCCGTTGGTAGTTGCCGTTTGCGTGCTCGGGTGATTGGATGTTCGTGAGCCCGGCGATGAAGTCGAGCCTGCCCTTCACGTTGTGGTCACCGAGGAACCCATCCGCGGCGTACCAACTGACGGCGGCTTTCACGTTGTACTTCGTCCAGATGTAGCCGATCGGGGTGAAATAGCTCTGCGACGAGGAACCCCAGCGGGTGAGGCGGACGATGTCCTGGCTCGAGGGACCGGTGTCGAACCCGTACTGCCAGGAGTTGAAGTTCCAGAAGCCGACGAGGGCATTGGCCAGAACGTTCGGATTGAGCGTGCCTTGCCACTCCCCCTTACCCACGTTCCCCGAGAACTGCTGATCGAAACGGGATCCCCAGTCGATGAGCGCGCTCGCGCCAGTGATGTTACGCTTCAAGTTCCACTGGTAGTACCCGATGAACCGCTGTTTGGGATTGATCTGGTAGGTGACCTTGCTGTTGTAGAACCGCTGCGTGAGCAGCGTTTCGCACGACGACCCATCCGGCTTCAGACAATCGAGGACGCCATTGTCGTTCACGCGCTGGCGCGCGCCGAGGTAGTACCACACCTTGTCGTGGATGGCATACCCACCGACGTCGCCCCCGAAGTCCCATCGCCGCTTGATCGGCAAACCGCGTAGCCCCTAGGCCACCAACCCGGCGTCAATGTTGTTGCTGATGAGTGACGAGTTGGTGTGGGAGCCAATGAGACCGCCGTGGTACGTGTTTCCGCCAGATTTCACGAGCATCGAGAGTTGAATGCCGCGCGTTGGAGTTTCGGCGTCGTTGCCCACCGAGCTCACCTGCGCTTCTTCCAGGCCCGAGTAGTCGAGATACACGCCGGACTGCGATCCGCTCGAATTCGACGGTTGCGCGACCGGGATCCCTTCGACCACCGACCACGATCCGTTCGACTGGCCGAAGGCGCGGAATTGTGGAATGGCGCCCGCGGTGTTCCCGCCGACGTCGAGATTGGTTCGAGTTCCAGGGGCCTGCGTCAGAAGCGCCTGAACGCCGTTCCGGCTGGTCGGAATCAGCTCGAGCGTCTCCCTCGTCAATGCCGTCGTCGGCGTCGTCGACACGACGTCGATCACCGGCGACGCGCCCGACACCGTGATGGTCTCGTTCAACGCACCGACTTTGAGCGTGATGTCGAGCTTTGCAGTGAATCCCGCTGTGAGTCGCACGTCCTGCCGACGAACGGATTGGAACCCGTCCAGGCTGTACACGACCTCGTAGGTCCCGAGTGACAGGCCGCTCAGCCGGTATTCGCCGGAGGCTTCGGTGACGGTGCTGACCTGCTTGACCTGAAGGCTCGGGCTCGATGCCGTGACCGTCACGCCCGGGAGGACGCCGCCGCTCTCATCGGTGACGATGCCCGTGATGTTGGCCAGCGACGCGGTTTGTGAGTGACCCGGGGAGGACGTCCACAATGTGGCCGCGAGTGCGAGGGAGAGTGCGTGGGCGAACCGGAACGGTCGCCTGCACGAAGAAAACGTCACCTGCCACCTCCTGTCGAAACCGACTCAGAGACGAGCCAAGTGTCGGGGATTTCTGCTCGTTACGTACGTCTTGAGGGCCGCGAATGGGGGCTGTTATACCACCAGATGGAGGGATTGCGATCAGGTGAATGCCGGCCTGATCAGCCCTCTGCACTCGCCGAATCCAATGCCGACGAATCCGTCGCGCAGGCAGTACGCGCGGAACACGACTTCGTCTCCGTCGGCGAGGAAGGTACGGGTTTCGCCGGACGGCAACGCGATCGGGCCGTTCTGCGTGAGCTCGAGGAGGCATCCGAGCGCGTCGCGCGTGGGGCCCGAGACGGTCCCGCTACCGATGAGGTCGCCAGGGCGGAGGTTGCAGCCATTGCTGGTGTGGTGAGCGACCATCTGCGCGAACGTCCAATACATGTCACGAAAGGACTGACGGCTTAGTCGGTGCGCGCCAAGGCCTTGCGATCGCATGTCCGCCGATGAAAGCCACACCTCGGCGCTGATGCCGAAACCGCCCGATGTGCGGTTCCCCTGGCTGTCAAGGTATGGGAGAGACGCGGGATCCCCCGCAGGGCGTTCCGTTGCTGCGCAACGGAACGGTGCCAGTGCCTCCAGCGTGACGACCCAGGGCGAGATGGTTGTCGCAAAGCTCTTGGCGAGGAACGGTCCGAGCGGTTGCGATTCCCAGACCTGGATGTCGCGAGCCGACCAGTCATTCAACAAGCCGATGCCGAACAAGTGGTATTCGGCATGCGTGATCGGAATCGCGGAGCCCCAGGTATTCCCTGGACCCACGAACGCTCCGAACTCCAGCTCGTAGTCGAGACGCTCGCTGGGGCCAAATGGGGGTGGTGCTCCTTCGGCAGGCCGTTGCTGGCCGTGCGGCCGGCGGATCGACGTGCCGCTTGCCACGATGGACGAGCTTCTTCCGTGATAGCCGACGGGCATGTGCTTGAAGTTGGGAAAGAGCGGGTTCCCGGGTCGGAACATGTGTCCCACGTTCGTGGCGTGATGGATCGAGGTGTAGAAATCGGAGTAGTCGCCGACGTGGAACGGGAGCTCGAGGGAAACGCTCTCCGCCGGTAGCACTGCCGAAGGCTCCGCCCATCGGCCAGCCGCGGAGAGCAGTCGACTGATGCGCGCGCGCAGGGTGGACATGGCGGCCGGACCGAGGGCGGCGAGCGCATTGAGCGGCGGCGCGGAGATCGCGGCCACGATGTCCGAGGAGAGGCCGTCAAGGAGGCCGAGGTCGACGCACCGCACCAGGTCCAGGACGTGATCGCCGATCGCGACACCGATTCGTGCGGCCCTCTCGTCGTCCGGATCGGAGGCGCGCCCGGTGGACCGCTCGCGAAACACGCCAAACGGCAGGTTCTGGATGGGGAAGTCCGTGTGGCCGTTGGCGGACTCCACCCAACTCCGGAGCGAGGGGTCGTGCGTCTCATCGATTGGTCGCATATGATCTCGCGCTTTACGTGCACCTCAAGGATGACTCAGACGTGGGCGGCACGACGAGCGGCGGCGGGGACGCGCTTTGAAAGGTCGCGCGCGGTTCGCGGAGCTGTCTTTCCACCCAAGCATCACACGTTGCCTCTCACGCCTGCTCGGTCGACAGCGCACTGCGGCGCACCACACCGGAAAGAGTACACGGGTGGCGGGCGCGATCATCAGGCTGGTCGCAGTCCTGGAGCGCCGCCATTCGAAGCAGTCGGCGCCGCTGGTACCATTGGCGCGTGTCTCCCGAACGCCTGCCGGTCATCGTCGTGCTGGATAACATCCGGAGCTTGTATAACACCGGATCGTTCTTCAGAACAGCCGATGGGTGCGCGATTCAACAGCTGGTGCTGTGTGGGATCACGCCAAGGCCCGACCAGGGACGGCGTCAGCAGCAGGCCATCGCGAAGACGGCGCTCGGAGCCGAGTTGACAGTCCCGTGGACCTACGAGCCGAACGCCGTCACGGCCGTCGAGGGGCTCGCGGCCGCCGGCTATCACACCGTCGCAATCGAGCTCTCCGAGCGCGCGGTCGATTTGTACGAATGGACGCCGACGTGGCCCGTCTGCCTCGTCTTCGGTCACGAAACGGACGGCGTGGCGTCGGCGCTCACAGAATCGATCGCCACCCACGTGCAAATCCCCATGCTCGGAACCAAGCGGTCGTTGAACGTAGCCACTGCAGCCGGGGTGGTGTTGTACGAGCTGCTGAGGCGCAGGAGGAGCGCGTAGGCGACCGAGCCGTGTGAACACCCTCTCGGCCAGCGCCACTTCCCGAGGCCTGCGGCAGTCGCCCGATACAACTCTGAGCGGTCCATTTCGTCCCAGTTTGAACGGGCACACGCCCTCGATCACTCGGCCGCGACGTCCACGCGTTGTTCGTCATGGGGTCGAACCCGATCGTGTCTGCACCCAATGGCCGACACGTGGCCGATCGACTCTCTTCGCTCGACACCCTCGTGGTCGCCGACTATTTCCTCTCCGAGACCGCTCAGTATGCGCACGTGGTGCTGCCGTCCGCCCAGTGGGCGGAGGAAACCGGGACGATGACCAATCTCGAAGGGCGTGTGCTGCTTCGGCGTCTCGCGGTCGCACCTCCCGCCGGTGTGCGCACCGACCTTCAAGTCATCGCGGGTCTCGCTGAGGCTCTTGGTTGCGCTCCCGGAGTGTGCGTCGAAGACGAAGCGTCGGTGTTCGACGAGTTGCGGCGAGCCACGGCAGGAGGCGTCGCCGACCACTCGGGGATCACCTACGCGCGTCTCGATGAGAGTGATGGTATTCAGTGGCCGTGCCCAGCGACCGATGTGCCGGCATACCCGGGAACACCGCGTCTCTTCACCGAACGCTTCTACACGCCCAGCGGCCGCGCGCGGTTCCATGCCACGCCACATCGAGAGGCGGCGGATCCGCGAGACGAGCGCTATCCACTTCTGTTGACGACCGGCCGCGTCCTGCCGATGTATCAATCCGGTACGCAAACCAGACGCGTGGAGACACTGCAGGCGGCAGCGCCCTCGGCCGTGGCGGAGATTCACCCAGCCGCCGCAGCGCGAGCTGGCATCGAGGATGGCGGGCTCGTTCGCCTCAGCACGAGGCGGGGGACCGCGACCTTCAAGGCTCACGTCACTCGCACCATCCGTGAAGACACCGTGTTCGTCCCGTTCCACTGGCCGGGCGAGCAGTCCGCGAACCGTCTGACCAATGACGCGCTCGACCCGACCAGCCGCATGCCGGAGTTCAAGGTTTGCGCAGTGCGCGCGGATGTGGAGTCCCCAGAGGTGTCGACATGACGCCCCATCGGGTCGTCGTCGTCGTCGGGAACGGAATGGCCGGGGCTCGGTTCGTCGAGGACGTACGGGCCGAGCGCGCGTCTCGGCCCATCGACCTTACCGTATTCGGGGATGAGTCGGGCGGCTCTTACAACCGCATTCTCCTCTCTGGCGTGTTGGCCGGTACGCATCGACCCGACGATATCGTCACGCATTCACTGACGTGGTATCGCGACAACGGCGTCACGCTGCACGCCGGTGTGCCCGTGCGACAGGTGGACCTCGCGAGCGGATGCGTGCTCGCCGAGGGCGATCTTCGTGTGCCGTTCGATTCGCTCGTATTGGCCACAGGTGGTCGACCCGTGCTCCCCCCTATCGAGGGACTCGAGGTCAACTGCGAGCTCAGGCGAGACGCCTTCGTGTTTCGCTCACTGCGCGATTGCGGGGCGATTGACGCCGCGGCCCGGACAGGTCGGCGGGCGGTCATCATCGGCGGCGGCTTGCTCGGGCTGGAAGCGGCGCGAGGTCTGGCCGGGCGAGACGTCGACGTCACGGTTGTCCATCTCACACCCACCATCATGGATGCCCAGCTCGATTCGACGGCGAGCCAGCTGCTCCAGCAGCAGCTGGAGGCGCGCGGCGTCCGGGTTCTCCCAGGCCAAACAACGTCTGCGATCCTGAGCGACGAGCAGGTCGGCGGGGTGCGACTGGCCGACGGTCGCGAGCTGCCTTGCGATCTCGTCATCGTCACGGCCGGCGTCCGGCCGAACACGACGCTGGCGGAGAGCGGCGGTCTCACGATCCGGCGCGGCATTCTTGTCGGGGACGACCTCGCCTGCCTGGGTCACTCGAACGTGTACGCGATCGGCGACTGCATCGAACACCGTGGATGCACACAGGGGCTCGTGGCGCCGGCATGGGATCAAGCGTCTGTCCTCGCGGATCGTCTGGCTGGCCGCCGCCCGGACGCGCGCTACACGGGATCGAAGGTGACGACGAAGCTCAAGATTGCCGACCTCGATGTCGCAGTCATGGGCGAGAAGGACGCAGAGGAGGATGCCGATGTCGTCACCTACGCCGAACTCTCACGCGGCATCTACAAGCGGTTGATCGTCCGAGACAATCGACTTGCGGGTGCGATCCTGATTGGAGCCGGCCCGGCGGTGCCGGCCGTCACACAGGCATTCATCGACGGCGTGCCGCTCCCAGAACCACGGTCGGAGCTGCTGTTTCCGCAGTTCGCAGACCCTGTGCCCTCGCGCGTCGAGCAGATGCCGGATCACATACGCATCTGCGACTGCAACGCCGTGAGCAAGGCACAGCTCGTCGAGGCTGTGCTCGAGGGCGCCACGAGCCTGCGATCCGTCTGCGAACGAACGCGGGCCGGTACGTGCTGTGGTTCGTGTCGGCCAGAGGTGCAGCGCGTGATCGAGTTCGTTCGTCGCGGCCTCGATCGACCGGCCCCGCTGGCGCCGTCGTCGGCGCTTGCGGTGGAGGGACTGTCTCATGCCGGGTAGACGACCGCTCGAAGGGAGGCGCATCGGGCTCCTCGAAGCGCGAAAGCGGCTGGAGTTGTCTGCGCTCGTCACGTGAGCAGGCGGCGTGGCGACATGCGCACCAGCGTTGCGAGAGGCGCCGACTGACGTCGATCTGGCTCCCCTTCTGCGTGAGGTGACTGGTGGCCGATATGACATCGCGGTGGTGCTGACAGCGGTGGCCATGACGAGCTTGTGCGAGGCCGCCGATCACCTGGGGGTGCTTCAGAATCTGCGTGAGGCCCTCGGACGCATGATGCTCGCGTGCCGAGGGCCGAAACCACTGCTCGTGCTCCGACGTCTCGGCGCGTGCCCAGAGATCGTGACGACGCCGCCACACACCAGCACGGAGCTCATCGAGGCGTTGACAGCGGCACCGTGCTGGCGAACCTCCTCGCCCCACGTTTCGCGGAGTCGGTCGGATGGCAAAACGTGTTCGGTTTGGCGCTCATCCCGCTCGGGTTGGTGTTCGTGCTGTTCCTCGTCGCGGCGCGTGACCCGCCGGTCGTGCCAACCGCTCGCTCGGCGCGCAAGTATTGGAACGCGATCTCGCACCCAGATGCGCTGTGGTTCTGCGCGTTCTACTGCATCACCTTTGGTGGTTACGTCGGATTGAGCAGCTTCCTTCCTCTCTATTTGCACGACCAGCTCGAGATGTCGCCCGTGACTGCCGGTTCACTGACGGCTGCCGCAGCGTTGGCCGGAAGTCTCTCCCGACCCGCAGGAGGCTACGTGGCCGACCGTTTGGGTGGCACGTCGGTGTTGCAGGGGTTGTTCGCCGTGATCACCGTCTGCTACACCGCGCTTGCGACGTCGCCTTCGGCGGCTCTGATGCCCCCGCTGCTGCTCGTCATGATGGTCGCCCTGGGACTGGGCAACGGGGTAGTGTTCCAGCTCGTGGCGCAGCGCTTCGCGAAGGAGATCGGGAGCGTCACGGGTATCGTGGGTGCCACAGGTGGCATTGGGGGATTCTTGCTGCCGACGCTTCTGGGCGCGTTCAAGCAGGCGACAGGTTCGTGCGGGCCCGGTTTCGCCACCATGTCCAGTTTGTCGCTTGCTGCGGTCGTCGCGCTCAGGCTGTCGCAAGACCGCGCAGATGCCGCTCCGATGATCCCAGTGGCGCCGCGGGATGAATAGGAAGCTCTAACGGGCTTCAGCGGCGTATTTCGCCGCGAACTCGGCTTCCATCTTCGCATCGCGGGCAACGACCGCTCGGGCCTGGTCGCTGCGCGTCTGCAGACAGTCGTGGCACACTGAACCGTCAACGACGTGACCATCGGTCGAGAGACTCCTGGCCTGCATCAACTTCCTCAACGCTGCCGCTGTGGTGAGCTGTTCTTTGTAGAAGTCGCTGTAGCTCAAGCCGTTCGCGATCGCGAGCGGCGTCCAGCCGCGTGAGTCCTTGGCATCCAATGCCGCACCCTTGCTGGCGATATACTCGGCCACCGCCGGCACGCCCCGATACGCTGACCCGTGGAGCGCCGTCTCGCCATAGATGTTCGTGGCGTTGACGTCCACGCCCAGCTCGACGCACATCTTGACCGCTTCGAGGACCTCGTCTTCCTGGCCCGCCAGCGATCCACCGTCCTCGCCCGGATTCCAGATCATCAAACCGGAAGCGACCATCAGCGAAGTGGTGCCATCCGCCGAGGGAAGCTTGGCGTCTGCGCCGGCCTTCACGAGTGCCTTCATCACCTCGACGTCGGTGTTCTTCGCCGCGAGGAAGAACGCGGTGGCACCGAGACGGTTGAGGCGATTCCGCTGACCATCCTTCATGCCGTTCTTGGTCATGCGCGCGTTGATCTTCGCGCCTTTGGCGAGCATCTTCTCGATCACCAGAAGGCTGTCCACGGTTCCGGTGGGGATGGGACCTGGCGTCCCGAATCCGATGTTCGGCCGCCGTTCGCGAACGGCCTGATGCAGCGCGTTCCAGCCAGCGCCCGCCAGATTGGGATCGGCACCCTGATCGAGCAAGTAGTCCGCGACTTGCCAGTGAGCGTTGGCGGCGGCGACGACCAGCGCGCTCTGCCCGTCGGAGAGCGTGTCATTGAGGTTCGCGCCCGCCTTGACCAGCTCCTGGACGGCTTGCAGCGCGCCCGCTCGAACGGCGAACAGCAGCGGCGTGAAGCCGGTGGGCTGCGGTCCAGTGAACGTGTTGCCGGACTCGGAGACGCGCCCGCCGCCGCGACTGGAGATGTTCGTTCTGGTGCTGAAGTCCGCTCCCGCCTCGAGCAGTGTCCGCACCACGTCCGCGTTGTTACGCGCGGCGGCCCACATGAGCGCCGTTTGCCCACGGGACGTGTCCTTCGCGTTGACGTTCGCGCCCCCCTCGACCAAGGCTTTCACCGCGTCCGCTTTGCCTGAGCGCGCGGCCGTCATCAACACTGTTTCACCTTCGGGGAGCGCCGCGTTGACCTCCGCGCCCGCACGGATCAGGAGGTTCAGCACCGGGGCGCTGCCGTTGACCGCGGCCAGTGCGAGTGGCTGGACGCCGTACCGGTTCGTCGCCCTGGGTGATGCGCCGGCCTCGAGGAGCAGCGCCACCAGGTCACGGTCGTCGGCTTCGACCGCGTAGTGAAGGGCGGTGCTGCCGTCAGGTGTGGTCTGGGCGGTGCTACCCGGGCGCTGCACCAGCGTCCGCGCAGTCTGCTTGTCGCCGCGCTTGACCGCATCGATGAGCGACGTGTCGCCAGCCGCGAACGCGCTGACCGCGAGAGCGAAGCTCGATACACCCGCTACGCACGCGAGCCACCCGATTCGCCGAACGACTGTGCTGTGCATCACGCCCGCCTCACGGTGTCGAGTGGAGAAGAGCCGGCTGCGAGTCCCGGGTCGCTTGGCACTCGAGACTCGCAGTCGGAACGAAGGCCTCAGAGGTCGGTGAGCCGGCCCGTGCTGTCCGCAATCTTGTCCACGTGGACGCCGAGTTTGTCGAGGATTGACACGCCGAGGTTCATGAACGGCGTATTCAGCTCGTACTTCAGATGGCGATTGCCGGCGAGCTTGCCGCGGCCGCCGCCGATGATCGCGACAGGCAGATCGATCGGCGTGTGATGATCGCCATCCCCCATGCCGGCGCCGTACACGAAGATGCTGTGGTCGAGCAGCGATCCGTCCCCGTCCGGCGTTTGCGACAGCTTCTCGGCGAAGCGCGCGAACAGCGACATGTGGTACGTGTCGATCTTCGTCTTCTGCTGGATGTTGTGCGGATCCTGCTGGTGGTGTGATACCGGGTGATGCGACTCCGGCACGCCAATCCACGGATACGCCCGCGTGCTCGACTCCCGTGCGATCTGCATGCAGCTGACGCGGGCGAGATCTGCCTGATACCCGAGTATGAGCAGGTCCATCAGCAGCTTTGCGTGCTCGTCGTACTCCTCGGGGACGCCGGCGGGCTGCGCAATGGTCGGCAGCGGATTGCTCTCGTTGTTCCGCTCGGTCTTCTGGATCCGCATCTCGACGTCTCGGACGGCGTCGAGATAGGTGCTCAGGGTACGGCGATCCTCGGCACCCACGCGGCCGCTCAGGCGCGTGAAGCTCTCGGTGACCGAGTCGAGGATGCTGCGATCCTTGCGCATCTGCTGCAGCCGCGCGCCGATGCTGCCGCCGTCGCCGAACATTCGCTGGAAGACGACCCGTGGGTCGCGCTCGTGCGGGAGCGGAACGTTCGGCGTACGCCACGAGGTGGAGTTGAGGTACGCGCAACTGTACCCGTTCTCGCAATTGCCGACCATGAAGCTCGATTCAGTCGTCAGCTCGAGCGACCGCAACGGCGTGTCCTCGCCGAGCGCGTCGGCCGCGTACTGGTCGATCGTCTTGCCAGCCGTGATATCCGCGCCTTCGGTTCGCTTTGGCAGGACTCCATTCAGCCATCCCGCATGCGCTCGCGTATGGACGCCGCCCCCCTCGTTTGGGCTGATGACGCCCAGGTTGCTGAGGCCGGTAACGACGGTCAGCTGCTTGCGGAACGGCTCGAGTGGCTTGAGCACGGGCGTGAACTCGAAGTTCGCCCCGCCGTTGCCTTTCGGATGGAAGTTCGGCAGGTACATGCCGTTCGGCACGTAGAAGAATCCCAGCCGAGGAATTGCCGTCGCCGCCGCTGACAGAGCCGGCACCATGGCGTCGAGCAGCGGCAACGCGACGGAGGCTCCCAGGCCTCGCAGGAAGGTCCGTCGGGGCAGTGCCATCTTCGTGATGAACATCGGGCTGGCTCCTCGGTTTATCGACAATCCGCCTTCAAGTTTCAATCTCAATCTTCCGTACTGGCACGTCGCATGGTGAACGGGTAGCTCTTGACGATGCCCACAATCAACGACTGGAACGTGTACCGATCCTTGCCCGCATCGGCGACGATGCGGCGGACGGCGGTCATGTCGTAGGATTCCAGGCCTCGGCCGAGGGCATACGTCAGCATCTTCTCGGCAATCGTCGTCGCGAACCGCTCCGGCCGCGAGGCGAGCACGGTCCGCAGCTCGGCGACCCCGTTGAACTTACTCCCGTCCGGTAGCTGGCCCGACGCGTCGATCGGGTTGAAGGATTCGTCCACCGTTCGGAAGCGTCCGATCGCGTCGAAGTGCTCCAGCACGTAGCCGGCCGGATCGATCATGTTGTGGCACGCGGCGCAGACGGCGTTTGCTCGGTGTGCGGCCATCCGTTGGCGCATGGTCTGCACCCGCGCCTGGGTCTTGGCCTCCGGAAACGCCGGGACGTTTGGCGGCGGATCCGGCGGTGGCGAGCCGAGGATGTTGTTCAGGATCCACTTGCCGCGCAACACAGGCGACGTGCGGATGGCGTGCGAGGTCACCGTGAGCACCGAGGCCTGGCCGAGAATGCCGCCGCGCGGGCTGTCCGCCGGGAGCTCGACGCGGCGGAAGTGATTCCCTTGCACGCCGGTCATCCCGTAGTGTGCCGCGAGCCGCTCGTTGAGGAACGTATAGCGCGCCGTGAGCAGGTCGGTGATCGGACGGTTCTCGCGGACCACGCTGTCGAAGAAAAGCTCGCTCTCCGTGTTCATCGCCTGCCGCAGGGTCTCGTCGAATGCGAGGGAGAACGGATCGCCGGGACGAACCGTGCTGATGTTGCGAATGAGCAGCCATTGGCCGGCGAAGTTGCGCGTAAGCGCGATCGTACGCGGGTCGTTGAGCATCCGCCGCGTCTGCCGCTCGAGCATCGCTGGATCCTTCAAGCGACCCTGCGCCGCCACCTCGAGCAGCTCATCGTCTGGGATGCTGCTCCAGAGGAAGAAAGAGAGGCGAGACGCCAGCTCGAGGTCGCCCACTCGATACGCCAACGGCGCGCTCGCGCGACTCGCAGCGCCCGGCTTGGTAGGCGACGTCGGATCGGCTTCGACGCGGAAGAGGAAATTCGGATCGACCAGCAGGCGGCGGATGGCCGCCTCGATGCCGGCTTCAAAGCCTTCGTCTTCCTGGCGGGCGGCATCGTAGAACGACACCAGCATGCCGACGTCTCTCGGGCTCGTGTGGCCGCGATACGCTCGACGCGCCAGTCGCTCGAGAATCCGCTTCGCGCACGCGCTCTCGGATATGCCACTGCCCGGCCGGCAGACGAAGACCTGGCGCCGGCTAGGCGTGTCACCGGGGCCTGTGGCGCTGTGTGGACCAATGATCGTGAGGCTCGTCACGACCGGCATCGAGCCGCCGGGTCCGCCCTCGTTGCCCGAGATCCGCGGATTCGGGAACGGCTCGCGCACCTGTTCCAGGAGGTCCGGGGGCCTGCGATAGAACGCGATGCCGACATCATGCGGCCCTGCGGTCACCGGCAGCCGGACCGCGAGTTGTCCGCTGACCTCGTAGACGCCGTTGGGCTGACGCGCATCGGCGGGGGCGAACTCGAACACCTTGACCTGCTCGCCGTCGATGGTCAGCTCGAGCTTGTGCGCCGCGCGGACGCCGCCGACGCCGGTCACTTCGATCCTGAATTCGTATTCGCCGTTCTGCGGAAAGCGATGCCTCGCCAACGTCCCGCCGCGCGTGCCGAACGGAAGTCCCGCGACGCGATCGTGCTGCTGCACGTCGGGTGCCACGCGATACGATTCGCCATCGGGCGTGGGCAGTGGACTTCCGACCGCGCTTCGTGCGATCGACTTCGCCGCCGCCAAGTATCGCTCGAGCAGCGCTTGCGACAGTCCGAGGACGCCCGCCATGTTGTCGAAGCCGTAGCTGGCGTCGTCGGCCGGCAGGAGGTCGGGTGCGTCGATATCCACCGCAAGCAGATCCCGGATGGCGTTGGTATATTCGGTGCGGTTCAGTCGATGGAAGGTCGCCGTCCGGCCGGGATTCGGGTTCTTGTCGAACGCGCGATCCAGCTCAGTGGTCAGCGACGTGAGAAATCCGTGGAGCGTCGCCTCGTCGGGGCGAGGCATTCCGGCGGGTGGCATCATGCCGGCACCGACCTTGCGGATCACGCGCTCCCACACCGGCGCGTTCGACGCGAGATCGGTGGTGAGCACGTCTGCCAGCGATAAGTTGCCGTTCTTGGTGCGAGCGTTGTGGCAGCCCACGCAGTAGCGGGTGACGACCGCGACGTGCGGGGAAGGCGATACCGTCGACGTCGCGCTTTTCGCTCCCGCCGCAGACGTTTGCGGACCGCTGGCCGACACGCTCGACGCGCTGAGCGCCAGCGCGGCCACCGTGGCCAGCGTCCGAAACGACGCCAGGAGGTAGGGGCTCCTGGCGGACGAGAAACGCGCGAACATCGACGTCATCATGACGAGGGTAGGCGCCGGCCGGCGAGCCATCCCATCCGGCGCCGTGCAATCGCCTACTGCTGCTGTTGGGTCGTTGCAGCGGGCGCCTTCGCCTTCCGCTCGGCCACGATTCGGTTGTAGTCGTCCTCGGTGATGTAGACGAACACCTCGTTGGCGTGCGCCATCTCGTCGACGCTTCGCTGCCCGAAGGTCACCCACTGCGCCGGGTCGGGGTTGAACTTGTTCGCGGGCGAGTTGTCGTGCCACGCCGTGGTCTTGAGGATCGTGCCCTTCGGGAACACGGGCGCCGAGTCCTTGTCGTAGACGTAGTTGATGTGCCAGTTGAAACGATACTGTGGCACGGAGTTGATGACCTCGGTGCGGCCGTCCGGGTAAATGGCTTCCATGGAGAACGCCTTGCCGCGGAAGTGCATGTGCGGCTGGAAGTTCAGCATGATGGCCGGCGCCGGCAGTGTGGTGTACGCGTCCAGCCGCGTGATCTGGCCGGGTGGGATGTCGATCTCATGCGACTTCATGTAGCCGACCGCACTCATCATCGCGCGATACTTCGGCAGCTTGCCCTTCGGGTAGAACCAGAACGCCGTCTCGACGAGCGCGGGCGTTTCCTCTCCGGACGCGCTCAGGTGAATGTCCCAGCCGACCTGTGAGCCGGCCCGGAGAAACTGTCCCGCTTCGTGCTCGACGTACAACTCGCCGTTCTTGCCGACGGCCCACTCGGAGAAGCCCTGACCGGACGGCGGCGGATCCTGTAGCTTCGAGGGATCCTCTGGCTTGTCGCTCGGATAGAGCACCGACGGATCGACCTTGCCCGTTCGCGCCGACCGCAGGAAGTCGCGGACCTCGGCGGTCTCTTTCTGGAACAGCATCGTCGTCGCATGATGGACGACCTTGCGCGACCGCTTCGCCGGACGCGTTTCCGTGCCTGCCACCCAGCGATCCTCCGGAACAGCCGGTGCGCCGCGCACTTCCCACCACCGGTCCTGCGAGACCGCGGGCATCGAGTAGTCGGGCGACTTCACGATCAGGTCCGGCGGCCGGCCGAAGTAGGCCGCGAACTCCCACACGTCGTCGGACGGCCACACCTTCGCCTTCGGCGCGTCCTTGGGATCGCCTTGCGGCGCGCCCGCGTCCACCCACCGCGCGATGAGGTCGATCTCACGATCGGACAGTGACCGATCGTTGGCGAACTTCTGAATGCCGACCGTGCGGTCGACATACCACGGTGGCATGTCGCGCTGCTGGACCTTCAGCTTGATCGAGCGGATCCACGGACGGACTTCGTTGTAGCTGGCCAGCGACATGGGCGCCATGCCCTCGCCGCGGTGGCAGATCTCGCATTTCTCTTGGAAGATCGGCGCGATGTCCTTGGTGAACGTCGGCGCTGCCGCTCGCGCCGTTTGTGCCTGCGCCGAGGTCGCCGCGACGAATACGGCGGCCGCTGCTCCGAGCACGCCACGCGCCACCCACCCACGTCGTGTTTCGATCATTGGTCCCTCGCTTTGATGACTCCAGGAGCTCCTACCCCCTGAAGTGCCTACCTGCCTGCCCGCGTCAGCGAGCACTCACAGATGCGTGGATGAACCCATTGCTCCAGCAGCAGTGGAAGTCATGCACCTCGGTGTCGCTGGCTTCGACGCGCAGGTCGTACTCGCCTGGCTGCGCGAACATCAACGTAATGGACGCGTCGCCGTTGCCCTCCTGAAGCGACTTCGTCTCATCCGATATCGTGACCGGACCTGCCCCGCGGTAGCGCACCCACTTCAAGGTCACGCCGAAATTTCGTTTCTGCGGGAGCGCCTTCCTGTCGTCCGTGACCTTGTACTTCACCGTGACCGGCGTGCCCGCGACCGCCTTGATCGTCGTCTTCGCGCCAAGCGGTCCGGTGCCCGACGCCGGCGCACCCTCGAAGTGCAGCACAGGCGGCGTGTTGCCGACTGTCGGCTCCTTGAGCGCGTCGATGGCATACGCGGCACCCATGTTCGCGGGAATGGTCACCGTCTGGCCGTTCGCTCGAAGCGTCCACGTCACGTTCTTCTTCTCCGCGATGAGGCGACGCTCGAGATCCTTGGAGACGGGGACAGCGAACGTGCCCCACAGCCGTCGCGGAATGAAGTGTGTCGGTTGGCCCTGATCGGCGGGTCCCGGCTCGATCTTGTTGTCGGGACCGATGGGGATGTCGATCTCCTGCGTGAAGTTGCGGTTGAAGTACCCGAACGAGAGGTGCATGACGCCGGCTGTGTCGCGAAACCAGCCTTCGAAGACGGGCGAAACGAGCTCACCCTGTTCGTGGCGCAGGCCGTCCGGCGGCTTGATGTCCGGTGGGCGCTCCTGCGCGAGCAAGGGCGACACGACCGCGAGACACACCGCACCAAGGGCACACGCGGCCAGCACCAACCTCCGTGCCACACGACCACCGCGAGGTACCTGCGTTCTCCGCATTTCGACAGACCCCAGGTTTTGGCCGGGCCGAGTCACGACACCGACCCCATCGTGTCGCCAGCCCTCAGCCAGCGACGTTCGAACACATCATAAATGATAAGGGCCGCAACTGCGCGGCGGAGTTGGGTCTCGGGCGTTCCAAAGTGGGTGATGGCACGTCAGTCTGCGAGGATATGGTCACATGACAGAATCTATTGATTCTTTGACGTTTGCTGGTCTCTTGTCCGGGCGACGGTGGAGCTTCGGTTGACGTTCGGCCCTCCGTCCACAGAGGGTCCAGCCTTGGACGCGACAAGCCCTGACGATGGGTTCCCACGCGTGATTACAATAAGGCGCCAGACAAATGTGCCGCGGTGCGGCCCCTCACCAACAACCAGACGACTCTCGGCCAGGATTGACATCATGAAGATAAGTGCCGAGCTTGCTCTCGCGATCGCGACCCTGGGCCTCGCGGCCCAGCAGGCGGCGGCGCAGGGCTTCCAGTTGCCCAACATGCAGGTGCGCAGCTCAGCCTTTGAAGACGGCGGCATCGTCCCGCTTCGCTTCACGTCTCACGGGCAGAACGTTCAACCCGATTTCCGAATCACTGGCGCGCCTGACACGACCAAGAGCTTCGTGGTCATCATGCATGACATCGAAGTGGCGCTTGGCGGCAACCCCGATGACGTGACGCATTGGGTGGCGTTCAACATCCCGTCGCCGAACATTCCCGAAGGGAAGTTGCCGGAAGGCAGCGTGAACGGCAACAACATCCGGAACCAACCGGGCTACATGGGCTCCGGTGCGCCCCTGAAGGATCGCTTTCATCACTATGTGTGGGAGTTCTATGCGCTGAACGCCACGCTAGATCTGCCGGCCGGCGCCACCCGGGAGCAGGTCACGCAGGCGATGCGCGGCAAGGTGGTAGCCAAGGCGGCCTACGTCGGCCGCTACGCCAACGCGAAACCGTGAGCGAGAACAGCGAGCGCTGCTGCGATTCGTCGTAGACGACCACGCTCCCAGCGTGCTGCCGCCGCGGCGCCGCGGCGCGACCAGAACCAGCCCGTGGCGGCCCATTCGCGACGTCGAGGGGCGGTCCGGCCGCCGGTGGCGTTCATCCAGGCACGCATCGACGGTCAGGTTGGAGGCTTGTGCCTCACGATGCGCAGCCGTCGCGTCCGGAGTCCTGACCAGACGCGGCCGCTGTCGTAGACTATCGGGACGGTTTCGACTCTTCGAAGCTGTTCACGCGGACCGAACCACGCGCGAGCGGACTGTCGGCGATGGGCAAGAGCGCCTCCGCACCGAGCATCTCGATCGTGGCGGACACGAATGGCGTGCGGACGAGCCCGTCGTTGATCGCGATGACCCGATCGGTCCCGGGCTAGAACACATCCTTCACATACTCCTACTCCGCGTGCTCTTCGCCGCCGCCGCCGCTGGCGTCACGGTAGCGCGTCCGATAGAGCACATCTCGATAGGCCACGCGGTCGTTGGTCAGCGTCAACCGCACCGTCCAGATCACGACACCGCGGAACCCGACGGTGAACCGATCCTCTAAGAAGCGCAGGTCGCGCTGGATATCCCATGGGCGGGAGTCCCGCTGGAGCATCGCCGGTCCGCCATCGATGGCGAACGCACGTCGATGCCCGAACATCTCCGGCTCCTTGAGCCGAACGGCCGTCGCGACGACCTCTCGGTTGCGGTACAACGAGTGTTGGGGCGCGTGGATCCACGCCTGTCCCGCGTGGTACAGCACGTTGGTGGTCAGCACGACGGCTGCCACTCGGCGCCAGCGCGGTGAGTCCACGAAGGTCCAGCAATACGCGGCGAACATCAGGCCGACCGGGGCAATCACGAAGAACGCGTGGGCCTGGGGCGGCTCCATCACCATCCAGTAGCTGGCGTAGACGATCAGCACGACCCCGACTACCAGCCATTTGAGCGGCCGCCACTCGGGAAAAGGGGCCTGCGTCCGGAACCACTCGCGCAACATCCAGATCGGCTGCCACATGCCGGCAAGCCGCCCATGAAGCTGGACAGCACCAGACTCGTCGACCACACGCTGCTCCCGAACACCAGGCTGGCACGATGGAACCAAACCAATTCGAAGACGAGCGCCGCAGCGCCTGACAGGAAGCAGATGAAGGGAATCATCGGGCCGGCAAACGGCATCCTATACGAGCCGGGTGGGCCTGGCGTCTCCTCAGGCGAGACTACGCTTTCGTCGCGCGCGTGAGCAGATACCCTTGGCGCATCGTGTTCTCGGTCCAGTACTCCGCGGTGAGCGCTTCGTACTCCCGTCTGAAGGCGTCGAGCGATCTTGGGTCTTGCTCGCGCAGTTGCTGTATCAACGCGACCACGGGCCCCGCCGTGCGCTCGGTCGCGTCGCGACTGTGCTGCGGGCTGAGCGACGGAATGACCATTGTGTCCCGGTCGAACCGGAGATCTGTGACCGCCGCACCCAGCCGGTCTCGCACCACGGCCGGGTCGCCCCACAGGCTGGGATGCTCGACGCCTGTTGGCGGAGGTGAGGCATAGCGAGACACCAACGTGAAGAGACGGCCGACGAACAGCTCGGGAGGCCACGTCGAGAAGGCCAGCGTCCCTCCGCGCTTCAACACGCGCAGCATCTCGGCGGTTGCGACCGCTGGTCTAGGCGCGAAGATGTGGCCGTATTGGCTGACCACCACGTCGAAGGAGGCGTCCTCGAACGGCAGCGTCTCGCAGTCGCCCTCGCGGAACTCGATCGTGACGCCCGCGAGGGCCGCGTTGTCTCGGGCGATCGAGAGCAGGCTTGGCGTCAGATCGAGGCCGATGACGTGCGCGCCGATGCGGGCCGCGGTGATCGCGACGACACCGGTGCCGCAGGCGACATCGAGGACACGATCGGCAGGCTGAACGCCGGCATATCGTACCAGCCGCGCGGCCGGCACGGTGGTGAGCGCCGCCATTGGCGCGAAGTGCGACCACCCTTCGCGCTGTACCGTCTTGAAGCCGTCCAGGACATCCATCGCCTCCAGCTTACCGCACGAGGTGTCCCCCTAGTCCGCGAGCTCCGCACGAAGCAGGAGACGGGCCTTCAACCAACCGCGGCGCACCGTACGCTCCGTCACCCCGAGCACCTCCGCGATCTCAGTCTCGGTCATCCCTCCGAAGTAACGCATCTCGACCAGCTGCGACAGGCGCGGATACAGCGTGGCGATTCGCGCCAGAGCCCGGTGCACACCGAGGATCTCGACCTCCGGTGTGGACCCCGGAAGCTGCTGATCGTCGATCGGGACGTGTTGACCACCTGAGCCGCGCCGATCCGCGAACGTGCGGCGCGCATGATCGACGATGACCGAGCGCATGACCTGAGCGGCCCATCGCATGAAGTGCGCCCGGCTGTCGAGGGAACGATTGTGACCTTGTGCGAAGCGGAGATAGGACTCATGGACCAGCGCACCCGTGTCGAGCAGCGTCTGTCGCGAGACGGCGCGCAGCCGGGCCCACGCCAGTCGGCGCAGGTCGGCATAGGTGGCCGCAAAGAGGGCGTCAGCGGCGTGACGATCCCCTTGTTGGGCGTCACGGATGAGACAGGTGAGAGGGGTAGACACGATTCGGCACCTTACTCGAGTCTGGCGTTTCGCCACAGCGCGACTGTGATGTCAGTCACGTCGGTCGATTGGTAGTGTCGCCACGTCACCCGCCGTTGCAGACGCGTCCGCGACGTTTGGGCTACCGGCGCGCAGGGCCGCGGACCGCACCCGGCGACGAAGGACACGGCGACCGACAGCCAGCCGGTGCGATCTCCCGGCGTGTCCCTCGCTCAGCGGATGCTGGATCTCGCGACAGTGGTCGGGGTGCCCGCGCCCTCGGGCTGCAGCATGTGCGCCGTCAGCGCCTTATACAAGCTTGGGGCGGCCACCTGATGGCCGGCGGCCCGCCAGTGGCCGTCGTTGTCGTAGTACAGCGGGAACGTCGTGCGGGCGGCCTCCTGGAAGTCGGACACCATGTTGACCACGTGGATGCCGTGGCGCCGCCCAAAGGCCTCGACCAGTTCCTGAGCGTGGGAGGAGTAGACGCGATTCACCTCGAATCCCCAGAAAAGCCGGCCCGTGTTCCATTCCTTCGCGCTGATCTGGAGTCCGTACGGATACACCGCGATCCAGAACTCGATGTCGCGCGCCTTGAGCACCGCGTGGATGCGCTGCAGGTAATCGTAGGTGCGCCACCAGCTCCGATCGTCCAGTGCCGACGGATCGCCTCGAAGCGCGCCGTACTTGTCGAGGGCGACGTCGCCGGAGAAGTTGAGAGACCTCTTTGCCAGGAGGCTGGCCAGCCGGCGACACACGAAGTTGTAGGTGCGGGTGTTGTACTTCAGGAAATCCTTGACGCCTACAAGCGCCCGCCCTGCAGGTGAGTGGACCGGATCGGTCGGCGGTGTGACGGCGATCGGCTCGCCTTGATCGTCGAAGCGGGCGAGCGCGCTGTACTGAATGTCATCGAAGAAGTCCGACAGGTCGAGTGCGAGGATGACGACATCGGGATCGAGGGTCAAGCCGCGATTCTTGAGAAAGAGATACTCCAGTAGGGGAGAGTAGCTGGCGACGACGGCATTGATGACCTCCCAACGCTCCGAGCCGCGCACGCCGTCCAGCGCGGCTTGCAGGTGGCGCGCGTACGTTTCGCTGGCCTGGACGCCCACACCCTCGGTGAACGAGTCGCCGAGCAGAAGGAGCCGCTTGACTCCAGCCGGCTTGGTGGCAGCGATCTCGGGACTCCGCAGTCCGAAGGCGTTGATTGCGTACACGGCATCGAATTCTGTCGTCTTCTGGCGCCCGCGTGCGTTCGGAATGAGTCGGTGATGAAAGACATGATCCGATGTCTCGAAGAACTTACGCAGCACCGCGCGGGGTTCGATGATGCGGACTACGCCTTCTGCGACGATCAGCGAGAGCAGCACGCTGGCTGCCGTGAGCGCCAGCCACTTTTGCGCCTCTGTGGCCATGGAGGAAATGCTCGGACCGTTAAAAACGTGCTCCACGATGCTACAACACCCCGCGTACAATGGCCTGCGACGCAAATGCGGCCACCCACGACCGCCGTCCTGTTCGTCGCCGGGCTCACGTGCGCTCTCGTTCCCACCCTCGCCCTTGCGCAGACTCGGACTGCGCGTCCGTCCGTCTGGGATGGGGTCTACACGTCGGAGCAGGCGGGGCGTGGCAAGCCGGCCTACGACGCCGCGTGCAGCGCGTGCCACGGCGCCGACCTGAAGGGCGTTCGCGACAATCGGCCGCTCGTCGGCGACCGTTTCTGGCAAGACTGGGGCGAGGATTCGCTCGGCACGATGTTCTCCGTCGTGCGCAGGACGATGCCGCGGAATGCCCCCGCAAGCCTCACCGAACAAAGCTATCTCGACATCGTCGCGTTCGTCCTCCAGCAGAATGGCTATCCATACGGCACCGGTGAGCTTACCGCGACCGCGATCAACGACATCTGGATCATGCGGAAGGAAGGCCCAGGGCCGGTGCCGAATTTCTCGATGGTGTGGGTGGTCGCCTGCCTGGAGCAGGAGCCGGATAAGGCCTGGGTGCTGGCGCGCACCAGCGAACCGGTCAAGACCCGCAACCCGGCCCCATCCGAAGGAGCTGATCTCGACCGTGTGAAGGCGACGGCCCTTGGTGCGGACACGTTCGGCCTGCTGGACTTGCCGTCCAAGCCCGCCGCACATGCGGGGCAGATGGTCGAGGCAAAGGGCCTGCTCATCCGCGGGCCCCGCAACAAGCTGAATCTGACATCCCTGCAGCTGCTTGGGAGCGCCTGTTCTCAGTAGCGACGACGTGTCGCGGGTCAGACCGCAGCCGTGCGAGCCGAGGCGGCAATTGCGCGTCGGGCCACGGGCAAGACGATCCACGTGGGGCTGCATCGGGCGCGGAAAGCGCAACGACGGCTCATGGCGCAGGACGATCGAGCGCGAACGCCACGAGTGCGGCGTCGACGCTCGCTCCGGTCGAGACAAGAATGAACTGTCGACCCGTCCTCGTGCGATACGTCATCACGTTCTCGCCATTGGGATACGGGAGCTGTCCGCGCCAGACCTCGCGGCCGTCGCTCTTGTTGAATGCGTACAGATAGCCGTCGCCCCCGCCGATGAAGATCAACCCCCCTGCGGTGACGATGCCACCCCCATTGGCTGGCGATCCCAGGCGATCTGGTAACTTCGCGCCTTTGAGCAGCCGGTGGTTCCGGATGACCCGGCTTCCTTCACCAACCGGCACCTGCCAGACGATGTCGCCTTTGTTGAGATCGATCGCGCTCAGGTGAGCGTACGGCGGCTTGAGCAGCGGGATGCCGCCGAGCGTGCCGCCCGGGTTGTCGAAGGGCAGGTGTCCCGAGTACGCGTGGTCGATATACTTGTCGGTGCCGTCGCTCGCGACAACCCTGTTGTTGCGAGGGACGTCCTTGCTGCGCACATAGAGACGACCGGTTTGTGCATCCCACATCGCACCGCCCCAGTTCGCGCCACCCTCGTTGCCTGGGAGCTGCAGCGTCCCGCGCAGTGAGGGCGGTGTGAAGAGCGGACCGAGACGATACTTCTTCAGCTCCGCGATGGCCAACTCTTTGATCTCCGGCGTCAGATCGTTGGCATCGTCCAAGGAGACGCCCTGACGAGCGAACGGCGGTGGTTTGGTGGGAAACGGCTGCGTGGGCCACACCTTCTCGCCGGGCACGTCGCTGTCGGTCGGGACGGGACGCTCTTCGATCGGCCACACGGGAATCCCCGTGACACGATCGAACACGTACGTGAAACCTTGCTTGGTGACCTGCGCGACCGCGTCGATCCGCCGTCCATCGACGGTGATCGTCACCAGGTTGGGCGGGGCCGGGTTGTCGAAATCCCACAGCCCGTGGTGCACCACCTGGAACGACCACTTGCGCTGTCCAGTGGCGATGTCGAGGCACACGAGCGATTCGGCCGGCTCGTTCTTCCCTGGTCGTCGCGCGCCGTAGTAGTCGTTCCCGGGCGTGCTCGTGCCGAAGTATACGAGGCCGCGCGTATCGTCGACCACCATCGGCCCCCACACGTTCGCGTGGCCGTTGAAGCGCCACGACGCCTCTTCCCAGGTGTCAGCGCCGTAGTCGGTGGGTGACTGCGGGATCGCATTCCACACCCACAAGCGTTTGCCGGTCCGCGCGTCGAACCCCTGGACGATGCCCGGAGGCTCGTTCGCGAGCTGATAGCGATCGGGCACAGAGCTGCCGACGATGACGATGTCACGGTAGACCACGGGTGGGGAGGCGCCGTGATTCACGTGTCGGACGTCGGAGATCGGACGCGGGTACGCGTCGACGAGCGAGACGACCCCGTCTCGCCCGAAGCTCGGCATGGGGCGACCGGTCGCGGCGTCGAGGCTGTGGAGCTCGGTGCGCGTGTTCAGCAGCACGCGGAGCTTGTTGCCGTCCTGGGTATCGCGCCACAAGGCGGGTGCGCGATGCTTGAAGCCTGTCCCTGGGATCTCGCCGAGCTTGACCGCGCCGCTGTCGAAGCGCCAGAGCTCCTTGCCGGTCTCCGCATCCAGCGCCGTCGCGTTGTTATACGGGGTCGTGACGTACAGGACGCCGTCCACCATGAGCGGCTGATTCTCGAAACGGAACGGAGTGGTGTTGTACTCCTTGAGAGGCCGCTCGCGATGCTCCCATTGCCAGGCGATTCGCAGTCCGACGACGGTGCGTGGCGTGACCTCGTCAGCCGCCGAATACTTGCTGCCCGACGGCTCGCCTCCGTAGACGGGCCACTCGATCTGGCGCGACTGACCCTGAGGTGTGGCGAGGCAGGTGACGACCAGGCAGGCAATTACGCCCAGCCTCTGACCTGGAGTCTGTTGACCTGGAGTGTTGATCGAACTCGGGTTCTTCACGGCCGCCAAGCTTAGCGCCGGCCCGCCTGACAAACAACCCCGACCGCACAGGGACTCAGGGATTGGTCGCGCTGACGCACGCTACGGGACCCGGTGAGTCCGTTCTTGCGATGTCTTGTCGGACTCCAGCTGATTGGGCTCGCCCCACTCAGTTCCCCGCATTCACCGGTCGGGGTGAGCCCTGGTGCCGGCCTCGACGGCGTGCCCCTCGGGCCCACCTACCTGCGCGCGACCGCACTCTCAGCGGTTTGCCCGTGTTCGTGCCGTTCGGCTCAGATGAGTGCGGGATACCAGACGTGCTGACCCTCGGTCCGCGCGAAGGGCGTGAGCGTATGCCGTACCGGCGGCGCGGTGCTCGTGATGTGCCACACCTCTCGCCCGCGTGCCACCAGCGCATCGGCGATGAGTTGACGATGGCATCGCCACCACACCGATTCCGCGCACATCAGCGCGAGGCGTCTCGAGGGTTCCTCCCACCGAAGGAGCTCGTCCATCGCGGACCGCCACGCGGCTGTGGCGAGGTGATCGGCGTATCCGCGGAAGCTCTCGTTCTGCCAGGCGCCGTTGGGCGAGTCGGGTCGAGGTCGACGATGCCCGCCGAGATCACGAAAGTGCCGGTAGGCGATGCCCGCCTCGTCGAGAAACGCCTCAAGCGCGTGCTGCGCGAAATGTGGATGCCGCCTCGACTGTGGCACCAGCCGGACGTCGGCCACCGCGTCGATCTGGTGTGCCGAGAGCAAGGCGAGGAACGTCGCAGCCGTGTGCGTGGAATGCCCGACGGTGAACAGCATGGGGCAAAGCGACCGCTTCCACGATACCGCAGACCTCGCGCCAGGCAGCCGACGTCATCAGTGACCGAGCGCTGCTGTAGAATCACGGCGGTTGACTCGTCGCGGAATGGCCATGCGGAGAAGCCCATCGATGCTGTGCCGCACTGGCCGCCGTGCAGAGCACGCGGTATCCACAACTGCGTGGCTCGAAATACTCCGAGAGACGATTCGTGAAGGACGCGCGCTCCAAGGGCCGAGCGCGAGAGAACCGGTAACAGGGCAGGGAGGTCGACATGCGCAGTGAACTCGATCGCTCAACATTTCAGCGTCGAAGGGGGTGGTGGATCCTATTGAGCGCGGTCACGCTCGTGATAGCCACCATGGCAGCGGGGATTGGTTCCTGGACGAGCCTCGCGCCGTCGACCGTACAGGCCGCGCCGCCAGGGATGGCGACGTTGACGGGGCAGGTGACGGCACCCTCGTCTGTCACCGCGGCGCAGGTGTATCTGCGGAACACCGACAAGAAGATCCTTCACATGGTGTACACGCAGGGTGGCCGGTTTCGAGCGACGCCGCTGTTCCCTGGCAACTACGAGGTCATGGTGATCACGAAGGGCCTGGTGTCCGAGATGCAGCGCGTGACGCTGAAGGCCGGCGAAACGCGGACGTTGAGTGTCGGGCTGAAGCCAGGCACGGCACGTCCGCCGGTCGGCGCGACGCCGTCAGGTGACTCCGAGGCCGACACGAATCTGGCGTCTGCGGTGGCTGAAGAGGCGAGCTACGAAGAGATCTATCCGCCCGGTCCAGGTCGTGCTGTCGCGGAGCGGACGTGCATCGTCTGTCACGGCGAGAACTTCCTCCCCTCGCGGCCGGCCTCCCGCGCCTCGTGGGAGTCGCGCATCGGGCACATGATGGGGGCCATGCTCGGGACGCAGCCCGCATCCTCGTATGCGCAGGGGCTCCTGACGTACCGCTCGGGTGAGTTCGGCTTCTCGCGGGAGGACCGCGACGCCCTCCTCGAGTACATGGTCGAGCAGTTCGGACCACGCGCCAAGCCGCGGCGCGTGCGCATCACGCAAGAGATGCCGATAGACGAGGCCCAGCTCGGGAAGGCGATGTACATCGAGTACTACTTGACCGAAGATCCCCCCAACCAGGGCGTGCGCGATTCCTCGTTCCTCGGCCTCAAAGGGTCGTTCTGCTGCGGCCGCCGCGTGGGCCAGGACGTGCGGTTCGACGATGCGGGAAACGTCTGGCTGACGGATCGGGGCTACCCCCACCGGCTGGTGCGCCTCGATCCACGCACGGGGGATCAGAAGGACTTCTGGCTGCCCGATGGCGCGCGCCTGGGCGTGCACGAAGTCGTGGTGGATCGCAACGGCATCGCCTGGGCGCCGGAGCACTCCGGTACGGATTCGTCGAGTCAGAAGCGTCTGCTGGGTCTCAATCCGAAGACGGGGCAGTGGGACTACAAGATCCCGCTCGACCCGGACAACGTGATCCGGATGCCGATCAAGTGGACGCAGTCGCTGGCTATCGATTCGAAGGGCACGATCTACGTCGGCTGGATCATGGGCGGCGCGCTCAGTCAGGTGGATGCGGCGACGCGCAAGGTGACGGTGTTCCCCATTCCCGAGCACAACGCGATCCCCTACGGTCTGGTCGCGGATCGCAACGACAACATCTTCATCGCGCTGTGGAACTCAGGTGATATCGCGAAGTTCGACACGCACAACCACCAGTGGACGCTGTTCACGCCGCCGACCCACCCGAATCAGACGCGGCGATTGAGCGTGGACATGCAGAACAACATCTGGTGGGGGATCTACTCGGCGGGCAAGAGACAGGGCAAGCTCGCCAAGTTGGATCAGACGACAGGGGTCATCACGGAAGTGACCATCCCGCGACAGAACACGCAACCGTACGACGTCGAGACCGATCCAGACGGGAACATCTGGGCGGCGGACGGTGGCGGCAGCGTCGCGGCACTCTGGCGGTTCGATCAGAAAACGCAGCGCTTCACGCTGTATCCCAAGCCACAGGGAGCGGCCGACACACCCAAGATCCAGGTCACGAAGGAAGGCGCCGTCTGGTACTCGCCGCGTGGCAGTGCCAACGCGCCCGCCATCGGCGTCCTGTTACCCGACATGGACAAAGTGACGACGCTCGGCGCGTACTACCCGAACGGCACGCCTGGCAACTGGTTCAGAGCCGTGGCGAATCGGTCGAACTGAATTCGGGGATCCAGGGTTCGCGGGTTCACCCTGAACCCGTGAACCCGTGAATCGACTCGCTCACCTGATGGCGTAGAGCTGGCGCTCGCTGCGTAGATAGATCTCGCCGTGCGCGATGGCGGGTGACGCGATGAACGATTCGCCCGCCATCGTGTTCGTGGCGAGGACTTCGAAGGTCGGGCCCATCCGCACGACCACGACATCGTCTGTCTCGGTGGCCAGGTAGAGTTTGCCGTTCGCCCCGACAGGCGACGCCTTGAATTGATACGGCTTGGGTAGGCGTTGCTGCTGATAGTGCGGCTTACCCGTCTTGGCATCGAAAGCCGAGAGCATCCCCGAATCGGTGAGGAGATAGAGGATGCCGTCGTGCAGGACCGGGGACGGAGTGTACGAGTTGCCGCGCGTGTTCTCCCAGATGATGGCATCGGTCCCCGTGAGGTCGCCTTTGCGTCCCAGTCGAATCGCCTGCAGGTTCGGATTGCGGTAGCCACTCATCACGAACACGAGTCCGCCCGTGGCGATCGGTTGCGGGATGGTGTTTTGGCCGAGCCCGCGCGCCCACCAGATGCGTGCGCCCGATGTGAAGTCGTATCCGACGGACTCACGAGAGGCGGACACGATGACCTGCTTCCGCCCGCTCACAGTCGTCACGTAGGGCCCGGACCAGTTCGTGTTCCCTTCCCGCGGGGCGCGCCACCGCTCCTTGCCCGTGGTCTTGTCGAGCGCGACGAGGAACGAGTTCCCCTCATGGTCGAGCAGCACGAGAAGCGTGTCGCCCTCGAGCCATGTCCAGGCACCTTCGCCGAACGTCATGTACATCCGCAGCGGACCGAAGTCCTTCTGCCACAGGAGTTGGCCGTCCATGGTGTACGCGTACAGGCCGCGCGAGCCAAAAAACGCGAAGACGTGCGTCCCGTCCGTGACGGGCGAGTTGGAGGCAAAGCTCCCATAGGTAGGGTGATGCAGCTCGTGCGGCGTGGCGGCCTTCGCCTCCCGCTCCCACACCAGCTTTCCCGTTGGCCGGTCGTAGCACAGGACCACGAAGCGGTGCTCGACGAGCCGCGCCTTGGCGGCGTCAGCGTCGACGGGGATCGCCGTTGTCAGGAAGATGCGATCGCCCGCAACGACGGGCGACGAGAATCCCCGGCCGGGCACGTTCACTTTCCACTTGATGCCCTCGGCGTCGCTCCACCGGAGCGGCGCATCGCCAACGGCCATGCCGGTGGCCGTAGGCCCCCGCCAATACGCCCAGTCACCGACGGCGGCGTCGATGGGCCAGTTCGCCACGGCCAGCGCTACAGAACACCAGAGGATCACGTGCTTCATGAGTTTCCTGCCCTAAGCGAGCCCTGCGGGCGAAGCGGGGTTGGAATGCCGCGCCATGCGCGCGGCGAGTTTAATGGTACCCGATTCCGCGCGTGCCGCAGCCGCCGGCTTGACACCTGGTGGCGACCGGTGCGTACATTCGGCGCTTCAGTCCCCAATCTGCGCACACGATCGCGGAGGAGGTCACATGCAACGAGCGTTTCACCCAGGGCTGCGACGCCCCGTGATCGCGGTCGCCGTCATCCTCGCCGGATCGCTGACGCTCGTGCGCGGCCAGGGGCGCGATACGCGCTTCGCCAATACCAATCGCCGTATAGAGCAGTTCAAGCCCGTCACCGAAGCGGAGCTGCGAAGTCCGAGCGCAGCCGACTGGCTCCAGTGGCGCCGTACATCCGATACGTGGGGCTACAGCCCGCTCACGCAGATCACGACCGCAAACGTCCATCACCTGCAGCTGGTGTGGTCGTGGCCGATGCAGACTGGTGCCGATCAGGCCGGACCGCTGGTGCGCGACGGTGTCATGTACCTGCCCAGCCCCTCGGGTATCCAAGCGCTGGATGCGGCGACAGGGGAGTTCATCTGGGAGCTCAAGCGGAACGGCATCGCTCGGCGCAGCTTGGCGCTCTTCGGCGAACACCTCTACGCCACGACGGCCGAGGCGCATCTCATCGCGGTGACCGCCGCAACGGGCACCATCGTGTGGGATCGGACCGTCGCCGATTCCAAGCTCGGATTCAAGTACACCAGCGGTCCACTCATCGCCAACGGCCTCGTCGTCGCCGGCATGACCGGGTGTGAGAAGTACAAGGAGGAGGTCTGTTTTATCTCCGCGCACGATCCGGTGACCGGCGAGCAGCGGTGGCGAACGGCCACCGTCGCACGTCCAGGCGAGCCTGGCGGGGACTCCTGGGGAGAGCTCCCAGTTCGGTTGCGCGCCGGCGCGGACGCGTGGGTCCCCGGCTCATACGATCCGGTGTCGAACCTGATCTTCTGGGGCACGTCGCAAGCCAAGCCATGGGCGAGCGCCCAGCGCGGGACAGACGCGGCCGCGCTGTACACAAACAGCACGCTGGCGCTGGATGCCAGCACGGGCAGGTTGGTCTGGTACTTCCAACACATTCCTGGTGAAACACACGACCTCGACGAAGTGTTCGAGCGCGTGCTGGTCGACAGTGGCGATCGCCAGTCAGTCTTCAGTATGGGGAAGGCCGGCATTCTCTGGGAGCTGGAGCGGAAGACAGGCCGGTTCCTGAACGCCTTCGACCTCGGCTACCAGAACGTGCTGAACATCGACAAGCAGTCCGGGAAGGTGACGTATCGATCGAGCACGGTCCCGAAGCTAAACACGCCGGTGGAGTACTGCCCGGGGCCGGGTGGGTTCAAGAACCTCTTTGCGATGGCGTTTCACCCTGAGACGCGCGCGTTCTACATCCCTGTGAAGCTGAGTTGCGCGACGGCCGTCTACCGCGCGATGACGTCGCCAGACTGGGCGCAGGGTGGCAACGGACCGGCCGAGCGGACGTCCCTCCCGCATCCGGCGAGCCCGAACAATCTCGCCGCGCTCGTGGCGATGGACAGTCGGACCGGTCAGAGCCTGTGGCGCCACCCGAATCCGCTCCCGTACGACACCGCGGTGCTCACGACAGCCGGCGGCCTCGTGTTCGCGGGCGACATGGACCGGTACTTCACCTCGTTCGACGCCAGGACCGGCCAGGTGCTGTGGCGAACGCGGACGGCGACACCGCCCGACGGGTTCCCGATCACGTACGAGGTCCGCGGTCGGCAGTACGTCGCCGTGCCCACTGGACCGGGATGGTTTGTAGGCTACTGGCACATCCGCGACGTCATGCCGAACTTCCATCGTGTCGATGGCGGTCCGGTCATGATGGTGTTCGCGCTGCCGGAGCGGACGTAACCATCCGCCGTCAAGCGCGCGTCAGCGCGAGGCCTCTCGTGCGAGTGGTCCGAAGAACGGACGCGGCGAGCCGCTTGTCCACCAGCGCCCATCGATGGCGCGTTCGCTCGAGGTGGTCATGTGCCACTGCGCGCGCGTCGCGCGGAGGTACCGAGGTGGGCCGTCCGGGAACGGATTGCCGGCCAACAGGCCGATGACTGCCGGTGAGCCCTCCAGGAGGCGTCGACAAAAAGGCTCGAACCACACGCTCTCGTCCGCCTCGCCCAAGGCCGCGAACCACATCTGCCAGTCGAGTCTCGGTTGATGCGGCGCCACCCAGCGCGGCCGCTGGGATGGATCACTCGGTTTGTCGCGGAACACGTACGGTCGCCACGATGTGCCGTCGACCGAACCCTCTATGGTGATCTCCGATCGCCGCGGTGTCATCACCGCGAAGAGCCCATAAGCGTTGACCGAACGCAGCGGGAGGAGCGTTTCGCGGATCCGGAGCGTCCACGACGATCCAGGCAGCTCGAGGCCGGATTGACGCGCCAGGATGTCAACGGAAACCGGCACGGTCGCCATCGCCACGACGATGGACGCTACCGACTGCCACCGGGAGACAACGCAAGACGTCGTAGGCGACGAACGTGGCGGACTTCGCCGCGCTATCCTGTGCCACGCGGCATCGTCGACTAGCGTCAGCGCGAGTGCCGCGCTCAGCAGGTTGAAGAAGGCGTAGTTCCCCGTGAGCGCGATGAGTCCCTGCAGCGCCACCAAGAGCACAGCCGCAACGCGCTTCAACCAGCCACCACCGAAGATGAGCCACGGAACGAGAAGCTCGATGACGAGCACGCCCGCGGTCGACATCCGTTGAAACCACGCCGGCAGCTGATGCGCGTACCAGCCGAGGGGCGTCGGCAGTGGCTGCGTCTCGTAGTGAACCGCCAGCGCCGTGAGCCCGTTCCACAGCGGATCGCCACTGGCGAGCTTGACCACCCCGGACGCGAACATCAGGCGGAAGAGCAGCCACCAGATCAGCCAGCGCGCGAGACGCGGCGGGTCGTGCCGGCCGGGCCGCTCAATGAGCGTCCACGGTGCGAGGACCACAGCGATCGCGCCGGTCTCGAGGAGCAGCGCATCCCATTGAAACGCGAGAAACTCGCCCGTTACGGTCATGAGCGAGAGATAGAGCAACCACAGCAGTGGCAGTACCGCAGCGCTGGCGAGGCCGAGGAAGAGCGGCAGCGACAGCAGCATGCCCAGCCGACACACGCCCGTGAGCCAGGCGTTGCTCGCACCAAACCAGAACACGGTCGGCCACTGAAGAAACCGGCTCCATCCGAGCGACTCTCCGTCCGCCCACACGCGCGCATTCGCCATCATTTCCCGCGCCGGCGCAATCCCCTGGGAGCCGGCGAGACCGAGAATCTGAGAGTCGAGCGACCAGAACGCGAGCAGGTAGACGGCGCCCAGGAGGCGCAGGAAGAGCCAGGTCGCCAGAGCCCAGGATGCGGAAGACCGTCGGTTGGAAACAGGAGCGATTGTGACCGTAGCCTACACCGACGCGCCGGTGGTTGGCGCGGCACCGTAGCCTCGTTCGGAGGCCCACAGGTCGAGCGAGATGCTGGCGAGATCGTCCACCGCCGGCACAGCCAGACCGTCCACGGTGAGGTCGATGGTCTTGAGATAGCCGTGGCACGTTTCGCAGGCTTCGACCCGGACGTGCGGGAATGCATCGGCCGTGAACACTGGGAGCGCGTCGAATCGGGCTTCCCGGCATGTGGGACACATCAGCCGCGGAAATCCCCACTCGGTGAAGCATCGACCGCATTGAAGCGTCTTCTTGGCTCCGTGCCCCTCCTCACGCAACACACCGGCGCGGGGCGCACCCCTACAGACAGGACAGCGACTCCACCCGGCTCCTTCTGACTGAGGTGCGAGACAGCGTTCATCGCGCCGCGCGACAGCGACCGCTTCCGCAAACGGTTGGGTCAGCGATCGGACGACGAACAGCGCAGGTCCATCGAGCACGAGGAGGGAGGCGACGCCCCCGGGTGCGTCGCACTCCAGGGCCTCGCGCAGCCGAGTCGTCCAATCCAGTTCCAGCAACTTCTGAGCCGACGCGGCGTTCCGCAAGACATCCGGCGAGGGCGCGGAGTGAGCGAGCCACCGCAGGAAGGCGGGCGCTGCGTCCGTCGCGAGCCGAAGCGGAAACGCGTCGGCGAACGGCACCCCACGCGCCGGCGCGTTGTCGGCGATCGCGGACGTGAAAAGGGATCGCTGGTACTGGGCGAGCGCGGCGTAGAACGTGAGGATCTGGCTCGCGGCCACCGATTGCGGCGCCAGTTCGAGGGCGCGCGCGATCCGCGCGTCCCAAGGTGTCACGATCGAGGCGTCCGCAGGCGAGCGAGCCACAGTGCGTGGTGCTGTCGCGCCCACTCCTCGCTGACGCGACCGTGAATGATCGCGTGCAGCCCACCTGGTACCACCGCCACGCCCATGTAGATGTGGACGATGAACCCACCGATGGTGGCGAGTGCCGCGATCGAGTGGACGAGCGTAGCTCCGGCGCGCAGCGCGTGCCAGTCCGTCGGGATCGATGCGACGTTCCACATCACCAGACCCGAGAGGAGCAGCAGCACGCCACCACCGGCCATCAACCAATAGAGCATCTTCTGTCCGTAGTTGAAGCGCCCGACCGGTGGGACCGCGGCATCGTCGTTGCGGGCGTAGGCGCCGATCGCACGCCTCCAGGCCCGGTCCTCATAGGTCGTGTGCATGTCGTGGCGCCACGCCGTGTGCATGCGCGCAAGCGCCAACGCGAACACGAGCCCAACCCACGGGTGCCCAAGCCGCGCGAGATAGCCGCCGCCGGCGAGCGTCGACAGCCAGAAGAGCGCGGGCGTCCAGAACGCGAGCCCGGTGATCAGGAGATACACATACGTCAAGGCGGCCACCGCGTGCGTGGCGCGCTCGCCAACGTTGTAACGCTCGATGGATTGATGGGCGTTCATCGTTCTGTCCTGGTCCCGCTCGGCTCTCTGTCGTGAGGCCCCCTGGGTTCGTGATCCCCCTCGTGCTTGCGACCGAAGCGGACGAAGTGCGCTGCGGCCGCCACGATGCCGCCGACCATCGCGAGGTTGCCGAGCACCTTCAGCGGACCCTTCCAGAGCCGAACCATCAACGGAATCTCGGGATCGCGCGGCAGCCCGTAGAGCTCTGGCCGATCCCCGAACGCGAGCACCGTCACGACGCCGGTTCCTCCGACGCCTGGCGGATCGTACACAGCCGCCTCTGGAAACCCGTTCGCTTTGAGCTGCGCGACCCGCTGTTCGGCGACCTCGAGCATATGGTCCTTCGTCCCGAACTGCAGGCACCCGGTCGGGCACGCCTTGACGCACGCAGGCTGGAGTCCGACCGACACGCGATCGACGCACAACGTACACTTGTGCACCCGATTCGTCTCGCGATTGAACTTCGGCACGTCGAACGGGCATCCCGTGATGCAGTAGCCGCACCCGATGCACTGATCCTGCTGGAAGTCGACGATGCCGTTGACGTACTGGACGATGGCCCCTGGGGCGGGGCAGGCGGCGAGGCAGCCAGGGTCCGCGCAGTGCATGCATTGGTCCTTCCGCATCAGCCAATGCAGCGCGCCTTTCTCATCGTGCTCGTTGAACCGAATCAGATTCCAGAAATTCGCGGTCAGGCCGCCGAGCGTCTGATACGTTCCGTTCTGTGTCGTCGGCTCGGGCGGGAGATCGTTCCACTCCTGACACGCAACCTCGCACGCCTTGCAGCCGATGCACGTGGACGTGTCCACGAGCTTGCTGACGATCGGCAGCAAGCGCACCGCGGTCGCAGGCGCAGACGAGGCCGAGACGCGACGCAGTTCGAGTGACACGTCAGACCTTCTCCAGCTTCACGAGAAACCCCTTGTACTCCGGCGCGAACGAGTTCGGATCGACCACGGTCGGCGTCACGAGGTTGGCGAGCGAGCCGCGCTGCTCACCTTCACCAAGAAGTCCCCAGTGGATCGGGAATCCGATTTGATACACGGTCCGCCCGCTGACGCGCATCGGTTTGATGCGCCGTGTGACCATGGCGCGTCCTTCGATGGCCCCCCGCGCGGATGTGACTCGCACGCGGTCTCCGCTGGCGATCCCTTTCTCGGCGGCGAGCTGCTCCGGCATCTCGACGAAGAACTCCGGCTGCAGTTGGACGTTGTACTTGTTGTTCTTCGTCCAGTAGTGGAAGTGCTCGGTGAGCCGGTACGTCGTGCACACGATGGGGTAATCGGCAGCGTTGCCAAGCGTGTCGAACTCGGTCGTGAATGGCTGGAGCGCCGGATTCGTGCTGTGCGACGGATGGAGCGGGTTCGGCACCGGTGACTCGACCGGCTCGTAGTGCTCGGACCACGGCCCGTCCACGAACTGACCGGGGATGAAGAGGCGTGCGACTCCTTCCGGATGCATGATGAACGCGCCCAGCGCAGCATCCGGAACGCTGTCGACCGTGTAGTCCGGCGTGTCGCCGACCCACCGTTGCCCGTTCCACGCGATGCCCACGCGAGTGGCATCCCACGGCCGGCCCTGTGCGTCGGCAGAGCATCGGTTATAGAGGATGCGTCGATTGGCGGGCCAACTGAACGTCCACTCCGGATGGCGCCCAAGACCGCTCGCGTCCGCGTACGAACGACGCTGGGTCAAGTTGCCGCCGTCCGTGTACATGCCGATGTACAGCCAGTTCCCAGACACAGTCGTCCCGTCGGCCCGTGCGTCGAGGAATCGCGAGAGCTGACTGCCGGCTCGCACCACCACGTTGCCCGCCGCATCGCGGACGTCAGCCAGCGCCCAGCCGTTCAGCTCCTTGCAGACTTCGTCGAGCGATGGGCTCACCGGATCCGTGTACCACCAATTCAACTTCAGCACCGGGTCGGGCAGACGCCCGCCGTCCCGCTGATACAGCTCGCGCACCTTCAAGAAGATCCGCGCCGCGATCTCCTGGTCCGGTTTCGCCTCGCCTGGTGGATCAACGGCTTTCCACTTCCACTGGATCCAGCGCGCGGAGTTGACGAACGACCCGTCCTTTTCGGCGAAGTTCGCCGCGGGGAGCATAAAGACCTCGGTGTCGTTCTCCTCGGGCTTCTGGCCGGCGAGCGCGAGGATCTCAGGCCTCCAGAAACTCGCGGTCTCGGTCTCGAAGTTCTCCGCGACAACGAGCCACTTCAGCTTCGCGAGCGCGCCCACCGCTTTGCGCGAGTTCGGGCCGTTGGTCACCGGGTTCATCCCGAAGCTGAAGAAGCCCTCGAGATCCCCGCGGTACATCCGATCGAAGATGTACGCCCAACTCCAGTTCTCGTACGTCCCCTCGGGCGTCTGGGGAAGCTTCGGATGCCAGTCGTACCCGAAACCGTTCTCGGGGGTGGCGGCGGCGCCGTAGTACGCCTTCATCTGGCTCACCGCGAAGCGATCCGTGTTCGACCAGAAGTTCGTGCTGTTCGGCCGCAGCGGTGCCGGCGTCGCAACCTTCAAGAACGTCGCGAGCGACGTGTGATCGGCTTTCGGGATGGGCATGTAGCCCGGCAGGTTGTGGTATGCCATGCCGCAGTCGGTGCCGCCCTGGATGTTCGCGTGGCCGCGCAGCGCATTGAGACCTCCGCCCGGTCGTCCGATGTTGCCGAGCAGGAGCTGCAACATGGCCGCCGCGTGGATGAGTTGCACTGAGTGGCTGTGATGCGTCCAGCCGAGCGCGTACAACATCGTGCCGACGCGATCCGGCGTGTGCGTCGATGTGATGATGTCGGCCGCAGCCACGAAGTCCTCGGCCGAGCAACCGCAGATCGACGCGACCATCTCCGGGGTGTACCGCGCGTAGAAGCGCTTCATCACTTGGAACACCGACCGCGGATGCTGGAGCGTCGGATCGACCTTGGCGAAGCCCTGCGCATCGAGCTCGTACGCCCAGCTGGATTTGTCCGCGTAGGCGTTCTTTTCCTCGTTCCAGCCCGAGAAGAGCCCAGTGGATTCGTCGAAGCGGTACTCTTCCGACACCAGGAACGACGCGTTGGTGAACAGCCGCACGTACTCATCGTGATACCGGTTTCGTGAGAGTGCGTGATGAATCAGCCCGCCGAGGAACGCGATATCGGTGCCGGCTCGAATCTGGACGAACTTGTCGGCCACGGCCGCCGTTCGGTTGAATCGCGGATCCACGCACACGAGCGTCGCGTTGCGGGTGCGCTTGGCGTCCATCACGAAGCGGAAGCCCACGGGGTGGTTCTCGGCCGGATTCCCACCCATGGCGAGCACGACGTCCGCGTTGCGGATGTCCGTCCACCCGTTGGTCATGGCGCCCCTACCGAACGTGGCGGCCAAACTGGCCACCGTCGGCCCGTGTCATATCCGGGACTGCTGCTCGATCGGAATCACGCCGAGGCCGGCGCGAAACGCCTTGACGAGCAGGTAGTTGACCTCGTTCGTATCGGTGCAGCCGCCGACCACCCCGACGCCGGTAAGGGCATTGATGGTTCGACCGGCGTAGTCGCGTTCAACGAGACGACGATCGCGCGCCTCCTTCAGCAGCCGGGCGATGCGGTCGATCGCGAAATCCCATGACTTCTCTTCCCAGGCCGTGCCGCGCGGCGCTCGGTAGAGCACCTTCGTCAGCCGCCGGTCGTTCACGATGTCCTGCTTGAGCGTGATCCCCTTCGGGCAGAGCGACCCGCGGTTGATGGGGTGATCGGGGTCACCCTCGACGTGGACCACGCTCGGTTTCACGTTCTGCGACCGGTCCCCGAGGGTATGAATGATGACGCCGCAGCTGACCGAGCAATACGGGCAGGTGGACCGCGTTTCGGTGGTGCGGGCGATCTTCAGCTCGCGAACGGCCGCATACGCTGGCGTGAGATCGAAGCCGAGCGCCGTCGCGGCGACACCACCAATCGTTGATACCTTCAGGAACTCTCGACGAGACGGTCGCATCGGCCCCTCACTGGAATCGGCACGGTTGGGCAGCGCTCACCCCGTAAGCATATCCCGATTGGCGACACCAACCGGCCGCTTCGAACGGCTGGGCCTGCGACTCAATCGCCGACCGCGATCACGTGATCGTCCGTGCGAAAGAAGATCCGACTCGAGGCGATGGCTGGTGACGCGAGGAGCCGACCGGCAATCCGGTTGCGTGCAATGACGTGCGGCGCCCGGACGGCACGAAGGACGATGACCTCGCCCGATTCGCTCGCGAGGTCGATCTTGCCGTCAGCGGCAATCGGGGAGGCGGTGTAGATGCCGCCGAGGCGCTCCCGCCAGACGGTCTGCCCTGTTGCGGCATCGAGGCACGTGATCACGCCTACGTCGCCGGCCATGTAGAGCAGACCGTCGTAGTACGCCAGCGACGAAATATAGGGCGCGCCGGTCGGCTGCCGCCAGGCCACGTGCGTCTTCGAGATGTCGCCGCGGCCTCCTGGTCGGATGGCCGCATATGGTCCGCTCCGGTACCCGCGTGACACGTAGATCATGCCGTTGTGATGCAAGGGAACCGGAATCGGAAAGCGGTTGTCTTCGTCGAAGTGCCACAGCGCCTGGCCGGACGCTGGGTCGTAGGCTTCGATGCCCTGGCTGGAGTTGACGATGAGCTCCTCGCCCTGTGGAGCTGGCACGATGATCGGCGTACTGTAGGAAATGACGCCGCGCGGCCGGTGCACTCTCCATGTCTGCGTCCCGCTCCGGGCATCCAACGCCAGGAGGTACGCCGCGGACTCGTGATAGCAGACCAGGAACAGCGTGCCCCTGTGAACGATCGGTGAGCTGCCGTGTCCCCAGTTGATGTCGAACGGACCGAACTCCTTGACGAGGTGTCGGCTCCAGACGCGCTGGCCGCTTGCGTCGACCGCGACGACTTGTCCTGACCCGAAGATGGCGTAGACGCGCTCGCCGTCGGTGACGGGGCTCGCGCTTGCGAGATTGTGCTTGTCGTGAACGGAAGGGAGCTCGCCTTCGGCCGGCTGCTCGAAGGTCCAAAGGTGAGCGCCGGTCGCGCGATCTAGAGCCTCCACCAGAAACGTGACCCTCCGGTCTTGGCCGCCGTCGGCCAGCGAGCGCTCCGCATCCGAGGCGTTGCCCCCTTGCCCGAGCCGCGGTCCCTGCCGGCTGTCGCCCCGACCTCGTTGTGACGTCACGTAGACGCGGTCGCCCCACACGACGGGGGAGGCGATGCCGACGCCCCGCAGCTTCGTCTTCCACGCGATATTACTCGTGTCGCTCCAGGTCTCGGGCAGGCGCCTCTCTGTCGAAGCGCCGGTGCCGGAGGGCCCGCGCCACTGCGGCCAGTCGTCGGCGTTCGCCGGCACCGTGGCGAGAGCCGGCGCCAGCACCGCGATGAGCCCGATCGTCCCGCGGAAGGAATTCATCAGCATCCTCCGAACTCCGATGTGTCAGCACTCGCTCTCAACGCTCACAGCGCATGACTCACAGATGACTGCCGGTGCCTCACGCATCTGGCTTGCCCGTCATCGGGACGAAGCGGACTGGGAGCGTCTGGACGAGCTCGAGTCCACTCGGCGTCTTACGCAGGATGCGGAGCTCCTGTTCGAACGTCCCAACCGGAATCGCCATCAGACCGCCGATCTTCAGCTGTTCGATCAATGCAGGGGGCACCTCCGCTGGGGCGGCCGTCACCATCATGCGGTCATAAGGGGCGTGCTCTGCCCACCCCAGGTACCCGTTTCCAGCGCGGACCTCGACGTTCGCGAACCCAAGCTCCGACAGCGTCGCCTTGGCGCGTGCGGCGAGCGGCTCGACGATCTCAATCGAGTACACCGCCTTGGCGAGCGTGCTCAGCACGGCCGCCTGATAGCCGGATCCGGTGCCGATCTCGAGCACGACGTCTCCTGGACCGACGTTCAGCGCCTGCGTCATGAACGCGACGATGTACGGCTGGGAGATCGTCTGGTCGTAGCCGATCGGGAGCGGCGTGTCGTCGTAGGCGCGCGAGCGCATCTCGTCAGGCACGAACAGATGTCGCCGCACGGTGCGCATGGCCTGCAGCACCCGCACGTCCGTGATATCGCGAGCCTGCAGTTGGGTCTCGACCATGCGGCGGCGTTCGGCCTCACGGTCTCCGGTACCCGTCTGTCGGCCTGCACCTGCGCACGATGACAGGGCACTGAGGAGGGCGGCCAACATCAGCATGGGTCCGGGCGACAGATGCCACCTCGCCGCCTAGCGAGGCTGGCCCGCCTGTGTCGATGGCGCTGGCGGCATCGGAGGCGGGTACGCCACGCCAAGCTGCTCGAGATACGTCTTGTACTTCCTTGGCTCGTAGTAGAACGTGCGGAGCTGCGGTCTGAAGCGCTCCATCGTGTCCTTGTTCAGCCAGACTGCGGGCTTGTCGTCGGGGCGGAGCAGGGGACGATACTCCTGCTGCTTCCGCTGCACGTTGTCGAAGTAGTCACGTGAAGCCGCCACGAGCTCAGGGCGGAGCAGCACATCCAGGACTGTCATCGCGTACACTTTCGCGCCCTGCGTCGCGCCCTTGTGCGCTACGGGCGTCGCCATCGAGACCGCGCTGGTCCAGTGGTGCCCGACCGCGCCGGGGATATTCGACGGGAAGCGCAACGTGACCGTCGGCATGCTCCACATGATGTCGCCGATGTCATCCGAGGCGCCGCCGCTCCTGTCGGCCTCTGGAATCGATGCTCGCCCGCGCAGGTCTTTGGAGACCTCGGTCGGCAGGCCGCGTTCCTCGACCCCACGCGCCCGCTGGAACGCTTTGGCGAACTGCTGATCCGCTTCACTCCAGGCCGGCATACCGACGTCGAGGATGTTGCGGTGCATCGCCTCCGCGATCGGACGATTACCATGTTGCGGCCACGCCGAACCGAGCACCCGCGATTCGACGGTCGTTCCGGTCATCATCGCGGCGGCCTTGGCCATCGTATCGCCGGTTTCCCACAGCTCTTTGATGCGATCGTACGTGGCTTCTCGGAAATAGTACCAGACCGACGCGTACGGGGGCACGACGTTGGGTTGGTCGCCGCCGCTGGTGATCACGTAGTGCGACCGTTGCGCCAGCCGCAGGTGCTCCCGCCGGAAGTTCCAGCCGATGTTCATCAGCTCCACGGCATCGAGCGCGCTCTTGCCGAGCCACGGCGCAGCGGCCGCGTGCGAGCTCTCGCCCTTGAACATGTACTCGACCGAGACCATGCCGCTGCCGGTGCCCTCGCCCCACGTGACGCTCAAATCGCTGCCGACGTGCGCAAAGAGGGCGACGTCCGCGTTCTTGAGGATGCCCTCGCGGATGAAGTGCGCCTTCGATCCGAGTTGTTCTTCGGCCACGCCGGGCCACAGGATGATCGTGCCGGGCAGCTTCTCGCGCTCCATGATCTTCTTCACCGCGAGCGCGGCGGTGATGATGAGCGCTTGGCCGGCATTGTGGCCTTCTCCGTGGCCAGGCGCGCCCGGCACCAGCTCCTTCCGGGTCACCACACCCGGTGTCTGGTTGGTCGTCGGGAGGCCGTCGATGTCGGCTCCCAGCGCGATCACCGGTTTGCCGGATCCCCAGATGCCCAGCCACGACGTCGGGATGTTCGCCACGCCCCGCGGGACGTCGAAGCCTTCTTTGACGAGTGTGTCGGTGACGAGCCGCTGTGTCTCGGTTTCGTGGAACCCGAGCTCCGCAAAGCTAAACAGCAAGTCGACCATCTGCTGTGTGAACACACGCCGGCTCTCGATGTCCGCGATGAGATCCTTCTTGAGCGCGTCCACGCGCGGATTGGGCGGGGCGGGCGGGACGGCTTGACCCGCTTCTGTTCCGCCGCGCTGCGCGTCGACGGTGCTCACGCAAAGCGCGAAGGAGGCGACGAGGCCGAGCGCCGAACGTGAGACCCGCATGCGCTTCCCCTCTCTGGACCGTTGCCGGCGTGTCACGCGGGCGAGCCCGTGCGACGTCGCTACTGCTGTTGCTGCTGCGTCGCGGTCGGGGCCGGGACGTCGCGCAAGCGCTCCTGCACCGTGCCGGGGATGCCGAGCTGCGTGTCCGCGCCGAGCTGCTTCAGCAACTCCGCCGTCTCGGGAAAGGCCTGAAACTGGAAGGACTGCTTCGCGCCTTCAGCCAAACGATACGGCGTGCGGCCGCGGAAGTCCCGCGCGTTGATCCGTGCGCCCTTGTCGACCAGATACTGCACCACTTCGTTCAAGCCGCGCATCGACGCGCCGTGGAGTGCCGTGAAGTCCGCTTCGTTGGTCGCGTTGACGTCGGCCCCGGCTTGGACGAGCAACGTGACCGCCTCTTCGGCGCCCGCCATGCGGAAGCCGCGCTGTTTGCCGGGCGTGAACGTGGCGCCGCCCAGACCGGCGGCCGACATGAGCGGCGTCGTGCCGTCCACGGTCGTCAGGCGGTGGTCCGCCCCGGCATCCAAGAGCGTTTTGATGATCGCCCCGTACCCGTCCGTGCGCGCAACGCCGAACGTCTCCATGATCTGCAGTTGATTACCGCTGGCGGCGTTGGCGGCAACCCACAGGGGTGTGGCCCCGAGCAGGTCGCCCGTGCCACAGGCGAACGGCTCGAACGCACCTTTTTTCGGGTACCCGATGTACCCCATGTGCATAGCGGACGTGACGGCCCGGGCGTTGGCGTCCGCGCCGCGCGCGAGCAACGCCTTCGTCAGTTGGAGCCGGCGCGCGGTGTCGAGACGAGCGCTGCCCATCGCGGCGTAGCCGCCGCCCAGGCCGTGAGACCGGTACCAATCCGCCATCCAGAGATCGGCGCTCCCCACAGCCGTATGCAGCGCCCGGACCCCACCGATCGCGCCGTTAGGGTCGGCGCCCTGATCCAAGAGGAACAGCGCGAAGTCCGCCTGACCGCTAATGATCGTGAAGGGCAGCACGTGTGTGCCGTCCGGCGCGACGTCGTTGACGCGCGCCCCGGCGGCGAGCAGCGTCTTGGCCATCTGAATGTTGCCGGTGCGAGCCGCGAACATCAACGGGGTGAAACCTCGTGCCGAAACCGCGCGGACATCGGCCTGACCCTCCACGAGCACGTTCGCGATGTCGTCGTGCCGCTCGGTGATGGCCCACATCAGCGCGGTGTACTTGTCGAGCGCGGTCGCCGCGTTGACGTTGGCGCCGTTGGCCAGAAGCGCCTTGACCAGTTGGACGTTGCCGGTCTTGGCCGCAGTCATGAGCGGGGTTCGGCCACTGCTCTCCGCGAGATTGGGGTTCGCCTTCGCGTTGAGTAGTCTTTCCGTCATGGCCAGGTCGGCGTTCTCCGCCGCTCGCGCGAGCGCGGTGACGCCGTGATCGTCGCTGGCATTGACGTTCGCGCCTGCGCGAATCAGGAGGTCCACCATGTCGAGGTCGTTCCAATGCGCCGCCCAGAGCAGCGCCGTGGACCCATCCGCGCGGGTGGCGTTCACGTCGACGCGCTCTTTCAACAGGGTGCGGACCGCCGCTTTGTCCTGTTCGGCGGCGGCGTTCACCAGCCGGAGGTCGGGTCCCGCTGCGGCCAGCGCCCAGGAAGAAGGCAACATCAAGCTCGTGCAGAGTCCGACGACGCGGAGAGTGTGTGCGCTCATTTCGACTTGTTCGTCCTTCAGCCTTGACGGCGGTCGCGTGCACGTCGACCCGCCCGATGCTTTGCCCTCATATGATAGACGGTGGTACCCCCGGCGTCGAGCGCCATTCGCCTGACATTCGCAATACAACGGCCCACCAAGGCAGGGGCCCGGCGAGTCGCCAGTGGGTGGTCGACGTGCGCGTCGGGTGCCCGTGCGTTGCCCCGACGTCGCGGCGTCGTTAGACTCCACGCCGAAAGGAGACCAGGTGACGACACGACTCCGTGCGCTTCCTCTGCTGGCACTGCTCGCTGCGTGTCGCGCAACACCCGCCCCGCCCGCGGCTGATGCCGCGAAACCGGCCTTCGGCACGTTTGGCATCGACACGGCCAACATGGACTTCACAGTTGCGCCAGGCGACGATTTCCACGCGTACGTCAACGGCAAGTGGATCGCGACCGCCACCATCCCTCCTGACAAGGCGCGCTATGGTGTGTTCGATGCGCTGGGCGATCAGACAGAACGAAACCTCCGACTGCTGGTGGAAGAGGCGGCTGGGGCGCCGCAGTCCCCAGGATCGGTCACACAGAAGGTCGCGGATTTCTATCGTTCCTGGATGGACGAGCAGGCCATCGAGCAGCGCGGGCTGTCGCCGCTCGAGCCCGATCTCCGTGCGATCGCCTCGGCTGCCACGAAGGCGGACCTGCTCGCGTTGATGGCGCGTCCCGACTTCACTGGACCGGTGAGCTTCACCATCGAGCCCGATCCCGCCGACGCCTCGAAGTACGTCGTGTTCATCGGCCAGGCCGGCTTGGGCATGCCAAACCGCGATTACTACCTCAGAACCGGCGATCGATTCGACGCGTACAGATCGGCCTACCGCACCTATCTCGCACGGACCTTCGAGCTGATCGGCCAACCGGCGCCCGCGACGTCGGCCGACGAAGTGCTGGCGCTCGAGACGAAGCTGGCCACCGAGCATTGGTCGCCCGATCGGCAGCGGGATGTGCGGGCGACAACCAATCCCATGGACCGTGCGGGCCTCGCCGCCTTGGCCCCGGCCATCCAGTGGCCCACGATATTAGCCGCCGCCGGGCTCGAGGCGGTGCAACGCGTCGTGGTGCGAGAAACGACCGCTGTGCGCGGCGGCGTCGCGTTGCTGTCGACCGAGTCGGTCGACGTGTGGAAGAAGTATCTCGCCTTCCATCTCGCCAACAGCTACGCCTCGTACCTGCCAAAGGCACTTGACGACGCCAGCTTCGCCTTCCACGAGAGAGCGCTCCGGGGCATCGAAGTGCCGCGCGAGCGCTGGAAACGGGGCGTGTCGCTGCTTGACCGCCAGCTGGGTGAGGGCATCGGCGAGCTTTACGTCGCGAAGCACTTTCTCCCCCCCGACCACAAAGACAAGATGGACGCGCTCGTCGCGAACCTGCGCACGGCGGTCGGCGCGCGTCTCAAGACGCTCGCCTGGATGGACGACACCACTCGCGCGGAAGCACTGAAGAAGCTCGCGACGTTCGACCCCCGCGTGGGCTATCCCGCGAAGTGGCGAGACTATCGCGCGCTCGCGATCCATCCGGGCACGCTCTTCGAGAACGTCCGCCATGCTCGCCGCTTCCACTGGGATCGGCAGGTCGCCCGTTTCCCGAAGCCCGTCGACCGCGGCGAATGGGGGATGACGCCGCAGACGGTCAACGCCTACTACGACCCGACGATGAACCAGATCACATTTCCGGCGGCCATTCTGCAGCCACCGTTCTTCGATCCGAGCGCGGATCCGGCGGTCAACTACGGCGCCATTGGCGCGGTGATCGGCCACGAGATGGGCCATGGATTCGATGACCAAGGACGCGAGTACGACGAGACGGGCCGCATTCGCAACTGGTGGACGCCAGACACCAACGCGAGGTTTCTGGAGCAGACCAAGCGACTTGTCGCGCAGTACAACGCGTTTTGTCCGCTGCCCCCGCTGTGTGTGAACGGCCAGCTGACGCTCGGTGAGAACATCGGCGATCTCGGTGGCCTCGAGATGGCGTACACGGCGTACCGGTTATCGCTGAACGGCGGCACGGCGCCCGTGCTGGAGGGGTTCAGCGGCGACCAGCGCTTCTTCATGGCACACGCACAGTTGTGGCGCGCGATCCTGCGCGAGGACGCGCAGCGCAACCGGTTGCTGACCGATCCGCATGCGCCGCCCGAGGCACGTGGGTCGTACCCCGAGCGCAACATGGACGCGTGGTACGCTGCGTTCGGTGTCAAAGAAGGGCATCGCCTGTATCTCAAGCCCGAAGACCGCGTCAGGATCTGGTGACTGAGGAGGCTGTGATGGATGCGTTGTGGAAGCACCGCGGTGTGCCCTGGGAGTTCGACCCGGTCCACCAGTTGACCGCCGGTGGGCGCGGATTTTCGCCGAGACGCCGAATTACCGCGCCATCGGCACGGCGGCCGGCGGCCACGAGCTCTTTCGGTGGCACTTCCGATGTTCTATCGTGGCCGCCTCACCGACGGTGCGGTGAGGGTGCTCGTCATCGGACAGGAAGGCGCGCAAGACGAGTCGCTGGCGCACCGGTCGTTCTCGGGTGGCACCGGCGCCCGCATGCAGCACTTCCCCCGGTCACTTGGGCGTGACGCACTCGTATCTGTTTCTCAATACCTTCGTGTATCCCATCTTCGGCCAGTACGATGCCGATCTTCGTCCGCTCGCCCAGGGGTCGGACTCACCGATCGTGGCCCATCGCCACGCGCTGCTGGACTACGTAGTCGAGCGCAACGACCTCCGGCTGGTGATCGCGGTTGGGACGGCGGCGAAGGAGACGGTGGTGACGTGGGTGCGATCGCGCGGTGGCACCTGCGCCGAGGGGCCCGAGGACGTCAGCCGGTGCAACACCGCGGCCATCGCCCCTCGCCTCAAAGCTGTCGGCGTCGTCCATCCGGGCTCGGCGGGTAGGGGCGGATCAGCGGCCGCTATCAAGGCGGACTTCATCCGTGCGCTGCAGAAGATCGAAACGTGGGCCGCCGCCGACCCGACATGGCTGCCGGTCGATGCCGGGGCCACGCGGGGATCGGCCGCCAGCTACATGTACACGAGCGCGCCCATCCCATTCCGGGACCTCCCCTACGTTGTGGCATGGCGCATCGGTCGTGGAGGCACCTCGAGCAACCGCAAAGACAGCCAGCGCAGCATTCAGATGTTCTCGGCCAAGGGGAAGTACGGGTCGTCGGCGAAATACGCCACTGACGGACACGGCTCGGCCGAGGGCTACCAGGATGAGGCAGGCGACCTCCCGTACGAGCCGCCGAAGCGTACCCTTCGCCGACTACGACCCCGGCCCGCCACCGCCCTTCGCCCAACTGCTCATGGGCGGCGATCCAGCGTTCCCGTGGCCGACGTTTCCCGACCTGGGTGTGACCGCGCATCGATCGTTTGGCTACGGTCCCATCTATCGGGGGCGTTTCACGAGCGTTCGGCTCCTGATTCTGGCGGATCAGGAATCGCAGGATGATCTGTTTACGTTCCGCGCGCTGACCGGCGATGGCGGCCAGCGTCTCCAGGCGTGGCTGACGGCGGCTGGCCTGACGCGCAGCTATCTCATCCTGCGGTCGCTTCCCGTGGATACCCTGGGCCTGTCGGACGCCACTCGGGAGGCGCTCATCGATCACGACTTCGTTCGTGCGCTGCACCGAGAGGCCGTGAGACGAGTCGCCTCCGCCAACCCGCTCGCCGCCATCGTCTCGGTGGGTTCGCTGTCCAAACGACTCCTACCGCACGTCGCCCCTGCCGGGCTGCCGCCTCTTGAAATGGCGGCGCCGAGCCAACCTGGTTTCCTGGCGAGCTGGCGCGAGGCGCTCGACGCGTTTCGGTCGCTGTCGTTTCCTCGTGATGTGCCCTCGCCGAGCTTCTCCTACAGGGGCGAGCGAGGGCAGATCCCGCGATACGACCTGCCGTTCGGCACGTTGCGTTGGCAGGGGAGCTCTAGCGATCGTGGCGCACGGGCGACGCACCCCGCGTCGGCGGCGCAGCACTACTACAAGATCTACATGCCCAAGTGGGCGTTTCAACTCGATCCGCAGTAGGGCCAGGCGCGATGAGCCCGACCCCCGTCGACACGGCTACGGGACCCGCGTTCGTCCTTCGAGGACGCGTCGTGACCATGAACACCCATTTCGAGGTGCTGTCCGACGCGCGCTTGTGCATCGATCGGGGTGTGATCGCGCACGTGCTGAAGCCGGGTGAGCCTGTTCCGGAGGCATTTCGTGCGGCACCGTCGGTCGACTCGACAGGCACGATCTACCCGGGCCTCATCGAGTTGCACAATCACTTGCCCTACAACGTCCTGCCACCCTGGATCGTCCCGCAACGGTTCGGCAATCGGGGGCAGTGGCCTCGGCACGCCGACTACCGGCGGTTGATCAGTGGCCCTGTGAGCGTGATCGGTCGGACCCGCCTCCAAATCGAAGCGCTCGCGCGGTATGTCGAAGCCAAGTGCCTCGTGGGCGGCGTCACCACGTCACAAGGCATCACCTTGTCGTCGAACAACCGTCTCCGCCGTTACTTTCGCGGTGTGGTCCGCAATGTCGAGCAGACGGGCGATCGTGCCCTGCCACAGGCGCAGACACGCGTACCCGACGTGGCGGCCAAGGACGCGCAGCGGTTCCTCCGACAACTCGGCCGCGGATCGACCCGGTTGTTGCATCTCAGCGAAGGTGTCGACGAGCGTGCACGGTCATACTTCCTGTCGCTGCGGATCGACGGCAGGCGATGGGCGATCACCGACACGCTGGCGGCCATCCACTGCGCGGGCCTTCAGGGTGATGACTTCAAGGTGCTGAAGAGGTTCGGCGCGTCGATGGTGTGGTCGCCGTTCAGCAATCTCCCGCTCTACGGCAACACGGTGGACATCAGGAAGGCCAAGGATGCCCGACTCACGGTGGCGCTCGGCTCGGACTGGACCCTGTCAGGATCGAAGAATCTGCTTGGCGAGCTGAAGGTCGCCCGTCTGTGGAGCGAGGCGCAGAATGGCGTGTTCAGCGCGCGTGAGCTCGTCGCGATGGTGACGATCAACCCCGCGCGAATCCTGAAATGGCACGAGCAGCTCGGGTCGATTGGTCCGGGTCGGCGAGCCGATTTGCTGGTGATCGCCGGCACGTCGGGCGACCCCTACGATCGATTGATTGACGCCCGCGAGGACGCCGTCACGCTGGTGGTGATCGACGGCTGGCCGCGGTACGGCTCGCCTGAGGTCATGCGGCCGTTTCCCGTGACCGAGTCCAGAACTATCGCCGGCGCCCCGAGGCGTTTCAACTTCGCCCACCACGCTGCGGATCCCCTCGTGCGTGACCTGTCGTTGGCCGAGGCGGAAACCCGTCTGGAAGACGGCATGAAACGCCTGCCCGAGCTGGCCGCGCTCCTGGAGAACCCGGTCGCGGCCACCGGTGTGTTTGGTGCCGTGGTGCCTGGTCAGGAAGGGGTATGGGTCATCGACCTCGACCACGAGGATCACGATGGCCTCGTGGCGCGGCCGCAGTTGCCCTTTGGCGGGGAGCTGACCGGGCTGTTCGCGCAAGGGAGCACGGCCGAGCCGTTGTCGCAAATCCTGCAATCCATGCGCCTCGACCCGCTGACGGTTGTCGACGACACGCGATGGGCCGACACGCTGGCGGCAAAGACCAACCTCGATCCAGAGATCAAGCGCGGCCTGGCGCTGGCCTTTGGCCGCACGCTTCCTGCGCCGAATCGCGATCCAGGCGGTGGCGCCGCCGTCGAGGTGCAGGTCGACGGAGGCGCGAGCTCCATTCGCACGCTTCGAGAGCTGCTCAAGCTCCCCGGCGTGCTGACGCTGGCCGATCGTCGCGCCATTGTCGACCAGGCGCTCCAGCTCGTGGAAGGGGCGTACGTGCACCTGCCGTACAAGCGGTCGATGCATGCGGTCGATCCGGTCCAGCACCTGCGGTTGCTTGCCGACCGCCTGAGCCAGGCCTCGCCCGAGCTGAGGAGCTCGGAGTGGGAGTTTCATCGCGATCTCACGACCATCTTCGCGTCGCTGCGCGATCTGCACACGGCGTATCTTCTGCCGGCTCCGTATCGCCACTACACGGCGTACTTGCCGTTTCTCGTCGAGGAGTACGTCGACGAGAGAGGTGAACCGCGCTATATCGTGTCGAAAGTGGCGCGCGATCTCGATCGCCCGACCTTCAAGCCGGGTGTCGAGGTTCTGTACTGGAACGGAAGTGCGATGCGCCGCGTGGTGGCCGCGAATGCCGCTCGGGAAGCCGGAAGCAACCCCGATGCTCGCCACGCCCGAGGCCTTGTCTCGCTCACGTCACGACCGTTGATGCGCTCGCTGCCGCCCGATGAGGAATGGGTCACGCTGACCCATCGCGACCAGCAGGGCTTGCAACGCGAGATTCGCCGCCCGTGGCTCGTTCGCGACATACGGGCCGCGATGCTGGACCTCGACGAGTCCGATCCGAGAGCGCTCGCTCGGGCCACGCTCCTCGGTCTTGATGTCGAGACCGACCTGGTCAACCAGACACGCCGGATGTTGTATGCACCGCCCCTCGTCGCCGGCGCGCCAGCGCGAGCGCTGACGCCGAGCGTGCGTGGCCGCGCGGTCCCGCTGTGGAAGAGGCACGTGTCGACGAGTCTGCCGGGCGTCTTCCAGGTGGCGCGCGTCCACACGCGGAAAGGGAAGTTCGCTTACGTCCGTATCTACACGTTCAACGTCCCGAGCGCCGAGGCGTTCGTGGCGGAGTTCTGTCGATTGTTGGCGGATCTGCCGGGACACGGGCTGATCGTCGACGTGCGCGGGAACGCTGGGGGGGCTCATCACCGCAGCCGAGCAACTCCTGCAGGTGCTCACGCCGAAGCGCATCGAGCCCGAGCCCGCCGAGCTCGCAACGACCGCGTTCATGCTGCGCCTCTGCCGCGCGCACGCGCCGTCAACTGCCGCGTTGGGCCTCGACCTGTCCGCTTGGATCCCTTCGATGGAGCGGGCGCTGCGCACCGGTGCGGCGTATTCGGCGGGACATCCGATTACGTCGCCCGCGGCCGCCAACGCGGTGGGGCAGCGCTACACCGGGCCGGTCGTGCTCATTACCGACGGGTCGTGCTACAGCGCGACGGACATGTTCGCGGCCGGATTCCAGGACCATGGCATCGGACCGGTGCTCGGCGTTGGCGGCCGGACCGGTGCCGGTGGCGCCAATGTGTGGACGAGTCAGCTGGTGGCGGCGTTGGCCAACACGGGCCGCGCGACGCCCGCTCTGGCGAGGCTTCCGCATGGCGCCGGGTTCACGGTGGCCGTTCGACGCACGTTGCGAGTGGGTGCGAGGGCGGGCACGCCGGTCGAAGACAGCGGGGTGGAGCCGACCGTGCGCTACGAGATGACCCGGCGCGATCTTTTGGAAGGCAATCGCAACCTCATCGAACGGGCGGCCCAGATGCTCGCAAAGCTGCCGGTTCACGGCTTCGACGTGGTCGTGGACGCGCTCCGATCGGACGCTGCAGCGTCGGGCGCAGACACGCCGACCGGCAGGCGCGCGCTGGGGACGCGGCGCATCCGTCTGCGGCTGCGAACCTCGAACATCGACCGCGTGGATGTGTTTGCGGACCAACGACCGGTGCTCTCGATCACGATCAGCGATGGCCGGACAACTCGAGCGCTGACGGTGGCCCGAACGGTGCGGCAGCTGGCGGTGCACGGTTTCCGGCGCGACGCGCTCGTCGCGACGCGCCGCATCCCGCTTCGGCGACGCCGGCACGAGCCGGGTGCCCTGTGAAGGCGGAGCGAGCCCTCCCGTTCCGCCATCGACCTCCCGTCCCGTTAGGTTCGGCGGGGCTTACGCTCAACCCGCAAACCCTGCTAGTGTCTTCGCGTTGCGCACGGCTTTGGTTGCGCCGCGATGATCGCCAGGACGCCTCGAGGAAGAGCCCGCGCGACACGCCGTGCACGCGCGGTTCTGTCGGCGCGAAAGCAGGTCAACGATGAAGCACCCGATATCCCGCGTTGCCGCTGTGTTTCTGGTCGCGCTGGTGAGCGCGTCGGTCCGCGCACAAGACTCGCCCCTGTTCACGGCAGCGGAACGAGGTGATCTGGATACCGTACACCGGCTGCTGCAGACAGGTGCCAGTCCAGTGGCGTCGGGGACGGTGCAGGTGGGCAGTCGCAGGTTCCGCGTGAGCGCCCTTGGCGTGGCAGCGCTTGCCTGGCACGCCGATATCGCACGCCTGCTCATGGAACGGGGCGCTCCGCACCCGACCTACTTCGTCCGCAATCACAACCTCATTCCGGCGAATCGTCAAGAGCTCGACGAGCTGCGCGATTGGGAGGTGGTCAATTCGGTCCTCCGCGCGGCCGACGTCGCCGAGATCACCCGCGCGATCGTCGAACGGGACGCGACCGGCGTCTACCGCACGCACGACGGTCGTCAATTCACGGCGACGCTCGACGCCAACGGCGTGCGGCTGACCACACTCGATGGGACCGTTCTGCCGTTCGTCCTCGTCTCCGGGCGCGCGTTCCTGCAGCGCATACCCCCGCCGCCTCAGTCCAACGCTCCGCCGCCGGCACCCGCCAGGGCGCGAACACCGCAGGATCTGGCGATGTTCTCGCGTTTCGTGGAGCCGTTGCCGCCGTCCGAACGTGACGCGTTCCTGGAGCAGTTTCGCACCCGGGGCGGCACCTGGCTCGAGTTCGTGATCGGCGAAGGCCGTGTCTTGGCGCTCGAGATCCGTGAGGGAGGGCCCGCGAGGCTCGGAGGCACACCGACGCTGTACCGGAGAGTCGGTGCACAGCCCGAGGCGTCTCCGTTGCTCGAGCGCGAGCTGGCGTCGATCCGTCCGACGCGTCCGCCGCTCAATTGGCCGTCATTCCGAGGTCCGAATGCGTCGGGTATCGCCGACGGGCAGGCCCCCCCGGTGGCATGGGACGAAGAGCGCCGGATCAACGTCCGCTGGCGTGCGGCTATCCCCGGACTCGGACATTCGTCCCCCGTCGTGTGGGGCGATCGCGTCTTCGTCACGACCGCGGTGAGCTCGCTGCCGAATCCGGAGTTCCGACCAGGAGGACTGCGTGGCGACAACGTGTCGCCGGACCGGACCGAACAGGAATGGCGAGTGCTCGCCCTCGACAAGGCCACCGGGAAGATGGTGTGGGAACGGACCGCCCACCGCGGGACGCCACGGGGCATCCGCCACCTGAAGAGCAGCTTCGCCACGGCGACGCCCGCCACCGACGGCAGGCATGTGGTGGCGATGTTTGGCTCGGAAGGGCTCTACTGCTACGACGTGAACGGGACCTTCCTCTGGAAGAAGGACCTCGGTATCGTCGGCCACAGTCAGTACGGCTTCGCGAGCTCGCCGGTCATTTTCAACGGGCTCGTGATCGTGCAGGCTGACACGAGCCAGGACGCTAGAGACGCGACGACGCGCGCCAGTTTCATCGCTGCGTTCGAGCTGGCCGACGGTCGCGAGCGTTGGCGTGTGAGCCGCGACGAAGATGGCCGCGGGTCGTTCGGATCGCCGATCGTCTACGAGCGGGACGGCCGCGCACAGATTGTGACCAACGGGGGCACACGCGTCCGCGCGTACGATCCGTCGAACGGCAGGGAAATCTGGTCGCTCGCGGCGCCGTCCGACATCGTGACGCCGACGCCGGTGGCCGCTGCGGATCTCATCTACGTGATGAGCGGAAACGCCGGCTATCAACCGATCTTCGCAATTCGCCCGACTGCCATCGGCGACGTCACGCCGAAACCCGGAGAGCCGAGCAACGACTTCGTCGCCTGGAGCTCGACGCGAGGGGGCGCGTTCACCCCGACGCCGATTGTGTACGGCGGCTACCTGTACACCATGAATGTCAGCGGTCTGCTCGGGTGCTACGACGCGAAGACGGGCGCGCGCCAGTACCTCCAGCGCGTCCACCATGGCGGCTCGGGATTCAGCAGCTCGCCGGTGGCTGCCGATGGCCGCCTCTACTTTGCGAGCGAAGACGGCGAGGTGATGGTCGTGAGGGCCGGTCCGACATTCGAGGTGCTCGCGACCAACGTCATGAGCGAAGTCATCATGTCGTCACCGGCCATCTCAGGCGGTCTGATCTTCATCCGCACGCTCGGCCACCTGGTGGCGATCGGGTGAGCGTCTTGGCTGCTGGCGCCGCCCGCGGCGCAGGCGCTCGCGTGCCACGATTCGCGCGCGAAGTGCTCAGCGCAGGCCGAAGACGAACAGCGAGTGGCCTGCCGCGACGGCGACGAGTTGCTTGCCGTCGGCCATGAACGTCATGGGGCCCGCCGCCGTCTCGCCGCCCACGTTCAGCTTCCAGAGGAGCGTGCCGTTCTTGGCGTCGAGCGCGTGGAAGTACCCCTCGCGGCCGCCGACGAACAAGAGATCGGATGCGGTCGTCAGGACTCCGCTCGTCGTGACGTCGTGCATCACGTATCCCCACTTCTTGGTGGCTGTGGCGGGGTCGATGGCCATGATCACACCGTGCGCCGCGCCCTCGTGCCACGTGTTCACCGGCCCTCGTTGCATGCCCGGCATCTGCGGTGCACCAGGCGGCGGCGCGAGCCGTCCACCCGTGAAGTTTTGACCTTCGCGGAACTCAATCGGATCGCCTTGGTCGAACACCTGTCCGTAGTTCTCCCACGCAGAGAGGTAGAAGAGCCCCGTGTTCGGGCTGTACGACGGCGAATACCAGTTCGTCGCGCCCAACGGACCCGGATAGGTCGTCTCGCCCGGTGACTGCGGCGTGAGCTGCGGTCGGCCCTTCGCATCGAGCCCGCGCGCCCAGTTGACGTTCACGTACGCCTTGCCCTGCAGGAACTCACCCGTCGCGCGATCGAGGACATAGAAGAACCCGTTGCGATTCGCGAAGTACATCAGCTTCCGGGGACTCCCTCTCCAGGTGCCGTTCACCAGCACCGGTACTTGCGTGGAGTCGTAGTCGTACGGATCGTTGGGTGTGAACTGGAAGTGCCATTTCAACTTGCCGGTATCTGCATCCAGCGCGACGACGCTGTCGGAGTAGAGGTTGTCGCCGGGTCGCTGCGCCGCGTTGAAGTCCGGACCTGGATTCCCAATGCCCCAGTAGGTGAGGTTCAGCTCCGGATCGAAGGTGCCGGTCGTCCACACCGATCCACCACCGTGCTTCCACGCGTCGCCCTTCCACGTTTCGTGTCCCGGTTCGCCGGGCCCAGGAATCGTGAAGAAGCGCCAGGCTTCCTTCCCGTCCGTGACGTTGTACGCGGCCACGTACCCGCGAATTCCGTACTCCGCGCCCGCGACACCCACGACGACCTTGTCCTTGACGACCAGTGGTGCCAGGGTCATCCCGTACGCATTCGAGGCATCGCCGACCTGCGTCTTCCAGAGCGGCTTGCCGTTCTTCGCGTCCACCGCCACCAGATGCGCGTCGACGGTCGCCATAAAGAGCGTGTCGCCGTGGATGGCCACGCCTCGATTCACCTGACCTCGGCAGCACAGGCGTCCGGGGTTGGGGGAGTAGTGGTAGACCCAGAACACCTTACCGGTCACCGCGTCGATGGCGACGATGTCATTCGGCGCTTGGGTCACGTACATGATGTTGTCGACTACAAGGGGCGTGGCCGAGAAGCTCTGAAGGGAGTTGGCCTGGAACACCCACTTGAGCTCGAGGCTCTTCACGTTCGTCGCATCGATCTGTTTCAGTGAACTGTGACGATGGCCGAAGTAGTTGCCCGAGTACGTGAGCCAGTTCTGCGGCTCCGACGCGGACTGGACGAGTCGGGACGACGAGACCTGCGCCTGGGTCGCGAGGGGGAGTGCCGCAGCCAGGAGTACGGGGAGGATCGCGTGTTTGATCATCATGGTCACAGACCCTTCAGCGTCAGCAGATAGGCCAGCACGTCCGCTACTTCATCCTGGGTGAGCTTGTCCCGATACGACGGCATGCCGGTCCGGCGGATCAAGCCGTACTCACGAAGGTTGGCTTTCGTCAGTGACACGAGCCGCTCCTTGTCGTCGATCACCTGGACTGTGTACGTGTCCTCGTTCAACCGTCGGCCGGTGATCACCGTGCCGTCGCGCGTGACGGCACGAATCGACCGATTGGCGAATCGAATCTCGGCCTCGGGATCCGTGATGGCGCGCATAATCGCATCCGGCGTGCGGAGCGTGCCGACGTCGCTCAAGTCAGGCGCCACGCGTGGACCCTTCCCGTTCACTCGGTGGCACGTCAGACACTGGCCTTTCCCTTCGAACACCTCGCGTCCCTTGGTGACGTCGCCAATGAGCGAGGTCTTCGCGTCGTAGGTCCGCATGTTCCGCAGGTACGCGATGATCGCGGTCAACTCGGGTTGCTCGAACTTGAACGGAGGCATGCCCGTCCCTTGCACGCCGTTTGCGATGACGGCGCGCAGATCGAAGTCCGAGGTTGCGCGCTTGAACGTGTTCGCGCGCAGGTCCACACCTGCCACAGCATCGCCGTTACCACCATGGCAGAGGGTGCACTGTTCGCCGAACAGTTTCGCGCCGTATTGAATATCCGCTTGCGCGTAGGTTTGAGCCGCAAGCGCGGTGGCCATGCCTGTGCTCAAGATGGTGGTGAGGAGGATGATGAATCGATGCAGCCGCATTGATCGCAGCATACACTGGTTCGGGGATGGGCGACTGGCCAGGCACTCGCCGGCGCGGTTTCGAGCGCCCGATGCGAGGCCGTGGGGTGGATCGCGACGCGTCTAGCGTGGCCGGGGATAGACGAGCGACGGATGCGCCCGAGTGGCGAGCCAGTCCATGATCCGAGGGGTCACGAACTCGGGCGCTTCCACGTGCGGACCGTGTCCGGCGCCAGGCACAACCAACAGCGTCAGCTCCTGATCGACCCATTTCCAGAGGTCATTCAACCCGTTCACCACCAGCGGGACGTCCTCGCGTCCGTACACGACCAGCGTCGGGACGTTCACCTTCGGGTAGTCGCTGATCCGACCGCCGATGGCCGGCATGTCGAGCGAGTAGGGCGCACGAGGCCAGTTGGCCTTGTAGAAGTTCATCATCGCGTCGAACGAGGATCGTTTCGCCGCGTCGAGCCGCATTCGGTGTAAGTCAGGCGTCTCGCCAGGACGCGGCGGCGCGTTCGGATCCGTCATTCGCTTGGCCATCGTCGCGGCTGCGTCGGGCTGGGTCTGGAAGTTGCGGGAGTACTCGCCAGCCGTTTGCTGCACAGGATTGGTGGCGTACTCGCGCACCAACGTCGCTGGATGGAACGAGCCGATCGCCACGAAGCGCTCGGTCCTTTCTGGATGGTGCATCGCGAAGTACCACCCGTGGAAGCCGCCGCTGTCGTACGCCATGATCGTGGCCTTGTCGCGGCCGAAGTGCGTGATCAGAGCGTCGATGTCACCGGCGATCTTGGCGGCTGCGTAGTGCTCGACGCCAACGGGCTGATCGCTCTTGTCGAAGCCACGCTGCGTCATCGCCACGACTGTGTACTTGGTCGCGAGCGTCGGCAGCTGATGCCGCCAGTCGAACCAGAAGCCGCCGATCCCGTGGATGAGAATGAGGAGCGGGCCGTCTCCAGCGGTGTGATAGTGAATCTTTACGCCGCCCGACATCACGTCGCCTTCCCGCAGACGCACGGCGGTCCCCTTCCAGTCGGTGATCTGCTCGTCCGCTCGACCCTCGAGCTCCGCCGCGAAGACGATGACGAGCACCAGTGACACGATCCGCCACGTCGTCATCGGCGTTCTCTAGCTCGCTTGTCCTCAGCCCGGGCGCCCTTGAGCATATGTTCCATCGCGTGATTCCCTTCGTGACACGCGTACTCGTAGATCAGCTCGTCCAGTTTCACCATCGGAATCTGGACCGTCCAGGGCTTCGTCCAGGTGGTTGGGTCGTTCATCGTGTACTCGTAGACGAGCGTCTTCGCGTCGCGTCGTGTGTAGCGCTCCACGAGGACGAAGGAATCGGGCCGAAGACTCCTCGGCTGTGCCTCCTTGCGGAAGTTGCGCGTCTCGATGACGAACGTGTCGCCGTCCCAGCGACCTTGGACATCGCCGTGCCACAGCGCGAGCGATTCCGGGAGGCGCGGTTGTGTCTTCACCGGGATGATGCGCGTGCTGTGCACCATCTCGTTCGTGATCGCGATGTGGTCGCGGCTCTGCACGATCTGGATGTTGTTGTTGTACGCGCTCGGCGTGAGGGGTGGGCCGGCGTTGAAGCCGACGATGCACCGCTCCTGGACCATGCGATCCTCGGGGTTGTCCGTCCTGATCTGGAAGGGGTTTCCCGCTCTCAGCGCGAATGTCTGCCTCGCGTGATCCGTCAACGGCGGGATCTTCCCGTTGGGCGGGTCGATGATGAGGGAGGTGCGGTTGTCGGCGAGCCGATCGCCCCAGTTCCACCACTCGGCGCCGTACGCCGACTCGAGGTTGCCTTGCGCGGACTCGCAGTTGATGATGCGGCAGCCATCGGAGGGAAGCGCAGCCAAAAACGCCTTGGCTTCCGCGTCGGTCAGGACCGGCTTGCCCTCGAACTGCTTCGGGCGCTCGAGTGGGGTCGAGGTTGCAAAGCTCCAAGCGCCATCGAGACTCGGCTTGCCGTCACTCGTCCGCGGGATGGTGACGGCTGTCCGTGAGGGTTTCGACGACGGAGCCTGCGTGGCGACTTGTGCGGGAAGCAGCGCGCCGCCGAGCGCCGCGACGCCGAGGGCCGTGACTAGACGCGTCAGACGAGACGACTGGCGTTGCGGTCTCATGCTTGTGGCTCCCCTCGCCTCTCACGGTCCGAGGACGATCGCCCGAGTGTAAACCAGGCGTCTCGCGTCCACGCGTCGATTGCGCGGACGAGCGTCCGGCGGCTGGGGGTGCGCGCGCCCGGCAATCCCCGCGCCGGTGTGGCCGGGCGCTGCTACACTCGCCTGGCGCGTTTCCTCTGGAGGCGATCGTGAGGTTCCTAGCGGCAACGGTGTCAGGCGTCGCGTTTACAGCCGGTGTCGCGGTGTCCTCGGTGTGGCTCTCGGGCCAGGGCGCGCCCCAGGCCCAGCGGCCATCCACGGGGCAGACTCGGCCGGACTTCAACGGCATCTGGATGGCGATGAATGGCGCCCACAACGACCTCGAGCCACATGTGGCGAAACCGGCGTATCAGGTGCGTCCGGGGCCGGCGGGCATGGTCCCGGCGCCTCCCGTCCTGGCGTTTGGCGCAGTCGGCGCGGTTCCCGGCGGCGTGGGCGTCGTCGAGGGTGGGCTGATTCCGTACAAACCCGAAGCGCTGAAGGTGCGGACCGAGAACCGCGAGAAGTGGTCCGAACGCGACCCAGAGATCAAATGCTACCTGCCTGGCATCCCACGCGCGAACTACATGCCGCAGCCGTTTCAGATCGTGCAGGGCGATAGTTCGATGATGTTCGCCTATCAGTACGCGGACGCGATGCGGCAAATCCATTTCAAAGACCCTGGGCCGGCGCCGATCGACTCGTGGATGGGGCAATCCGTGGGCCGATGGGAGGGGAACGCGCTGGTTGTCGACGTGACCGGACTCAACGATCAGACCTGGTTCGATCGCGCCGGCAACTTCCACAGCGATCAACTGAAGGTCACGGAGCGGTTCACGAAAATCGACAAGGATCACTTGCAGTACGAGGCGACGATCACCGATCCCCTCGTCTTCACACGGCCGTGGAAGATCAGCATGCCGCTCTATCGCCAGATCGAGCCCAACGCCCGGCTGATGGAGTTCAAGTGCGTGGAGTTCGTCGAGGAGCTCATGTTCGGCCAATGGCGGAAGGTGCCCCTGAAATAACCAGACCGAATTGGCCTGGCGGGAGCTGGCTCGAAACGGATATGTTCGTGCGCCTGGATGGAGACTTACACAAGGGGTGCTCGATGTCGACCAAGCTGATCGCGTTGGCGGCGCTCATCGCCGCCTTCTCACTCGGGTATTTCGTCCGCGGGGCCCGGCTCGGCGAGCCTGTCGCGTTCGCTCAGGGTAATCGTGTGTTCGAGCTGCGGATGTACACGGCCGCGCAGGGCAAGCTGGATCTGCTGCACGCCCGCTTCCGGAACTACACGCTGAAGTTCTTTCAGAAGCACGGTATGACGAACGTCCTGTACGGCAAGACGCTCGATGCGCCGCTGTCGCAGAACACACTGCTGTACGTGCTCGCCTATCCGAATCGGGAGGCGGCGAAAAAGAGCTGGGACGCGTTCCGCGCGGACCCCGGTTGGACTAAGGCCCGCGAGGAATCCGGTGTCGGCGACGTGAAGGTCACGTCGGTGTACTTCGAGCCGGCCGACTACTCACCGATGAAGTGATTCGGGTGCCGAACGGGCCTTTGTTACACGTCGGTGCCCAACTCAAGGAGGCGCGGAACCGAGGGGCCGACGGGTGACTGCGTGAGCTCTCGACCCCTACTTGAGCTCGACCGCAATCCGATACGCATGCTGGGCTGTGGTGTTCGCCTCTTCGTGCGTCGCAGCGCCGGCCAGCCGCACATCGTCTGCCTTTGCGTTGGGGTGATCGTTCATGTACACCACGACGCGGTTCAAGATGTGCTCGTGTCTTGCACCCTTTTCATTCGGGCCATAGTGGATTCGGAGCACACGCACGTGTTCGTTCTCCAATTCGACCTTGTAGTGCTGCGGGTCGACCAACGGCGGATCGAGCTTGGTGGTGTGGGGTTTCCCCGAGGGCGGACCCTTCAGGTCCACCTCGAGGATCCGAATCGGTCGATTGCTGATGTTTTCCGCGATGTAGGCACCGCTGGCCGGACGCCAGCGCACGTCCCCGCGTTTGAACTCGATCCTCCTCGTCTGCTCGCCTTCTTTGCGGGTCATCACGCCGTCGTCCAGATAGATCAACACGCGATGGGTGGCGTGGCCGTTCTTCGCGACGGCGGGAGTCTTCGGCTGCAGCGTGGCGACGATGACGCGAGCCTGGGGCGTGTCGAGCTTCTCCGTGATGGTCGCCGGCGCGGACGGATTCTGTGCCCAGGAACTGGTGCTGGACAGGAGCCCGAGGACGAGGGTCAGTGTTGTGCTGCGCATAATGTCGCTCCGTGACGTTGACTTCGGACTGCGACATCCTACACGTACCAGGGAGCGGTCGTCGGTTCGCTCGCGCATATGTCGCGTCGCGCGCCATCGCGGTTGGAAGCTAGCATGCGCGCATGCCGGCGAGCCACCCGAGGGCAGGCCGGGTCACGGCGTGACGGTGAACACCTGGAACGGCCCCCAGTAGTACGGCCGAAAGGGGCGTCCGGGCCGCACGATCATGGCAAGCTTGGCCGCGCGCAAGGCTTCGGCCGGCGTGCGGCCAGCCTCCAGCCCGGCATAGAGGTCGTTCATCAGATCGGCCGTCGACTGGTCGTCTACGTCCAAGAGTCCTGCCACGACCCGTGTGGCGCCGGCTCGCAGGAAGGCCCACGCGAATCCCACGAGTCCTTCACCGGAGTAAGCCCGCTCACCAGCACTGCGACAAGCGGAGACCGTGACGAGATCGGCCGAGAGTCGCCGCTCCGCCACGTCCCGCGCGTACAGCTTGTACTCGTCATCAGGACCCGAAAGAACGACCGCCGAATCGAGGGGACTCTCGAGGTTCGCGGTCGCGTGCGCGGTGAAATGGATGATCGAGAAATGGTCGAGCGGTGCCTCGCGATAGACCGCCGGCGTAGCCTGCTCGCGCCGATAGCTCGTCACCCGGTCCGTGGGGAAGTGAGCCGACACGTGCTTCACCTCGTCGGGAGCAAACGACAGCGCCGGAAAGTCAGGCATCCGTGGCATCGCGTCGCCGATGAGCAGCAGATGCTGTGCGTCCGGACGGCGTGCGGACTTCCGCTCTGTGGTCAGGAGGGCCAGCGACGGTGCGACTTGAATCGTCGCATCCTCGATGAAGTAGTGGCGGCGCGCCCCGTCGACCGGCAGCGTCTCGAAGTTCAGACTGTTCAGCGCGCCGTCCGGCACAATCATGAGCGACGTGTCGGCCGGCAAGCGCGCGGACCCGAGGACCATCCGATACAGCCGATCGCCTGCCGTCTCCGGCGAGGCGAGCGGATCCGCAGCGGTGTTCTCTGTGATCGCCCGGTACTCGCGAACCACTCGCTCGACCTCCTCCAGGGACGGGAGGTCCACCCTTCGGAGCGAACCCCCGTCAACGATCCAGAGGTAGGAGCGCGTCGGCGCGAGCCAGAACGCGAGAATGGTCGTGCGCGCGTGCCGCGCGACCTGCTGCAGCGCCGAGACGCGAACCGGCTCGAGTGGACCGACGCGGTGACCCTCGGTCAGCACGCGGCTGCGGAACGAATCGGTGACCTCGAGCGCGTCGGCGTCGCGGCCCTGCGCGACCAGGAAGTCGACGTAGGTGCGGTAGAAATCGACTTGATCGGGGAGAAACGACAGTTTGAAGTCGATCCGATCGAGGGCCGTGCGCGCCTTCTCAATCTCGCCCAGCGCCGCTTCGAAGTGACGCGCCGCGCGGGAACGGTCGCCTGCCTCGATCGCGAGCTCGGTTAGGGCGGCTTCCGATGACCAGCGGACATCGAGGCTCGCCTCGGGCATCGCGAGGGCTTTCTGGAACAGATCGGCGGCTTCGCCGGGCTGTCCACGCTCTCGCGCGGCGTGTCCGGCCACGAGCACACGCGTCGCCTCGGCCGAGTCGCGTTCTGACCCGCGAAGCGTCGTCGCCTCACGCTCGTACTTCGCGAAGGCGTCCCAGTGCTGCAAGCGGCGAGAGACGCTGGCGAGGTTGACGGCCGCCAGGTACGCCTCGTAACGCAGGTGTAGGCTTTGCGCCACGTCGTAGGCTTCGCGCAGCAGCGGCAACGCCAGGTCCGGCTGATCCTTCAGCTGGTAGGTGTTCCCGAGCCCGCGGAGCGCATCAGCCAGGTAGCGCGAGGATCCGAGCTTGCGTTGAAAGTCGACCGCCCGCTGCTGCAGCCCGATCGCACGGTCCAGCATCCCCAAACGGGAGTAACAGATGCCCGCGTCGCTGAGGGCCGCCGCGTATATCGTGGTGTGATCTAGCTCGTCGAGCGTCAACACGCGCTCGAACCACGGCAGCGCTTGGTCGTACTGACGCTGCCGGTAGTGCGCCATGCCGAGATCATTGAGCGCACGCGCGAGGATGGGCCGTGTCGGGGCGCTCGTGGCTTGCGCGACCACGCCGTGCAGGCGCGTTCTCACATCCTCCCATCGCTTCAGGCGCAGCAGGATCTGGCCCTCGAGCCACTCACTCGACAGGCGTGTCTCCTCGTCGGCACCCGGCGTGCGCGCATCGCGCGCCAATGCCACCGCCCGCGCGAGCTGATCGCCGTTGCCGTCGCGCGACGCCTTCGCGCGTAAGTAGGTGGCCCGAGCCGTCACCCAAGCAGGCACGCCGCTCGCGGGCAGCGCATCGAGCGAGGCGATCGCGCGTTCGATCGCCTGTTGCTCGATCCGCAGATCCGGTTCGAGCAGCCGCATCTTCCAGGCGATGTCTGATTGGTCGCTCGCCGGTGTCGCCTCGAGTCCGCGCGACACCAGCGCCTCCGCCTTCGATAGCTCCCCACTGAGGAGGGCGGAGCTTGCCTCCACGACCAGGGCCTCCGATCGACCCTCGGTCGGAGCGGCCAGCCCTTCCAGGGTCCCGCGACGAGCCCAGCCCCCAGTCCGGCCGCGATGCCAGCACCGATCAACCAGGCCAACGGCGTCGCGAAGACTCGGCGGGTCACGGCCGTCCTAGGCATCGAGATCGAGTTCATTATGACCGGCCCACACACGCCTCGCTCGCTCGCAAAGCGGGGCGCGGGGCCCCCGCGCAGCGACGAAGCCGGGGTGTGGGGCGGAGCCCGACGTGAAGGAGAGTGGGGGCGAGCCGCACGGCGGGAACGGCGCGCACGGCGCGCCCGCGCAGGAGCGGAGCGGGGCGTGGGGCCCCCGCGCAGCGACGAAGCCGGGGTGTGGGGCAGCGCCCCACCTAATCACGACCAGCTGCCTCCGTCGGCCACATCGCCGCCATCGAATCCACCGCCGGCGTCAGACCCCCAGGTGCGCGCGGAGCATGGTCAATCGGCGCGTGTGCGGGCTGATCAGCACGTCGCCGAGGAAGAGAGTGCCCCAGCCGGGCACGACGACGCTATTGCCGTCGATCCTGGAGTTCGGGAATGGCTCTTTGGTCCGAGCGACCTTCGTGACAATGGTGTCGTAGAGTTGACCGTCGACCGTTCGACCCTTCTCCTGTTGCCCGGATTTCGACATGAACGCGACCTGAGTGGGCGTCCTGTTCAGCCGGTTGACGTCGACCTCGACCGCGAGGGGGTACTCCTTGCGAGCCTGACGGTCCTGAAAGCTCACCTGCGAGTACCCGGTCTGCGGGTCGATGATCACAGAGGGTTCGCCATCGGTGACCTTCGACGTGGATGAAATGCCGGCAAAGTACCGTCCGACTCTCAAGCGGATCTGTGTGCCGACCTCGAGCCCATCGACGGCCGTGGTCGCCTGCGTGTTGGTGGCCAGCTCGTCAAGGTCGAGCTCGTGGCACGTGACCTTGTAGTGACCGTCGAGATCGAACTGCCCAATGACCGTGGCCTCGGCTTGTCTGAATCTCACGAAATTCCGAATCTGGCATTGCACGGCGCGCGGGCCGAAGCGCACGCGCGATCGCCCACCGACCACACCGATCGCGGCGGCTGGCGCTTCGATGAAACCATCCGCGATCTTCTCTCCGTTGGGGCACTCGCCTAGGCGGCCGATCCGCCCTCCGAATGGAACGGCGTACCCGCGAAACACATAGCGGCGATTGGGATCCATGTCGCAACCTCACCGCCTCGTGTTTACGCCGAAGCGGCTCTCAAACTGAGCAGGTACAGATCCATGTAGTCGACAGCAAGGAAGCGTTCCAGTTTGCTGGTGGCCGGCTTGGGTCCGGCCGCGCGAGTGCCGTCCCACGCGTTCGCGTCGAAGCTCCAGGGGTTCACGTCTCGACCGAGCTCGGGTGCCCATCGTGCGCCGAGCGCTGTCTGCCTCCGGCTTTCCAGACCGAAGTAGTTGGACAGCAGGTTCCGATACTCGAGGAATCCCACGCCGCCATGAGGGTGGCGACTCATGCCGACCTGCAGATAACGACGCCAGCCGCGGTGCAGCATCGCAAACTCGTAAGCGTAGTTTGCACCGCCCTTCGAATCCCACACCGACAGGTCCGCCGTCGCCCAGGCCACTTCCAACCGCAGCGGCAGGACTGGATGCATCGCATGGTCCGGCTGTCGCAGCACAATGTCGACTGGGGCGGGATTGTACGTCTCTGCCAGTCCGAGATTCGACTGTTCGCGCAGGTTGCTGAACTCGGCGCCTTCGAAAGCGGCACGGTCGCCGCGCACGAGCGTCGAGTCAGCGACAAGCACGCCATCGTCCATCGCGCGCTGGCCGCGCTCCCCCAATAGCCCGCGCAGGTCACCCTGTGAGTAGCTCCAGATTTCGAGCCTCAAAGGGTTTTTCCTGCGCCCGAGGCCGAATCGCGCGCTTCTGGATCTGAACGCACTGGACGGGCCACTCCGAACGTGCACATGGTAATCCGGTGCCGAGGTGGCCCGCGGGCAGAAAGTCTTGGCCGGCAAGCTCATCCATAGCCGCTGGCACGCTCGCCAAGCTACGCGTGCGATGTCCGCCCATTCTTACCGGGGCCAGCAGCGGCCCCCAGTCGCCGGTTCCTGCCCTCCCAGCCTCCCTGCGCCCCCCGCTCACCTGCCTCGTTTCTCACGTCCTACAATAGAACGCCCGTCGAAGCGGGCGTCGTTCATTCGGGAGGCGAAGGAACAATCATGAGAACCAATCGTGCTGTGGGAGTCGTGTGCGCGGCGGCCGTGCTCGTGTGGGCGTCGAGCGCGCTCGCGCAGACGCAGGTGCGCTACGTGAAGTACGAAGTCGGCGGTCGTGCGTCGTGGGGCATTTTGGAGAACAACGACACCACCATTCGAGAGCTACAGGGATCGGTATTCGACGGCAGCGCCAAACCCACCGGGAAGACCGTGAAAGCGAGCGAGGTGAAATACCTGGCACCGGCTGAACCGAAGAAGGTCATTGCCGCGGGACTCAACTACCGGAGCCACATCGGAGAGGCATCACCGGCGAAGTACGTCGGCCTCTTCGCGAAGTTCCCGACGACGCTGACGGGCCATGATCAGCCGATCATCTACCCGGCTGACGCAAGCGTCGTGCACTACGAGGCCGAAATCTGCGTGGTCATGGGGAAGCGCGCCCAGAACATCACCGAAGCGCAAGTCAAGGATCACATCTTTGGCGTGACCGCGTGCAACGACGTCAGCGAGCGTGGATGGCAGAAAGCGGATCTGCAGTGGTTCCGCGCCAAGGCGGCAGATACCTTCGGGCCAATGGGGCCGGCGCTGGTCACCAACGTCGACTACAACAAGCTGCAGCTCATCGGCCGTCACAACGGGAAGGTGGTTCAGGAGACGACAACCGACCTCCTCATCTTCTCGATCAACAACATCGTCAGCTACACGAGCCGTTACGTGACGCTGGAGCCCGGCGATGTGGTCTTCACCGGCACGCCGGGCACGACCTACGCGATGAAACCCGGTGACACGTTCGAGGTCGAGATTCCCGGTGTGACGACGCTGAGGAATCCGATCGTCGCCGCCAAGAAATAGACAGGGAGGTCGGGTAGGCCGGTAGGCCTACCCGGCCTGCGGAAGAAACACCTCCATCAGCACCTCGTCGTCGAGGACACCATCGACGACGACCTGATCCTTCAGGCGACCGCACGGTCGGAACCCCAAGCGCGTGTAGAACGCCTGCGCGCGGAGGTTCGTGCCGCGCACGTAGATCACAATCTTTCGATACTCAGCCGACCGAGCGAACGTGAGCGTCGCGTTCCAGAGCTCGCGTCCGACGCCGCGTCCCCGGTATTCGGGCAAGAGGAAGGTTCCCACCTGGCCGACGTGGGCCATCGAGTCGAGGTGCGCGGACCAGCGGTCGAGCGTCTGGAGTCCAACGATGGCGCCACCGTCCTTGACCGCCACGTGGATCGCCTCACGACCTGAGAGCGATGCGAGGTACGCGGCCTCTTGCTCGACGGTCCACGCGCTCGCGATCGCTGAGTGCACGCGTTCTCCAACGACGACAGCGAGGACCGCCGTGATACCGGCCGCGTCGCGAACGTCCGCTGGTCGGATTTGCATGTCTGTCGCTCGAGCAGCTCCGGGGTCTGACCCTAGCTTGCCCGCCCGCCGACAGCTGGTGCGAATCCGAGGCCCGGCAGCCGGCGACCCCATGACACACTGAGGGAGTGTTGCGGGCTCGGAAGCGCGGGCTGCCCTCCGTACGGTGGCTCCTGGGAGGTGAACGGCTCACCGAGCTGGGTCAGTTCGTGGCGTGCTTCTCGGTCTATCTGGTCCTCGATCGACTGATTCGCGCGGCGGCTAGGATGTCGGCCGACACGGTCAAGCATTCCGTACTCGTGACAGGAGCGATCGCCGAGAGCCCCAGCGCCTGGCTCGTTGTGGCGGCCGCCCTCGTGGTGGGAGCCACGTGGCAACGCTCCCGACTGTGGGCAGCCTGGGACGTCTTCGATCGGGGCCCTGTCGTTCGTGGGGTCGCGGCCGTTCCCCTCGCGCTCGTGACCTGGCTCTCATCCACCTACCACTACAACTATCTGGCCGGCCAGTGGCACGCCATCGATCGTCTGCTCGTGATCGTGTTGGCGGTCGCGTCCTTCCAGCGACCGGTGTTCCTCATCCCATTCGCGCTCGAGGCACGCGTGATTTCGGCGCAGTTCGTGGTGCCCTTCGAAACCGTCGCCGGTCCCAATATCGACGCGCTGCTCATCACACTGCTCATCGGCTTTGCGGCACTGCACGTCGGCTACGTCCTCACGGGCTCGCCTCGGAGCGCGTCGATTGTGATGCTGCTGTCGACCGTGCTCGCCAGCCACTTCTTCGTGCCCGGATCCGGAGAGACCGCGCTCGGGTGGTTTGGCGTCAATCGACTCTGGAATTTCCCGCTGAGCGCCTACACGGCCGGATGGCTCGGACACACGTCCGGGGACTGGGCCCGTCAGATGGCGCGACTCGTCGAGCCCCTCAACCTTCCGCTACAAGTTGTGACGTTGCTCGTCGAGCTCGGATCCGGTATCGCTGTCGCCCACCCTAAGCTGTTGCGCTGGTGGTTGGTGCTCGCCCTCGCCTTCCACACCTTCGTCTTCGCGATGGCCGGATTCTGGTTCGTGGGCTGGATGGCGATCGAGGTCACGCTTCTCGGCGTCCTGTGGGCGCCCAGCCTGCAAGCCTGGGTGAACCAGCACGCCACGCCGGCCCGTGGACTCGTGGCGGCCGGCATCGTGATGGTGGCAGGCGCACGTCTGTATCAACCTCCGACGCTGTCGTGGTTCGACGGACCGGCCTCTTACGGGTACGAGCTGGAGGGTGTGGGTATCAGCGGCGCCTCGTACCACGTGCCGCTGGCCGTGGCGGCGCCATTCGAGCAGGAGCTCACGTTCCTGCGCTTGCGTCTTGCCCCGACGCGAGAAGCGGCGAACGCCTACGGAGCCGTCGGCACACGCGCGGAGTTCGAAGCCCTCAACGCCCTCACGTCGTTGGAGAAGTTGCTTGCCTACGAGCGCCGGCTGCCGCCACCGGCCTCGAGCGACGTCGAAGCGGCCCAGCAGTTCGTGGCGCGCCTGCTCGAACACATCAACGGACGCGGACAGGCACCCTGGTTCTTATGGCCCCTGCCGACGCACTTCTGGACCAGTCGGCCGCCCCCGCTGTTCGCCTATCAAGAGTCGTTGGCTCGACTCGAGATCGTCAGGGTTACCGCGCTGCACCGGTCCGACGGCCAAGTCGTTCGCCGCGAATCACTGGCGACCGTCCACGCCGCGCCAGACGGCTCGGTGCGGGTCACCGAGAGTCTCTAGAAAGTCACCTGGATGCCGAATCGCGCGGCCCGAGGGAGCGTCGGGTGGAAGTGGATGTCATCCACGCCGCCCTCGGGCTCGCCCGGCAGGCGTGACGTGTAGAAGGCATCGATGTCACTGCGTCTGGCGTTGAACACGTTGAACACGTCCAGCACCGCCTTGACATTCGCACTCATCGCGTAGCCTGTTTGAATGTTCAGCAGCGTGGTGGGTTCCGATCGCACCGAATCGTCCTCGATGAGAGCGCGGGGACCGAAATGCCGGAGGCGTGCGCCGCCGAAGAACCGGCGGATCTCCTCCACATTTGCGCTGAGCGAGACGACGGTCTCGACGGATCCGGGGACCCGATTCCCGGCGGGGTCGTTGTCCCGGAAACGGGCGCGCGACACGGAGACATCGGCTTCCAGGGTCAGCCACGATCGCGGTCGAAGGTAGTTGCTCCACTCGATCCCGTACCGGCGGCTGGGTCGGCTCGCTTCGGTCGTGCCTGCGTCTCCGATGAAGACCAGCTCTGAATCGAGGGACAAGAACCACGCCGCGATCGTCGTTTGCACCCGTGGGATGGCGATGCTGCGAAGGCCGAACTCGGCCCCTTTCGCCCGAGCCAGCGGGGTCACCCGCGCTGCACGATCGAACGTGACGGGGTCTACTCGAATCGTCGCGCCACGGGCGTCGTTGCTGTGAAAGCCCAAGCCGGCGTTGCTGTACATCTCAGTCCCGCTCCATGGGCCGAGGACCAGGCCAGCCTTGGGGCTGACGATGCCGGCGAGATCGGTGCCGGAGTTCTCGGGGATGTGGCTGTCGACGTGGAAGCGATACAGGTCGCCCCGCACGCCGATCGTCGAGCGGAGCATCGGACTCCACTGCACCTCGTTCTGGTAGTAGAGGCTTCCGCTCGTCTGCCCGACGCGATCCTGACGCACGGTGTCGAGTCGACGCCGCGCCACCGTCTTGTAGAGGCCGACATTGCCGATGTGATCGTGCCGCACGTGCCCGCCAAACGACGACTCGCTCGATCGCCCGAGGATCGTCCCGAGCCGCCGATGACTGAGACGGAAGCCTGACACCAACCGGTCGTCGGCCTGCTCGAACTGATCACCATCGTCGGGGTTGTCCAGCCAATACGTGAAGTTCGAGAAGAGATGCAGACGGTAGTCGAGGAGAAAGGCCGACGCTTTGGTGACGTAGTGCTCACTGGAGCGCTGGGCCTCGGCCCCGAGGCTGTAGCGATGTGTCTTCCCACCGGTCGTGCGGTCGAGCGTACCGAAGCGGTCGAGCAGGCCGGCATCGAGGGCGCGCCTGGGAATCTGGTCGGTGCCGTTCCATGTGGCGCGATACATCAAACCCGTGACCGACAACCCGTTCAGTGCGTTGCCTTGGCTGTACCGCACGACGCCGTTCACGCGGCCGTAGTCATCCGGCCGCTCCCAGGGACCGTCGTTGCGATTCAGCTCGGCCGCTAGCAGGAGCGTTCCTGGCCCCAAGGCGGGCGAGGCGGCCACGAGCCCGCGGCCCCATCCCAATTGCCCGCCGCTCAGCCGCACGATCGGGCCGTCGAGCCGATTGGCGTAGTTGATCGTGGCCGATCCCGCCGTCGAGAAGTCGCCCTGATCCGCGTAATACGGTCCCTTGGAGTACTGCGCGCCGCTGACCAGCTCCGGGATGAGGAAGTTGGCGTCCGAGTAGCCGTGTCCGTGGGCGTGGGTCGGCAGATTCACCGGAACGCCCGCCACCGTTGTCGCGAAGTCGGTGCCGTGATCGAGATTGAAGCCGCGGAGGTAGTACTGGTTGGCTTTGCCTTCGCCCGTGTGCTGACTGACGATTACACCCGGCACCGCCTCCAGCACTTCTCCCGCTCGCATGATCGGTCTCGTCGCGAGCTGGGCCGCTGTCACCGCACCTTGAGACGCCGCGCTGGCAATGCCCACCAGACTCTCCCGCGGATTGTCGATGTCGGCCAGGTTTCGGAAGGTGAGCCGGCCGGTGACGGTGACATCGGCCCGCAGCGACAACTGCATGGTCACGTCGACGACGATGTCAGCCCCAGCGGACACGTCTACGGTGCGGGTGACGAAGGAGAAGTTGAGCAGTCGAAAGGTCAGCTCGTAGCGTCCCGGCTTGAGTCCATCGAGCACGAAGCGGCCATCGTTCTCGGTGTGCGCATGCATGGCGGCCTCCGTGGCGCCGTGCTGCGCGGTGACTGTGACGCCTGGGAGGACCTCGCTCGTCTCGTCCGTGACGCGGCCGAGGACACGCCCCGTGTGGCTCTGGCTCTGCGTGTAGGCGGTGCTCTCCCACGCCATCACGGCCACCACGATCAGGAGGGCCAGGGGGCCGAGCCGCCTCGTGACCCCGCCCGGATCTCCCGCGTGCGCGCGATGCGCGCGACCCGGTGGCCCGTCACGAGCCTCGTTTCTCGCTTTGACCCACTTGCGGTCGAAGTGCCTCATCGTCGGTTGCCTCATGTTCTGATGCCGGCCGCCCGGAGTCGCTCCGAGACCTGAATTGCGAGCGCCTCGATCTGAGGCTCGCTGAAGACACTGTGGTGATCACCAGGGATCTCTACCACCGTCAGGTTCGGGAGCGTTCCTGAATCCCATCCGAGGCTTGGACCCATATGCGTGAACACGCGGTGGATGTTCCGGGCCCGGAACAACGTGACGGGACCGTGGTAGGGGTGTAGTGAGTACTGCTGCACCAGCCTCCCGAAGTGCTGAATCAGGCGGTCCTCACGCAAGTCCGCGGGGACGCGCTCGCGGCGCCGCGTGTAGTAGCGCAGCCGCCGGCCACGTCGCAGCGTCGTCCAATGACGCAGCACGCGCGCAACGAGTCGACGCGGGATGTAGACGAGTCCCTGCTCGACCACGCCCGCGACGTGTTCGGCCTCGCGCCATCTCCTGGCGGTAACCGGTGAGTCCGGAACGGATCTCGCTCACCGTGCGGCCGTCCTCTTGAAGCAGGTCCAGCCGTGAGCTGACGAGCGATCGATAGCGGTCGACTATCCGCTTGCCGACACCCAGCGGATTCTGCAGCTTCAATCGGAACCGCTCCCCGGCGGTCAGCGTTGTCAGGATGTAGCGCTCGAGAGTGAGGAAGCGCGAGGCGTCGAGGGCCTGTGTGTCGCCGGCGAGCTTGGCCTCGACCGCCTTGCGGGCGGACACCGCAAACAGCTCCGGCGAGAACCCCAGCAGCGACCGGACCCCATCGCGGACGAAGGCGCACACGGTTTCGAGGTCCGCTGATGTCGTCATGAGGTCGGCCTTGTTGACCGCGATGACGATCTTCTTGCCCCACTCGAGAATCTGCTGCAGGAACTGCCGCTCGCTCTCGGTCAGCGGACGATCGGCTGAGGCCACAAACAGGATCAAGTCGGCGCGAGGGACGAAGCGACGTACCAGCACCTCGTGCTCGCGGATGATGGCGTTTGTGCCCGGCGTGTCGACGACGTGCATGTCGAGGAGCAGGGGCGCCTCGGCGGCCAGCGAGCGGATCTCCGAGGTGCTGCCCTTTTCGGGCTGCGAGACGTGTCGGAGCACTTGGACGTGCGTGGTGGTCGGTGTGACGCCTTCGGCGAGCAGGCGCGCGCCCACAAGGGCGTTGAGCAAGGTGCTCTTCCCCGCGCTGAACTCGCCAACCGCCACGAGAAGGAAGAAGTCGTCGAGCTGGTCGAGTGACGATCGCAGCGTTTCCTCATCCTGCCGGTCCGCACCCACACGAACCAGCGCGGCTCGCAAGTCGTCGAGCGCGCCTCGTGCGCCGCATACCAGCTCGTCTTGCTCGGGCGTCAGGATGCGGGGTGACTGGTGCATGCCCTAATTCGCGGTCAGTGGGGCGTCCAACAGCGTACATCGGCGTCCAACAGTGTACATAAATGAGCCTCGGGTGGGCCCGCAGGGGGTCGAGATGAGCGCTCGGGAGGTACCTCGAGGCGCCCTCAACGCGCCGCCTTGTGGGCCACGCGCGGCGCTCCTCGATGCGCCGTGCCGCCTCCTCCGCCCGTCAGCGCCGTCACCCCGCGCCTGTCGCGGACGCCCTAGCCGTTTTCGCTGCCGCCGCGGTAGAATGCGCTCCTCCAGGGTGCTCGCTAGCAAAGGGAGGCTGGCTCATGAAATCCGCCTTGCGACCACGGCGATGGCACGTCATCGGATTCTCGTTGTTGGTGATGGGGACGTTTGGGACGCCGGCCGCGGCGCAGCAGGCCGCCGCACGACCGACCCCCACGTTCTCCACAGACGTGGCGCCGATTCTGCAGCGCTCGTGCATGAGCTGTCATCGCCAGGGATCCATCGGTCCGATGGCGCTGACCTCCTACGAGGAAGCGCGCCCCTGGGCTCGCGCCGTGCGGCAGAAAGTCATGGCTCGCGAGATGCCACCCTGGTACATCGACCGGCGCGTGGGCATCACCAGGTTCAAAGACGACCCGTCGCTGACTGATGAGGAGATCGACACGATCGTTCGGTGGGTCGACGGCGGCGTGCCGCGCGGGAATCCCGCTGACATGAAGCCGAACCCCAACTTCGCCGACCAGGGACTCTGGCACATCGGCAAGCCCGACGTCGTGGTCACGATGCCGAAGGACTTGATTGTGGCGGCTGCGGCGCCGGATCAGTGGCGCGATGTCATGGTCGATCCCGGGCTCACGGAGGATCGCTGGCTGATGGCCGTCGAGACCAAGCCCACGAAGGGCTGGCGGGTGGTCCATCATGCCGTCACCACGCTTGTCGCGCCCGACGGCACCTCTGCGACCGACCTCGGTAGCCGTTTGCTCAACGAGTACGCGCTCGGGAAGAACGAAGACGTGTTCCCCGAAGGCTCCGCCCGTCTCATCAAGGCCGGATCGAAGATCAACTTCAACGTGCATCTGCACTCCATCGGCGAGGAGATGCCGGCCAATGTCGAGGTGGGGTTCAAGTTCTATCCCAAGGGCTATCAGCCCAAGTACGTCGCCGATATCATCCCGGTAGCCGGCAGTGAGCTGGATATCCCGCCGAACACGGACAACGTCCGGGTGGATAGCTATTTCCGCCTCAAGACGCCGGTGCGGGTGCTCTCGTTCCAGCCGCACATGCACAACCGCGGCAAGGCCATGTGCGTCGAAGCGATCCTCCCGGGCGACGGCGTGCCCAGCATCGAGCACGGCGATCCGATCGTGCCGCTCAGCTGCGTAGACCGCTATCAGTTCGCGTGGCACATCGCGTATCACTACGCGGAGGACGTGCAGCCGCTGTTGCCCGCCGGTACCGTGCTCCACATCACTGCGTGGCACAACAACACGGCGAGCAACAAGTTCAATCCGGATCCGAACCAGCACGTGACGTTCGGCCAACGAACGGTGGACGACATGAGCTTCGCGTGGATGAAGTTCCTCTATCTGAGCGAAGACGACTACAAGCAGCAACTGGCGGAGCGCAAGAGCCGCCAGACACAGAACCAGCAGTAGGCGGACGATGCGACTCGCGCGGTGGGGCGTCGGCGCCGTGGCCCTCGGAGTCGTCTGCGCTCTTGCGCTGACGTCACGCGTTCAGGGTCAGATTCGTTATTCGACCGGCCAGAACGCCGCGCCCATCTTCGAGGGATGGCAGCGGAACCCCGATGGCACCATCAGCATGGTGTTCGGGTACCTCAATCGCAACTACGAAGAGGAGCTCGACGTTCCGGTCGGTGACCACAATCGCTGCGATCCCGCGCCAGTCGATTGTGGGCAGCCGACGCACTTTCTCGTGCGCCGCCAGAGGTTTGTCTTCAGAGCGACGGTACCGAAGGATTGGCCCAAGGATCGCGTGTTCTCGTGGAGCATCACCTCCAAGGGCAAGACCGACATCGCCAAGGCCACGCTGAACCCAGACTTGGAAATCGACTACGGGGTGATCGCGGAGAACAGCAACGGCGGCACGCTGGCAGAAGGCAACACACCGCCAAGGCTCGTGAAGGGCAGCCCCGCAGAGACGGTGGCGACGCTGGCGAGCCCAGCCACCATGGAGGTCACCTTCTCGGACGACGGGCTCCCGAAGCCCCGGCCGAGGCCCACGACGCCGGCGGCTTCCACGTCGTCGGTCCTGCCAGGCGACCCGCCGTCCACCGCTCTCAGCCCCGAAGAGATCGAGGCGCGGCGGGAGCGTCAGCCAGGCGTGAGGATCCGCTGGGTCCATTATCGCGGTGAAGGCGAGGTGACGTTCGATCCGCCGCGTGTGCTCCCCGTGCACGGCCAGCCGGTGACGCTGACGTCCAAGGTGACGTTCAGCAAGCCTGGCACGTATGTGCTTCGCGCCATCGCCAGCGACAACCAGCTCGAGTCTTTCCACGACACGACCGTCACGGTCCGCGCGAAGTAGGACCGTCGCAGGGGGAAACGATGGCTTGGATCTCGGGCGGCGCAAGTCGCACGTTGACCGTGACCACGGCAGTGGCTGCCCTCGGCGCGGCGGCCCTTCTCACTCGCGGTGTCGCCGGGCAGGCGACGGACTGGACGCGGTCCGCGGGAGCGGACTTTCCGCTCGCCGGTGGTGACTACTACAGTCAGCGCTATTCCACGCTCGATCAGATCAACACGAGCAACGTGGCGACGCTCGGTGGCGCCTGGGCCATCAGGGTCGAGGACGAGGCCCCGGTCGGTAACCTCGACGCGACTCCCATCGTCGTCAACGGCGTGATGTACGTCAGCACGGCCCGTCAAAACGTGATCGCCGTGGACGCGGCCACCGGCGCCATCAAGTGGCGCTACAAGCCAGGACCCGAAACGCGGTCTGGTGCCAACAAGGGTGTCGTCGTCGGGGATGGCAAGGTGTTCATGGCCCGCCGCGACAACACGCTCGTCGCACTGGACCAGCAAACGGGCCAACTAATCTGGGAGCGGAAGCTCACCAATCATCCGGCGGCGTATTCGTCCGCGGCACCCATCTATTACGACGGACGTGTCTTCGTCGGCACGGCCGGAGGCGATAACGGCGCGCGCGGCAGCATGCAGGTCTACGACACGAAGACGGGGAATGAGCTCTGGCGCTTCTACACGATTCCCGGGCCGGGCCAGAAGTTCTCGGAGACCTGGGAAGGTGACTCCTACAAGATCGGCGGTGGCGGGGTTTGGAACCACGTCGCACTGGATCCCGAGCTGGGCCAGGTCTACATGGGCGTCGGGAACGCCGCGCCCGATGTCTGGGGTGGCTCGCGAGGTGGTGACAACCTCTTCACCGCAAGCGTGCTTGCGCTTGATTTGAAGACCGGCGCCTACAAGTGGCACTACCAGGAAGTGCACCACGACATCTGGGATCACGATGCGGCGACCCCTCCGGTGCTCGTGGACATTCGCTACCAGGGCAAGCCTCGCAAGGCGCTCGTGCACGCGTCCAAGACGGGGTGGCTCTTCATCCTCGACCGTCTCGATGGCAAGCCGATCATCGGCGTCGAGGAGCGACCAGTGCCTCAGGAAGGGCGCATGAAGACCGCGCGTACCCAGCCCCATCCGATCGGGGATCGGTTCGTGCCGATGTGCCCGGAGCAGCTCCTCGATGGGTTCGAGCGAGGGTGTCTCTTCACACCGTTCTGGGAGAAGGCCGTGCTGATCTTCCCGGGCAGCTCCGGCGGCAGCGCCTGGGCACCGCTTGCGTATAGCCCGAAGACCGGGCACGTATACGTCCCGGCCAACTACGTGCCGACGGCGTTTCAAGCAAAGCGTCAGGTGTGGGACGACGGGAGGCAGCAGCTCGTCACGGTCGGGGATTCCATGGGCTTCTATCGGCCTGGAGGCATGGAGCGTTGGGGCACGCTCACGGCCATGGATCCGACGACGAACAAGGTGGTGTGGCAGAAGAAGACCAAGTTCCCCATGGGCGGCGGCAGCGGTGTGCTCGCGACGGCTGGTGGCTTGTTGTTCCACGGCGAGTCGGATGGGAACCTCGTCGCCTACAGCATCGCCAACGGCGAGGAGCTGTGGAAAGGGCAGACCGGAGCGGGCGCCAACGCCCCGGTGTCCACGTTCATGGTGGACGGCGTCCAGTACGTCGCGGTGTTGTCTGGCGGCAACGCGCTCTATATGTCGCAGCGCGGAGATCGCCTCACGGCGTACAAGCTCGGCGGCACGTTGCCACCGCCGCTGGCGCCGCGGGAACCCCCGCTCATCCAACCTGCGCCTGGTGTCGGACCGGCACCGCCGGTCCAAAGGCAGTAGGCTCGCAGTAGGCTCGCAGCGGTTGACTCGACACGGGTCCGCCAGTAGAGTCTGACGCCTCACAGTCTTCATCGTGCGTTCAGACATCACGCTCGGATCGTCCGAGTCGAGGGCGTATGAGTCAGGTAGCGATCATTGTCAACGGGAAGGCGCGCAAGGCGGACGTGGAGCCGCGGATGCTCCTCGTGCACGTTCTGCGCGAACAGTTCAATCTGACCGGCACGCACCTCGGGTGTGATACGAGTCAGTGTGGCGCCTGTACGGTTCTGGTCGATGGACGGAGCGCGAAGTCGTGCACGATCTTCGCCGTCCAAGCCGATGGCTCGGAGGTGACCACCATCGAAGGGTTGGCAACCGACGGGCAGCTCCACCCGCTGCAGAAAGGCTTTTGGGACGCGCACGGCCTCCAATGCGGGTACTGCACGCCGGGCATGATCATGTCGGCGGTCACGCTCCTGCGGGACACGCCGGACCCGACCGAAGCGCAGATTCGTGAGGGCATTGCCGGCAATCTCTGCCGCTGCACCGGGTACCAGCACATCGTGGACGCCATCCAGCTTGCAGCGGGACGGAGGTAGCCATGGCGACGACTCATGTGCTCCCGAAGCTGGTCGGTCAGCGCATCAAGCGCAGAGAAGACCCTCGCCTGATACAGGGCCGCGGCACGTACGTCGACGACGTGAAGATCGTCGGGATGCAGCACATCGCGTTCAAGCGCAGCGACATCGCGCACGGCCGTATTCGGCGGCTCGACGTCAGTGTGGCGAAGGCCCTGGAGGGGGTCGAGGCGGTCTTCACCGGCGCGCAACTCGCGGAGCTGATTCGCCCTATGCCGATCGGCACCCCGTTTCCCTCGCCAACGCATCGCGCAATAGCCGTAGATGTCGTCCGCTACGTGGGTGAGGCCGTGGCTGTCGTGGTGGCGCGTGACCGCTACGTCGCACGAGACGCCGTGGACGCGATCGTCGTGGAGTACGAGCCGCTGCCCGCGGTCGTCGATCTCGAGCGAGCGATGACCGGCCAACCCGCCGTCATCCACGCTGACTTCCCGAACAATATCGCGTTGCCCCAGATCGCCAGTGGCACAGGCGTTGACGCGTCTGGCAAAGCGGATGACACGAAGATCGATCAGGCCTTCGCCGCTGCCGATGTCGTGATCTCGCAGCGCATGGTCAACCAGCGGCTCGTCCCGAATGCGATGGAGCCTCGCGGCGTCGTCGCGCACTACGAACCGGGCAAGGGCTCTCTCACCATGTGGTCGTCCACGCAGAATCCCCATATTCTCCGGTCGATGGTTGCCGGGATGCTCGGGTTGGGGGAGAGCCAGGTGCGGGCGATTGCACCCGAAGTCGGTGGTGGGTTCGGCGCGAAGATCAACATCTATGCAGAGGAGTACGTCGCCGCCGCGGTTTCCAAGGCGCTGGGGTTGCCGGTCAAGTGGATCGAAGAGCGCACCGAGGCGTTCGTCGCCACCACGCACGGCCGCGACATCCTCGGGTACGTCGATCTGGCCGCAACCAAAGATGGGAAAGTGCTCGGGCTGAAGCTCCGGCTCATCGCGGATATCGGCGCGTACAACATGCTGCTCACGGCGGCCATCCCCACGTTGACGATGCTGATGGCGAATGCGACCTACGACATCCCCGCCATCCGCGCCACGCTCGTCGAGGTCTTCACCAACAAGACGCCCACGGACGCCTACCGCGGCGCCGGTCGGCCCGAGGCGACCTACTTCGTCGAGCGTGCGATGGACATGTTGGCGGCGGAGCTCAGGATCGACCCCGCGGAGGTCCGTCGTCGCAACTTCATCCCGTCCGACAAGTTTCCGTACGCGACGCAGATGGGTGCAGTCTACGATTCCGGCGACTACGAGAAGGCGCTCGACGTTGCCCTCGCCGCCGCCGGCTGGGAGGCGCTCAAGGCCGAGAGAGACGCCGCGCGGAAGCAGGGCCGGCTCGTGGGTCTCGGTCTGTCGATGTACGTGGAGGTGTGCGGCGTCGGGCCATCGGCCTCGCTGCCGACCGGTGGCTGGGAGCACGCGCAGGTCACGGTCGAACGAGACGGTCGAATCACCGCCGCGACCGGCGCGTCGCCACACGGCCAAGGGAACGAGACGACGTTCGCGCAGATGCTCGCCGACCAGTTCGGCGTACCGCTCGAGCACGTCACCATCCTGCATGGCGACACGGCGGTCGTGAAGCAAGGCATCGGGACCTTCGGCAGCCGGTCGCAGGCCGTCGGGGGAACAGCACTCGTCATGGCCGGTGCCCGTGTCAAAGCGAAGATGGCGAAGTTCGCCGGGCCACTGCTAGAGGCGCATGAGGCCGACCTCGTGTTCGAGAACGGGATCATCTCGGTCAAGGGCCTGCCGACGTCCGGCAAGTCGTTCAAGGATGTTGCCTCGTATGCGTACGTCCCGGTGCCGCTGCCCGAAGGGCTCGAACCAGGTCTCAGCGAGGAAGCCTTCTTCGAGCCGAAGAACAACACCTACCCATTCGGCTGTCACATCTCGATGGTGGAGGTCGATCGTCAGACAGGAGAGCCGAGACTGTTGAAGCTCGTGGCGGTGGACGACGCCGGAACCCTCATCAATCCGCTCATCGTCGAGGGACAGATCCACGGCGGACTCGCGCAGGGCATCGGACAGGCGTTGATCGAAGAGGCCGTGTACGATGAGCAGGGTCAACTCCTGACCGGCTCGTTCATGGACTACGCGATGCCGCGCGCGACCGACTTTCCACGCTTTGAGCTCCAAGCAATGGTGACGCCCACGCCCGTGAACCCGCTCGGCGCCAAGGGCGTCGGCGAAGCCGGGACGCTCGGGTCCACGCCGTGCCTGGTGGCCGCCACCGTGGACGCGTTGCGGGAGTTCGGCGTGAAGCACATTGACATGTCGCTGCGGCCCGAGAAGCTGTGGCGTATCATCCAGGGAGGTCGTGCGTGATACCCACTGGATTCGAGTACGAACGCGCCACTTCCGTCGCGGACGCGGTCGCCCGGTTACGCGCGTCCAACGGGGCCGCCAAGCTCATCGCGGGCGGACATAGTCTCGTCCCGCTGATGAAGCTCCGGCTGAGCGAGCCTGGCCGACTCATCGACATCGCACGGATCCCCGAGTTGTGCGGCATTCGTCAAGTGGGTGACGCCATCGAGATCGGCGCCGCCACCGTGCACCACGACGTCGCGACGTCGCCGCTCATTGCCACGCGTTGTCCGATGCTCGCCGAGGCGGCTGCCGAAATCGGCGATCCCCAGGTGCGCAACCGTGGAACGCTGGGTGGCAGTTTGGCGCACGCCGATCCGTCCGCGGACTACCCGGCCGTCATCCTCGTGTTGAACGCGACGATCCACATCGTTGGCCCAGGTGGCGAGCGCGTCGTCCAGGCCGCCACGTTCTTCAAGGATTTGCTCACGGTCGATCTCGATCCACAGGAGGTCATCGTCAGCGTCCGGTTCAAGCCGGTGGTGTCAGCGGGCTATGCGAAGTTGCACCAACGCGCGTCTCACTACGCGATCGTCGGCGTTGCCGGCGTGCTGGACATCCAGGGCGGCGTGGTGCGATCGGCGTGCGTGGCAGTGACCGGCGCAAGCACCCACGCGATGCGTCTGTCGAACGTCGAACACGCGCTCGCAGGGCAACCGCTGAACGATGAGAGCATCCACAAGGCGGCGTCGATCGCTGGCGCGGGCGTTGCCGTGGTGAACGCCGACGTTCACGCGAGCGAGGAGTATCGCCGGGCGATGATCCCGGTGTTCACGAAGCGCGCACTCGAGAAGGCGCGTGCGCGGAGCAGCGCTTAGGGCGCATCGATCATGGCGGACGACGGAAGCGTGATCGGCCGTCGGCGATTCTTGAGCGATGCGGCACTCGGTGCAGCCGGGATGATGGCCGCTCCGGATGCCGGTGGAACTGCCCCGTCTCAAGCATCTGGTCAGTCCGCGGCCGGGCACACGCACGCGGAGGAGCACCAGGCCGTCCCCTCGGACGTCGCGCTCCGCGTGAAGGCGCTCGAGTCGCTGCTCATCGAGAAAGGGATGGTCAAGGGCGATCAGCTCGACGAGATCGTCCAGACCTACCAGGCGACCATCGGTCCACGCAACGGCGCCCGCGTGGTGGCGCGCGCGTGGACCGACCCTGTCTACAAGCAGCGGCTCATGAGGGACGCGACCGCTGCGATCGCCGAGCTCGGGTACAGCGGCGCGCAAGGCGAGCACATGGTCGTCGTCGAGAACACGCCGACCGTTCACAACCTGGTGGTCTGCACGCTGTGCTCCTGCTATCCGTGGCCGACGCTTGGCCTGCCGCCCGCCTGGTACAAGTCCGCTGGCTATCGATCCCGCGCGGTCATCGATCCACGCGGCGTGCTCCGGGAGTTCGGTGTTCACGTGGCGGATGAGGTCGAAGTGCGCGTGTGGGACAGCACGGCGGAGCTACGCTACCTCGTGTTGCCGAAACGGCCGGCAGGATCAGAGCGGCTGTCGGAAGCGGATCTTGCCGTGCTCGTCACGCGCGACTCGATGATCGGGGCAGGCGTTCTACCGCCGATCGGAGACCAGAAATGAACGGCATCCACGATATGGGCGGCATGCATGGTCTGGGGCCGATTGGCCACGATCCCGACGAGCCGATCTTCCATCACGAGTGGGAAGGACGCGTGTGGGCGCTCTCGCGCGCCATCGGCCCGTACGGCCGCGGCGTGTGGCGAAACTTCCGCTACGAGCTCGAGCAGATTCCACCGGCCGACTACCTTCGGATGCCGTACTACGAACGCTGGTTCACGGTGATCGTGAATCGCCTGTTGCGGAGCCGATTCGTCACGCCAGGGGAGCTGGCGACCGGCAAGGTCGATCCGAGCGTTCCTCGTCCGCAGGTGCCACCCGCGTCGCCGCCCGAGCCCGGCGCCATTCCAGGGGCGTCCCGTCTGAACCTTCCAGTGCGCCCGCGCTATCGCACCGGGCAGCAGGTCCGCGCGCGGAACATGCACCCGGAGGGGCACACGCGCCAGCCGCGCTACGTTCGGGGCAAGCGCGGAGTCGTCACCGTCGATCATGGTGTGTGGGCCCTGCAGGACACGACCGCCGCCGGCGATCGCGTGGGCGGACCGCAGCACGTCTACACGGTCCGCTTCGCCGCGCGCGAGCTGTGGGGGCCGCCCGCGTCGCCTCGGGATTCCGTATACGTCGATCTCTGGGAAGACCATCTTGAGCGTGTTTGAGAGTGTCGAGCTCGATTCGCTCCCGAGTCTGCCTCGAGTCGACGGCGAACCGGTGTTCGCCGAACCGTGGCAAGCGCAGGCCTTCGCGCTCGCCGTCCGCCTCTCTGCCGACGGGCACTTCACCTGGAAGGAATGGACGCTCGCCCTTGGCCGCGAGCTGCGTGAGGCTGCAGAGCGGGGTCAGCCAGACGATGGATCGAGCTACTACCATCGCTGGGTCGCGGCACTCGAGGGGCTGGTGACCTCGCGCGGCCTGGCAGGTGCCTCGGCGCTGGCGGCCCGCAAGGACGCGTGGGCCGAGGCGTATCGAAGCACGCCGCACGGCATGCCGGTAGAGCTGAAGCAGACGGATCTCCGTCCGCGTTTTCGGCAGACCGTGCAACGGGCCGATGGCGAGCCGGTCGAGATCATCCAGCGACGCGCGCATCTCTCGTATTGCTACTCCGGCTGCTGCTGCGGTGATGTCGAGCGCGGCTACGCACTTGTGCCGGTCGAAGCCTTCAAGCAGGAGTGGCTCCGACGTCGTCTTCGTCGAGTTGTGCACCTGACGAAGGGGAGATGCCTGGGGCCCTGCGAGCTCGCCAACGTCGTCAGCCTGGTGTTCGACGGCCGGTCCGTGTGGTTCCACTCGGTAAACACGCCGGATCTCGTGCGTCAGATCTACGACTACATCGACGCCATGGTCCTTGCTGACCGCTTCGAGTCACCCCCAGCGGCGCTTGCCCCGTACGCGTTCAACTTCTACGACTGGGACGCGCGACCTGGCCGCGAGCGAGGCTGATGCCACGCGTACAGGAGAGTCTCCGTTCGGATCAGAAGAGGATCGACCGCACGGAAGACGCCCCGACTCGAGATCGAGGACGTCTACGAAGGAGTGCAGGTCAACCTCGCGAGGCTTCTCGATGTCGCGCTCGTTCAGGCGCGCGACGAGCTCGCCGTCCGAGAGGCAACGACGGCAGCGTGATCGCGCCGAATCCGAATCTGCACGACCGACCCTCTGGTGTTGTCAGCGCGAGTTCGGCCGGCCAGCGCCCGTCAGCAGCCGCTGGAACAGGCCACTCTCGAAGGCCTTCTTCCGCACGTGGTCGCCAATGGCCTTCTGCAACACGGGCAGGTCGCCGTCCTGTGCCGCGACCACACGGAGCGTCATGCTGCCCATTTCGTCCGTGGACTCTTCGCCCCACGTGACACGCTTTGGCGGAGACGAGGGATTGCGACGGTTGGCTGCCGAGTTGTCGTACGTGATCGTGACGTCGAGCCGTGTGCCCTTCGGCAGATCCACGAACTGCTCGAACAGGTAGTTCTCCTGCCAGCCGAAGTCCCAGTCGTCAATCGCCAATATCGTCTTGACCGACTGATCCGGCAGCGTGGCCGTCATGCGCATGGTCTTGGCGAGGTAGTGAGCATGCCCGCCGACTCCAAACGCGCGAACGTCGATCGGCAACGTGAACGAGTCGGAGATCGAGTAGCCCGCCTCGCCAGCGGGGATGTCGATGTTGGCCATCGCGCCGAAGAGGGGCGGGAGCTGAACGCCCGCGAATGACTTCGTCGGTGGCTGCTTGGCGAAGTACAGCCCGACGGTGGACGCTTCGGCTTCCTCCTTGCCCGATGCGTGGAAGTGTGTGGCGATAATCAGGTCGGATCCCTTGGGCACGAAGAAGGCCAGGTCGTCGGGGAGGCGCCGCGCTTGTGCCCCGGGGACCCACCCACCCAAGCCGCCGATGCCGGGAGCCTCGCGGCGCACACCAGTGCTCGTTCGGTTCGCGCTGTTGCCGGGCAGAAGTCCGGCGACGAGCCCTCGACCGCCACCGCCCGAGGCTACGCCACCCATCCCGCCATCGTAGCCAGGCAGCGAGTCTTTCGCGTCACGCTCGCGCGCGTTGCCGGTGTCGTCCACGAAGAAGAGCGCGTGGTGCACCACCTTGCGTGCGGAGGGCCGGAAGTCAATCGCCTTCACCCACACGTCCTCGGCAAGATTCAGCGGCAGCACGAAGTTGCGATACACGTCCCGACCCGAGGCCGGCACCGGGAACGGCTCCGGCATGCGGACGATGAGGTCGGGTTCGCCCAGCGGCCAGTCCTTCGGGAACGCGGGGAGCGCCGGCTGCTTCGCCGGATCTCCCTGCGGCATTCCGGCCGCGACCCACCGCTGGATCACGTCGATCTGCTCGTCCGTCAGCCGGCGACTATTGGCCAGCGGGTACTCTGCAATCGACGCTTTCCACGGAGGCATCTGGCGCGTGCGGGTGACCGTCGCAATCTGCCGTCCCCATGGGCGCGCCTCCGCATAGCTCGTGAGCGAGAACGGCGCGGACTCGCCCGGCCTATGGCAAGCCGTGCAATGGCTGAAGAGGATGGGCGCGACGTGTTCAGAGAACGTCGCGCGCGCCGAAGAGCCCGTCTGGCCCTTGGACTCCCCTGATTGCTGAGCCGCCGCCAGCGCGGATGCTCCAATGCTCAAGCCGACCACAAGTACCGCGGTACTTACGCGTGACGTCGCTCTCATGAAAACTCCCCGCCGGGCGCGCCCATGTTGCCGCCGACGACATGGCCCAGCTTCCTCATTGTATCGCTGCGCGGACGGCTTTCGCGGGATTCGGCACGGCGTTTTCTCTAGACAGACGAGCGCGACTCCGCTACGGTTCCCTCGTGAAGAATGCCGTCAAAGTCTTGGCGCTGGTGGGTCTGACGCTGGTGCAGGGGCGCGCACTGTCCGGTCAGACGGCAGGGGAGCGCCTAGTCGTGTTCGGCGATCTGGTCTACTTCTATCCGCCCGGCCACGCGCAGAACTGCCTGATGACCAATCGGTTCAAGCCGGGCGAGCCGGTCGGTTTCCGCATGACGGCCATCAATCCGACCACCGGCACGCGCGATCGGTTGACGCAGCTCACCGTCCACGTCCAGTACGCCGGCAAGACGATCGACGTGCCGATGCGCGATCGTCAGACCGAGAAGCAGCCCGAGCGTGATTTCTGGGTCGCCAAGTGGGTCGTCCCCACCGACGCACAAACCGGTGTGGTTCGCTTCACCGTCACGGCGAAAGACTCACAAGGTCGCGTCGGCGAGTTCAAGCCGTTCGAGGTCCAGAACTCGCTCCTGACGATCGTGCGGTGACTGGCGCGAGTCCTGGAAATCCAGCTGCGCCCAAAACTGGAACCGCCTCGCCTCGACGAGTGAGATCGGGTTGAACCACTGCGCGCCCCAGGTCTCGTTGCGCGTGTAGATGGTGGCATTGTTCACGAAGTTGAAGATCTCCACGAACGCACGAATCCGGCGGTTCCCTTCCAAGCGGAAATAGCGGGAGCGATGCCGACATCGCCATCATTCGAAAAAAGCTCTAGGTGCTATCACTTTTAGATTATTTTCCGTCCCATGGCGTCGGCGTACACTCCATCTTCGGTGGGCGTCGTGACGCCCGGAGGAGCGAATGTCGATGCAGCATCCGGAGTCGTTCAAGGACAATCTGAAGGCGGATGTGCCTGCGGGCCTGGTCGTCTTTTTGGTCGCGGTGCCACTCTGTCTTGGGATCGCGCTCGCATCGGGAGCGCCGCTCTTCTATGGGCTCATCGCGGGTATCGTTGGCGGCATCGTCGTCGGAGCCGTCAGCAGATCGCCACTCGGCGTCAGTGGACCGGCGGCCGGCCTCGCCGTCATCGTCCTCTCTGCGATTACCACGCTTGGATCGTTCCAGGCCTTCCTCGTGTCCGTCGTGCTCGCGGGGGTCATGCGGGGGTCATCCAGATCGCCCTTGGCTTTGCTCGCGCCGGCATCATCGGCTATTACTTTTCCTCGTCGGTCATCAAGGGCATGCTGACTGGCATCGGCCTCACCATCATCCTCAAGCAGCTCCCGCATGCAGTGGGCTACGACGCGGACCCCGAAGGCAGCTTGTCGTTCGCGGAACCCGGTGGTGACAACACCTTCTCGGCGATTGCACACATGCTCTCCTTCGTGCAGCCCGGCGCGCTGGTGGTCGCCATCGTCGCGTTGGGACTCCTCATCCTGTGGGAGCGGCCCTTGATCAAGCGGCTCAAGGTCAGCCTTTGGATCCAGGGCCCGCTGGTCGCCGTCGTGACCGGCGTGATTCTGAACGAGATTTTCACCGTTGTAGCGCCCGGCCTCACCGTCTCGGCGTCCCATCTCGTGCAGATCCCCATCGCCAACGGCGAGAAGGGGCTGCTGTCCCTCCTGACGCTGCCGGACTTCTCGCAGTTGACCAACCCTGCTGTGTACAGCACCGCCGTGACGCTTGCGGTGGTGGCCAGTCTCGAGACGCTGCTGTGTGTCGAGGCGACCGACAAGATGGATCCCTACAAGCGCCTGACGCCAACCGACCGCGAGCTCAAAGCGCAAGGGCTTGGCAATGTGCTGTCAGGCCTTCTCGGCGGACTGCCGGTCACGCAGGTCATCGTCCGCAGCTCCGCCAACATCCAGTCTGGAGCGAAGTCGAAGACCTCGGCGATCGTCCACGGCGTGCTCCTACTGGTGGCCGTACTCGCCGTTCCGGCGCTGCTCAACCGAATTCCGCTCTCGGTGTTGGCGGCGATTCTCCTCGTCGTCGGGTACAAGCTGGCCAAGCCGGCGCTCTTCGCACAGATGTATCGCTTGGGGCACTCGCAGTTCGTGCCCTTTGTCGTCACGGTGCTTGGCATTCTGGTGACCGATCTGCTCGTTGGCATTGGCTTGGGGTTGAGCGTGGCGGTCTTCTCGATTCTCCTGACGAACTTCCGGTATCCGTACTTCGTCGACGAGGACCCGAGCGAGGCGGTTCGCTTCACCCTCTCTGAGGACGTCTCGTTCCTGAATAAGGCCGCGATCATGCAGGAGCTTGGCGCGATTCCGTCGGGCACCAAGGTCCTCATCGATGCCAGCCGTTCGGTGAACGTCGATTACGACATTTACGAGATCATCCGGGGCTTCGAACAGCGCGCGAAGCTCATGGATATCGATCTGACGATTACCGGCCTCGATGCGTTGCAACGCGACCACGAGGCGATGCGGCGCATTCCCCGAGTGTTCCATCGGCCACAGGCCGAAGCCGCGCAGCGCGCCGTGTAAGTCGAGCGCGTTCGCATCCTGCACCCTAGCGACACGCACTATGCCGGTCCCGGCGTGGAGCACTGGCACGGCGCTGCGCCCGATCAGTCCGGACACTTCTTTCAGACGTCGATTGGCGAGACGACCACGCTGTGGATGGAAGAAGTCGGCCGAGAGGACTACAGGGATACGACGTCGGCCTCGCGTCCCGAGCGGAGTTCCTGAAATCGGGCGTGCGCAAGAAGTCAGAGGCGGCCTGTTAGTCCCGGCCGCCTGGGCTCGGAGCGGCCTGCGACTTGCGACGTGTGACCTGCGACTTACAACCCTAGCTCGCGCCGGACCGTCGGTACGAGGATCTGGACGTCTTGACTGGCGTCCAATGTCACGGCTGTCTCCCCAGGGTCTTCGAGCTCGAGGAGCTGGCGGTGGAGGGCTGCCCGCGCGTCGTTCGCCTTCCCTCGTTGCTCCAGCCGCTTCTCGAGCAGTTGGCGTGGTGCCTTGAGATTCACGAATCGCACCGGGCGAAGGTCGGCGCGCAGCGCGTCGCGCTCGTCGGCCTTCAAGGCGGGATACGCGATGACGACATGCTCGCGGCGGTCCATCGCGCGCCTCATCACCGCACGCAGGTCGCCGAGACTCGCTCGACCCGCATCGCTGTCGACGAACAGCCAGCCCAGGTCAGTCGCTAGCGCCTTCCCCAGAGTTGACTTGCCTGCGCCCGGTGCGCCCATCACGATGATCACCATCGACTACAATTGTGACGCAGGCCGTGACCACCGCTCCGTCCAATCCGGGGGACGCGCATCACCTGGCGCCGATCGTCTACGACGAGCTGCGGCGGCTCGCGCGCACCTACATGCGACGCGAACGACCCGGGCAGACGCTCGAGGCGACGGCCCTCGTGCACGAGGCGTTTCTTCGGCTGGCGGACGCCGGCACGCCGTGGACGGATCGGCGGCACTTCCTCGGCATCGCCGCCCGCTCGATGCGGCAAATACTCGTGGAACGCGCGCGTGCGCGCGGCGCGCAGAAGCGGTGGGCGGGCCTCGATCCGGTTTCGATGACGGCGGCTCTCGAGCGCGCTTCGGCGGGAGATGCCGCGCTTCCGGCCATTGATGAGGCGTTGACCCGACTCGAGCAGGTCGATCCCGAGCAGGCCCGGATCGTGGAACTGCGCTATTTCATCGGTTTGAGCGTTGAAGAAAGCGCCGAGGCGCTCAACATCTCGCCCGCTACGCTCAAGCGTCGGTGGGCGCTCGCGCGGGCCTGGTTGTTTCGCGAGCTGTCCGGAGACCCCGCGTGACACCCGAGCAGTGGCGTCGTGCGCGGGAGCTGTTCGAGGCCGCCATCGATGATCCTCCGACTGATCTGCCGCGCTGTCTAGCCGATCGGTGCGACGACCACGTGGTGCGTCGCGAGGTCGCCTCCCTCATGAGGAACCACGCCCGAGCGGGGGAGTTCCTCACGCATCCGGTTGGCGACTTGGCCGAGCTCTTGGAGGAAACGCCGCCATTCGCGCCTGGACAAACAGTCGGTCCTTATCGCATCGACGCCGAGGTTGGCCGTGGCGGCATGGGACGCGTGTATCGCGCCAAGGACACGCGCCTCAACCGGACGGTGGCGATCAAGGCGCTGCCCGCCGAGCTGGCACCCGATCCGTCGCAGCGTGAGCGTCTGCGCCGCGAGGCGCGGGCGGCCGCGGCGCTGTCCCATCCCGGGATTTGCACGGTCTACGCGCTTGACGAGGTCGACGGCGCGCTTTATATCGTCACTGGGTATATCGAGGGTCGGACGCTACACGACGAGATCGTGAACGGCGATCGTCCTAGCTACGCGCGGCTCATCGATACGGCCCGTCAGCTCGCGTCCGCCCTCGCCAGCGCGCACGCCGCCGGCATCACGCATCGTGACTTGAAGCCAGAGAACGTCATGCGGACAGTCGACGGGCGGATCAAGATCCTGGACTTCGGCCTGGCCCGACAGCCCCGGGCGGCGCTGGCGGCGGCTGGCGCCGCGTCGATAGTGACTCACGCCGGTGCGGTCGTTGGGACGCCCGCCTATATGGCGCCGGAGCAACTGAACGGTCAGCCGGCAGACCTACGGACCGACGTGTTCGCGTTCGGTGTGCTCATGTACGAGTACGCGACGGGGCGTCATCCCTTCGACGCCCCCACTGCGATCGCGCGAGCCGGCCGCGTCCTCACGGCGGAGCCCGAGCCGCTGGCGCGCTATCGAGCCGATCTGTCAGCGGCACTCGTCTCGGTCATCGATCGTTGTCTCGCGAAGGCGCCAGATGAACGCTTCGCGTCGGCCATCGACTTGCTGGGCGCGCTGCCGGAGGCGGAGACCGTCGGCCGTCGCGCGGTGCCGCTCGTCGGTCCATCCGGCACCACAGCCATCGCCGACACGTCGTGGTGGCGCATGCACCAAAATCGTGATCGGGCTCTACCCCCTGGCCGTCATCGTGGCCTGGTTCGTGAAGGAAGAGCTGCGAGGTCCAACGTCGGCCGTCTTCATTGCGTTGAGCGTGCTCGGCACGGTCTTGAGCATGCTCAGAGGACATCTGGTGTTCACCGCGGCGACGCACGCCGTCGGGCTGACGGCGCAGCGCCGCTGCGTGATGCCGATCACCCTGGTCGGAGATCTGATCATGGCGGCGATGCTCGCAGGGGACGGCCTGGGTTGGATCATGGGTGCCTCACGTGAGGTCGCGGGCGTGTTGACGATTGCGCTCGCCGTGGGTCTCGTCGTCGCACGCCTCGTGCTGGAGCCGACGACCACCAAAGCGGCGTTCGGAGATTGATGCGATGAAGGCGGTCGAGATTACGAAGCCGGGCGGGCCCGACGTCCTGAAGCTCACGGACCGACCGCTGCCGTCGTTGGCGTCGGCCGAGATCCTGATTAAGGTCGAGGCGGCGGGCGTGAACCGGCCCGATGTGATGCAGCGGATGGGCCACTATCCGCCGCCGCCGGGCGCGTCGGACATCCCGGGACTCGAGGTGGCGGGCACGGTCGAGCAGACCGCGCCCGACGTCACGATGTGGCGCGTGGGCGATCGCGTGTGTGCGCTCGTGTCAGGCGGTGGCTACGCCGAATATTGCGCGGCGCCGGCTGGGCAGTGTCTCCCGATTCCGAACGGCCTCACCGCCGTCGAGGCGGCAGCGCTGCCCGAGACCGTCTTCACCGTGTGGACGAATGTCTTCGAACGGGGTCGCCTCGCTGCCGGCGAGTCATTGCTCGTCCACGGCGGCTCGAGCGGCATCGGGACGACGGCGATTCAGTTGGCGAGGGCTCGCGGCGCTCGCGTGTTCGCCACGGCGGGATCGGCAGAGAAGTGTGACGCTTGTGTCCGACTGGGGGCGCAGCGAGCCTTCAACTATCGTGACCAAGATTTCGTCGCGGGCGTCAAGGACGCCACTGGCGGTCGAGGCGTCGACGTCATTCTCGACATGGTGGGCGGTGACTACCTGCCACGCAATCTCGATGCACTCGCGCTGGAGGGCCGGCTCGTCCAGATCGCGTTGATGCGTGGCGGTACGGTCAGCTTCAACTTCTGGCCGGTGCTCTTGCGTCGCCTCACCCTCACCGGGTCGACGCTACGCGCCCGCTCGGTGGTTGAGAAGTCCGCCCTGGCCCATGCGGTCCACGAGCACGTCTGGCCGCTCATCGCCTCGCGCGCCGTTCGCGCGATCGTGCACGCCACGTATCCGTTGGCCGATGCCGCCGGGGCGCATCGCGTGATGGAGTCGAGCGAGCACATCGGCAAGCTCGTGCTTCTTGTACAATCCTAGACCTATGCGATTGACAGCTTTGTGTGTGGCGCTCGCGGCAGTGCTCACGGCGTCCGGCTGTCGGCGTGACACCTCTCCCAGCGGAACCAACGTCGAGGACATTTCCTCGCTCCGGACCATCGACGTGACCGTGGGATCCGGCGCTCAAGCGGCGCCTGGCCAGCGGATCAGTGTGCACTATACGCTCTATCTGTACAGCAGTACCGCCGCCGGCAATCGAGGCGCTCGGATGGAGAGCTCACGAGACAGAGGCGCTCCTTTTTCGTTCGCGCTCGGGACCGGTGCCGTCATTCCGGGCTGGGATCAGGGGATTCCGGGTATGAGGGTCGGCGGTTCGCGTACGCTCCTCATCCCCTCGATGCTCGCGTACGGGAGCCGTGGATCGGGGAGCGTTCCTCCGAACTCCGCGCTCGTGTTCGACGTGGACCTCATCTCGATCCCGTAGCGGATAGCTGACAGCTGAAAGCTGACAGCTGACGCCATGAAGTACACCCGCCTCGGACAGTCCGGTCTCACGGTCTCGCGCTTGTGCCTCGGCGCGATGACCTACGGGTCGTCCGCCTGGCGGCCGTGGGTGCTGAACGAAGCGGAGAGCCGGCCCTTCATCCTCCGCGCCGTGGAGCTCGGCGTCAACTTTTTCGACACCGCGGACATGTACTCGCGTGGTGCGAGCGAGGAAGTGCTTGGTCGCGCGCTGAAGGAGTTCGGCTCGCGCGAGCAGTTCGTGATCGCCACCAAGGCGTTCTACGCCCTCACGGAGGGTCCCAACACCGGAGGCCTGTCGCGAAAGCATCTGTTCGACGCGATCGATGCGTCGCTCAAGCGTCTCGGCACCGACTACGTGGACCTCTACCAGATCCACCGCTTCGACCCTGACACCCCCATCACCGAGACCCTCGAAGCGCTCCACGACATTGTCAAGGCGGGGAAGGCGCGCTACGTCGGTGCATCGAGCATGTCCTCGTGGCAGTTCGCAAAGATGCTCTACGTGGCGGACCGCCACGGCTGGACGCGCTTTGTCTCGATGCAGAACCACTACAACCTCGTCTACCGCGAGGAAGAGCGCGAGATGATGCCGCTCTGCCGCGAAGAGGGGATCGGCGTGATCCCCTGGAGCCCTCTCGCCAGGGGCTTTCTCGCGGGAAACCGAAAGGGGCCCGACAAGGGCGAGACGGCGCGCGCCAAGACTGACGGGTTCGCGCACGAGCTGTACTACCGCGACGAGGACTTCACCATCGCAGAGCGCGTCGTCGAAGTCGCCGGACGCCTTGGCGTGAAGCCCACGCAAGTCGCACTGGCCTGGTTGCTGTCGCGGCCAGGCATGACCGCCCCGATCGTCGGCGCGTCGAAGCCCGGCCATCTGGACGATGCAGTGGGTGCGCTGAGCGTCCAGCTGTCGTCCGAAGACGAAACATACCTCGAGGCACCGTACCGCCCGCACCCCGTGCTCGGCTTCGGCCCAAGCCCCTCGCGATGAGCCGATCGCTCGTCGCGCTGACACATCGCAACTTCCGCCTGATCTGGGTCGGCCTCTTCGCGTCGTTCACGGGATCGTTTATCCAGAACGCGGCGCTTCTGTGGCACGTGTCACTGCTCGTGCCGCCCGAGCGGCGGGGCCTGGCGCTGGGACTTGTCGGCCTTGCCAAGATTGCGCCTGTGATTGTGTTCTCGATGATCGCCGGGACCCTCGCCGACGCCTGGGATCGCAAGAAGCTCATGGTGGCGACGCAGGCCCTGTCCACGCTGGTCGCCGCCATGCTCGCGGCATTGACCTTTGCGGGACTGTCCGTGGTGTGGCCCATCTACGTCCTCGCCGCACTCGGTGCAGCCGTCGGCGCTTTCGATCTGCCCGCGCGTCAAGCCCTGATGCCGACGCTCGTGCCGCGTGAGCATCTGCCGAACGCGATCAGTCTGAACTCGATCATGTTGCAGACGGCCTCAATCGCGGGGCCCGCGCTCGGCGGATTCGTCATCGCCGCCGCCGGCGTCGGTTGGGCGTATGTCGCCAACGCCGTCTCGTTCGGCGCCGTGATTGTGGCGGTCTACATGATGCGCGGCGTGCCCGGGTTGAGCGCGGATCAGCAGGTGACTCGTGATGGCGTGACCTGGCAGGCGGCGCTCGAGGGACTGCGCTTCGTCTTTCGGCAGCCACTCATGCGATCGACGATGCTGCTGGACTTCTTCGCGACGTTCTTCGCGTCGGCAACGGCGCTCTTGCCGATCTTCGCCCAGGACATCCTGCACGTCGGCGCGCGGGGGTACGGGTGGCTCTTCGCGGCGCCGGCTATCGGATCCTTTGTCACCAGTGCCGCGATGGTGCCGCTCATCGAGTCGATCGAACGCCGGGGTGCCACGCTCCTGTGGGCCGTGGTCGGCCACGGGGTGTTCACCGTGGTCTTCGGCGTGTCGCGGTCCTTCTGGCTCACGTTCCTCTGCCTGGCACTGATTGGGGCCACCGACACCGTGAGCACGATCATCCGCAACATCGTCCGGCAGCTCGAGACGCCGGACCGGCTTCGGGGCCGGATGACGGGCATCAACATGGTGTTCTTTCAAGGGGGGCCCCAGCTCGGGGAGCTCGAGGCGGGTCTGGTCGCGAATTGGTGGGGGGCGCCGCTCGCGGTGGTGAGCGGGGGAATCGGATGCCTCGCAGCCACCGCATGGATTGCGTGGTCGACGCCCCTCATCCGGCGTTATCGTCGCAGTGCGGCCGACGCGTGCGGCGATCAAGCGGTGTCCGCTTGAGCGTCAGGCCCGCCCACGTTGGGCTCATCTCCGACACGCACGGGCTCCTTCGCCCTGCGGTCGCGGGCCTATTCGCGGGCGTCGAGCTGATCGTCCAGGCCGGGGACGTGGGTGACATGGCGGTGCTCGATCGACTCGAGGCGATCGCCCCGGTTGTCGCCGTGTTCGGCAACGTCGACGATCGTGCTAATCCCCGGCTCAGGCCCACGCGTCACGTTCCGGTCGGTCACTTGAACCTGCGTGTGAGCCACGGACACGAACTGGGCAGTCCGACGCCAGCGAGGCTGCTGGACGCCTATGCCGACGGCACCATCGACATCATCGTGTTCGGACATACCCACAAGTCAGTCGTGGCTCGCGAGCGACGCGGCGATCACGAGATCCTTCTGGTCAATCCTGGAGCGGCCGGTCCGCGTCGATTCCACTTGCCGGCGACCGTGGCGCTCCTGACGGTCACCGGTCGGACGGCGGATGTTCGAATCGTGAGGATCGACGAGGTCGGTGCCCCTTCCGTTCTGGCCGAACACCTGAAGTAGAGCACGGAAGAGTCGTCGACGTCGGAGTGGTGGAGCCCCTGAACCCTTCGTTAGCGGAGTATCTGCTTGGCGATCGTCTGCAGTTGGAGGTTTGACGTGCCCTCGTAAATCTGGCCGATCTTCGCGTCGCGATAGAGCTTCTCGACCGGATAGTCCTTCACGAAGCCGTACCCGCCGAAGAGGTTCACGGCGAGCGACGTGGTCCGCTCGGCGACCTCCGAGGAGAAGATCTTGCACATCGCCGCCTCGGTCAGGAACGGGCGGCCGAGATCACGCAGGCGCGCTGCCTCGTACACCATCAGGCGCGCGGCGTAGACCTCGGTGGCGGCGCGGGCGAGCTGATGCTGCACGGCCTGGAACTCGGCGATCGTCTTGCCGAACTGCTTGCGCTCCTTCGTGTACTTGGTGGCATGCTCGAGCGCGCCTTGCGCGAGCCCGACCATCTGCGCGCCGATCCCGATGCGTCCCTCGTTCAGCGTTTCGATCGCCGTCTTGTAGCCTTTGCCGATCTCGCCGACAACGTGGTCACCCGGCACGCGGCAGTCCTCGAACAGCAGCTCGCATGTGCTGCTGGCGCGGATCCCCAGCTTGTCCTCTTTCTTGGCGACCGTGAAGCCCGGAAAGCCACGCTCGATCAGGAAGGCCGTGATGCCCTTGTAACCGGCCTCCGGATTCACGGTGGCGAAGACGATGAAGATCTCGGCCTCGGCGCCGTTGGTGATCCAGAGCTTGCGCCCATTCAGCACCCACTGCCCGTCGCGAGGCGTCGCACGCGTCGTCAGCGCGAACGCATCACTCCCAGACCCGGCTTCGGACAGCGCGTACGCGCCAACGGCGTTGGCCGCGAGGCGAGGCAGGCAACGCCGCTTCAGGTCGGCGCTCGCCCAGCGCATCAGGGCGTTGATGACGAGCGTGTTCTGCACGTCCACGAGCACAGCGACCGACGGATCCACGCGCGACAACGCCTCGACGGCGAGGACGCTGTGGAAAAACGACGCCCCGGCGCCGCCGAACGTCTCGGGGATCTCGATGCCCATCACCCCCAAGTCGAACAGCTTGGGCAACAGGCCCTCCGCCAGATGGGCCTGCTCATCCATCTGCCTGACCAGGGGCCGGACTTCGCGGTCCGCGAACTCGAAGACGGAGTGGTAGAACAGCCGCTCGTCCTCGCCCAGCACGGTCAGCGGGGCGGGTCTGATGTCGGATGACAAGGAGTCCACGGCGGCATGTTACACCCGTTAAGATAGGGGCATGGCACGCGTGCTCCGCTCCATCGCTCTCGGCGCGCTCTTCGCCGTCCTGACCACGTTTGGCAGCAGCGCTCAGCAGTCCAAGCCCGCGCAGCCGACACCAGGCGGGCAGGGCCAGGCTGGCCAACCGGGGACGCAGCAGCCCTCGGGCGGCACACCCGTCTTCCGCGGCGGCATCGACATCGTGCGCGTCGACGTCATCGTCACCGACAAGGCCGGCAACGCCGTCACCGATCTCAAGCAGAGCGATTTCGAGATCGTCGAGGACGGCCAGATGCAGACGATCGACAGCTTCAGGCTCATCGAGTTGAACGGCGGACTCATGCCAGGTCCGGACGGACCGCCGCGGCCCATTCGCAGCGACCTGGACGAAGAAACGGAGGCCGCGCGAGACGACGTCCGGTTGTTCGGCATCTTTCTCGACGACTATCACGTTCGCCAGGGCACGAGCATGTCGGCGCGGCAGCAGATCTCGCGGTTCATCGAGACGCAGCTCGGCCCATCGGACATGGTCGGCCTCATGTACCCGCTTCAGCCCGTGTCGACCATCCGGTTCAGCCGCAATCACGAAGTCACCAGCAAGGCGGTCCAGCAGTTCCTGGGTCGGAAGTACGACTACACACCCCGCAACACGATCGAAGAGCAGTACGCCTACTATCCGACCGAGGTCGTCGAGCGCATACGCAATCAGGTGTCGCTCAGCGCCATCGAGGGAATGATCGTTCACATGGGCACCTTGAAGGAGGGCCGAAAGGCGCTCCTGCTCGTGAGCGAGGGCTATTCGAACATGGTGCCTCCGCAGATGCGCGATCAGATGGCCGCGATACGCGGCAGCGGGAACACGGCGGTCAACGATCCGTTTGCCGGCCAAAATGATCCAAACGAGTCGCGCGCGTCGTTCATGGCGAGCACCGACTTGCAGAACGACCTGCGCCAGGTGTTCGCGGCAGCGAATCGCCACAACGTCGCCATCTACGCCATCGACCCTCGCGGGCTTGCCACCAACGAGTTCGACATCAACGAGAACATCGGGGGCGCGCTGGATCGTGAGTACCTCAGCTCGACGATGAACACACTGAGGCAGCTCGCCGAGGAGAGCGACGGGCGCGCGATCGTGAACCGGAACGATCTCGTGCTTGGCATGCGCCAAATCATGAAGGACTCCAGCGCCTACTACCTCCTCGGGTACACGTCGACGATTCGCGCGACGGACGGCAAGTTTCACGAGATCAAGGTGCGCGTGAAGCGGCCGGGGGTGCAGGTGCGCGCGCGCAAGGGGTACTGGGCGCTCACGAGCGCGGATGTCAAGATCGCCACCGCGCCGCCGAAGCCCGAGCTGCCAAAGGCCGTCGAATCCGCCTTGTCGTCGATCACGGCCGGGCCCAAGAGCTCCCGCGTCGTCCGCACGTGGATTGGGACCGAGCGCGGCGAGAACGGCAAGACGCGCGTGACCTTCGTCTGGGAGCCGATGCCGAAGACGCCAGGTGAGCGGGCCCGACCGGGCGATTCGCCGGCGCGCGTGGCGCTGACGGCCCTCGGTGAGAACGGTGGTCCGGTGTATCGCGGTCGCGTGCCGGAGGGCTCGCCCGCGAGTGGCGCGGCGGCGCCGGCCGGATCACGCGTCTCGTTCGAAGTGCCGCCTGGGAAGATTCAATTGCGGATCGCCGTCGAAGGGACCGAGGCGGACACGCTCGACTCCGAGATTCGCGAGCTGAGCATTCCCGATCTAACGACCCCCGAGACGAAGTTCGGCACACCGCAGGTGTTTCGTGCCCGCAACGTGCGCGAAGCGCAGCAAGCAAGGAACGACCCGAACGCCGTGCCGACCGGGCTTCGGGAGTTCAGCCGGACCGACCGTGTCCTCGTAAAGGTCGCCGCATATGGGCCTGGCACTGTGCCGCCGACGATGACGGCTCGCGTCTTGAACCGCACCGGCGCGCCGATGAATGACCTCGCCGTCACGCCAGCCGCTCCGTCCGTCGGCGTCATCGACATGCCGCTGGCCGGGTTCGCGGTCGGCGAGTACGTGATCGAAATCACGGCCTCAGGTCCGGGCGGCGACGCGAAAGAGCTCATCGGCTTCCGCGTCACCGGGTAGGGAGTATGCCATCGCTCGTCGCGCCCATGCTGACGCTGGCGCTGGCGCAGGGCGGCGGGGCCGCCGCGGCGGATCCCATGCGGGTGTCGCTGCCCGTGGTCGTGCGCGATGCCCATGACCGTCCAGTGACCACGCTCACGGACAAGGATTTCGAGATCACCGACCGGGGCGTCCGTGTGCCCGTCCTGGACACGCGGTTCGTGCCAGCCGACGCCTCCCGTGTCGCCGGTGGTCAGCCGGATCAGGACTCTGGCGCGCCCGATGTGACCACAGCAGAGCCGGGAGCACGCCTGTTTGCGTTGTTCCTCGACGAGTACTACGTCGCGGCGGGGGATTCCGCACGTGTGCGGGCACTGCTGGAAGACTTCATCCGCCGACACACCACACCGCGGGATTGGTTTCTGGTGGTGAAGCCGCTCGACCCGTTGCTGGCGTTGTCCCCAAGCCGCGGCCCGTCGGCAGCGCTCGCGGCCATTGCGTCGTTCGAGGGACGGCTCGGGGATTACGTGCCACGGACCGCTTTCGAGCGGGAGCTCATCGCCGCCGATCCCGTCCGGATCGACCGCGCGCGGGCTCGGATTGCCATGTCCGCCGTCCACGCCCTCGCGACGCGACTGGGACAGCTCGGCGCGATGCGCAAGGCGCTTCTCATCGTCGGTCAGGAGTTCGAACCGCTCCGTGCGGTGGGACGGCTGAGCGACCCGTTGCCGACCATCGATGCGATCGTGCGTGCGGCCGACCGCGGCAGCGTAGCCATCTCGACGCTCGACCCCCGGGGTACGCCGCCCGCCGAGTCTCCTGTGGCCGTGCTGCTGTCCTCGCAACGGACAAGGGTGGCGCCGTCTCGCGGTCAGGCCGTCGACGCCGCCGACGCCGGAACCACCGTGAGCGAGCCCGAGACACTCTTCGCACAGTTGGTCCGGCTCACCGACGGACGGGCGATCCGCGCGCCGTTCGACGAGGGCCTCTCCGGTGTGGCCGCCGACCTGGGCGATTACTACCTGCTCACGCTTCGCGGTGCCGATGATGGTCAGTACCATGCCGTGCAGGTGCGGCTCGCGCGTCCCGGTCTGCGCGCGCGTGCCCGGCCAGGTTACTGGGCGGCCAGCGCCGAGGCCCTCACTCGCGCATCGCGCGATGCGGCCGATCGCCCGACCCCGCCCGCGCCAGTTCCGCTCCGCTCGAGCCCCCTCATCGTGCCGTGGTTCGGACAAGAGCGGATCGATGCCGACCGTACACGCGTGACCTTCGTATGGGACACGGCACCGACGCGGGCCGGCGACCGCATACGTGGCTTTCCGCCGTCCCGTGTCGTCGTCACGGCCAGGGCCGCCGATGGGGCGACGCTTTTCGACGGGACCGTCCATGCCTTGTCGAGCGGCATGAGCGCGCTGTCGACAGCCGCCTTCGAGGCGCGGCCGGGCCGCGTGCGCGTGCAGATGTCCATCCAGGACGCGTCCGCCCGTGAGCTTGACACCGATGTTCGCGACGTCGTCGTCTCCGCGTTCAGTAGCGCCGTCGTGCTCGGCACGCCTCGTGTCTTTCGTGCGCGGACCGCGCGAGAGTTCAACGCCCTCGCGGGTGATCCGGCTGCGGCACCGCATGCTTCCCGGACGTTCGCCCGAACGGAGCGGCTCCTGATTCGGGTGCCCATCCACACGACTTCGGCGGCCGCCGCTCCCGTTGTGAGCGCCGCGCTCGTGACCCGCGCGGGTCATGTGATGCGAGCGCTCCCGAGTCTCCAGACCTCAGTTGGCTCGTTCGTGACCACCGACCTGCCGCTCGCCGGCCTGGCGGCAGGTGAGTACAGCGTACGGTGGCTTGTGTCCAGCGGCGCCGACGAAGCGCGCGAGACGGTTTCGTTCCGGGTCATACCCTGACTGACACTTTCTGTCGCCGCACCTCTCGTTCTCGGTCCACTCCTGTCCACGCCATCCGCGTCCGATAGTTCAAGTACTCAGCCGAGCCTGGAGGTTCGCACGGCGTGCGCGGTACTGCACTGAGTTGAGACGTATGGGATCCGTTCTTGCTGCGGTCCTGCGGTGAGCGGCCGATTGGATACGTGAACGGGACCGTCGGGTCCCCCTCCCAGAACTGACAACCAATAGGCGGGTACGGGCGTGAGCGCTAGAAGTGTCTTCGTCAGAGCTGTCGTCGCGGTTTGCTGCGCACTGTGTTCGCTGGTGGCGGCGGAGCTCAGTGCCGAGGAGCGGCCGTCTCGCGGAGGGAGCGCGGTGGCACGCACGACTGCCAGTCCCGCGGTCTGCGTCGCGTCGACGAGCTTGCCGCCGAACGTCAGGGTCGAACGCCACTTGCTGCCGCGCGTCGAAAAGATACTGGAACGTTCGCCCACGTTCCGTGAGCAGTGCCGTCGGCTCGCTGCCGCGCCGTGGGTGCACGTGGGTGTCAAGCTCAATCCGCGCGTATTCGACACGCGAGGCTACCGCGCTGTGAGCGTGATTCAGCGGCCGCGACCCAACTTGCTGATTGCGTTGGTCACGCTCGAGGTGCTGACGGATCCGGCTGTCTGGCTCGCGCACGAACTGGAGCACGTCCTCGAACAGGTCGACAACGTTGACTTTGAGGCGTTGGCGGACCGTACGCGCGGCGTCTGGCGCGTCGGCAGCCACATGTTCGAGACCAAGCGGGCGATTGCCGTGGGAGCGGCCGTGGCGGAGGAGGTGCGGAACCGGTCCGCCCACCACGACAGGGATGTTCCGAGGGAACGGCCGGCGACGCTTGTCGACGATCACAATTCTGAGGAGTAGCTCGCCCGCACCAAACATCTTCGTAATGCGCCGCCGACGCGCGGCGCACCGGCCCACAGAGCACACAGTCAGGGGCCGACTCGCTTCCACCCGCCTTCGGGACCCGGCTGTCTGCGTTCCGCTCGTTCCGCGCGTCAGGCATACATGCCCCGCATTCGTGTGACGGCAGCCACACGGCCGATCGCGACGATGTAGGCGGCGGTTCGCATGTCGACGCGGTACTTCACAGACGTCTGCAGCACATCGTGGAAGGCCTCGCACAGCTTCTGTTCCAGTCGTTCGTTGACCTCACGCTCGGTCCAGAAGTAGCCGTGTCGATCCTGCACCCACTCGAAGTACGACACCGTGACGCCGCCGATGTTCGCCAGAATGTCGGGCACGATGAAGACGCCGCGCTCGTGTAGGTGGCGGTGCGCCTCCGGCGTCGTGGGACCGTTGGCGCCCTCGACGACGAGCGTCGCCTTGATGCTGCCGGCGTTGGCCATCGTGATCTGGTTTTCGAGCGCCGCGGGGATGAGGATGTGGACGTCCAGACCGAAGAGCGCTTCGTTGGTGAGCGGATCGGCTCGCGCAAAGCCTGCGACCGTTCGATGGATCTTGGCGTGGTCGAGCAGCGCGGCGATGTCGAGTCCGGCGTCGTTGTAGACGCCGCCCTTCCAATCCGCGATCGCGACGATCTTCGCACCGAGTGCGGCCAGCAGCTCGGCCGAGACCGAGCCGACGTTCCCGAAGCCCTGGATGGCGACCCGCGCTCCCGTGAGGTCGAGGCCGACGTGCTTCGCGGCTTCACGCGTGGTGAGCATCACGCGTCGTCCGGTGGCTTCTCGACGACCCAAGGATCCTCCCAGCTCGAGCGGCTTGCCCGTGACCACCGCCGTCGACGTGTGGCCGAGGTGCATGCTGTAGGTATCCATGACCCAGGCCATCACCTGCGCGTCGGTGTTCACGTCCGGCGCGGGCACGTCCTTCTCGGGGCCGATCGCGTCGATGATCTCCGCCACGTAGCGACGTGTGAGCGCTTCGACCTCGCGCCTCGACATCTTCGTCGGGTCGCAGATGATGCCCCCTTTTCCGCCGCCGAAGGGGATGTGGGCGACGGCGCACTTCCACGACATCCACGCGGCTAGCGTCGTCACTTCGTCGAGCGTCACGTCCGGGTGGTAGCGGATGCCGCCCTTCGCGGGTCCGAGCGCGATGTTGTACTGGACCCGAAAGCCGGTAAACACCTCGATCTCGCCCGAGTCCATCTGCACGGGGCAGTGCACGATGATCTGGCGTTTGGGCTTCGTCAGGATTCTCCAGATGCCGGGCTCGAGGTTGAGGATTCGTGCAGCCCCGTCGAATTCCTGCAGCATCGCGTCGAAGATGGACCCGCCGGTCGTCGTCATGACATGCCTCATCGCTGGTGCAGCGTGGCCTCCGCATCTTGCGCTGCGCCGAGGTACCAGCCGGGGGACCTATAATGGCGCGATGGCTCCTGCCGCCACCGACAAGCTCGCTGCTGCCGCTGACCGTTCATTTACCACGATTTCGGGCCGTCCCGTGGAACCCGTCTATACGGAGGCGAGTGTGGCTGGGATCGATCCCGCGACAGACGTGGGAGAAGCGGGGCAGTTCCCATTCACACGGGGCATCCACGCCTCGGGGTATCGCGGGAAGCTCTGGACGATGCGGCAGTTCGCGGGCTTCGGGACGCCCGAGGAGACCAACGAGCGTTATAGGCGGCTGCTCAAGGCCGGCGGTACGGGTTTGAGCGTCGCGTTCGATTTGCCGACGCTCATGGGGCTCGACCCCGATCACACGCTCTCGATTGGCGAAGTGGGAAAGTGCGGGGTCAACGTCGCCACGCTCGCCGACATGGAGCGGCTGTTTGACGGGATCGCCCTCTCAGACGTCACGACGTCGATGACGATCAACTCGCCCGCGGCGGTGATCTTCGCCATGTATCTCGTCGTGGCGGAGAAGCAGGGCGCGGACTGGGCGCGCCTCTCCGGCACCATCCAGAACGACATCCTCAAGGAGTTCATTGCACAGAAGGAGTACATCTACCCGCCGCGTCCGTCGATGCGGCTCGTCACGGACACGTTTGCGTTCTGCACCACGCACGTGCCCCGATGGAACAGCATCTCGGTCAGCGGGTACCACATCCGAGAAGCGGGCGCGACCGCCCTCCAGGAGCTGGCCTTCACGCTTCGCGACGGTATCGAGTACGTGCAGTGGGGCGTGGACGCGGGGTTGGCGGTCGACGCGTTCGTGCCGCGCATGTCGTTCTTCTTCAATGCGCACAGCGATTTCTTCGAGGAGGTCGCCAAATACCGGGCGGCCCGCGCGCTCTGGGCCAAGACGATGCGCGACCGTTTTGGGGCCAAGGACGATCGGTCATGGAAGTTGCGGTTCCACACGCAGACAGCTGGTGTGTCGCTCACGGCACAACAGCCGTACAACAACGTCGTGCGGACAGCCATTCAGGCGCTGGCGGGCGTGCTTGGCGGGACCAACTCGCTCCACACGAACTCGCTCGACGAGGCGCTGGCCCTGCCCACTGAGGAAGCCGCGACGCTCGCGCTGCGGACCCAGCAGATCATCGCGCACGAATCCGGAATCGCCAGCGTGGTCGACCCGTTCGGCGGATCGTACTTCGTCGAGCGCCTGACCAAGGACCTGGAGGACGGCGCGCTGGCGTACTTCGAACGGATCGATCGGATGGGCGGAATGGTGGCGGCCATCGAACAGGGATTCCCCCAACGGGAGATCGCCGAGAGCGCGTACAAGTTCCAGCAAGCCATGGAGCGCCGCGAGAAGATCATCGTGGGCGTGAACGACTTCGTGCAGGATCAGGACACGCCCATCGAGACCTTGTACGTGGACGAGACCGCCGCGACTCGACAAATCGATCGCCTGTCGCAGGTGCGATCAGGGCGGGATGCTGGAGAGGTTCACCGAGCGCTCGACGCCTTGCGCGCGGCCGCGCAGAGGTCGACGAACCTGATGCCACCCATCTTGGATGCCGTCCGCGCCTACGCCTCGCTCGGTGAGATCTGCGACGCACTGCGTCAGGTCTGGGGCGAGTACGAGGAAACGACGGTGCTCTGAAGCGAATCCGATGACCATTGACCAACGACCAACGACCCGAGACCAGCATCCAACGTCCAACGTCCAACGGCCGATCCGCGTGATCATCGCAAAGCCCGGTCTCGACGGGCACGACCGGGGCGCGAAGGTCATTGCGCGGGCGCTGCGCGACGCCGGCATGGAGGTCATCTATACGGGCCTACGCCAATCGCCTGAGCAGATCGTGTCTGCCGCGCTCCAGGAGGACGCCGACGTCATCGGGCTCTCGATTCTGTCGGGGGCACACAACCACATCGCCCCTCGACTGATGCAACTCATGCGCGACAAAGGTCTGGATGACGTCCTGGTGGTGATGGGGGGCATCATTCCGAATGCGGATGTGCCGAACCTGAAGGCTCTGGGCATCAGGGGTGTCTTTCAGCCCGGCACCTCGATGCAGGAGATCGTCGATTTCATGCGGGTGCACGCCCGGTCACAGGCCCCGGAAGAGGCCGGTCCGAACCCCTGACGGCGGTATCCTTCGGCCCCGCTGGCGCCGATAACGACAAGGTGCCACACCAACTCTTGCTCGCCGACGACAGCGTCACGATTCAACGGGTCATCAAGCTCACGTTCGCCGATGAAGACATCGATGTGGTTGCGGTCGGCGACGGTGATCAAGCTGTCGAGGCCATCGACAGCCAGCCGCCCGACATCGTGCTGGTGGACATCGCGATGCCCGGGCGGTCGGGCTACGAGGTCGCGCAGCACGTCCGGACCTCTCCTCGCCTGGCGCACATTCCGGTCGTCTTGTTGACCGGCGCGTTCGAGCCGGTCGACGAAGCCCGCGCCTCCGAGATCGGCTGTGACGGCGTCTTCGCCAAGCCCTTCGAGCCCGAAGCGGTCGTCTCGTGCGTCCGCGAGCTGCTGGCCAAGCCGAGAGTCGCCCCGCAGGAGCCCGCAGCGAAGGCGCCTGCGGCTTCTTCGCCCGCGCCAGTGCAGGCGATGCCCGTGACACCCCTGCCAGCCCCCGCGCCAGCGCAGGCGGTCTCCCTGAAGGCACCCGCGCCGACGGCGACCCCTCGCGCCGCCGTCGTGTCGGCTCCCGCGGCCCCGCCGCCGGCCACGCCGGATGTCGACGCGTACTTCGAGCGACTCGACCAAGCGTTCGCCACGTTCTCGGTCCCGCCGAGCGTTCCAGCGCCCGCGCAGCCAGATCCGGCAGCCGCCGCGGCGGCGACAGCTCGTGCGGGAGCTGCGGCGGCCTCACCGTTCACCCCGGCTGCACCAACCGACTCCGTCTCGTCGATGACCCTCGAAGAGGCGTTTGCCACGCTCGCCGCGTCACCGAGGCGCAGCGATCCCGCCGCGCCGATAGCGGTGGCGCCCGGCCCGTCGCCGGTGTCGCCCGATCGAGCGCCTCTCTCCAAGACGGTCGGACTCAGCGCGGCCGAGCTCGAGTATGTCGTGAATCAGGTGCTGAAGCGGCTGACCTCACGCCTTGGCAACCCGGCCGAGATCGTCGCCAACGTTGCCGAGCGCGTCGTCCGGGAAGAGATCGCGCAGATCAAGAGTCGCATGTAGAGCGGACGTGTTCGACGACCGTCCTCGGCGCGCAAACTCCAGTCGTCTCGATCCGCCAATAACGGGTAAGATCGCCTCGCCGTGGGGACGACCGGCGAGGCCGATCGCACGGCGGGAGGTGCCGATTCTCGGCCTCGTGACCAGCGTTGGACTCTGTAGCCGTTGTGGCGGCGGGCGTGCTTGGTGCCTGGATGACTTCATACCGTCCACTCTCGGGGCGGCATCCGGACTTCCGCGTCCTGGAGTTCTGTCTGGGCGTCGCACTCTTGGCGTGGGCTGTCGGATTCGTGGCGTTCGACGTCGCCTCGGGTTTTCTTGGCTGATGTCTGGCACCAGATGCTGAGGACCCGCCTACGTCGCATCTGGTGCTTGTGGCTCTGTTGTGGCATCGCCGTGAGCGAGGTCTGGCTGCGCGCGGAGCCGTGGCCCCAATGGCGTGGGCCACAGCTCAACGGCGTCAGCACCGAGCGCGATCTGCCTGTGAAGTGGTCGGTACGCGAGAACATCGCGTGGAAGCTGGCCATGCCCGAGCGATCCGGATCCACGCCGATCGTCTGGGGCGACTTCGTGTTCGTTAACGTGGGGGAAGGCTCGAATCTCGCGCTGTGGGCGATCGATCGGGCGAATGGCACCCCACGCTGGAAGCGCCCGCTCGGCGGCGGCAATCGCCGCATGATGAAGCAGCAGATGTCGTCCCCATCGCCGGTCACCGACGGCAAGTCGGTTTGGGTGATGACCGGCACGGGGGTCCTCAAGGCGTTCGACTTCGCGGGACGGGAGCTCTGGACGCGTGAAATCCAGACCGACTACGGTCGTTTCGGTCTGCAGTGGGGCTACGCGTCATCGCCCCTGCTCTTTCAGGGCGCGCTGTTCGTCCAGGTGTTGCATGGCATGCACACCGACGATCCCTCGTACGTCTTGCGGATCGACGCGACCACCGGGAAGACCGTCTGGCGGGTGGAGCGTCCGACACGAGCACGCCACGAGTCGCCCGACGCCTACACGACGCCTGCCGTCCTGCAATACAAGGGTGCGACGGAGATCGTGGTTACCGGTGGCGACGCGGCGACCGGCCACGATCCCGCCACGGGCAAGGAGTTGTGGCGCGCCGACGGGTTGAATCCCCAGAACGACGGCAGCTATCGCATCGTGGCCTCCCCGGTCACCTTCAACGACTTCGTCTACGCACCCACGCGAGCGCGACCGTTGCTCGCGCTTCGCGCGGGCGGGCGCGGGGACATCTCGACGACACACGTCGCCTGGTCGTTCAACAACGGTCCCGATGTCCCGACGCCGGTCACCGACGGTCAGCTCTTCTACTCCATCAACGATCGGGGCATCATCTACTGCCTCGACGCGCGCACCGGCAAGACCGTGTATGGACCACAACGGCTGCGCAGCGCGACATACAGCGGATCCCCTGTGCTCGCCGATGGCAAGATCTACATCACCGATGAGGACGGCGTGACGACGGTCCTGCAGGCGGGCTCGACGTTCGCCAGGCTCGCCGAGAACGATTTGGAGGATTACACCCTGAGCTCACCAGCGATCTCGGACGGCCAGATCTTCATCCGCACGGCGTCGTTTCTGTACGCGGTTGGACAGCGGAGGCGTGGGGAGAAGCGATGACCCTGGAGCGGTGAGCCTGTGAGCTTGGTCTTGGTCGCCGCCCCGTTAGAGAGCAAATGAAGCGATTCCTGAAACTGCTTGCGGGCATGGTGGGCGCGGGCGCCCTTGTGGCCGGCGTGTTGTACGTGTTCTTCGGACTGCGCGCCGAGCTCGACGGCTCGGGCTGGGCACACTTGGTGTTCAAGATGTCGCCCGAAGAACAAGCCGCGCTCATCGAAGAGCATCGGGCGAATCAACGCGCGCGTGATGGAGCGACACCGTTGGAGGCGTTGTCGACTGCCTCGCCACCCGCGGCGGCGTCTGCGGGCACGTCGGCGGCGAGCGCTGAAGCGTCCACGCTGGCGACGGCCATTCCCGGGAACGCGGTCACGCCGGGCGACGCCGCGGCTTCTCCGGCCCCCGATGCGCCGCGACCAACGGCGGCGTCACCGGCCTCGTGGCCAGACTTCCGCGGGCCGCGCCGCGACGGTGTGTACCGAGGTGGACCGGTTCGTATCGTGTGGCCGAGCGAAGGACTGACGCCGCTCTGGAAGCAGCCGATCGGCGGCGGCTACGCCTCGTTCGTGGTCGCGTCCGACCGCGCGTTCACGATCGAACAGCGTGCACACAAGGAGGTGGTCGCGGCGTACGACGTGGGGAGCGGACGCGAGCTCTGGACCAACGCCTGGGACGGCATGTTTCAGGAGACGATGGGCGGTGATGGCCCGCGGGCGACGCCGACGTGGGCGAATAGCGTCGTCTACGCCCTCGGCGCACTCGGAGAGCTTCGGGCGCTGGATGACGCGACCGGCCGCGTGCGATGGCGGACGAACATCCTGCAGGACGCCGGCGCGACGAATCTCCAGTGGGGCATGTCCGCTGCGCCACTCGTCGTCGACGACGCCGTCGTGGTGTTGCCCGGTGGGCGCGGGGGCCAATCCGTGCTGGCATACAGCCGAACGACCGGGGAGAAGCTGTGGGGCGCTCTTCCGGACCAGGCCGCGTATGCGTCGCCGATGCTGGTGACGCTTGGCGGCGTCCGACAGATTCTCGTCCTCACAGCCGATCGACTTGTCGGATTGTCGGTCGACGGCGGCGCGGTGCTCTGGTCGCACCCGTGGGTGGGACCGAACAACGGCATCAACGCCGCGCAGCCGATTCTCATCGGCGACGATCGTTTCTACCTGTCATCTGGTTATGGCATGGGCGCTGCCGTGGTCGAGGTGAGCGGGGGCGCAAGCGGGTTCACGACGCGCGAGGTGTGGCGCAACACGCGGATGAAGAACCGGTTCGCCAGCGCGGTCCTGCACAACGGTGTCATCTACGGGCTGGACGAGTCCATTCTCGCGGCGATCGACGCGACGACGGGCGAGCAGAAGTGGAAGGGCGGCCGCTACGGCTACGGGCAGCTGTTGCTGGCTGATGGACATCTCATCGTCCTCACCGAGGACGGCGATTTGGCCCTGGTGCGCGCAACGCCAGAGCGGCACGAGGAGCTCGCGCGGTTCCCTGTGCTGAACGGCAAGACGTGGAATCCACCGGCGCTCGCACATGGCGTGTTGCTGGTGCGCAACCTGGCCGAGATGGCGGCTTTCGACCTCCGCGTCAAACCCTGAGGCAAGTCCCGCTGAGACGCCCGCCGCGTCGTGCCCGTTCTCCTTCCGTGATAACCTCCCCGACTGTTGCAGACACGACGCCGTGGCCGGCTCGAGTCGTCCCAACGCACATAGCAGGAGAGGCACAACCATGCGGAGCGGATGTCACGCGCAACGAATTGGGCTGGCGCTTCTTGTTGCGTGCGCGCTGCCTTGGATCGCGGCAACGCAGGGTCGCACCGACGTGCCGATCGATGCGGATGATATCGGCGGCGTTGTCTCGATCGCGAAGGGGCCCGAGGCCGGCGTCTGGGTGATCGCGGAGACCACGGATCTGCCCACCAAGTTCGCGCGCATCGTCGTCACCGACGATCGCGGTCGTTATGTGCTCCCGGATCTGCCCAAGGCCACCTACAACGTCTGGGTGCGCGGCTACGGACTCGTCGATTCGCCGAAGGTCCTGGGTACCCCTGGCGCCCCGCTGAACCTCACGGCCGTGGTCGCTCCGACGCCGCAGGCCGCGGCGCAGTACTACCCACCGAACTACTGGCTGTCGCTCATGAAGCTGCCCGAGGGCCCCGAGCAGGCTCGAGCGGGAGCTGCCGGTCGATGCGGTCTCGCGTGCCATCAGATGGGCGGCAAGGCGACCCGAGAAATCACGCCTGAGACGGCGGCGACGCTCGGACCGTTCAAGTCAACGGCCGACGCGTGGCTGCACCGTGTGCGATCTGGTCCGACTGGCGCGTTCATGGCGAGCGCGTACGGCCGCTTCGGCCCACAGATCTATCCGGCGTGGACCGATCGCATTCTCGCCGGTGCGGTGCCGCCGCAGCCGCCGCGTCCAAGCGGGGTCGAGCGCAACGTCGTCATCAGTCTCTGGGATTGGGGATCTGTCAATGGCTTCGTCCATGATCAAGCGCCGGCGGATCGACGCAATCCGGTCGTGCCGCCGGGGACGCTCATCTACGGGCCAGGACAGAGCCACGACATGCTCGTCTGGTTCGATCCGGTGGCCCATCGCGAGGGTGCGATCAAGGTCTCGACGCGCGATACCGACTTGCGGGTCGTCCCGCGTGACGGCCTTGGTGGACCGTTTCCGCAGGATCCGTTCAAGAAGGTGCGGTTGCCGTCTCCGTATTGGCCCGATGAGGAGTTGTGGAACGTCGCGTCCGAGCCGCGCAGCGGTCAAATGGACCACAAGGGCCGCATCTGGGCCGGCTTCAGGATCCGCCGAGACGAGAAACAGCCGGCGTTCTGCCGGACTGGATCGTCCAATAAGTTCGCGCGCTACTTCCCGCTCGATCCCAAGCCGAATTCGAACATCGGCGGCAAGCAGACGGGCTTCTACGATCCGAAGACGAAGCAGTGGACGCTGATTGACGTGTGCTGGTGGTTCGATCACAGCGACTTCGTGACCGACGCCGACCATACGCTGTACAGCGGCATGGACAACGTCGTCGGTTGGATCAATACGCGGAGATTCGACGAGACGCGGGACGAGCAGGCGGCGCAAGGCTGGTGTCCGGCCGTGCTCGACACCAATGGCGACGGGCGCATCACGCGATGGACCGAGCCCAACCAGCCGATCGATTCCACGTTGGATCGGCGCATCGACTTCACGTGCTACTCGGTGGGCGCGAGCCCGATCGATCACGCCGCCTGGTGCAACGGGGCCGGACCGCAGATCGTCCGCATCGAGCGCGGACCCAATCCCCCGGAGACCTGCAAGGCGGAGCTGTATCAGGTTCCGAAGGGGAATCCTGCGGACGGTGCGCGTGGTCTCGAGGTCGACAGCCAGGGCATCGTGTGGGTCAACTTCACGAACACCGATGTCATGGGGAGCTTCGATCGACGCAAGTGCAGGGTCCTGAGCGGACCGACGGCGACCGGACAACACTGCCCGGAAGGGTGGACGTTCTATCCGCTCGAGACGTCAGTGGTACCGAAGTTCGAGGGCACGGCGATCGGCACCGACCGGACGTATCTCATCAACGTCGATCAGTTCGACACGCTCGGGCTGGGGAAAGACGTGCCGATCACGTACCCGGAAAACGCCGACGCGTTAATCGCGTGGCTCCGTGACAAGCGACAGTGGGTGACGGTCCGCGTGCCGTACCCCATGGGCGCGATGTTCACCAAGAAAGTCATCGGGCGCATCGACGATCCGAAGGGCGGCTGGAAGGGTCGCGGCCTGTGGTCGAACACCGCGCACTACGCGCCGTGGCACATCGAGGGCGGAAAGGGCACTCGCGGCAAGGTCATCAAGTACCAGGTGCGGCCGGAGCCGCTGGCGAAGTAGTGATGCGCTGCGAGCGTTGAGCTCATTCAGAGCTCAAGACACATGACTCTCAGCTCAACGGTTCAGCGTGAGCGCTCTAGCTCCACCTCTGCCAGCGTGTCCACCTCATCGGTGTCGAGCTCAGCGGCGACGCCGGCTTTCGACAGCGATTCGGGCCAGAGGCTCCCGTCGGCGCCGAGGACGGTCCACTGTCCGGTGAGCACCGGACCCTTTTCGATGCGGTACACCACGACGCCGAGCTGGCGCCCCGAGAGGTAGCTGACGGACAGGAAGTTGTCACGCACGATTCCGATGCCCACGCCAACGGCGCGCCCCTCGCGCTCCAGCCAACGGACTAGGTAGGTTTCGCCTTCTTGTTCGATGTCGACAATGGATCGATAGGGTTTGCCGTCGGGGTTGGTGCCCTCCGCGCGATATCTGCCGGCCAGGTGGAGATCCTGGGCCTGCGCCACCGTTGCCATTGAGCCGATCGCCGTGAGGAGCACGGTTACGCTGGAGCGGAGGGCGTTCTGCATATGTATCTTCTTATCGGACGCTGGTTACTTCTTTCGTAGGCGAATCTGTTCCAGGAAGAACTGTTTCACGGTCTCGTTAGTCAGCCCAAGCGCTGTCGCTTCTTCGAGGGCCTTCGGCACATCCCATCCGTCCACAATCACGCGTTTCATGAGCCACATCCCGGCGGCTCTGCTCCCGCCCGCTCAATGGATGAACGCCGGCGCGACGCCCGGCGCTTGAACGGCCTTCAGGAACGCTTCTACGGCTGCGGGATCAGGCTTGGTCGCACTGAACGGAATGTGGACGTACTGGATACCCGCCGCTTTGGCCGCGGCCTGATGCGCCGCGATGTCCGCGCCAGGCTCGTCCGCGAGCCTCAGATTGATGATCGAGTTGTAGCCCATCTTCTTGATGGTGGGCACGGCATCGGGCGTGATCGCGCCCGCACACGCAACGGTCGACTCCACTTTGGCGAAGTTCCGGATTCCGGGTACGTTGTCTTTGACGACCTGCGCGGCGGATCCGCTCGCGAACAGCCAGACCACAGCCACGCCAATCGCCCCGAGGCGAACGATGCGTCGCATGGCACCCTCCTTGTCGAATGTCGGCAGCTTATCACGCGACGGGCACCGGCGAACGGCGTTCCTGGCAACTCTTTTGCTCCACCTCGAGCGGACCTCGCGCCTCCACGCGTGACGTCAGCTTCCTATGCACACCACGGCCACACGGTTACTCCTGGCACTTGAATGTGTGGCCTGCCTTGCGACCAAAGCCTCGGCGCAGCCCGTCGATCCGGGGCAGACGATAGTGACCCATCACGAGTCGATTCCCAATCCGGTTCACGGGTCGACGCACCGCGTCGCCGCCGCCTGTCGCTCCGCGGCCGCCGCATGCGCCTGGGAACATCCGGCGACGTGGGCAACTGGTCAGGTTCCAACGAGCAGCACGCGCGTCATCGTCGACGGTGACGTTCGCACCGGACCTCACCACCCACCTGACCTCTGCCGACATCGTGGTGTTCGCCGGTGGTTCCTTACACGTGGGGACAGCCAGCGATCCCATTCACGACGCGTCGACTGCCGAAATCGTGATCCGCGACGTGCTCTTCTCGAGCGACCCAGCTCAGCACCTTCGCGGCATCGTCGTGGTGGATGGCACACTCCGGATCCACGGACAGGCGGTCGGCGAGGTATTCCTCCGCCTGGCAGCGCCGCCCTCCGCTGGGGCCGGAAGCCTGAGCCTGGCGGCGTCGGCGGTGGCGGCCGGCTGGCGCGTAGGCGACACGGTGCTCGTCCCGAAGTCGTCGCAGTGTCGCGTCGCATCGGGCCCGTATGCCCAGAATGAATCCGAGGCGCGCATTGTCCAGGCGCTTTCTGCTGACGGTCGAACGCTGACCCTGAATGTGCCGCTCGCGTTTGCTCATTCAGGAGGCCGACGACTCGACGGCCTCGTCGACCTGCTGCCTCACGTGGTGAACACCCGCCGCAACGTGATCATCCGATCGGAGAACCCCGCTGGTGTGCGGGGGCACGTGCTTCTGCACGGCCGCGCGGTCGCCGACATCCGTTACGCGGCGCTACTCGGCCTTGGGCGCACGGACATCCGAGACCTGGGGCCGACGAATCAAAAAGGACGCTATCCACTGCACGCGCATCATCTCATCGGTCCCGTGTCGCCGCTGGAGAGCGGACACCAGTGCGTGTTGGTCGGCAACGTGATCGATTTCGGCAACGAGAATCGGACGCAGCTCCGCAAGTGGGGCATCGCCCTTCACGGCAGCCACTACGGCCTTGTCGAGCAGAACATCGTCGACCACGCGGCAGGCGCCGGGATTGCCACCGAGGACGCGAGTGAGACCGGCAATGTCTTTCGGCGCAACTTCGTCGTTCGCGTCGTTGGCGGCAATGGCGCGCGGACAGAGGACTCCGATCCGGGCGATGGCTCCAAGCTGGGTCGGGCCGGCGTGGGCTACTGGTTCAACGGCGGGGGTGGCAGCACCTTCGAAGACAACATCGCTGCGGACGTGTTCGAGTGCGTGTATTGTTACGGCTTCAAGTTCGACAACGTGTACGTCTTCACGGTTAGATTGCCGAGGCAGCAAGGTGACGATCCGCACACATCAGGTGGCGTGCCGACCGATCCCTATACCTTCGGACTCAGGCGTTTCTTGCGCAACGAGGCGTACGCCGTGCCGAACGGCCTGACTGTGTGGTGGATCTGTACGGAGTTCGAGACGCCCCGCGATGGCTGATCGAGCACAGTGGAGAACTTCCGCGTCTGGCACCATCACCGGTGGGGCTACTACGGCTACGAGACGAGTCGCATGACGCTGCAAGGGTTCACGCATCGAGGCGACGTGTCGGCGCTGACCAACGTCCACGAGAACGTCACCGCGCTGCACCTGGTCGACTACTTGCAACGGCAGACCGTGATTCGCGGCGCCGACATCCAAGGCGCAACGACCGGCATCGTCGCGCCGGTGAACGCGGATGTGCGGGGCGCGACCGGGCCCGACGCCGGACACACGCTGGTCGTCGACAGCTTCATCGGCGCTGTCTCCGGTGTCGAGGTCTACGCGCCGTCATCCACCAACGGCGCCGACAACCTCTCGCCGTAGACCATCACGCTCGATCGCGTACGCTTTGCGTTCCCCAGCACGCGCCAGGGCACGCACGTCTACTTCGGATCCACGGGCGCCGGCGGCAGCACGTCGCAGAGCCGCCAGCGCTGCAACGACATGCGGATCCGCGGCTACGGGCAGAACGGCGGGGATCTCTGCCTGATGCCGCAGTCTCAGCCCGCGTCGCGGTGTGACGCGACAGTCGCGGACTGTAGCGAGCTATCCCGCGATCCGCGGCGCGCGGGTCTACCGGCCCCGATCGGCGAGCGTGCCGCGTCCACCCACTGGCGTCCGGTTCGTTCGCAATTGACAGATCGTCGGTCACCGAGGAGGGGTGCCCGGGTTGGTGACGGTCAGCAGCCGCGCCCATAGCCCTTCGGTCTTCTCGCGCCCGGCCAGCGGCGCCGTGAAGATTGTGTGAAACGACGGCCGCGGTGCGGCCCGCTCTGGGGCGGTCGGCGTGAGCCCACCGACTCCACGCAAGCGCATGATCGTCTCGGGAGTCAGCCGCGGTGGTGGTCGCGCGCGCGACGATGCGTCGAAGGCCGACGAGATGCCGGGCTGGAGCTCGCGCAACGACGTGGCACCGTGGAGGTCGTGAATGGCTCGCGCGGCGTCGATCCCGTCCGCCCATACCGGATAGCGACGTGGTTTGCCACGAGTGCAGTCACCAGAAGCCCACGCGCGGCAGGTCTCCCAGGTCGCCTGAGTCGTGACACCACGAGCGGCATTCCGCCTGGTCGGGCCAACCCGACGTGGAGACTCCAAGTCGGAGCAGAGATTCGACCTCGTAGTGCAATTCGGTCGGCGGAAGCCAGCCCCCAGCCGAGTAAACGTGGGAGGTGGCGGAACCGAACACCTGCAGGGCCAACCGCAAGGTCGCAAGACTCAGCCATCACCGCCAAGTGATCGCGCACGGCACCTTCCGCTGTGCTGATGCCAAGTGAGCCACGCGCACATTCCGGCACTCCATCGTTAGTTCTATCGTCGGCCCACTCGTCGTCATGTCCGCGGCCGCGAAAGGGAGATGGACCTCATGCGTCGCCAGCTCGGCTATCTCAGCTTCGCGACGTTCTCACTCCTCGCGTCACCGCCCCACGCGTTCGTGTGTGACACCCTGCGCACCGAGGGACTCCAGACGACGTTGGTCATCCTTGCAGAAGCGGGCAGGCCCAACGACCCTGACGGCCTGCAGATCTGCGAGACGATCGCGGAGCTGCGGCGCCATTCCCCGACCTTCGCCGAGTTGTTGAAGGTGCTCCGCGCATCGCCGCAGCTGCACGTCTTCTTCAGGCACTCAAGCGATCTCAAGAGCATCGGCCTCTTCGGCCGCACGCGGTTTGCAGTCGGCCCGCGGGATACCGTCGCGTTCGTCGACCTGCTGCTGGACCGGACGAACCCAGCGCTTCAGCGTGAGGCGGTGGCGCACGAGCTCGCGCACGTGGCGGAGGTGGTCTGCCTCGGGCCCCTGGGGAATGTGGGTGCGCTGAGGTTGCGACTCATGGGTCGCGACGATCCACGCAAGGGCACGACCGAGGCTCCGATCGAGACCCCGTTTGCGTCGACCGTCGGCAGAGTCGTTGGGCAGGAGGCGGCACGCCGCAGCCTGTTTGTGAGCCGATTCGCCGCACTCGCCCGCAGCCACGGCCTTGATGGCTGCCCGTCGGTGCTCCACGAGACGGTGGCGCTAGCCGAGCTATCGCCGGTCGTGCCGGCGTTCTCGGAGGACCTCGCGCAGATCTCGGGGAATTGATGAGTTGCGCCGGTCCTACCGCAGGCGGACGCCGTGTTGCACGACGTCGAACGTCCACTCGAAGTGCCAGGGACGCGAATAGGCGGGGAAGACCTCGATCGCCTTCTGGTACTGCACGTCCACGTGGATCGTGCGGTCGTTTCGATTGACGACGAGGTTCTCGTCATCCAGCGGTACGGAATAGGCCGCCGCCATATCCAGTACCTCGGCGCGAAGCGCAGCCTTGTCGCGTGGTCCGAACCGCACCATCTCGTGGACCGCGTCTTGGAACGTGTAGTACGTCAGATATTCAGTCCCGACGCGGTAGGCGGCGTGGTCAAGGAGCGCAGCGATGGCCAGTTGCACGAGCCCCTTCATCACCCGGGTTATCGACCCTCACCCGAGCCAAGATGCGTCCCTCGCGGGGCGGCCAGTCGGATTCGCCGAACGATCCCGGGAAATTCAGTGAAGCCAGACCGGATGTACCGGTGCCTTGGACGGCTTTGGCGTGAAGGCGCGGTAGGATCCGTGCCTTGGAGGATCCCATGGCGGAGGGCTATCCGCTCATGTCGTCGGCGACCGTCTTGGACGACTGTGCCGGGGCGATCGATTGGTACAAGAAGATGCTCGGTGCCAGACAGCGGCTTCGCCTCGACATGCCGGGCGGAATGGTCGCGCACTGTGAGCTCGGATTCGGCGATGCCGTGCTGATGCTGGGTAGTCCAATGTCGCCGCAGTTTCCGGCCAAGAAGGCCACCTTCTCGCTGTGCGTGAAGAACTGTGACGCCACCTATCGCAAGGCGGTGGGCGCGGGTGCGCGGTCGCTCCAGGAGCCCGCGGACCAGTTCTATGGGGACCGCAATGCTCGGTTCGAGGATCCATTCGGCAACGAGTGGTCGGTCACGACGCACATCAAGGATGTCAGCGCTCGCGAGATGAAGAAAGCCATGGCCAAGATGGGCGGCGCGAGCTGAGGACACCGACCACCTCTTGCGGCGTATGGGGCATCGTGCATACGATCGCGCGATGTCCACGCCGCCGACGCCGCTCACCGAGCTGAACCCCGCGCAACTCCAGCTCCCCGAGAAGCCCGCCCTCGAGGGGCTGGAGGACAAGTGGGGCCCCCGCTGGGAGGCGGATGGGGTCTACCGATTCGACGGCACGCGGCCGCGTGCCGATGTGTACGCGATCGACACCCCGCCGCCGACGGTCAGCGGCTCGCTGCACGTGGGGCACGTCTTCTCGTACACGCACACGGATCTCATCGCACGGTTTCAGCGGATGCGAGGCAAGGCCGTGTTCTACCCGATGGGGTGGGACGACAATGGCTTGCCGACGGAGCGCCGTGTGCAGAACTACTACGGCGTCCGCTGCGACCCGTCGATGCCCTACGATCCGGCTTTCCAGCCTCCCGCGGTGCCGGGCAAGCAGCCGATCTCCGTATCGCGTCCGAACTTCATCGAGCTCTGCACGCGGCTGACGGTCGAGGACGAGAAAGCGTTCGAAGAGCTGTGGCAACACCTGGGCCTCTCGGTGGACTGGTCGATGACCTACGCGACCATCAACACGCGCGCACAGCGGGTGTCGCAGCTCGCGTTTCTTCGATTGCTGAAGCGCGGCTTGGCGTACCAGCTCGAGGCGCCGACGCTGTGGGATGTCGACTTTCGCACGGCCGTAGCTCAGGCGGAGCTCGAGGATCGCGAGCAGCCTGGTGCCTACCATCGCCTGCGCTTCGCGACGCCCGACGGCGGAGCCCTCGAGATCGAAACCACGCGCCCCGAGCTCGTGCCGGCCTGCGTGGCCCTCGTCGCACATCCGGACGATGCCCGGTATCGGCCGATGTTCGGCACCGACGTGGTCACGCCACTCTTTGGCGTCCGCGTGCCGGTGTGCGCGCACCCGCTCGCCGACCCGGAGAAGGGGAGCGGCATCGCGATGATCTGCACCTTCGGCGACATCACGGACGTGACGTGGTGGCGTGAGCTCAGCCTCCCCGTTCGCGCCATCGTCAAGCCGGACGGTACGTTGCGCGAGGTCGCGTGGGGATCGACTGGCTGGCAATCGGTGGACACCGCGCGTGCGACAGCCGCGTACGCACAGCTGGTGGGGCTCTCGGTGTCGAAGGCGCGCGCGAAGATCGTGGAGCTGCTCGCCGCCAGCGGCGAGATGATTGGCGACCCGCGCCCGATCACGCACGCCGTCAAGTTCTACGAGAAGGGCGACCGTCCGCTCGAGATCGTGACCAGTCGTCAGTGGTTCATCAGCAGCGTCGACCTGCGTGAAGCCCTCCTCGCGCGCGGTCGAGAGCTGCAGTGGCATCCGTCGTACATGCAGGCGCGGTACGAGAACTGGACTAATGGGCTCAACGGAGACTGGTGCGTCAGCCGGCAACGTTTCTTCGGCGTGCCGTTCCCCGTGTGGTACCCGGTCGCCAAGGACGGCAGCGTGCGCTACGACGCACCGATCCTTCCGCGAGAGGACCAACTGCCGATGGACCCGTCTACCGAAGTGCCGCCAGGGTATCGCCCCGATCAACGTGGCGTCCCGGACGGGTTCGCAGGTGACCCCGACGTGATGGACACGTGGGCCACTTCGTCCTTGACGCCGCAGATCGCCTGCGGATGGCCCGACAACCCGGATCTGTTCGCGCGAACGTTCCCGATGGACCTGCGCCCGCAAGCGCACGACATCATTCGGACCTGGCTGTTCTCGACCGTGTTGCGGGCCCATGTCGAGCACGACTCGCTGCCCTGGACCAATGCCGCCATCTCCGGGTGGGTGCTGGATCCCGACCGGAAGAAGATGTCGAAGTCCAAAGGGAACGTCGTGACGCCCATGGCGCTCCTGGCGGAGCACGGCTCGGACGGCGTGCGCTATTGGGCCGCCAGCGGGCGACCCGGGACCGACACGGCGTTTGACACGAACCAGATGCGAGTGGGCCGACGGCTGGCGATGAAGGTGCTCAATGCGTCGCGCTTCGCGCTCGGGTCCGCCGAACCCCGAGGACGGATCGCCGTTCCGGTCGACCGCGCGATGCTGCGCTCGCTGGCCGCGCTCGTCACGGAGGCGACGACGGCGTTCGAGACCTACGACTACGCCCGGGCGCTACAGCGGACCGAAACGTTCTTCTGGCGCTTCTGCGACGACTATCTCGAGCTCGTCAAGGGCCGGCGCTACGGTGAGCAGACGTCCGAGGGGGCAGGGTCCGCTAATTCCGCGCTGATTGCCGCGCTCTCGGTGCTGCTTCGACTCCTGGCGCCGTTCCTCCCGTTCGTCACCGAGGAGGTCTGGTCCTGGTGGCGGCGAGGGTCCGTGCATCGATCGCCATGGCCCACGGCGTCCGAGCTCGAGTCGCTGCTGGTGGACAACTCGGCCGAGACGATCGCACGCGACCAGGCGGCGTACGCCTGGGCGACCGACGTGCTGTTCGAGGTCCGCAAGCAGCGCTCCGAGGCCAAGCAGCCGCTCAAGGTCCCCATCACGAAGGTCACCATCACCACCGACGTCGAGAGCGCCGCGCTCATGCCGACCGTCGAAGCCGATCTCAAGTCCGCGTTGCGCGTCCAGGCGTTCGAGCTGGCGCACGGCAGTGCCAGGGCGTTCGTGGTCGGCGGATATGACAGTGCCGCCGCCGGCTAGCGGGCTGACGCCGGTCGATCCCGCGGCCATCGCGGATATCGTGCGCCGGGCGCTTGCGGAGGACGTTGGGCCGGGCGACGTGACGACCGACGCCACGGTGCCGGCCTCTCAGCGCGCGCGGGGCGGCTTTGTCGTCAAGCAAGCGTGCGTCCTGGCTGGCGAGGCGGTCGTGCGTGAGACGTTCCACCAGCTCGACCCGGCGACGGTGGTCACGTTCTCCCGTCACGACGGCGAAGCGTGCCCCGCCGGTGATGTGATCGGGCAGGTCGACGGCACCGCACGGACGCTGCTCGTCGGCGAGCGGACGGCGCTGAACTTCCTGCAGCGGATGTCCGGCATCGCGACGCGCACCCGCCAGTTCGTCGACGCCGCGGCTGGGCGGATCACCATTCTCGACACGCGCAAGACGACCCCCACGCTGCGGATGCTGGAGAAGTACGCTGTCCGCGCGGGAGGTGCCACGAATCATCGCATCGGGCTCTACGACGCCATCCTGATCAAGGACAACCACGTGCGCGTGGCGGGTGGTGTGCGCCACGCGGTGGCCGCCGCCCGTGCCCACGCGCCGGGTCTGATTGTGGAGGTCGAGGCCCAGCAACTGTCCGAGGTGGACGAGGCGCTTCAGTCGGGCGCGGACATCATCCTGGTCGACAACATGTCGCTCGACGATGTCCGTGAGGCGGTGCGACGGGCGAAGGGTCGCGCGAGAATCGAGATCTCCGGCGGCGTGACGCTCGACCGCATCCCGGCGCTCGCGTCCACCGGCGCCGACTACGTGTCGGCCGGTGCCCTGACGCACTCGGCCCCGGCCATCGACATCAGCTTCGAAATCGAGCCCTGCTGACTCATGGTGTCGGATCCGTTGCCCCGAGACTTCGTCGAGGCGTTCGACGCGCTGCGGGAGCCACTGGGACCATTCGGCCAGCGGCACATCTTCTTCGACACCATCGGCTCCACAAACGACATCGTCGCGGCATTGTCTGCCGAGGGTGCCGACGAAGGCGTGGTGGTGATCGCGGACGCTCAGACGGCGGGCCGAGGGCGGCGTGGGCGGACCTGGTTCTCGCCTCCCGGGGCGGGACTCTACGTCTCGGTGCTGCTGGCGCCCGGCCGCGCCGCGACCGAGCCGGTTCGCGCCACGTCACTGCTGACGTTGGCGGCGGGCGTGGCGCTCGCTGAAGGCATCGAGGGGGCCACCGGACTGTCCGCAGACATCAAGTGGCCGAACGACCTGCGGGTCGGTACCCGGAAGCTCGCCGGCATCTTGGCCGAGGGCGCGGCGGTGCCCGGGCCGCCGACGGCCCTGCGTGTGGTGCTCGGCTTCGGGATCAATGTGGGCCCGGCCGCCTATCCGCCCGACCTGGCAGCGCGCGCTACGTCGCTCGAGAGCGAGCTCGGACGTCCCGTGGACCGGGCACTCGTCTGCGTCCATGCCTTGGCAAGCCTTGCCGCTCGGTACGGTGACCTGATGACGGGACGCTTCGATGCTATTCTCGACCACTGGCGACGCCGAGCGCCCGGTCACGTCGGCGCACGCGTGCGGTGGCAGGACGGCGGCGAACCGCGATCGGGCGTGACCGCTGGCATTGACGACACCGGTGCGCTGTTGGTCCACGTCGGTGCGTCGCTTCGGCGCGTCATTGCCGGGGAAGTGATCTGGGAATGACCTCTCAGGAGTAACCCACCGATGCTGCTCGCCATCGACGTCGGCAACACCAACATCGTCCTCGGAGTATTCGAGGCCCGATCGCTTCTGCGAGCCTGGCGGCTGCAGACGGTGCGGGAGCGCACGGTCGACGAGCTCGGCCTGCTCGTCGATGGACTCTTTGCGCACGACCGCCTGAAGCACGGGGACATCGATGGGATCGTGCTCGGATCGGTCGTGCCGCCGGTGACCGGCGCGATGCGCGGCATGATCGCGCGCTATTTCGGCCTGACGCCCTTGATTGTCGACCCAGCGCGTAACAGTGGGATGCCGATTCTCTACGAGAACCCAAGCGAGGTCGGTGCGGACCGAATCGTGAACGCCATTGCCGCGTACGAGCAGTTCGGGCGAGAGGCCGGACTGCCGCTCATCATCTGCGACTTCGGGACCGCCACCACCCTGGATGCGGTGAGCCCGAACGGCGAGTACCTCGGGGGCGCGATCTGTCCCGGTGTCAACATCTCGGCCGATGCGTTGTTCCAGCGCGCGGCGAAGCTGCCGCGCATCGATGTGCGCAAGCCGTCCACTGTGATTGGCCGCACCACCGTTGGCGCGATGGAGTCCGGGCTCTTCTACGGGTATGTGGGGATGGTCGAGGGGCTGGTCCAGCGCATGCGGAGTGAGTTGGGGGGACAGGCCGCGTGCGTGGCGACCGGAGGCCTCGCGGTCGTCATTGCTCCTGAGACGGACGTCATTCAGCATGTCGATGTCGACCTCACGCTGCACGGCCTCCGAATCGTGTGGGAACGGAATCGGTGACCCTCGCCGAGTACGTACGCACGATTGAGTCGCACGTGTGCCAGAAGAACGACGGCCACCTCATTCGTGTCGTCGGACCGGCGTTCGAGATCGTGTCCCGCTGGCAACGCGACGGCGTCCCGCTCAAGGTCGCGTTGCGTGGCATCGATCGATACTTCGAGCGCTACTACCGGAGCGGACCCAAGCGACGACCGGTGCGCGTCGAGTTCTGCGATACGGATGTGCTCGAGGTGTTCGACGAGTGGCGCCGAGCGGTCGGCGTGACCGCGCGAGCTGGTGTACGCGAGTCATCACCCGCGTTCGGCGAGGATGCGAGCGAGCCAGCCGCTATCGGCGCGTCCTCCGAGCCGGCGGACGCCCCGGAGTCGGCCGTGTCACGCGGCCCCTCGCTCCCCAGCCACCTCCAACGCGCGCTGCTGAAGCTGTCGAGCGCGCGTGTGGCCGGGACGCTCGGTCCGGATATGGACGACGTCATCGATCGCGTGTCGGATGAACTGGATCGTGCCCGCGGCCAGGCGCACGGGCTGCGAGGAGACGCGAGACGCGCGCTGATTGATCGCCTCGCAGCTCTGGATCGAGAGCTCATTGACGCCGCCGCTCGTGCCCTGAGCGCGACCGATCTTCAATCCCTCAGTGCGGAGGCCGCCGATGAGCTCGCGGCCTTTCGCGATCGCCTCTCAACCGACGCCTTTGCCGCCGCCGTGGCTCGCTCGCGACACCGCCTGCTCCGCGAGCGGCTGGGTCTTCCGGTTCTCGCGTTCGACTAACGACTCCCCAGAACCAGTCATGGAGCGGCTTTCCCGTTACGGCTGACTTGCCGCCGGCGCGCCGGAGCAGTAGCATGAGTCAGCCCGGCCAAGCCAGAAGGGCGACGGCGGGCAGTCGAGAGGAGGGCCAGATGGTGGTGCGTTCTCTGGTCGTCGCGCTCGTGTTGTTCACGCCTACCGTTGCTCAGACCCCGCCACACTCCGGGCCGTTCGCGATTCGCGCCTGCGTCCAGCAAGGGACGCACGGAAGCGTCGCCAATCTCAGTGACGCGGAAGCCGTCGCGCCCACGGTTGGACACGCGACCCGGCGCACGTTGTACTGGTTCAGTCGGGACGTGGATCGGTTCAAGAATCACGTGGGCCAGAAGGTCGAGGTCTTGGCAACGGTAATCGAAATCATCGACGAGGCGCGGGAGTTTCAAGCGACCGATGGCGTCTTCGCGGAAGTCGAACCGAAGCCAAGCGGAGTCGAACTGAAGCCCGTCGCCGTCACCGGTTCGCCCGCGCCGGCCGAGCGCTCCGTTGGCACGAGCGGGGACGAAGTCGTGGAGCATCCCGTGGTGGTCAAGGCGACGGTCACCGGGTTGCGGATGGTAGGGTTCTGTAGGTAGTCGCACGTCGCAAGCCACAAGTCTGTCGACGTTGGCGGGCGGTGTGCCTGTGTACGCCGCCCGTGGCTCGTTGTACACGGACGATGGTCCTTGCATCGACGCACGCTGAACCGGCGTAGACGCGCGCGAGAGCCGCAGTGGCGCGCTCGAACCCGTCATTGGCGGTCGGTGCCCTGCCTGGACTCGCCCTGACCCGGCATCGGCGGCCCTGGCCCTGCTGCGATGACCCCTGACCCACATGTTGACGACCGGTGACCACCTGTTCACGACGCCTGACCAGGTTGATCACGACCGCTGACCACGCACGCGCGATATGGGAACCCATGGCGATGACACGCACGACTTGGGTAAGCTTGAGGCGACTTTGAACCCTCACGACCTCGCCGAAACGCTGTCGATGACGGAGATCATCCGACTCCAGGACACCCTGTCCAAGGCCCTGGCACGCCGGTTCGAAAAGAGGTTGGCGTTGGCATTCAGCGACGTGGCCGGCTCAACCGCGCACTTCGCCAGGCACGGGGACGAAGCCGGCCGCAAGCTCCAGCAGCGTCACATCGACTTGATCGACCGCGTCCTCGAAGACAGAGACGGGCGAGTGGTTGACATCGACGGCGACGGCGTCTTCCTGGGCTTCTCCACGCTCAACAATGCCGCGAGGTCCATGGTGGAGCTCCAGCGGCAGATCTCCATCGACAACGAGAGTCGGCCGGCGGAGCACCGGCTGGTAGTTCGCGTTGGTATTCACTTTGGTCCAGCCCTCACCGACGGCACGTTGGTTTCGGGCGACTCGGTCAACTTCTGCGCCCGAGTCGCTTCGGCGGCCGGCCTGTCCGAAATCAAACTCAGCGTGAGCGCCTATCAGGAGCTTACCGATGTGGGGCTGAGACTTCGCTGCCGCAAGCTCAAACCTCTCGCCCTGATGGGCATTGAGCCGCCGGTCGAGCTGATGCTTCTCGACTGGCTGGACCCCGCCTTCCGGTGTCCGCATCGATGGCAAAGCCGTGCTCAAGTTTCCCGCCAAGGACCTTATCCGCTTCGGTCGCCTGCGCGAGCAAGACGGAGAGGCCGCCAATGACGTGGTCCTCGTGCCCAAAGACAGCTCGACGCTGAACCGGATCAGCCGCTGGTATTTCGAGTTGTACCGAAGGTCGACCGGGCTCACCCTGCGCTCCGTGTCCAACTCGATGACCGAGGTCGACGGCCAGGCGCTCCAGAAGGGCGGAGAAGCTCCCATTCGAGCGGCCTCGAGAGTGCGCGTCGGTGGGGTGATGACGGTGGAGTTCGTGGCCGATCAGCCCGCCTCCCTCGATGCCACGTGGACGCCCGGAACGAGCAGCGCTTCATTGCCGGATCGGCCGACGTGCCGTCCCTACGCGGCGGGCCCTTCGCCCTGTGGCGCCAGGTGGCGTTTCTCTACCACGCGGACTTCGGCATGCGCGCGTTACCGACGCTGCCGGGGACCATCTTGAGCACCTGTGAGGCACACGCTATCAACGAACGCGACCCGCGCCCTACGGGCCGCGCTGCTTGACCGTACCGGCCTGCAAGGCCCCCGCAAACTCGCCCCCGCTGGAACCACAACATTTTGTGGTCGATGGTCGTCCACAATTCTGCGATTCGACGAGGGCGGCAACAATGATCGCGCTGGCGGTGTTGGGGCTTCAATGAAGACCCGCGTTGTTCACGCGGGAGCACATCAACTCCGTGACGGCGGCGAGGGCAGGCGACATCAGGCGGGGTGGTTGCCGGAACGCCCCTGATCGGATCCGGCGGCCGTGCCCTCCCCCGGCTCGACAGACAGGAGGGCCCCGCGATTCCAGTCGTGTCTGGATCGTCCCCGATGGGTATAATTCCTGCCTGCTCGGGGTGCCCTTCGCCCCAGAAGTGCGGGAAGGGTGGGATCTGCGGGAAGGGTCGCATCACGATGTGTCATGGGTCGCTCGGGAACGCTCGGCGTGAGGCGCTTGCCATCCTCTCTGCCTCCCTCGTCGGCGTTGGCGCCTCGATCGGGTTGGCACAGACGCGGCAATACCCGGTCTTTACACCCGATCACCTCAACTCGGCCATGAAGACCGTGGGGCTGGCCTTCAACCTGGTCGGTCACTCAATCGAGAAGCACGATCCGGAGCTGGCCAAGGATTATCTGGCTCGCGCCCGCGACCAGCTCGCGACGACCATCACGTTCTGGAGAGATCGAAAGGTGGAGGAGGCAATCGCCCTCCTTCGGGACAATCTCAAGAAGATGGACGCACTCGACACGGCCATGTCGGTCGACAAGGACAAGGTCGACATGCGGGCCGTCGCGGAGCTCTCCAGGCAGGTGAGCGCTTCCTGCGAGGCCTGCCATGCGCGGTACCGGGAACAGGATCCGATCAGCAAGGAATACCGCGTGAAGTCCGAGCTGCTGAAACCCTGAACGAAGATCCGGCGCGTCACCGCGCCGGCTCTCGCTGCTCGGATGCGTGCTCCGCTGGCGGTTGGCAGCTTACTGCTGTTGTTGCTGCCCCGCAGCCGCCGCGGCGTGAGCGGCGTCGGACACGAGGTCGCGCGCGCGTTCCTGAACGATCCCGGGAACTCCCAGGCCAGTATTGGCGCCCAGCGATTTCAGGAATTGCGCCGTCTCCGGAAACGCCACGAAGTGGAACGACTGTTTCGAGCCTCCGGCAATGCGGTAGGGCGTCCGGCCGCGAAAGTCGCGCGCATCGATGTCGGCCCCCTCCTTTACCAGCAGCTCGATCATTTCGTTGGTGCCGAGAAACGCCGCTCCGTGAATCGCGCTGAAGTCGGCCTCGTTCTTCGCGTTGATATCGACGCCGGCTTTGATCAGCACGCGGACGGCCTGCTCCGCTTCGAGAGAGCGGCTCCCCCGCCCGGCCTTGGAAATGCCACCCGCCCCACCACCGATTCGGCCGAGGCCGGCGGCCACCATCAACGGCGTCGTCCCGTCCACAGTGGTCACATTCGGATTGGCACCGGCGGCAAGCAGCGCCTCGATCATCTGCACAGAGTAGAAATCGGACGCTTCCTGGCTGCTGGCGGCGGCGTCAGCGGCAGCGGCCGCAGCGCCGTCGTTGAGGCGACCGCTTCTGCTGCCGGCCGCCGCGGCCGCGAGCCAGATCGGGGTAGCGCCGCGCAGGTCGCCCGTGCCGTTGGTGAATGGCTCGAAGGCGCCCTTGGTGGGGTAGCCGATGTAAGACGTGTGCAGCGCCGTCTTGTTGATGCGGAAGTTGGGGTCAGCACCGCGGGCGAGTAGCAGCTTGACCATTTCGAGCTGCGCGCCGGGCTCCGTGCTCATGGAGGATCGCCGGATGCCGCTCACGATTCCGCCGAAGGTTCCGTGACGGCGGTTCCAATCGTCGAGCCACGGCCCAGCGCCGCCAATCGCCACATGCAGCGCGGGGACGGCGCCTATCGTCCCATTGGGATCGGCGCCCTGTTCGGCCAGGAACCTGGCGAACGCAAACTGGCCGGCATTGATGGCGAAGGGCAGCACGTGCGTACCGTCTGCGGAGGGCTCGTTCACGTCAGCGCCAGCGGCGATGAGTACTTTGGCGATCTCGATGTCGCCGTTGGCGGCAGCGAACATCAGCGGCGTGGTGCCCTTGGTCGTCGACACCTGGACTTTGGCCGAGCCCTCGACGAGCACGCGTGTCACGTCGTCATGTTGCGCCGACACGGACCACATCAGCGCGGTCGCCTTGGCGTCCTTCGTGGCCGCGTTGATGTCGGCGCGGTGCGCCAGGAGTAACTTCACGACGTTCACATTCCCGGTCCGTGCGGCAGTCATGAGCGGCGTCAGGCCGCTTTCCAGCGCGGCATTCGGATCGGCGCCGGCGTTCAGCAGCTTTTGAACCATGGCTTCGCTGGAGTTTTCGCAGGCACGCGCCAGCGCCGTCACGCCATAGTCGTCGCCTTGATTCACCTTCGCCCCCGCCCGCAGCAGCAGGTCGGCCATCTCGAGGTCGTCCCAGTGCGCCGCCCACAGCAGCGCAGTGGCGCCATCGGCGCGCGCCGCGTTGACGTCGATCTTCTCGCGCAGCAACCGCCGCACGGCATCCCGATCCTGTGCGGCCGCCGCCTGCACCAGCCGCAGATCCGCATCGGCCGCGTCGGCCGGGGCGCCGACCGACAGGAAAGCAACCACCCACAGGCCAGCGAGCATGTCGACCTTGGCGCGCATTGTTCCTCCTGACCACCGCAAGACACCGACGCAATCGGAGGAAGCCGCTGCCTTCCCCCCGGAGACAACCCTATAGTAACCAGACTAGACGCAAACCGGCGGCCTGAAGACACAAAAAAGCAGCTCTCTGTGGCTCCGGTTTCGGCCGGCACTGCGGCAGGAGGCAGCCCGTCAGCGGCTCTTCGCGACCAGCTCGACGTTCGGCGGTGTCGGATCATGCCGACCGTCGCGGATGCCAACCGGACCCGCGATGTCACACTCTTCGACCTCGCGGTGGTCGATCGGGACGTCGTCGGTCATCCGAGTCACCGCTCGCCTACGGAACTGGAACGCGGTCGATCCTCCGCTGCGTTGAAAAGTTGGCAGAAGGAGAACTCCTGGTCGTCCGCGGCGACGAACACCACGCGCGGGCCGTCTCTGGAAATCGAGTGGTGCGTGAGTTCGAAGTCCGGCAGGAGCGGCTGTCGCCGCCCTGTTTCGAGATCGGTGCACCCACTACGCGCCCTGGTTGAAACTGGTGCACCATCTCGCGTCCTTGAGGCTCGGCAGCGGCTGGTCGCCCGTGCGCCGCCACAAACGGCTTACAATCACGCGAGCCCGGCCAAATCGGAAGTGTCGGTTGATCGAACGGGAACCGCACGGCGACGGCCAACGAGTCGCGAGCAACAAGTAGGAGGTTGAAATGGGCAAGAGCCTGTCGGTTCGCGGATGTCGTCGCGTAGCGGCCATTATCGCTGTGGTGGTGGCCGGTGCGGTGCCCGCCGCGGGCCAGAGCTCGGCGGCTCAACCCAGAGCGTCGATCGGCTCGACGGCGTCCCGCACCCCTGATGGTCACCCGGATCTTCAGGGGGTGTGGTTTTTTGGTACGTTGACACCCCTCCAACGACCCGACGACGTGGCCGGGCGAACGCATCTCACTGATGAAGAGATTGCGGCGATTGAAACGAGGGCCGGCAGTCGACCGGAGACCTTCGGACTGTTTGCGGACCGTTCGAAGTACGCCTTCGACAAGCGGAGCTCACTGATTGTGGATCCGCCCGACGGCAAGGTTCCTGCGATGACGCCTGCCGGGCAGAAGAGACAGGACGCTCGCAGCGCGGCTCGACGAGCAGCCGACAACCCCGAGGACCTTCCCGTGTACGAGCGGTGCATCCTCGGGTTCAACGCCGGGCCCCCGATCATTCCTGCCGGGTACAACCAGAACATCCAGCTGGTACAGACGCGCGATTACGTCGTGATCCACACCGAGATGGTTCACACCGCGCGCATCGTCCCGCTCGATGGACGTCCACGTCTGCCGAGCCACATTCGCCAGTGGAACGGAGACTCGCGCGGGCGCTGGGAGGGTGACACGCTCGTGATCACGTCCACGAACTTCACGAGCATGGGGACCGGAACCCTGATGCTCGACGGCAACCTGGCCAGAACCGGCATCGGATGGTCGCCCGACGAGAACCTGACGCTCGTCGAGCGATTCAAGCTCGCCGATCGCGACACGCTGATCTACGAGTTCACGATTAACGATCCGACGGTCTGGACGAAGCCTTGGACCGTGTCCCTCCCTATGGCGCGGAGCGACCAGCAAATCTTCGAGTACGCGTGCCACGAAGGCAACTACGACATGAGGTACATGCTGTCCGGTGCGCGGGCTGTCGAGAAGGCAGCGGATCCAGCGGTCAAGACCGGGACGGAACGCAATCCACGCTGAGGCCAGGGCCGTCACCAACCGACTTCACTCGTGGGCTCGAACTCTGCCGCTGTTCAGGTGACCTGCCTGCGTGTGTCCGCATCGGTACTCTCTCTCGTCGAAGTCGAACTCGCAGCGTACCCAGGCTGCCGTTGCCTGCACACTCCCTCGCGGCCTGCGCGACCTGTGTCTTGCCATCACGCGCGTCCGGGCCGTCTGCGCTGGATCGGGCGGAGGCGCTGCATGAAGTCGGGCCGTGCGCTACATTTTCACAGCGACAATTCGGAACCCAATGTGGTCGTAGCGTCGGTCGGGTTCGAATCTCAGTCGGAAGGCAGAGCGACACGCCCACCCGTCGTCGGCCCAGCAGCCGCCACGCCGCACGCGCGAGATGTCGCCGTGCTCGCTTTTCGTGGCCGTGTCGCGTGCAAGGTACAGATCGGGATCGACGCCCCCTGAAGTTCGCCTGGTCGTGGCCGAGCGAGTCGCCGAAGGCGGTCGCGGTGCGCGTGCCGGCCCGACAGGCGTATTCCCACTGGGCCTCGGTCGGCAGGCGGTACTCCCAGTCGGTGGGAAGGTCCCCTGACGTTCGCGCATCCGCGGTGAGCCGTCGGCAGAAGGCCTCGGTCTCGCCGAAGTTGACGTTGCCGACTGGCAAGTCGTCTTCCTCGGGGAGTTCGGCGGTGGGCGGCGCGGGCAATGCCCCCATCACGCGACGCCACAAGGCTTGGGTCGCCTCGTACTGCGCCATCCAGAAACCGCGCGTGAGGGTCACGGTGACCTGGTCTTCGCCGGGCCGGCGCTCTGGTTCTCCTGGGGGACTGCCCATGACAAACCGACCGGCGGGACACCAACAGAGGTACACGCCGTGCACGTCACGGAGGTCTCCCGCACGGGTCCCTTCGAAGGTCGCGCCACCGCCTTGCGTGAAGAGACGGCGGGGCAGGGTCATCGCGGCAGCAGCCGCGCACAGCACGGCCCGCCTGGAGAGCGGCCCATTACCCATCGCCGTTCGGCCGGCTCGTGAAACGGCTCATGGTCTGCGTGTCACGCGTCCAACAGGGCTTCAGCCGAAGTCGATGTCGCGTCCCAGGAGCAGGGCGGTCTCTTTACGTGGATGTGCGCCGCACATTCTCAGCACGGGGACCCTTCGGCCCTTGCCCAACGTCGAACTCGACGCTGTCACCCTCTCGAAGATTGTCGAGTCCCTCGCCATGCACGGCACTCTGGTGAAAGAAATACTCCTTCCCAGTATCGTCCTTGATGAACCCGAATCCCTTGTCCACTCGCAACGTTCGAATTGTTCCCGTCAACCCGCCTCCAATGCTCTGACGTTCAGCACGTCACCGCTCCACCGCCAGCTTCACCGGCTGGAGAAGCTCTTCCGCCCCGCTCTGCGAGGCCGCTCGTCAATCGAAGATTCGGTCACCATCGCGGCCCGGGCTCTCCGTCTCCTACTTCGACGGCCGCCTCTTGGCGGCTGCTCGCTTCCGCACGAGCGTAGGTGTCATGTCGATGCGGCCAGGACGCGGGTGCTTCAGGGCGATATGCGTAGAGAGGCGATTGGTCGCCACCTGCTCTCCGCAGAACCTGCAGAGGGCCTTGCCGGGCGAGATGTAGACGCGCTGCATTGCCAACAGCATGAGGGCCTCTCTGCCGCAGGTCAAGCGCGAACAGCCGCCGGTTACCCCTGTGCAGTCGTGTTCTGGGTATTGTGAAGCTGAACCTTTAGACAAGGAAGTGACAAGACCGCTGCCGCCGGTCACGTCCACCTGGCCCTCAACACTCATCGAGGGTGATCGTGTCCGATCTGCCACTCGTCGTTCCCGTGATCTGGCCTTCAGCGCCGCGGCGAGTGGCCCTTGAGCACGTACTTGTACGCGCCCGTCCCCTCGCTCTTGCCGTCAGCGCCCACCACGTCGGCTTGCGCGACGTAGACGTTGCCGGCGCTGTCGGTGCCGATCTGGTGCCCTGGAGGATGCTCCTGGCCGGGCTCGCCGAACGTGAACGTGCCGAGCACCTCGAGCGTCTTGCGATTCAGAATGTAGACGACGGGCGTGCCGCCGACGTACATGAACCGCTGATCCGGCGAGAATGCGATGCCGCGCGCCTGCAATCCATATGGGCTGTCGAGCCCGACGAACTGCTCAGCGACGAAGGTGCCCTCGAGCGTGAACACCTGAACACGCCGATTCCCGCGATCCGCCACATACACCAGCCCATCGTCTGAAATCTTCACGTCGTGAACTGGTGAGGCGAACTGCTGCAGCACTTCGGCCACGCGCGTCCATGGCAGGAGCGTCGGCGTGGACGGTGCCAGCCGATCGGCCTGGTCGAGCGGCGTGCGACCGTAAGCGCCCCACATCTTGGTGCGCTTGCCGCTCTCGGCGTCGAATGCGATCACCCGCGCGTTTCCGTAGCCGTCAGCGACGAAGATCTCGTTGGTCTTCGGGGAGTACGCCAACCCTGCCGCGCCGCGCAGCACGTCGGTCTTGTTGCTGCCAGTCTGGCCGCTCGTGCCGATCGCCATGACGAATCGACCCGACCGCGTGTACTTCAGCACCTGATTGTCATTCGGGAGCTTCGCCGGGTTGCTCGAGGTCCCGTCAGCGTTGCCGACAATCCACACGAAGCCCTTGGCGTCGACCGTCAGCCCGTGCTCGTTGGAGGGCCACTGATGGCCCGGTCCACTCTCGCCGCCCCACCCCTGGAGGTATTGACCGTTCGCATCGAATTCCATCACCGGCGGCGCCGGCTTGCGACCGGTGTCCGCCTTCATCTCGGGCAACGCGGCGAGCACCTTCGGACGACTCAGAATCCACACGTGCCCTTCCGCGTCACCGGTGACCGCAGACCCTGGGCCCATCCGATACTGTGACGGAATCTGCGGCCAGGTCGGATCCACTTCGAACTGCGGCACACCGCCTTCGCCGATGTGCGGTGCATCCACATTCGCCGCGGCAGCGTCGGCAGCCGAGGTGGCCTGCTGAGGCGTCGACCCGCACGAGAGCGTCAGCGCCGCGCCTGCCATGGCCACTACCAGATTCGCGAGGGTCCGCCTCATCGTGCGCTCCTGCTGCGTTCGCCGGAAGCATACACTAGGCCCGACACGTGCCACACCGTGCCGAGCTGATCCCGGACGACACGCGTTTCTTCGACGGCGGAGACGACACGCAACCGCCCGATCCGACTAAGCCGCCGTCCTATGAGTTCGTGCGCGTGGACGCCGAGGGTCGTGAACGGTTCCGAGCCCGAAGGCGGATCGGGTATCGGGCCCGCGGCCGTCCGGGCCGACCGGATCGCACGTTCATCTTCCCCGCGAATCTGCAGTCCTGGACGACAGACTTCGCGTCCGTTCCGTGGCTCTTCGCCTGGCTGGTGCCGAAGTCGGGCAAGCATCTTCCCGCTTCGCTGTTGCACGATGCCCTTGTCGAGAGGCCACCGAACTACATCGGTCCACCCGTGACCCGTGACGACGCCGACGTCGTGTTCAAGGAGGCGATGGCCGATCTGGGCACGCGCGTGGTGCGCCGCTGGCTGATTTGGACCGCGGTGTCACTGGCCACGATCTTTATCGGTCATGCCGGCCCACCTGGCTCACGAGCGCGCTGGTACTACCTCGCGGCCGCCGCGACGACGCTGACGCTCACGGTGGGTCTCGGGGCGATCGCTACGCTCGATGTCACGGGCGGGAGCGGGATCGGACCGTGGGCTTACGAGTTGCCCTGGATGCGCTCACCATCGTTCTGGATGGAGATCTTCCAAGGCGCAGCGGGGGCCATTGTCATCCCCTCGTTGCTGGGTCTGTCGTGGGGGCGATTCTGGCGGGCCGGTGTCATTTCAGGCGTCGCGCTGGCATTCCTGCTCCATGTGACCGTCGTGATCCTAGCGCTCACGAGTCTGTATTGGGGTCTCGAGAAGGTCGGGGAGATCGACCGAGGGCATCTGCTGCTCGCGATTCTGGTGATGGCGTTCGCGTTCGCGGCGCTGGTCTTCCTGAACGCGATCGGTGCGTGGTGAGGGGTACACCGACGGGCGTCACTCAATCCGTCATGAGCTCGTATGTGCAGCTCTAGTACCATGGATCGCGGGCGGTCGATTGGCGTCGACACGCTGAGCCAGCTCCACCGGTGCGGACCGCGTTTCGACGTCACGTCAGCGGGAGGGCTACAGGTTCGTCGACGGTTCATGGGAGTGTGACGTCGTGCGAGGAGCCTCAGTCATTGCGTGGGCGACGGTGGTGGCGACCGTCGTGGCTGTGTCGGTGAGCGAGGCGCGCGTCACGCGCTTGGTCGTCGAGCAGCGACGACCGTTCGCGGGCGGGATGGCCTTCGGTGAGGTCGGACCGTACGAACGGCTCGACGGCACGGCGTACCTCGAGGTGGACCCTCGCGACCCGCTCAACGCCGTCATCGTCAATATCCGCCGGGCGCCGAGGAACGCCAAAGGTCTGGTGGAGTTCCGCGCGCCATTCTTCATCCTGAAGCCGGTCGACATGCGGCGCGGCAACAGGAAGATCCTCTACGCGATCAACAATCGCGGCAACAAGCTGTCCGTCAGCCGCTTCAACTACACGCCGGACAACAACGATCCCATCTCCGCGGCGGACGCCGGAGATGGTTTCTTGATGCGCCAGGGCTACACGCTCGTCGATGCGGGATGGCAAGGGGATGTGGCGCCCGGCAACAACCGGCTGTTTCCCGACCTGCCCGTGGCCACTCGACCTGACGGCTCGCCGATCACCGGCCGCGTGCGCATCGAGTACTCGGACCGCACGATTCCGCCAGCCGGCACGTTCACGCTGCCGCTCGAAGGCAGCGGCGCGTTTCGCGCGTACGAGGCGGCGAACACGCGGACCGATCACGCGACGCTGACGTGGCGCGACACCGTGAACGGGCGCGCGTCGTCCGTCGCGTCCGACCGCTGGGCCTTCGGTCGCTGTCCGACGGGTCGCGACAGCCTCGTGGCGAGCGCCGTCGACATCTGTCTCTTCGACGGCTTCCAAGCGGCGAAGCTGTACGAGTTGATCTACACGGCCAAGAACCCACGGGTGATGGGTCTTGGATTCGCCGTGACGCGCGATATCGGATCCTTTCTCCGGTTCGAGACGGCAGATGATACCGGAACGGCAAATCCGCTGGTTGCACCTGGAGCCTCGGCCGGCACCGGCATTCGTCGCGCGTACTCGCTCGGCCAGTCGTCGACCGGCATGTATCAGCGCGACTTCCTGTATCTCGGGTTCAACGAGGACGAGCGGCACCGGAAGGTGTTCGACGCGGCGTTGCTGTCCGTGCCAGGCACACATCGCCTGTTTGCGAACGTCGAGTTCGCCGATCCGAACACCTACTCTCGCCAGGATGACCGGCACGACTTTCTGTCCACGAGCCGAGTTCCGCTGACGTTTGCGGTCACGACGGATCCGGTCACTGGCGTGCGCGACGGCATCTTGAGGCGGCCGGCGATCGACCCGCTCGTGATGCAGGTGGTCACGGAGAACGAGTTCTGGCAGTTTCGCGCGAGTCTCGACGTGATGGACGGACGTGGCCGTCCCGTCGCGATCCCCGATGGCGTGCGGCTCTACTTCATGTCCGGCTACGAGCACACCGGCAGCATGCCCGCGGTGTTCCCGTCACCGCGTGGCATCTGTCGGCATCCGCGCAACCTGATGTATCACGGTGCGACGCTGCGTGCGTTGCTCGTCGCGCTCGATGTGTGGGCCGATGGCGGCGTGGCGCCCCCACCCAGCAACTATCCACGAGTCGAAGACGGCACGCTGGTCTCGCTCGAGCAGGCGCGGGCGGCGTTTCCCGCCATTCCCGGCGTGGCTTATCCGCGCGCGCTCAATGGTCTCGAAGCGCTGGACTTCGGCTCCGAGCTGCGGGCGACCGGCGGACGGCTCACGAAGCTGCCGCCCACGGTCGGCGCCTCCTATCAGGTGTTCGTCCCGAAGCCGGACGCTGACGGCCAGAGTGCCGCCGGCATCCGACCCGTCGAGATACGCGCGGCAACCGGCACGCATACCGGATGGAACCTGCGCGATCCGGCATTTCGCGAATCCGATCTGTGCGGATTGAGCGGCGCGTTCTTCCCGTTCGCGGCGACCGCTGTGGAGCGCCAATCGCGCAGGGATCCGCGCAAATCGCTTCAAGAGCGCTACGCCGATCACGCTGGATATGTGAACGCCGTCCGCCAGGCGACCGCAGCGTTGGTCAAGGAGCGCTTTCTCCTCGAGGAAGACGCACAGCGCTACATCCGCGAGGCGGAGGGGAGCGTGGTGCTGCGCTGAATGCCTGCCGAGAGTCGAACACTGAGGGCTCGGAGCTGAAATGATCTACCTGTCCGCGATCCGCCGGCGGCCGCACGGGGACTCCGCGTTTCCGTGGAGTGTGCCCGCGGTGGCGTCGCTCGAGGCGCTCGAGTTCCGTACGCCGGTGACGTTCTTCGTTGGCGAGAAGGGGTCCGGGAAGTCGACGCTGCTCGAAGGCGTCGCGGCGGGTCTGAGGGCGGTCGCGGTTGGCAGCGACGACATCGACAGGGATGACACCCTGCAGGCTGCCCGTCGCCTTGGCCGGGGGTTGCAGTTCGAACGCCGACACCGGCCGGCGACCACACTGTTCTTTCGCGCCGAGGATGTGTTCGGCTTCACGCGTCGGATGGTGCAATCGATGCGCGATCTCGCCGATGTTGAGGAGGAATTCCGCCGCGAGTTCGCCGACCGATCTCACGCCCAGCACTTGGCGGTTGGAGCTGCACGCGGCCAACGTGTGGCTCTCGAGTCGTGCTACGGTGCCGACCCTGACGCTCGCTCCCACGGCGAAGTGTTCCTGGCACTGCTCGCGTCGCGCATGACACCGCGCGGACTCTACCTGCTCGACGAGCCAGAAGCCCCACTCTCTCCGCGAGGTATCCTCCAGTTGATCGCGCTCCTGAGGGATCGATTGGGCCGCCAGTGCCAGTTCATCATCGCCACGCATTCGCCGATCCTGCTCGCGCTCCCCGATGCGGCGATCTACGTCTTCGAAGGCCACCAGATCACCGAGACACCCTACGCGGACGTCGATCACGTCCGGATCGCGAGGTCGTTCCTGAACAACCCGCAGCAGTTCCTGAAGCACCTCTGACCCCCGCCGCCAAGCGCTGCGTCATCGGGGCGGCTCTCTGCCTTCACCGCTCCGATGTCCTCGCGTCGTCCTCCGCCCGTGGTCGCCACAGCACGATGACCTTCCCCACGCGCTGGACCGACACCGCGTCAGTCCGCGCGCATAGCGTGTCTGCGTGCGTGGCGCACATCGCGGTTCGGGTTGCCCAGCTTGACCTTGATCAACTCGTGCGCGGCGAGCGCGCGATCCACCTCGGCGACGAGGGCGTCGGTGACGCCGGCGTGACCGACCTGCACAATGGGTTCGAGGGCGTGTGCGCGAGCCTTCGCGTGGGCGCGTTCACGCGAAGTCAGCACGACGGGCATCCATCGATTGTGGCAGACTCTGCCGCATCAGCGAGGCGAGGACGAGCGACTCTCCGCCTGGTCGGACGGTGCCTGGCAAGCCGGCACCCTGACGGAACGCCTTCGCAATCGTGGGCCGACGGCAGTCGACACTCGCCGAATTTGCCTGGGGCGTGCGCGGATCTGCGCGTTCGACGGTCTTTCAGCTGGGAGGGTGCGGAGAGCGCGATCCAGGGGCGAATTGTCCGCGTCGGGTCGCAGATGAAGTGGTAGCCTGTCACAGTGACGAAACCTGGAGGACTGAAGCCCATGCGGTTGGTGGTGCTGGCGTTCGGCATTCTGATTCTTGCTTCGGACGGTGTCGCCCAGCAGGCAGCCGCTCCGCCCGCCGACGCCACGGCGACGCTCGACTTCGAGTTCTTCCGCACGCAGGTGCAGCCGATCTTCTTGAAGAAGCGACCGGGCCATGCGCGCTGCATCACCTGTCATCGGAACGGGCAGCCACCGCTCGTCCCGCTGGCCGAGGGCCAGGCCACGTGGAACGAGGAGCAATCCCGCAAGAACTTCGAAGTGTGGCAGCGCGTCGTGGCGCCGGGGAGGCCCGACGCCAGCCGCTTGTTGCTGCACCCGCTGGCGAAGTCGGCGGGCGGTGACGTGTTCCACGCGGGTGGCCGGCACTGGCAGTCGAAGTCGGATCCCGAGTGGCAGACGCTGGCGGCGTGGGTCCTCGGCGAGAAGGTCGCTGGCGCAACCGGTTCATCCCGTTGAGAGAAGGCACATCATCATGCATGCACGTCGTCTGAGTGTCGTGTCGGCTGTTCGTTTTGCGCTGGGGGCCAGTGCCGTCGTGGCAGGCGTGGTGGTGTTGTCCTCTGTGCTCGTCGCGCAGGGCCGCGCCGTACGGATCATTCAGACCAACGCGGCCGGTGACAACTCACACGTGATCGATCCGGTCACGAACAAGGTCGTCGCGACCATTGAGGGCATCGAGGTGCCCCACGGGATCTCGGCCGCGCCCGACGGCACGCGCGTCTACATCACCAACGAGTCGATGCACACGCTGGACGTCGTCGACACCAAGACGTGGAAGGTGATCAGGCAGATCCACCTGTCCGGCCGGCCGAACAACCTGATGGTGAGCAAAGACGGCAAGAAGGTGTACGTCGGCATCGCGCAAGCGCCCGGCGCGGTGGACGTCATCGACGCCGTTGCGATGACCAACGCAAAGAGCGTGAAGGTGGAGGGGTCCGTGCACAACGCGTACGTCACGCCGGACGGCAAGTACGCGGTGTCAGGGTCGGTCCAGACCGGCGTCATCAGCGTGATCGATACCAAGACCGACACGCTGGCGTGGTCCGTGAAGCTCAGCGCCGGCATCCGGCCCATGACGTTCGACACGCACAAGGACGGATCGACCCGGTACATCTATGCGCAGCTCACCAACTACCACGGTGTCGCTGTCGTCGATTTCGCGACGCAGAAGGAGGTGAAGCGGTTCGAGATGCCGCCGGTGCCGGGCGAGCACAAGGAGCTGGAAGGGCTGCAGGGTGCGCCGGCGCACGGGCTCGCGGTGACGCCCGATCAGAAGTATTTGCTCGCGACGAGCAAGTGGTACGGCGCGATGTACGTCTTCTCGCTGCCCGATCACAAGCTGGTGAACACGGTCGTGCTTGGCAGCCACCCGGAGTGGATTGCACTGACGCCAGACGGGGCGAAGGCGTACGTCGGCGTGGCCGGCGAGGACCAGACCGTGGCCGTCGATCTCAAGACGATGCAAGTAATTGCGCGGGTGCCGGTGGGCGCCGTGCCGAAGCGCGTTGGGACGCTGGTGATGGCGTCTCGATAGGTGACGGCCTGCGTCGGACCCCGTAACATGGAGCGTTGCGCAGGGCAGAGCTCAGGATGAACAAGCGTAGACCGGCGGCGCCAGTCGTTGCGCCGATCCTCGGCGGTTGCGTGGCACTGGTTTTGAGCGCGACGGGTGTGCGCGCGCAGACCACCTCGACTCCGGCGACCGCCGCGCAGGGTGCGCCCGCGAGGGTCGCCGCACGGACCGCTGCGTCGTCCTCGTCTCCCCGCCCTGCGCTGGTCCAGCGCTACTGCGTCACGTGCCACAACAACCGCCTGAGGACCGCCGGCCTGATGCTGGACGGGGTGGACGTCGAGCATCCTGGCGCGCATCCCGATGTGTGGGAGAAGGTGATTGCGAAGCTGCGTGTGGGCGCGATGCCCCCAACGGGTTCACCGCGTCCAGACAGGACATCGTACGCCGGCTTGATCGAGTGGCTCGAGACCGAGCTCGACCGTGCCTGGGTCGCGAATCCGAATCCAGGTCGGATCGGCGCGGTGCATCGGTTGAATCGCACGCAGTACAACAACGCCGTCCGCGATCTGTTCGCGCTCGACATCGATGTGCGATCGCAGCTGCCTGGCGATGAGACCGCCGACGGCAGCTTCGACAACTTCGCCGATTCGCTGTCGATTTCGACCGCGCACCTCGAGCGGTATCTCTCCGTGGCGCGACAGGTGACACGTCTCGCCACCGGCCTGCCGCCGACGGCGCCCGGGCTCGCCATCTTCGAAGTGCCGCTGCACATCGTCCAGAACGATCGACAGAGCGACGACCTGCCGCTCGGGTCGCGCGGCGGCATTGCCGTGACGTATCAGGTTCCCGTCGACGGCGAGTACCTGATGAAGGTGCGGTTGCGCCGCCAGTATCAGGACTACCTGATGGGCATGGGGTGGGAGCAGCAGCTCGACCTCCGCGTGGACGGCAAGCTCGTGCAGCGTTTCCGCGTGGGTGGTAAAGCGCAGGGACGTCCGGCCGCGTCGAGCTACGCGGGCGACGGCGAGCCAGGATTCGCCGGCGATCCCGAGTGGGAAGAGTACATGCAGATCGGCGGTGACGCCCACTTGACCGTGCGCGTGCCGATGAAAGCCGGTCCACGCAACGTCGGTGTGTCGTTCGTGCGCGAGATGTGGGAGCCCGAGGGACTGCCGCAGCCGCTGCAGCGCGGGCGCGTGCTGACCAACGATCAGCTCTACATGGACAACGCGGCGGTCGCAGCGCTCCATATCAGCGGTCCATTCGAAGCGACCGGTCCTGCTGTCGACGCGCCAAGCCGCCGAGCGGTGTTCGTGTGTCAGCCGAAGTCGCCCGCCGATGAACAGGTGTGCGCGAGCCGGATCCTGTCGCGCCTCGCGCGGCTCGCGTATCGTCGTCCGGTCGCGAAAGCGGACCTCGACTCGCTCATGGCGTTTTTCGCGGAAGGCCGGAAGAGCGACGGCGGCAGCTTCGACACCGGCATCCAGTTCGCCCTCGAGCGGTTGTTGGTGGATCCGGACTTCCTGTTGCGTGTCTATCGCGAGCGCGCGGGCGCGAAGGGGCGAACCTATGCCCTGAACGACATCGAGCTGGCCTCACGTCTCTCCTTCTTCTTGTGGGGAAGCATCCCCGATACGCGTCTGCTCGACCTGGCCGAGAAGGGGCAGCTCGCCAGGCCGGCGGTGCTCGCGCAGGAAGTGAAGAGGATGCTGGCTGACAAACGAGCCGCCGACACGCTCGCGCTCGACTTCGCGGCACAGTGGCTGAACCTTCGTCGCATCGACGAGGTGGTCGCGCATCCGGATGTGTATCCGAGCTTCGACGACAGCCTGCTCGAAGCGTTCCGGACAGAGACGGAGATGTTCGTGTCGAGCACGATCGAAGAGGATCGCAGCGTGCTCGATCTGATTCGGGGTGACTACACCTTCGTCAACGAGCGGCTCGCGCGGCACTACGGTATCCCGGGTATCTATGGGAGCCGGTTCCGCCGGATCACGCTGCCGGACCTGAACCAACGCGGTGGGATTCTCGCGCACGGGTCCTTGCTCGCGACGACGTCCTATCCGGACCGTACGTCGCCTGTCGTGCGCGGCAAGTGGCTCCTCGAGAATATCTTCGGTGTGACGGTGCCCGCTCCGCCGCCAGGCGTGAATACGTCGCTGCCCGAACCGGCGGCGGGTGCCAAGCCGCCGACCATCCGTGAGCGCCTGACTCAGCATCGGCGCCAAGCGGTCTGCGCGAGCTGCCACGCCGTCATCGATCCGTCCGGCTTCGCGCTCGAGAACTTCGACGCGATTGGCGCGTATCGCACCATCGACGAATCGGGGAAGCCCGTCGACTCGATGGGCAACACCGTGGACGGCACGCCGATCGACGGACTGAAGGGTCTGCGCGCGCATCTGCTCAGTCCGAGGGATCGGTTTCCCCACACCGTGACGGAGAAGTTGCTGGCGTACGCGCTGGGACGGCGCACCGAGTACTACGATCGTCCCGCCATTCGTCAGATCGTGCGGGATGCGGCAGCCTCTGACTACAAATGGTCGTCCATCGTCCTGGGCGTCGTGAAGAGCCCTGGGTTTCTCCGTCGAGGGACCTCAACGGCGACGAACTGAGGGAGAAGAACTCGCTATGTCATTCGTGACCTCGAAATCGCTGTCGCGCCGGACCGTGCTCCGAGGGTTGGGAGCGTCGCTGGCGTTGCCGTATCTCGACGCCATGGTGCCGGCGCTCGGCGGGCGGCTGCGGGCCGCAGGCAAACCGGTGCACCGGTTCCAAACCGTCTATGTGCCGAACGGCATGGCGATGGAGTATTGGACGCCGAAGGGCGAAGGGCGGACGTTCGAGCTGTCGCCGATCATGCAGCCGTTCGCGCCGTTCCGCGACAAGCTGATCGTGCTGTCGGGCCTGCGCGCGAGCTGGAACTACATCCATGCCGGCGCATCCGGGTCGTTTCTCACCGGCACCCCGCGCGGTGGACGCAACGAGGTGGAGATCATCGCCGACGTCTCGATGGACCAGCTCTTGGCGCGCCAGTTCGCCAAAGAGACGCAGGTTTCGTCGCTCGAGCTCTCGATGGATCGGCCGGCCAACGCGGGTGCGTGCACGGGCAATCTCAGTTGCGCCTACACCCACACGCTGTCGTGGAAGAGCGCGACGCAGCCCTTGCCGATGGAGTACAACCCGCGGTCCGTCTTCGAGAAGCTCTTCGGCGACAGCGGCAGCACCGATCGTCGGGCGCGCGAGACGCGGCTGCGGCAGCATCGCAGCATCCTGGATTCGGTCAACGCGAAGCTCGCCGGCTTGAAGCGCGAGCTTGGTCCCCAGGATCAACAGCGCGTCGATGAGTATGCCGAGTCGATCCGAGACGTCGAACGGCGCATTCAGCTCGCCGAAGAGCAGCGTGATCTCGAGCTGCCGACGCTGGAGCAGCCGCAGGGAGTGCCGCCGGTCTTCGAGGATCATCTGGCGCTGATGCTCGACCTGCAGCTCCTGGCGCTCCAGTCGGATCTCACGCGCGTGATCTCCTTCATGATGAGCAAGGAGCAGAGCGCGCGGCCGTACCCGCAGATCGGCGTGCCCGAAGCGCATCATCCGTTGTCGCACCATGCCGACGTCCCCGAGCTCGTGGCGCACATGTCGAAGATCAATCGCTACCACGCCGAGCTCTTCGCGAAGTACGTCGGGCGCTTGCAGAAGACGCAGGATGGTGACGGCACGCTCCTCGACCACATGACCATCCTGTACGGATCCGGCATCTCGAACAGTAACGCGCACTCCGGCCTGAACCTGCCGATCGTGCTCTTGGGCGGTGGCGCGGGTCGCCTCAAGCCGGGTCAGCACATCGTGTACGACGACGATCCGACGATGGCGAATTTGCTGGTGACGTTGATGGACAAGCTGGATGTGCCGGTCGAGCGAGTGGGCGGCAGCACAGGCAAGCTGCCGATTGACACGCTCGCGGGCGTCTAGGCGGGCGAGCCTGACGATGATGTTCCGGAGTGGACCTGTTGCGGCATGGCTTCCGTCGGGCCTCGTGCCGGTCATGCTGTCGGCCGCGATCCTGGGTGTCGGGAGCGCACATGCGCAGTCCCGGCCGGCGCTCAGCGAGGCCGCAAAGGCTGTCGACCGCGAAGCGGTCAATCGGCTGCTCGCCCAGGGCGTGAACGTCAATGCCACCGAAGGTGACGGCTCCACCGCGCTGCATTGGGCCAGCTACCGCGACGATGGGGAGACGGCGGACCGGCTGTTGAAGGCTGGTGCGAAGGTCAACGTTGCCAACGACCTCGGGGCAACGCCACTGTGGGCCGCGTGCGTGAACGGCAGCGAATCCATGGTGCGTCGGTTGCTCCAGGCCGGAGCCGACCCGAACCTCTCGCTTCTATCCGGCGAGTCGCCGTTGATGGCTGCGTCGCGAGTCGGAGCGGCGCCCGTGGTGTCCCAGCTGCTCGCGAAGGGTGCCAAGGTGAACGTCGCCGCCACGCGGGGTCAGACGGCGCTGATGTGGGCCGTCTCTCAGCATCACCCCGCCGTGGTCAGATTGCTCATTGAGAACGGCTCGGACATTCACGCAAAGTCGGCGGTGTGGAGCCAAGTAATGGCCGTGGCGCCACACGGCATGCTCGAGTACAACAAGAACGTGCCGCACGGTGGCGACACCGCCTTGATGTTCGCTGCGCGGAACGGCGACCTCGAGTCGGCCAAGATGCTCATCGCCGCGGGTGCGAACGTGAACGATGCCGACGCATGGGGTGTCAGTGCCACCGCGATGGCGGCCCACGCCGGCTTCACCGAGATTGTCGATTTGCTGCTCGGCAAGGGCGCCAATCCGAATACGTCCGGTGGCGGCTTTACCGCGCTCCATGCGGCCGTGCTGCGTCGCGACGAGAGGATGGTGAGCCTGCTGCTGACGCACAAGGCAGACGTGAACGCTCGCGTCGTGTCGTGGACGCCCACGCGCCGCTCGTCGCGCGACTGGAACTTCAATCCTGAGTTGGTTGGTGCGACGCCGTACTGGCTCGCCGCTCGCGCGCTCGCGCCAGCCGTGATGCGTCTGCTCGCCGATGGAGGCGCCGACACCCGCGTCGTCCACCACGCGGAGTACCACGGTGGCGATCCGCCCGAGCCACGCTCGCAGACGACGACGCCGTTGATGGCTGCGGTAGGCATGGGCGGTGGCGTGCCGTGGGTCAACATCGAGCGCAACGAGCGCGAGCCGCTCGTGCTGGCGGCCGCAAAGCTGGCCGTCGAGCTGGGCGCTGACGTCAACGCCGCCAACGACGATGGCCGTACGGCACTCGACGCCGCCAAGTCCGAGAAGTTCGAATCGGTCGTGGAGTTCCTCACCTCCAAGGGCGCCAAACCGGGCACACCCATGAGCAGGCGGATCGGAACGGCGGTCAATCGATAGGAGCTCTCAGCCGGTCAAATGGACAGTCTTCGGTACGCTTCAAACCCTCGGGTGTTTTTCTGTCGGCCGCCCCTTCGGCACGTCCTCGGGAGCAGACGCCAGGAAGCGGGACGAGCGCGCGGGCGATGCTAGCGCCGCTCCTCCTGCTGGAGCGCTTGACGCGGGACGAGGACCGGGGGCCGCCGGAGTACCTGGGTGAATCCGGGGCTATCGAACGTGATGAGCCCTTGTGGCCAGTTCACGGGTAATCGCCACCTGAACGACGAATGCCCCTTCGCCAGCGAATACGGTGCTCGTTCGATGCCGTCCAGACTGAAGGGACACATGCCTGCGGTGACACTCGCGTAATCGAGCTCGACCCGCTATCCGAACACCTCGTGGAACGTGAGGGTCGCCGGCGCGACTCGGAACTCGACTGAGCGATCCACACGGCACAGCCACTCGACGATGAAGTCGAGGTCGAACGTGAGGTCTGCCGTCCCGTGTTCCCGCTCCTCGAGACCGAATCCATACACGTGACAGTCGTGCCACGAGAGGGATTCGAAATCCACCGTCGTCCATTCAGTCTTCTCAGTCATGCGCGAGACGAAGATTCCGGCTTCAGGTTACCAGTTCACTGTTCCGGGTACGTTACTCACTGTGGAGAAGCGGCCTTCAGGCGAGCGTTCGGCCCTCTGGCGGCGTAACCGGAGCTGCTCTCACACTCCCTTCGAGAATCGTTTTGAGAAGACGCAGGTCCTGTTGATTCGCTCGCCGAACGGCCACGGCCATGAAGGGCGAGACCCATCTCGAGAAGCCGGCGGGCGTGCCGCGGTTGCGCAGCGTCATCCGGGTACTCTCGCCCGGCAGCGGTTCCCAGGTGTACGTGGTCTCCATCGGAAACGGGCCCTCGGACGTTCGCATCACGAACCGTCGCAGAGGGTCAAGCTCCACGACCTCGTACGTGTAGGCCAGCCTTCGACCCAGGAAGTGTGCGACGAAAGCAATCTGCGACCCGACCCGCAGCGGACGAGGCGTCTTCCACTCGACCGAGCGGATGTTGGCGTACCACTCCGGCACTCGATCCGGATCGGCGGCGAACGCCGCTACCTCGTGCGCTGGCCGCGCGATCACGCATTCGGTGATCACATCCATGGGACCTCGGTGTCGTACGCCTTCATCGGCGTGCCGCGTGAGCTGGTCACTGGGTGCGGCCACTCACATGAAGGGCGACTCGTCTGCCGTTGGCCCGTACACGCTGGGGCCAGGGATATTCAGCATTCGCAGGTAGACCTGAATCTGTCCGCGGTGATGGTACCAGTGATTGAGCATGATGGCCCGGAGGAGTCCGGCGCGCGGCACCGACATCAACGCCTTGCCGTCCTTGCTCATGCTCCATGTCTCCATCATCGTCGCGTCATCCCAGCCGTTCAGCACGGATTTGGCCGTGGCGATGCTGGCAGCGAGAGCCTCCAAGATCTCTTTCGAGCTCGTGGCTTCGGCCTGCTTGAACTGCGGTGGCTGATCGAGGCTCCGGCTGGCGAGCTACGCGACCTGGCCCGGTGTTTGTGCCACGTGTAGCGCCAGCTGTCCAAGCGACATCGACCTGGGATGAGGCCGCCACGACAGGTGCTCGGTGGGGACGCGCTCCAGCTGTCGACGGGTAGCCGCGGCTTCTTGTTCCAGTTCCATGATCAGGCTGTCGGCGATTCGCATGGTAGACACTCCGTGAAGGGCCGAGTCAGGCCTCGGCCGTGGCAACGGTCTCGATTCGCTCGAGACATCCAGTCCATCCCTTGACATGCTCGTTGCGGTCGGGCTCGGCGGTGAAACCTGTGTGCTTCAGCACGAGCTCGGTGCCCCCGGGCGCGGGCGTGAGCTCGACGGTGACGATCGTTTCCGCCATCGGCGTGCCCTCCCACCGCCAGGAGAATGACAGCCGCGACGGGCGCGACAGCTCACGATAGGTCCCCACCGCGATGTGCGACGAACCGTTGCGGTGCCGCATCTCGATGCGATAGCGGCCCCCCCCCCCCCCCCCCCCCCCCGCGCCCCC
>Ga0194132_10000075_pt1 | contig 177427 bp, 152 predicted proteins | sample TA2KigOf80mmetaG_FD_148612 | JGI IMG/M metagenome (GOLD analysis project Ga0194132, IMG submission 148612) | Freshwater microbial communities from Lake Tanganyika, Tanzania - TA2015054 Kigoma Offshore 80m | ecosystem: Environmental > Aquatic > Freshwater > Lake | place: Tanzania: Lake...
GCGCCGCCCACGACCGGCCGAGGTGCGGCCCCTGCCGGTGGACGGGGTGCGGGCCGAGGCGCCGCCCCGCCGCCGCCACCGCCACCGCCTCCCGTCGACGACTTCCGTGACGTCCGGGTCACCGTGAGCCACTCGACTCCTGGCGAGGGCGAGGCGATCGTTCGTCTCGGGCTGCCGCAGGGCTGGTTGGTGACGCCCGAGCAAGAGACGGTGAAGTTCACCCGCGAGGACGAGGAGCGCACCATCCGGTTTCAGGTCAAGCCCGCCCGGGGGACCGCCGCAGGCGCTTACACGATCGGGGCCGGTGCCGCGCTCGGTGATCAGGCGTTCAACCGCGGGTATCAAGTCATCGAGTATCCGCACACACGGCGGCAGCACATCTTCGAAACCGCACAGACGTCCCTGCGCATTGTCGATGTGAAGGTCGCTCCCACGCTGACGGTCGGCTACATCATGGGCGTGGGCGACCAGGTGCCCGAGGCCATCCGTCAGCTCGGGATCACGCTCGAGCAGATCAGCCCCGACGATCTCGCCTGGGGCAGCCTCTCGCGGTTCAGCGCGATCGTCACCGGCGTCCGCGCGTACGAACGGCGGGCCGATCTCCGAGCCAACAACAGCCGGCTGCTCGAGTACGTACGTGACGGCGGCACGCTCATCGTCCAGTACAACAAGTTCGAGTTCAACGAAGCGGCGTATGCGCCGTTTCCGGCCAAGGTCACGTCGGACCGCATCGCCGAGGAACATGCCCCGGTGACGATCGTCAATCCGAGCGATCCGTTGTTTACCGCACCCAACCGCATCACCGACGCGGCGTGGGAGGGCTGGGTGCAGGAACGCGGCCTCTACTTCCTCCAGACCGATGACGAACGTTATCGAAAGCACCTCGTCATGAGCGATCCGTTCCCGAACAACCCAGGCGAGAAGACCGGCGCGCTCGTCTCGGCGCAAATCGGGAAAGGACGTTGGATCTACGTGGGGCTCGCGCTCTGGCGCCAGCTGCCGGCGGGTGTCCCCGGGGCGTTCCAACTGCTCGCAAACCTGCTGAGCGTGAAGGGCTGAACCGGGCTGACACCGTGGCTGAGCCTCTGGCTCGTCGTCGGCGCGGGGCCGGCGGGCGCAACGGCTGCGTTGACGCTCGCTCGGGGCGGTGTAACCGTCCGCCTGCTCGATCGGTCTAATTTCCCGAGAAACGAGCCGTGTGGCGGCGGGATCAGCACGCGCGTGACGAGATTCCCGTACCACCCCTCTGCGCTCCAACGGATTCCGCCGCACGGGTTCGGCGCTGGATTGCGCGTGTGATCCGCGGCGCACTCGGCAGGCCCCGTGCTGGTCCAGAGAATCGTGGGCTTGGCGTTCGACCGCGTGCGGTATGCTGATCTCCGTAACTACTTCCTTATGTGGGCCCCCAGCTTTGCGGCGCAGCTCGTATGGACCCAGGCGCGCACGTGGCTGAAATCGCTGTCGAGGCCGTCGCCTGTCAGACCAGTGATGTCGGATCGGCCCGCACCCGAGGCGAATTGACATGGCGGTATCGTTCGACCAGCAAATCGAGCATTTGCTTCGCCGTGCAGGCTTCGGGGCGCGCCAGGACGAGCTCGACCTGTACCGGCGACAGTCCGTGCGCGGCGCGGTGACCGCCCTCATCGACTACGAATCGATCGAAGACGACGTAGACAGCATGATTCAGCGGGACGGGTATGTTCAGGTGACGGCCCGCCCCGGCGTCGGCTTTCAGCCCCGAACGGTCATCGACGACGCGCGGCAGCGGTGGTTGTTTCGTATGGTCCACACCAATCGTCCGCTCCAGGAGAAGATGACCCTCTTCTGGCACAACCACTTCGCGACGGCGTACTCGAAGATCGCAGGGCTGATTGGGGGAGACGCCGCGACGCGCTACCTCGCGGCCAAGCCGTCGGAAGACCCGGGCGGCGTGCGCGGGCAGATCGAGATGCTGCGTGAGCATGCGCTCGGCAATTTCCGGGAGCTGCTGGTCGAGATCGCCAAGGACGTGGCGATGCTGTACTGGCTCGATGGGCGGACCAACATCCGGGCGCGCCCCCAGGAGAACTTCGCGCGCGAGATCATGGAGCTCTTCACGACCGGGATCGGCCACTACACGGAAGCCGACGTCTATGCCGCGGCCCGTGTGTTCACCGGCTGGAATCTGCGTGTCGTCGGCGCGGGCGCCACTGCACGCCTCGAGTTCTTCTACAACGCCGTCCAGCACGACCCGACCGAGAAGGTCTTCACTTTCGCAATCTACCCGAACGGCAGCAAGACGATTCCGGCGAGGCCGGCGGCCGAGGGGATGCAGGACGGGCTCGATTTCATCGACGCGCTCGCGGCCCACCCGGCGACCGGCCCGCGGCTCGCCCGAAAGCTCTTTCAGTTCTTCGTGTCCGAGGGAGCCGAGCCACCGGCCGGCTTCATCAGCCGCGTGGCAGGCACCTATTACCGCACACACTACGACATGAAGTCGGTCGTGCGGGAAGTGCTGCTCTCATCGGAATTCTGGGACGAGCGGGCCTACTTCGCCCGCTACTCGTGGCCGGTCGAGTTCGTGGTTCGGGCGATCAAGGACGTCGGCTGGCGTGGGTTCTCGGTGAACGGCGCGCTCGCGCCGCTCAACAACATGGGGCAGTCGTTGTTCGAACCGCCCGACGTCAATGGGTGGGACGCCGGTCCGCTGTGGTTCTCCACGGGCGCGATGTTGGCGCGGATGAACTTTGCCGCGGGGCTGACGTTCAATCAGCGCTTCAACCTCGCGACGGCGGCCACGCCGCGCGCGCAGTCGCCGGAGCGGCTCTTGGCCTACGTGATGGAGGGGCTGCCGACCGCACCCATGGACGAGGCGGTCGTGGCCGCGCTCACCGACTACGCGCGCGGGACGACACCGTGGACCGGCAGCGCGACCCAGATTCAGAACAGGACCGCCGGACTGGCCCATCTCATCGTCGGGAGCCCGGAGTACCAGCTGCTATGAAGGTCACCAGACGGCAATTCCTCGAGGGTGGCGTCGCCGCGTTCACTGTCACCTTCGCGGCGCCCGCCGTGCTCTCCGATCTCGCGCGGGCGCAGGGATCGAGCGGCCGGCACCTCGTCGTCCTGTACCTGGGCGGAGGCAACGACGCGCTGAGCATGCTCGTCCCCTATCAGGATCAGTTCTATTTCAGTCGCCGACCGACCATCGCTATCCCATCCGGCAGCGTGCTGCAGGTCGGCACGGATGCGTCGCGTGTGGCGCTGGGCTTCCATCCGCGGCTCACGGGGCTCAAGGAGATCTTCGATCAGGGCAAGCTGGCGGTCATCCAGCGGACGGGGTACGAGAATCAGACCCGCTCGCACTTCCAGGGGATCGACGTCTGGGCGACGGCCAATCCCACCAACTTCTCCGGCATGGGATGGATTGGACGGTATCTCGACCTGCTGCCGTCTCCGGTCGATCCGCTCGTGGGGTGGAACACTTCAGGTGACTCGCCGCGGGTGCTTCTGTCGCGCACGGTGTCGGTCCCGTCAATCCGCGATCCACGCGCCTACGCCTTCGCCAGCCCCAACGCCGGTGCCGAAGCGGCCGTGAGCCGCGCCGTGGCCACTCGCATCAGCTCCCACGTGCCGATCGATCGACCGCAGCTGTCGCTCGTGTACGAGAGCGTCAGAGCGGCCATGGGCACGCTCGATCGCGTGGCGAACGTTGCCACCTACACGGGCACGGTGAGCTACCCGACCACGGGCTTCGGCGCCGCGATGCGAGCCATCGCGGGCGCAATCGTCCGTGGGGTCGGGTCGAAAGTGTTCTATGTGACGACCGGTGGCTACGACACGCACGCGAATCAGAATCCGAACGGGCCCAACGGTACCTATGCGACTCTGATGGCGGCGCTGAACGACGGCTTGACCGCCTTCTACACCGATCTCCGCAACCAGTCCGCGCTCGACGACACGCTGCTCATGACGTTCTCGGAGTTCGGACGACGGATCTCGGAGAACGGCAGCGCCGGCACCGACCACGGCGCTGCCGCTCTGATGATGGTCATCGGCGGCCGCGTCAACGGGGGCCTCTATGGCACCTCGGCGAATCTGAACCCCGACCCGGGGAATCCCACGCTCGAGAACGGTGGCGCCGACGTGCGGTACACGTTCGACTTCCGCTCGGTCTACGCCCGCGTCATCGACGGCTGGTTGGGCGCCGATTCGGCGGCGATTCTCGGTGGCGATTTCCGGCGAGGCGAGCTCTCCTTTATCTAGGCTACGCGGAGGCGGAATGCTCCCAGCTCGCTCGTCTCCCGTCCAAACTCCGCCAGAGGCCGGCGCGACGCGGGGTACGCGGGCGCCGAAAGGTCGGCATGCCGGTGGGTGGGGCGCTTGGCCGTGGCCGTGAACTCACTCAACATTGATGACTGGCGTGAGTAGCACGGTATTTGCGTCTCGAAGCAGAGAATGTGTGTGTTTTGAAACGGAGGCAGCATGGTCACTGTCTACATCGTGGTAGTGCTCGCGGCGGGCTTTTCGGTGCTCTGCGCGCTGGTCTTGATTAGAACGATCGATGTGCTGTTCGGTCCTGAGGGGGCGCAGTCACACGGACACTGATGACGATGGGTGCGCCGAAGCCGGACACCGACGCCTGATGACTGAAAACTGATAGCTGAATTCCCGAGACCGCTCACTGCACCCCGACGATCTGGCCATCCGGCGTGAGATCGATGTCTGTCGCGTGCGGACGGCGCGGGAGACCGGGCATCCTGGTGATCTCTCCGGTGAGCGGCACGAGATAGCCCGCGCCGGCGGCGATGCGCATCTCGCGGACCGTCATCTCGAAGTCACGCGGCCGTCCGACCAGCTTCTCGTCGTCCGAGAGGGACAGATGCGTCTTGGCGATGCAGACGGGCAGGCCGCCCAGCCCGAGCTCGGTGGCCTGATCGAGCTGCTTTTTGGCCGTCACCGAGAAGTCGACATCCTCGGCGCCGTAGATGGCGCGCGCGATCCGCCGGATCTTGTCCATGGGCGGATCGGTCAGCTCGTACAAGAAACGAGGGTTTGGCACGGCGGCCCGTGCACGATCCAGCACGACACGCGCGATGTCGATCGCCCCGGCGCCGCCCTGATCGAATACGTCGGCGACGCCGGCCTCGATGCCTTCCTCACGCACTCGCTCGAGGACGTAGTGGATCTCCGCGTCTGGATCATCGGTGCGGCGGTTGACCAGAACAATGGGCTCGAGGCCGAACTGCCGGACGCTCTCGAGGTGTTTGTGGAGGTTGGCCATCCCCCGCGCGAGCGCCCGGCTGTCCGGCTTGGCAAGATCGACCGTGCGAGCACCGCCGTGGAACTTCAATGCCCGTACGGTGGCCACCAGCACGACGGCGTGCGGCCACAATCCAGCCGCACGACATTTGATGTCGAGGAACTTCTCGGCTCCGAGGTCGAAGCCGAAGCCGGCTTCGGTGAACACGATCTCGGCACGGCGCAGCAGCAGGCGAGTCGCGACGACGCTGTTGCAACCGTGGGCGATGTTGCCGAAAGGCCCGCCGTGCACCAGCGCGGGCGCGCCTTCGGAGGTCTGAACCAGATTGGGCAGCATCGCGTCGCGCAGGAGCGCCGCCATGGCGCCGTGGGCGTTCAGATCAGACGCGCGGACGATGCGTCCATCTCGACCGAAGCCGACGAGCATTCTGCCGAGACGCGCCTTGAGATCGGCGTAGTCGTCGGCGAGGCACAGAATCGCCATCACCTCGCTTGCGGCGGTGATGTCGAACCCGTCTTCGCGCGGCACGCCCATCGTCCGTCCGCCGAGCCCGGTGACAATGCGGCGCAGGTTGCGGTCGTTCATGTCGAGCACGCGTCTGATCGACATCTGGCGTGGGTCGAGCTTGGACGGCACCTCGAAGTACACCTCGTTGTCGGCGAGCGCGGCGAGCAGGTTGTTGGCCGATCCGATAGCGTGGATGTCGCCCGTGAAATGCAGGTTGATGCGATCGGACGGCACAAGCATAGAGCGGCCGCCTCCCGTGCCGCCGCCTTTGGCGCCGAAGACCGGCCCGAGTGACGGCTCGCGCAGCGCACAGGCCGCCCGAACGCCAAGACGCACGGCCGCCTGAGTCAGACCGATGACGCAGGTCGTCTTGCCTTCGCCGGCTGGCGTCGGATTGATGGCGGACACGAGCACGAGCCGTCCAAGCGGCGGATCGGGCCGGAAGGTGGTAGACGCGGTCACTTTGGCGACGCCGGGGCCCCACGGGTGGAGATCGGTCGGACCCAGGCCCAAATCGGCGGCGACGGCTTCGATGGGACGCATGGCGAGCAACATTACCGCATTGGTTGAGCCACACGCGGGCCGGCCACTGGGTCGATAATCGGTGCGTCGCCGGTCCTAGGCGGCTCGCGCAGGGCGCAGAGTGCCGCACAGGGCCTTCGCCCTGAGGTCACATCGCACTCGCGAATGCCCTCCAGGACACGACGGGTTCGGTCCTGAAGGGACCGGGCGCCTGGCCGCGCAGGGCTGAGCCCTGCGTCCCATCCAGCCGGCCGCCTGTGCGGTCGGGGGGACGCGGGAGCGACACTGCCAATGAGGGAGGTCCAGATGGCAGCCAAGGGAGCGGCGGTCACGTTGGGCATGGCGGGGCTCGTGGCGACGCTTGCAGCGCAGCCGCCGCCCGCGGCGATCGTCGCCATCGAGCACGTGACCGTGATTCCGATGGACCGCGAGCGGGTGTTGGCGGATCGGACGGTCCTCGTGCGCGACGGCCGGATCAGCGACGTGGTGAGCGCTGCCGCAGGCGCCGTTCCTGCGAGCGCCCAGCGAATCGACGGCCGGGGGCACTTCCTGATTCCCGCGCTCGCGGAGATGCACGCCCACGTGCCCGGTGCGAGCGGCGCGACCGCAGGCTCGGCGGAGCGCGTCTTGTTCCTGTACGTCGCCAACGGCATCGGGACGATTCGCAGCATGCTCGGTGACCCAAGCCATTTTGCGCTTCGCGACCGCGCCAGGCGCGGCGAGATCGTCGCACCCACGATGTATCTGGCCGGGCCATCGTTCAACGCGAAGACACCCACCACGCCGGACGCCGTCGCCGCCCGTGTGGCCGAACAGAAGGCAGCCGGCTACGAGTTGCTCAAGATTCACCCGGGCGTGTCGCGAGGTGCATTCGAGGCGCTCGTTGGGGCCGCACGCCGAGACGGCATCCGGTTCGCGGGCCATGTGCCGGCGGAAGTCGGTCTCGAAAGGGCGCTCGAGGCGAAGTACTGGACGATCGATCACCTCGATGGCTATCTCGACGCGCTTGCGCCGCCGGGCAGTCCGCCCGCCCAGATGTTCGGCGTCAATCTCGTCGCGAGCGCCGACGAATCACGTATTCCCGCGCTCGTGGCCAAGACGAAGGCAGCGGGCACCTGGGTCGTTCCGACGCAAAGCTTGGTCGAGAACGGGTACGGAGCCGAAGAGCCGGATGTCCTGCGCGCCCGCCCCGAGATGCGGTACGCCAATCCTGCGGATGTTGCGCAGTGGGTCGAGGCGAAACGCAAGAACGCGGCCGCGTTCCCGCTGGAGCAGCGCCAGCGATACATCGGGCTGCGTCGCCGGTTGATCAAGGCGCTTCATGCCGGGGGTGTGGGCGTTCTGCTCGGTTCCGATGCGCCGCAGACGTGGAACGTCCCCGGGTTCTCGATTCATCGTGAGCTGGCCATGTACGTCGCGGCCGGCCTGACCCCGTACGAGGCCCTGGCGACCGGAACCCGCGCGGTCGCGGCGCACCTCGGCACTCTACGGGAGTCCGGCACAATCGAACAAGGCAGACGCGCCGACCTCGTGCTGCTCACGGGGAATCCCCTCCAGGACATCGGACACACCGCCCACATCGCCGGCGTGATGATAGGAGGGCGGTGGCTATCCAGAAGCGAGATCGACCGCCGCCTCGACGCGGGGCGGTAAGGCCGAAGCCTGGTCTCTGTCACGAGATCTTCTGAAGCACGCGCATCCATGGCGCCACCGTCGATGGCGAGCCGCCTTTCGCTTCGACAATGATCTGGCGTGTGTTGTACGCCACGCCATAGACCTTCTCGTTCGCGTCTCGATCAGCCCGGATGGTCGACCCGGCGAGACTGATTCCGGCAAAGAGACCGCGTGATCGTGAGTAGCTCAGAATTTCGGCCTGCAGCTTGTAGTCGGTGCTCGCCGTGGCCTCCCGCCCAACCGGACCCGCGGCAACCGACGCGTCCCCGCCGATCTTGAAGCTGTTTTGCGTCAGGTTGTTCAGGCCTCTCTCGTTCATCACGACGAGGACCACGTCGGTCGCCTGACCGCCGATCTGGAAGCCAAAGCTCCCACCGGTCAGGGTGATGAAGGCCGGGGGGGACCAGCGGCCAACCGACCGGCCACTGATGACCCCCTTGCCCCGCTGCCCGCCGACGACGAACGCACCCTTGACCGTAGATGGGATGACCACGATCGCCGCGGCCTTGTCGAGGATCGTCTTCGGGATGCCGTTGTCCTTGGCCGCCAGGATTTCATCGAGGACCTTTGCGGCTTCCTCGATGCGGTCCGTTTCGGCGTCCTGCGCGTTCGCTGTGGCGAGGCTCGCCACCAACACGATGAACAGCAGGCCCTTTCTGTGCATGAGTGTTCTCCTTCCCGCTAGGGTGTCCATCGCGCCGCGTGGGACGACAGCTCGTACTTCTTGCTCCACCGCCGCGCCCACATCGTCAGGTCTCGTTCGAGGGCATCGATCAAGATCTCAAGCCGACGCTGGTGGAGCCCGATCGTCTTGCGGAGCGGGTCGCTCACGATCGTGCACAGCGTCCCCCCAATCGCGAGTGCCGCCATCAGTATGGTCAAAACGACCAGAGTCTCGCTGAAGCTGGCACTGGGCCTGAAGACGCCGTAAAAGACCGACCCGGCCTGGCGACCAAGGAAGAACCGAGACGCAGCCCGACTTCGCGCGTGCGAGCGCGCGATCCGATCGGCCATATCGGTCAGGCCCATCGAGAAGCTGCCGAATGCGAGCCAGCCCATCAGCACGGTGAGCCCACTGCCGGCAGCGCTCGAGACGAGCGCTCGCCCGGTCGAGTATTTCTCGAGCTCGCGTCGGATGCAACCGGCGAGCTCCGGATCCCTTGGCGGCAGCGAGCCCTGCAACGCCGGATGCCGCACCAGGCTCGCGCCGAACGAGGGCGGAAGGCTGGCCGTTTCGTCTCCCACATCCCACTCGAGCACCTCTCGGGCGATGGCGCGCTCGACGGACTGCTCGTAGCCGGTCTTGACCCCCGGCGGGACCGTGCTCAACCATCGTCCCGCAGCTGTGACCCCGAGCGTCTCGAGCCCCTCGCACAGACGCTTGAGCGCCAGGTAGGGCACGGCCCATACGGAGTTCACTGGAGCGATGAGCAGGTCGCTCCAGAGGGTCCGCTGCTGCGTCTGCCACGTCTGCCGGAGCGCGAAGTGCTGCTCGACGAATTCCGGGATCCGTCGCCGGCACCCGCGCACGTAGCTCTCGATGCAGCGGTCGACGTGGTCCAGCAGACTCGGGTCGCCGGCGTCAGCCACAGGTCAGCGCTTGAACACGAGAAGGATCGAGAAACGAGTGGTGCCGCCACCCTCGGCGCCGAGCGCGATCGGGAAGTCGAGCTGACCGCGGACGTGCGTGCGATCGGTCAGCGCGTATTGAAGGCCGCCACCGACCGTGAGCACGCCCCCTGTGTCGCTACTCCCCGCCGAGCAGTCGATGTCGTAGAGCTCGCAGAACTCCCGGTTGAGACCGGCCGCTTCCGCCCCAAAGCTGGTTCGCATCAGACCGACCAGGCCTTGACCGAGCCAGGTGACCTTGTCGCTCGCCTCGCCACTGATGCGCAGTCCAAGCTGCGCCATGATCGTCGTGACGCCGCCTTCGACACCGGCGGCCGCGCTCCCGAATCCTTTGTGATGGAGTGCGAATTCCCCGACCCACCCCACCGTGTTGTCGCTCTTCTGACCCGCGAGCGGGCTGGAATAGTCCAGCACGAACCCCGTGCCGCGCTCGTCACCCAGAAACGACACCCCAACGCCGAGCATCGACTGCGCCGACGCCGGCACGGTGAAGACGAACAACGCCGATGCCGCCAATGTGTATCTGACCCAAGATGCGTTCAAGTTGACCTCCTTCATTCGTCGGGGCTGCTGCCCCGACGGCTCAGTCGTCGCGACTGTCCTCAGGTCCTACCTGTCCCTCCCGTCCGTGCCCTCCTCGCGCCCCTTGCGGCCCGCTTCACCCTTCTCGCCCCGGTCGCGTTTGAACACTCCCATCACTTTGCCGACACCTTTCTTCACTCCAGTCCCGGCGGTCTTCCCGCCCTTGACCACGTTTTGGCCGATCAGCTTGGGAATCTCCCTCCAGGTGCAGCGTTTGAACACCTCGAAGTTCGAGGCCCTGGTGATCTCGCCGATCGAGTAGTGGACGAAGTCTTCCTCGATGCCGTAACAGCCACCGACAAAGCCCGCATCGATCATGAACGGCTGCGCGTCGCGCCAGTTGTTGATGTCGAGCGCCAAGCCGGTCTCGTGGAACGAACTGCCCGCTGGTGCCACGGCGCCCTTTCCATTGATGCGTCGGAACAGTTCGTGCTGCACGGCGTTCGATCGGAGACCGTAGTTGACGACGATGCGCTGTCGGCGCTTCTGGAACATCGCTTCGTCGGCTTGAAGCAGCCTGTCTCTGATCGACGCTCGCAGAAACACCGGTTGTCCCTTGAGGTCGGTGACCCACTTCCCCCCGATCCGCACCGGCACCAGCGGATCGTTCGACGTCCTCGCCAGGACTTTGGGCGCGAGGTAGTTGCCTGATCGCGGGTCTCGCTTGTACCCCTTGCGCTGCAGTTCCTGTTCTAGCTCCGCCGGGAGTATTGGCGCCCTGTACACGGGCTCGCCTACGGCGGGCCCCTTCGCGGCAGGCTGCGCCAATCCCGACGGCCGATCCAAATCCGGCGATGGCTTGGTCCGTTCCCTCGAGCCTGGAGCGGAGGGTTGGGCGGCGGCCAAAGGCCACGCCAACGACAACGCGATGCCCAAGGCGCTGCAGGTCATCGCCGCGCGGGGCGGGACGCGGCTGAACCTGCCCGCAGGGAAATAATGTCGTTGACACAAGAGTCCGAGTCCAGTCGGAAGCCCGCACTCGTGATAACTGGGCTGGCGTCGTGCCCAGGCCGCTACCGCCGTGTCGCTGGCCCCACCACTAGTGGCGTTTCGCACCGAGACGTCACGCTTCCCACAGCCGGTATTTGTCCTGACACCGTTCTCATGGGCGGCGCCTATCCCTTCCGCTCTGGTCAGGTGGCGCACGCCTGACGGCTGCGCACGCGGACGTGCAGACACGTAAGGGGTACGGCCGGTCCAGGACTGTTCCGAACGGACGGCTCCCCTGCGTTGGCCGCGCTAAGATTGCTGGGTTTGGTCATGCGTCGCCCGAAGGAAGGCGCGTTCGCCGTCTGGCGGCTGGTGGCCCGAGCACCCTTCGCTCAGGCCGGTCTGCTGGCGCTCTTCACACAGCCGGGCCTTGGTGCGCAGACCAGCTCGCACGTTCTCGAAATCGGCCAGGTTGTTCAAAGCACCCTGGCGGCGGGCGCAACTGACGCGTACATGGTGAAGGCCGGTCCGCGAAGCTTCATCAGGCTCGAGATCGAGCATGGGGGGACGCGACTCAGGCTGACCCCGGACCCAGGTGACCACGCGGCGTCCGGATCCGCCGCCGACGTTCGCGAGCGGACGGCCGGCGACCGTCAATCGATCGTGTGGTCGGGAGTAACCGATCGCGAGGTCGTCGCGGTGCGGCTCACGTCGCTCGAAGCCGCGGTGGCCCGCGGCTATACCATCACGCTCCTCGAACGCCGTCCCGCGACGCCAACCGACTTGGCCATCATCGAAGCGGAGCGTTTGTTGGAACGTGGTGGTGACGTCGACCGATTGACGGACGCCCGACGGGCGCTCGACCTGGGCGATGCCGCAAAGGACGCCGACCTGCAGATGCGAGCCCTCCTGCTCATCGGTCGGTTACATGCGGATGCGGGTCGTGTTGCGGAAAGCGAGCGTGCGCTTGCCACGGCCAGCGAACGGTGTCGGCAGGCTCGCCGACCCGCGTGCGAAGCAGCGGCCGAGCTCCGGTTGGGCCGGCTGCTGGGCGCTGCCGGGCAGCCCGAACGCATGCGGGAGCGTACGGAGATCGCGCGAGCGATCAGCGAGCGAATAGGCGACCTCGCCGGCCAGTCCGAGGCCCTCGTGGAGCTGGCTGGTCTCGATGTGGCCCAGACACGCCAGGACGACGCCCGCCATCGCCTCGAACGCGCGCTTTACCTGGCTCGGACGGCCGGGGATCGGCGATCCGAGGGTGACGCGCTCAACGTGCTCGGTATCCTGCACAGTAACGTCGGCGACGCGGACGCCTCCGAGGCGAGCTATCAGGCGGCGCTCGCCGTGCGTCGATCGATTGCCGATGAAGCCGGCGTCGCGCAAACGACCAGCAACCTCGGTGCCCTGGCCAACAGTCTCGGTGAGGCACGGCGGGCGACTGCGTACCTCGACGAAGCGCTTGCCGCACGACGGCGCCTGGGCAACCTCCAGGCGATTGCCAACACGCTGCACAATCTGGGCGTCGCGCACGCCAATATCGGCGAGCTCGAGATCGCGATCGGGTACTTCGAGGAGGCCCTGGGAGCGTGGCAGAAGAGTGGCGGTCGCCGCGGCGAGGCCTTCGCACTGCAGGAGATGGGCCAGTCGTACGCCCGGCTGGGCGATCGACGCCGGGCGCTCGAGCATCTCGAGCGGGGCCGGCCGATCTGGAAGGAGGTCGGCGATCGGCGGGGTGAGGCGCAGACCATGCTCTTCACCGCCGCCATCCTTGCCGACGCGAGCGATCTTCGACGGGCCGGCGACGCGTATCGGGCCGCTCTCGAGCTGGCGCGGGCTGGATCGCTGCGCCGAGAGGCGGGGTTGGCGCTGCTCGGGTCGGCGGGTGTCGCGCGCCGGGAGGGTGATGCCCACCGCGCCGTCGCCCAGGCGCGCGAGGCGCTCGGTGTCTTCACTGCCATCTCCAATCGACGTGAGATTGGGCGCGCCCACGCCGAGATCGGTGCCGCGCATCTCGCCGCGGAACAGTGGACCGAGGCCCATGCGGCGCTTCGCGAAGGGCTCACGGCGCTCGAGGCGGTCGAGGACCGGGCGGAACAAGGCAAGGTGGGTATTGCGCTAGCCGAAGCGCGCGAACGCGTCGGCGATGCGGACGGGGCCGTCGCCGCTCTTCTGGACGCGCTCGATCGGCTCGAGTCGGTCAGACGTGACCAGCACGCCGACAGTCTGAATCTTTCGATCTTCGCATCCGATCGGCCGTACTACGACCGCGCGATCGCGACGCTCATGCGCCTTCACGGCCGAGCACCCTCGGCGAAGTTCGACGAGCGCGCGTTCGAGGTCAGCGAGCGCCGCCGCGCGCGACGCCTTCTCGACATGGTCACGGGCGGTGAGGCGCGCCTGGAGGAGGGGGCGTCGACCATCGAGCTCCGGCACACCGAGGAGCGTATAGCGTCCAAGGCTGCGCGATTGACCCGATTGCTCAGCGACACAGCCGCGCCGAGCGGGACTCGCGTCGAGACCGCGCGCCGTGAGCTGGCCGATCTCGTCGAGCGCGCCGATCGGTTGCGGGCAGAGCTCCGGAGGCGCCACCAGACGGCAGTATCCCACCCGAAACTGCTCACCGCCGCCGAGGTCCGTCAACGCCTCGACGACCGCTCGGTCCTACTCGAGTACGCGCTCGGCGAGGCCCAGAGCTACGGATGGGCCCTGACGCGTACTGCGCTCGTGGCATTCGAGCTTCCGTCGCGAATCGAGCTCGAGCGGCGTATCGAGCGCGTCGTTCGCGCGGCGTCTGGTGCGTCTCAATCGCCTGCCGATTTTCAGGCGGGTGTCCGGCCTCTCGCGCAGGTACTGCTGGGCCCGGTGGCGGAGCAGCTCACCGGCAAGACGCACGTGCTCGTTGTCGGTGACGGGAAGCTCGACGCCATGCCGTTTGGAGCGCTGCCGTCTCCGGGATCGCGTGTGCCGCTCGCCTCCCGCGTCCAGATTCGGATGGTCCCCTCCGCGTCGGTCGACGCGGCCTTGGACGCTCGTCGTCTCGCTCGAACGCAAGCCGCCGATCGAATCGCCGTGTTTGCGGATCCTGTGTATTCACCCGGCGACGGACGCGTGCCGCTGGCGTCACGGAGGCGTGACGCCTCGGGGGGCGAGGTGCCTCTCCGTCTGCGTTTCTCGCGCGAAGAGGCTCGTGCGATTCAAGAACTGGCCCCGAGACGCTCGACGGTCTGGACCGATTTCGCCGCCACTCGGACGCGCGCGCTCGACGGAACGCTTGGCCGGTATCGCTACCTCCACTTCGCCAGCCATGCCGTCGTCGACGAAAGCCTGCCGCAACTATCGACCATCCAGTTGTCGCGCGTGGACGAGGCCGGTCGCTTCCAGAACGGAGCGCTGCGGCTTCGCGATCTCTTGAGCCTGACCTTGAACGCCGAGTTGGTCGTGCTGAGCGCCTGCCGGACGGCCCTTGGCGCGCAGGTCGCCGGGGAAGGGCTGATCGGCTTCGCCGGCGGCTTTCTGCGCGCAGGCGCCGATCGCGTGCTCGCCAGCTTGTGGGACGTGGACGACCGCGCGGCGGCCACCTTCATGTCGCGCTTCTACGAGGGCCTCTTTCAGCGCCGCCTGGCGCCCGAACGCGCCTATCACGAGGCGCAGACGTCGATGCGGCTCGATCCGCGGTGGCGCCACCCGCGCGACTGGGCCGGCTGGGTGCTGATTGGCGCCAGTCCGCCGCCTGCTGATCCGCGGGCGCTCGAGCCGCGCGCCTCACGGTAACCGCGACCCGTCTCGGCCAACGACGCGGAACACGTACTGGGCGACGAGCGCTGCTCTCCCTCCGCGATCGACGGAGAGCAGCGCTTCATACTCACCGTTCGCGATCTGATTGGTTGCAATCCAGAGGTCCACCGTTCCAGCTGGGCTCTTCAGCAGACCAACGTGGCGCGACACCAGCCTGCCGCCTGGGCTCGTTTCCACCGTGGCGTCGAACATCTCGGCCGCGTCCTGCACGAGGAGCGAAAGGCGCAGGACCTCGACGCTCGCGTCGAGCTCGACCACAGCTCGCACGGACGAGCTTCGCGCACGCTCGGCGCCGAGTGTCACGGCGAAGATGCGCGGCTCCATGCCGCTCGAATCACGCGGCACCGTGGCCTCGGTGACAGGTGGCGCTGTGGTGGGCGTGACTCGCAGCTGCTGTCGTAACCGCGCATTGTCGATGCCCAGCCAGCCCGCGGCTGTCGCGAGCGTCACCATCGCAGCTGCAGCCAGCCACTGCGGCAAGGTCCGCGAGCCACCGCGGGCGCGCGGCGCCGACAGCGTGTGAGGCACCGGGGCCACGACCGGCTGACGTTGGCGCCACTGATGGAGCGCCCGCGCGAAGGCCGCCCGGCGCGCTCCTTCTGGCGTGCTCAAGAGTCGATCGACGAGCGCCCGCTCGTCAGCAGGGCCCAGCGTGCCGGCCGCGAGCTCGTCGAGCAGGTCGTCTTCGCGCTCGAACATCCGGTCCGCGAAATCGTCGTCGGCGAAGAACCGCTCTTCGAGGAGCGCCCGATCGGGCGCCGCCAGCCGGCCGAGCAGGTAGTCAGTCACTTGGCGATCGTCGGTCGAGCGGCCGCCGGAGGAGCGAGGTCTCATACCCCGTTCGCTCCGATGTCGCCTTCCAGCTTCTCGTTCTGGGTGGCCCCGAGGCTCGATGTGTCACGACTCGCCCCGTCGAGGCACCGATTGACACAAGTCTCCAAGCGCTGGCGCAGGCGGAGCATCCGGTTGCGGAGGGCGACCGGCTTGACGTCGAGCGACTCCGCCAGGCGTTTGCGTTCAGCGATGCGCGCCGACAGGTCGGAGCTGTAATAGGTCAGCAGCTGCTGGCGCCGCTCCGAGTCCAACCGGCTGAGGCAGCCGTCCAGGCACGCCAACGCCGCTTCGTCGTGTGTGCGCTCGGCCGGCTCCCGGCGTCCGAGCTCGGTGAGGGCTCGGGCCTCTCGGTCGCGCCGCGCACGAGCCTCGCTCGCCACATAGCGGGCGACACCCAGGACATAGCTCGGCAGATTCGAGATGACCTCTCCGTCAGCGAGACGTCGAGCCACCCGATCGATGACTTCGTCGGTCAGCCGATCGGCGTCGGAACACCGTTCCCACGAGAAGAAAGCCGAGAGCCGCCTACAGAGGCGCGTGTAGCGCTCGGCCGCCTCTCCGGGGTCCGGCGCCAAGTGGCGCAACAGCAACTCGAGGCGATCCGCCGTGAGCTCGGTCGGCCGTTCAATGCGGTTCGAAGCCATGCCCGACGACGACGTGCGCATCGCGCGCCCTGATCGTGTGGGCGTCAATCGTATACGGAAACTCAGCCGCCGGCGCGAGGGCGGTGCACGAGGCGTTCGACAGACACAAAGCAAAGGCGAAAAAACCAAAGGCCGCGCTCGAAGTGAGTAGCGTGACTCCGATCTCGATGGCGTACCAGGGACCCTCGCTTTGAGGTGGTCAACAGGGCCGAAACGTCACGTTCGGGTGGGGGCGCCATCACGAGGGGACTCTCGTCGATTCGGTTGATTCCCAGGCCGCCCCTGACGTACGGTCTGAGCTCTCGTGAGGACGCGATCGACTCACCTCGACTGTCAGGAGCAGCCCAGCGGGCGTCGGGCCTTCCTCGCGCACGTGGGGTCGCTTGCTGGGGCTGTCGTCGCCGCGCCGTGGCCGCTGTCGGGGCAACGCATCATGCCGACTGTCTCTTTCGTCGACACGCCGGTGCTGCACATCGGGTACGAGGACAGCGGTCCACCTGCCGGCTTCCCGATCATCCTGCTCCACGGGTTTCCTGACGATGTGCGCGCATTCGATGGGGTGGTGCCGCCATTGGTGAAGGCGGGTCACCGTGTGCTCGTGCCCTACCTTCGCGGCTTCGGATCGACACGCTTCCGCGACAGCAGCGCGCCGCGGATGGCCCAGCAGGCGGCCATCGGGAGGGACGTCGTCGATTTAGCCGATGCCTTGAAACTCCCTCGATTCGCCGTCGTCGGGTACGACTGGGGTGGACGCGCAGCCGCAATTGCCGCGGTGCTCCAACCCGACCGCGTGCGGGCCACGGTCCTCATCGGCGGATACACAATTCAGAACTCGACCGTGGCTTCGCCACCTGAGCCGCCCGATGCCGAGTATCGATTCTGGTACCAGTGGTATTTCAATACGGAGCGCGGACGCGCGGGTCTCGCCGCCCATCGTCGGGCGTTTTGTCGGTTGCTCTGGCAGCTCTGGTCGCCGACGTGGCGCTTCTCGGACGAGGAGTACACCCGGACGGCACCGTCGTTCGACAACCCGGACTTCGTGGATGTCGTCATTCACTCCTATCGGCACCGGCACGCGAACGCACCCGGGGAGCGCCGCTTCGAGGAGCTCGAGGCGACGCTGGCCACGCGGCCGCCCGTGACCGCCCCCTCCATTGTGTTGTATGGAGCCGACGATGGGATCAGGACGCCGTCACGGGAGGTGACACTCGCCGAACGCGCCGCGTTCACACTGTTGAAGGATCGGCGCGTCATTCCGGGCGTGGGGCACTTCATGCCGCGCGAACGTCCGGACGTCGTGAGCGCGGCGATGCTCGAGCTCATGGACGGAAGCCGGTAACGCCCAGGCCGACTCGTGAGGAGCCGGTGGCGTTGGCCGTCAGATTCAGCCTCGACCCGCTGTGCGGCCGCCGGGAGAATCGTGTACTCATTGCAGCAGACGGCGGCGCGCAGGGTGAGGGCGCGCACGAGCGAGCGGGCCGACGGCCCCCGGAAGCGATTGAGCCGGGATGTGCCGCAGAGCCTCACGTTGGATGAAGACCATGGGACACCTGATTCGGGTTGCAGGGATAGCGGCTCTCACGCTGCTGGCACTGATACGTGTCCAGGGAGACGAGGGCATGTGGACGTTCGACAATCCGCCTCGGCAGCTCTGGCGAGAGCGGTATCAGTTCGAGCCGTCCGCGGCCTGGCTGGATCACCTGCGTCTGTCGTCCGTGCGCCTCGTCGAAGGCACCGGCGGAGGGAGCGCCTCGTTCGTCTCGGCCAGCGGGCTCATCCTCACCAACCAGCACGTCGCTGCCGGGCAGTTGCAGAAGCTCTCCACTGCCGAGCGCGACCTCGTCAAGGACGGCTTCTCTGCCAGTACGCCGGAGGGCGAGCTCAAGTGCCCTGATCTCGAGGCCAATGTACTCGTGTCCTACGAGGACGTGACCGCACAGGTTCAAGGCGCCGTGAGCCCGGGGGCGAGCGACGCGGAGGCGGCAGCGGCTCGCCGGGCGGCGATGGCCACCATCGAGCAGGCTTCCACACGCGCGACCGGACTGCGGTCCGATGTCGTCTCACTCTATGCCGGAGGCGAGTACTGGTTGTATCGCTACAAGCGGTACACGGACATTCGGCTCGTGTTCGCGCCCGAGGAGGCGGTCGCGTATTTCGGCGGGGATTACGACAACTTCACCTTCCCGCGTCACGACCTCGATGTTGCCTTTCTGCGCGCTTACGAAGACGGACGGCCCGCACGAACCGAGCACTTTCTGCGCTGGTCCGCTTCCGGCGCGGCCGACGGCGAGTTCGTCGTCCTTTCTGGGCAGCCTGGCTCGACCGATCGCCTGCTGACGTTGACGCAGATCGTCTATCAGCGAGACGTCGGCAATCCCCTGCAGCGCAGGGTGTGGGAGTCGCGCCGCGACGCGCTCAAGGCCTTTGCGAGCCTTGGAGCGGAACAGGCGCGGCGGGCGGCAGGCTGGATCCGGTCGCTCGAGAACTCGCTCAAGCGGCTCGTGGGTCAGCAGCAGGGACTGGAGAACCCGCGAATCATCGCACGCAAGGCGGCCGAGGAGCAGGCGCTACGCGCGAAGGGGACGGCCAACCCGAGCTGGCAGTCGCAGTTTGGTGGCGCGTGGGATCGGATCGATGCGCTTTATCGAGAGGTGCCTTCGATGGCGCCGCGCCTCGCCTTTTCGACGCTTGGCGCCTCGCGCCTCGGCGGGTACGCCACGACGCTCGTCCGCTATCAGGAGGAGTTGAAGAAGCCGAGCGAGACGAGGCTCGAGGAGTTTCGCGACTCGCGTCTGGAGGCGCTTCGATTCAACCTGTTCTCGGCGGCCCCGGTGTACCTGGATCTGGAGGAGGCCGTCCTGGCCGGCTGGCTCGAAGAGGCCCGGCGCGCGCTGGGCACGGACGATCCCTTCGTCAAGTCGGCGCTGCAAGGACGCGAGCCGCGTGACGTCGCCCGAGAGGTGATGACCGGCACCCGGCTCGGCGACGTCAAGACCCGTCGGGCGCTCATCGACGAGGGCGTGAGCGACTCGACCATCGCGGGCGATCCCTTGCTGGCGCTGGCCCGTCGGATCGATCCTGTCGCGCGATCCCTTCGCGACTGGCAGGACCAGACGCTCCGCAGCGTCGAAGCCTCTGCCGGGCAGCAGATCGCGGCGGCACGATTCTCCGCATATGGAAAGTCCGTGTACCCGGACGCCACCTTCACGCTTCGCCTCGGCTATGGCCGCGTGCTGGGGTACGAGGAAGACACCACGCTCGTCCCGTGGAAGACCACGTTCTTCGGGCTCTACGACCGCGCCGAGGCCTTTGCCAACAAGCCTCCGTTCGCGCTACCTGAACGGTGGGCGCGCCGGCGCGCGTCTCTTGCGCTCGAGACGCCGCTCAACTTCGTCTACACCGTCGACACCATCGGTGGCAACTCGGGCAGCCCGATCGTGAACCGCGCCGGCGAGCTGGTCGGCGTGAACTTCGACAGCAATCAGCAGAAGCTGCCGAATCGCTATCTGTACGTCGACGACAGTGAGGGCAGCCGAGCCGTGGCAGTCCACAGCGCTGCCATTGTCGAGGCGCTCGAGAAGCTCTACGACGCGCGGCCGCTCGTGGCGGAGCTGTCGAGATCGCCTGCTGGTCGGTAGCGCACCTCTTCCAATCGGAACCTTTCATCCGATCCCGTTGTCTTACAAGACAGGGGGTTGGGGTGTTCGACACAATCACCGGCAAAGCGACCCCGCCAACACCGGGAACGTCCCGCTGGGTGTCGGCGAGCTTCACGGTTCTTGCGCACCTCGCCGTCGCGTTCGTAGCGCTGACGGCGTTGCACGCGGCCGATCAGCTTCCTCCGGCGGCGGAGGAGGTTATCGCGTACGTCCTGCCGGTGCCCTCCGTTCCGGCCCCTTCGAGGCCAGCGACTCCTCCGCCTCCGCCGCCACCCCCAAGACCAGCTCCGAAGCCCGTGGATACCACCGCATTCGAGCCAGTGCCCGTGCAGCGTGACGTGCCCGTCGATGCGCTGCCGTCGATCCCGGTTCCGGTCGAAGCGCCGACCGGTCTCCGGCCCGAGACAGGACTCGAAGGCAGCCTCGGTCGTCGCGTCGATCCACAGCTCCTCGGCGATGTCGCTGGTGTGGAAGGGGGCGTGTCTGGAGGGGTGGCGGGGGGCGTTCTGGGTGCACCGGTTGCTCCGCCGCCGCCACCCAAGCTGGTGCGCATCGGAGGCAATCTCGCGGCGCCGAAGCTGATCCACCGTGTGAACCCCGAGTACCCGGCGGTCGCCCAGAGCGCGCAGGTCCAGGGCATGGTCGTTCTCGAAGCGACCGTGGATCCCAACGGCAGAGTCGACCAGGTGAACATCCTGCGAGGTCATCCGCTGCTTCAGCAGGCGGCCATCGAGGCGGTGAAGCAGTGGCGCTACGCACCCTTGATGTTGAACGGCAAGCCGACGCCCTTCGTGCTCAGCGTCACGGTGAGCTTCGCGCTCCAGACCTGAGCAAGGCCACGACCTCGCTCAGTTCCACGACCACAGCGTGAGCTGCCGCTCGTCCTTGATGAGCACGCCGCTCGTGGCCGAGCCGCCGACCGCCACCGGAACCGGATGTGCCCACGTCGGTGTCTCGGCCACGGTGTACCGACGCTCCACGTGATAACCCTTCCCAGAACCGGCCACGACCATCAGCTCACCGTTCGTCAACAGCACGAGCAGCGTCTGCCCGAGGGCGACGATGGCGGCGTTGTCGCCAAGACGCGGAGGACTGGTCCAGAGCATCTTGCCGGTCGCGGCATCCAGACTGAAGAGCTGTCCTCGCTGCTTGTGAGTGAACCCGAAGACCGTCTCACCGAGCGCAACGGGCGAGCTCATGTACATGGGCACCGTCGAGGCCTCCCACACCCGCTCGGCGGTCCACCCCGTACCCGTCAGCTGCGGGCGGACGGCGAACGTGCTCTGATCGGTGCCCGAGAGAATGACCCGGTCTCCCACGACGAGCGGCGTCACACTGTTCTGCTCGTAAGGTGTCGTGAACGGCAGCCGCCACAAGAGCCGCCCGTCGCCCACCGCGACCGAGACGATGGACTTCTGCGATTGTGTGATGACCTGACGCGTGCCGCCGAGCGTCGCGAAGACCGGCGTGGCGTACGCAGGACCGTCTCCCGTCCACGACCAGCGCTCCTTGCCACTGGCCGCGTCGAAGGCCGTGAGCGCGCCCTTGTCGGTCGTCCCCACGAAGACGATGACGTGGTCACCCTCGGCTATGGGTGAGGTCGCGGCGCCGAAGGCCGGCTGTCCGGCGAGCGGACCCGCCAGCGTCTTGCGCCACAGCACCTTGCCGGACGTGGCGTCGTGCGCCGAGACGGTACCCGCGATGCCCAACGTGAAGACGCGGCCGCGATCGACGAGCGGCGTCGACTTCGGTCCCTTGCCGTGCCCCTTTGCCGCTGGATTCATCTCGTACGGCGCGCCGTACGCGGCGCGCCAGAGCTCCTTGCCCGAGCCGATCTCGAGCGCGCGCAGCACTTCTTGGTCGCCGTCTCGAGCGAACACGTAGGTGGTGGGCCCCACGACCACTGGCGACGCGTGGCCGATGCCGACGGGCACCGTCCAGCGCTTGGTGAGCCGGTCTGGCCAGGTGGACGGGGCGTGCGCCGGCACGACGGCCGCGCCGCCTGGACCACGCCACTGAGGCCAATCAGCGGCTTGAGCGACGAGCGAGGCCATGACGATCGCTGCCAGCGTCACTGAGGAGCGCATAGTCGCTTGTACCTTCATCGATGGGTCGTCCTCCCGCTCTCCGCATTATGTGCCGGTGACCCGCACCGTTGCCGCCCTGCGTGCGTGGGCCTTATGCTGTCGGTCTGCACCGTGGAATGTGTCCCGTCGCACCGCTTTAGGAGCTGTCGTTCGGGGGGAGGATTGGATGCCCGGCAAGAGTGCTGCTCGTCGTCGACTGGCATGGCTGGCGATGGGCGTGTCCGTTGGGATGATCATGGCGCACTTCGTGCGCGCGCCGCGAGTGACCGGGCAGGCGCGTTCAGGGAAGCTGCCCAGCACGACAGACGGAGCGTGGCCGCACTACGCCGCCGATTGGCGCGCCAGCCGCTACTCGCCGCTCGACCAGATCGACGGGAGCAATTTCGGTACGCTCGACGTCGCCTGGCGATTCAAGCCCGACAACTTCGGCCCGACACCGGAGTTCAACCTCGAGGGAACGCCACTCATGATCGGCGGTGTCCTCTACACCACGGCCGGCACCCGGCGTTCGGTGGTGGCGCTTGATGCGAAAACCGGTGAGCTGCTCTGGATGCACCGTCTGGATGAGGGGAAGCGCGCTGTCGTGTCGCCCCGCGTGTTGTCGGGCCGAGGCGTGGCGTACTGGACCGACGGCAAGGCCGATGAGCGCATCCTCTACATGACGCTCGGTTACCGCCTGGTCGCACTCAACGCCAAGACCGGGGACCGCATCCCGACCTTCGGCAAGGACGGGATCGTCGATCTGAAGGAAGGCGTGATGTACGGCGGCGGCACGCAGATCGACCTGGAAACCGGAGAGGTGGGCATCAACGCCACACCGACCATCGCCCGTGACTTAGTGATTGTCGGCGCGACGTTCGCCGAAGGGCAGGCGGTGCCGACCCACAACAACAGCAAGGGCATTGTCCGCGCGTTCGACGTGCGGACGGGGAAGCTCATCTGGAGGTTCAATACGATTCCGCGGCCAGGGGAGTTCGGGAACGACACCTGGATCAACGACTCGTGGGCGGTGAACGGCAACGTCGGCGTGTGGTCGCAGATTACCGTCGACGAGGAGCTGGGGCTCGTCTACTTGCCCGTCGAGACGCCCTCGTCCGATCTCTACGGCGGCCATCGGCCCGGCAACAATCTGTTCGCGGAATCGATCGTGTGCTTGGACCTGAAGACCGGACAGCGCCGATGGCACTTCCAGATCGTGCACCACCCGATTTGGAACATGGATATGCCGGCTGCGCCGCTGCTGGCGGATCTCGTGGTCGACGGCAAACCCATCAAGGCCGTGGCACAGGCGACCAAACAGTCGATGTTGTTCGTGTTCGATCGCCTGACCGGCAAGCCCGTGTGGCCGATCGAAGAGCGACCGGTACCGCAGGGCGACGTGCCAGGGGAGTGGTACTCACCCACGCAACCCTTCCCGACCAAGCCCCCGGCCTACGGCCGGAACCATGTGCGGGTGCCGGACGACCTCATCGACTTCACGCCCGAACTGCGCGCGAAGGCACTCAAGCTGGTCGAGCGCTACAAGGTGGGGCCGCTCTACACGCCGCCGATCATGGGTGACGTGAAGGGCCTCCTTGGAACGATGACGGTCGGCAACATGGGCGGCGGCACCAACTGGCCCGGCGCGGGATTCGATCCCGAGACGAACATCTTCTATTCGCACGTTGGCAACAGCTCGATCAACACGATGTCCATTGCCCCACCTCGTTCGGGTTTCTCGGACATCAAGTACGTGGCCGGGGTCGCAGGTCGTGAGCGGCGGGCTGGGACGGAGAACGGCGGCGGCCCTGCGACACAAGGACAAGCGCAAGCGGCGGAGGGCGCGCCGACGGCCGGAGTCAACATCGACGGCTTGCCGCTCCTCAAGCCGCCTTATGGCTTGCTGTCAGCGGTCGACATGAATCGCGGGGAACTGGTCTTTCAGGTCCCCCACGGCGAGACGCCTGACGGCGTCCGGAACCATCCGGCGCTCAAGGGGCTGACCATCCCGCGGACGGGGCAGGGTGGGGCGACGTCGAACGTCGGTGTGCTCATCACCAAGACGCTCGTCATCTTGGGCGATCGTCTGGTGACCTCGCCGCCAGGCCGTCCGCGCGGCGCGATGCTGCGTGCGTACGACAAGAAGAGCGGCGCCGAGCTCGGAGCGGTCTACATGCCGGCGGGGCAGACGGGGGGCCCGATGACCTACATGTGGGAGGGCCGCCAGTACATCATCGTCGCAGTCGGCCTCGGTACTTACACGGGCGAGTACATCGCCTACCGCTTGCCCAGTCGGTCGTAACCGGGCCGGGACGTGGCAGAATCACCGAAGACTGGCTACCGTCGCGTGGGTTGACGAGCACACACAGCCCGTCGGCTGCCCTGCACCCGGGCCTCAGGTCGGACCCAGCCTATGAGACCCCGAACGCCTGTCCCATCGCGGTCGCCAGCGGCTTGGCGTACGCGAGTCCATGGCGGTTGTGGCAGATGGCGACCGCGAGTTTGTTGTCCAGATCGGCCCAGCCGACCGAGTTCCCCAAGCCGGGGTGGCAGAGGATGCGACCCGAGCCGACCACGCCGTCGGCCGCCAGCCAGTAGCCCCCCACGCCGACGCGCGTGACAGTGCCGCGACCCACGTCGAGCTTGTCGGTATCGGGACGCGGCGCGAGCGCGGCCCGCACACGCTCTGCCGAAATGAGGCGCACGCCGTCGAGCTGGCCCCCGTTGGCGAGCATGGCCCAGAAGCGCGCACAACTCGGCGCGTTGAAGATGCCGCCGGCGCCCGGGATGCACGCGCGGCGAACGACCGACTTGCCCCAGACGGCCTGCGTGCCCGCCACTTGGACCGGCATCGACTTGCCGCGTAGCGTGCTCTGATCGGCGACCGAGACTTGGTCGTTCTCCATACGCGCGACGCGCGGCTCGTGCTCCACCGGAAGCCCCAACCACAGATTTGTGATGCCCAGCGGCTTGCTGATCTCGTCGATCACGAACTGCCGGAACTCGCGCTTCTTCGGATCCGTGCGCCGCACGACCTCGGCGACGATCCAGCCCCAGGTGTAGCTGTGGTACGCGTTGGTGGTTCCCGGCTCGAAGATGGGCTTCAGGTTGGCGACAGCCTTCACCATCCACTCGTAATCGGCCATCTGCTCTGGCGTGACGCCTTCCGGCATCGACGGGATGCCGGTGCGATGCATGAGACCGTCGCGCACGGTCGTCTTGTCTTTCCCGTGGGCGCCGAACTCCGGCCAGTACTTTGCGATGGGTGCATCGTAGGAGACGAGCCCTCGCTCCGCCTGGATGTGCAGCGCCGTCGCGGTCACGGCCTTGGTCACCGAGAACACGTTGAAGAGCGTGTTCTTGTCGACCTTTCGCCCGGTCGTCTTGTCGGCGATGCCGCCGAGCGCGTCGACCACCAGCGTGTTGTCCTTGTAGACAGCAAACTGCAGGCCGATCTCGCCTTCAGCGATCGCCGCGTCGACCGCCTGCTGAAAGACCTTTTGTGGATCGGGCCTGGATCCGATGTTGCCTTGTGCGAGCAGCCCCGCCTCACGCAAGAGCGTCGTCACGCCGGCGAGACTGATGGCGCCAGTGGAGGTTACGAGGAACCCACGACGGGAGACCGGGGCGCGGCTGGATGGAATGGAGATGGCCATGGCGCGAAGCATAGGAGAATCGGGTCGACGTGGGCAAGGGCCGCGTTCACCCGCCGAGCAACCGGACAAGCGCTTCGTCGGCCGGTGGAAACGGCAGGGCTGCCAGCTCGTGCCGCGCGACCCATCGCATCTCCTGGCCCTGCTGCGGGCTCGGATCGCCCAGCAGCTGGCAGCGGATGAAGTGCAGCTCTACTCGTCGGTCGGGATAGTCGTGCGCCGTTGTCAGGAGCGTGGCGCCCACCTCGGCCTCGACCGCGAGCTCCTCGCGCAGCTCACGAAGCAGGCACTCGGCCAGCGATTCACCGGCTTCACACTTTCCGCCTGGGAACTCCCAGTGTCCCTCGAGGTGCACGCCGGGCTGTCGCCGGGTGACGAGGAACTGCCCCGCGCGGTCTCCCGCCCCTTCGATCACCGCCGCCGCGACGACGAGCATCCTCACCGGCTCGAGCAGACCGGGCGGGGTGGAGCGCCGAGCGAGCGACAGCCCTTGGACAGCGGGCACACGAGGCGCTTGGGCTTTCGGGCCACGCAGATCGTCGCGCCGAGATCCATGAGACCCTGGTTGAAGTCGAAGACGTCGCGTGTGGGCACGAGTGCCTCCGACAAGGCCCACAGGCGCCGGCGCGTCGCAGAGCTCTTCGGATCGCCTTCGCCGACGAAGACGCGGAAGAGCACGCGTGCGACGTTGGTGTCGAGGATCGCGGCGCGCTGACGGAACGCGAAGCTCCGGATGGCGCCGGCCGTGTACGCACCGATGCCCTTGAACGACAACAGCGTCTCCTCATCGGACGGCAGCGTGCCGCCGAACCGCTCGACCGCCTCCCGCGCGATGGTCTGCAGGCGACGCGGTCGGATGTTGTAGCCGAGCGGGTACCAGGTCTCGGTGACCTCCTGCTCGGGCGCGGCCGCAAGCGCGTCGAGCGACGGATACTTGGTGAGCCACTCCGCGTACTTCGGCAGCACGCGATCCACCTGCGTCTGCTGCAGCATGATCTCGGAGACGAGGATGTGGTACGGGTCGTCGGTCCGGCGCCACGGCAGATCACGGCCGTGCTGCCGATACCAGGCCAGGAGGCGCGCACGGAACCGCCGGCGCTCCGAGGACGTCAGCTTCGCCGGTCGGCGCGGTCCTGTCGCCCGGCGTGACGCGGTGGGAACCGGCGTCGCGCCGGGGCCGGACGCGCGCGCGGCGCGCGTACGGGCGCGAGCCTGTTTGGCCATCTCGTATAATCTCGTTGGACCCGAGGTCATGAAACTCTACACGCGGACGGGCGATCAAGGCGAGACGTCGCTCTTCGACGGCACGCGCGTCAGCAAAGCCGACGATCGTGTCGACGCGTACGGGGAGGTCGACGAGCTGAGCGCGTGGCTGGGCCTTGCGCGCGCTTCGGGCATGCCCCCGGATCTCGACGAGCCGCTGGCGCGCATCCAGCGCGATCTCTTCGCGCTCGGCGCCCGCCTGGCCGATCCCTCCCACAAGATCGCTCCACGCGTCGACAAAGCGACGCTGGGTGCCGAAGACATCGAGCGGCTCGAGTGGCTGATCGATCGGTTCGATGCCGATCTGCCGCCGCTCCGGCGCTTCATCCTGGCAGGCGGTTCTCCGGCGGGCGCGACGCTGCACGTCGCGCGAACGGTGTGCCGGCGGGCCGAACGCCGCGTGGTCGCACTGGCGGAGGCAGACGGCCTTGTGGTGCGGTACCTGAACCGGCTGTCCGATCTGCTCTTCGTGCTCGCGCGGGCCGCGAATCACCGTGCGGGAAGTGCCGAAACGGAGTGGTGAAGGCTACGGCGGCGCGAATCGGTGGTCTCCTGTCGGCTCGGAGGTCGAGCGGGCCGCGTTCCGAGCCTCCACGTCACGGGCGACCGCCTCATACACCGCGCGGGCCAGCTCCTGCGAGACGCGTTCCCTGATCGCCCCGCACTCGACGAGTGTCGTGCCCGCCGTCGTCTCGATCGCGACGTCCCACCTGTCTCGCGCGATCCCCTCGGGTCGATCCTCGAAGCTGGTCGGCTGCACCGCGGCGTCCGCGGTGTGCCGCGTCGAGGCGACGGCCACGATCGGCGATCCGTTGATGAGCACGCGGACGGCGACAATGGACTCCTTGGGAATCGCCCGCTCGCCGTAGTGAAACGCCTTCCCATCTTCCGAGAACAGCACGAGATCCTCGCCCGCGGGCAGCTCGGCGACGAGCGAGCGCCCCTGCGTGCGCTGCTGCTCGCGGGCGCGTTGTCGCCGTCTCCGGTAGTACTGCAGCGTCGTCGCCAGACTGGCGGCGGCGACGAGCAGCGCGAGCGCGATCAGTCCGGCGAAGAAGTCTCGCATGAAGGAGGGATCCGCAGAGGGTTATACAATGCCGCCGTGTCTTCGTGGCCCGAGCCGCTCGATCGGGCGTACGCGGCCTGCGAGCGGCTGGCCCGCTCGCACTACGAGAATTTCCCGGTCGCGTCTCGCATGCTGCCGGCGTCGATGCGTCCTCATGTGGCAGCCGTATACGCCTTCGCGCGGATTGCCGACGACTTCGCCGACGAAGGCACTCTGCCGCCCGACGAGCGCCGCGCGCGCTTGCGCGACTGGCAGACACGACTGCATCGGGCCGCTCAGCGTCCTCAGGGTCCGCCTCGAGAGGAGCCGCGCGACGAGCACGATCTGCTGTTTGTGGCGATGGGCCACTCGATCCGATCGCTCGATCTGCCGATCTCGCTCTTCGACGATCTGCTGAGCGCCTTCGGTCAGGATACCATGACGACTCGTTACGACTCGTGGGCCGACGTGCTCGATTACTGCCGCCGTTCGGCGAATCCGGTGGGCCGCCTCGTGCTGCGGATCGCGGGACGGGTGGACGCCGCCCTCGACCGATCGTCCGATGCGCTGTGTACGGCGCTCCAGCTCACCAACTTCTGGCAGGACTTCGGCCGTGACTGGCGCGCAGGCCGCCTCTATGTGCCTCGCGAGGTGCTCGCCCGCTGCGGTGCGGACGAGCGCGACCTCGAGTCCGCAAACCTCGCGCCCTCACGACTGCCCGCCGCCTGGGGGCGCGTGATCGATTGCTGCGTGGCCGCGACGAGGCCGCTCTTCGCCGAGGGGCGCTCGGTCTGTGACGGGGTCGGCGGCCGCTTGCGCTGCGAGCTCCGGCTCACCTGGCTCGGTGGTTGGCGGATCCTCGACCGGGTCGCCCGTGGCCGGTTGGATCTGCTCCAGTCGCGTCCCACCCTCCGAACGCTCGATCTGCCGCCGCTTTTGTGGCATGCGATGTGGTGGCGGCGGCTCCCGACCGACGGGATGCCCCGATCGTGACTATCATGCATGCCGCCTCGCCGTGCCCGGCTCGCTTCGCGCCTGACGCCGGGGGGCGCGACTGCAGGCCCTGATGGCCCGAAAGACGAGCTTCTACTACTCGTTCCTCGTCCTCCCCCCCGAGCAGCGTCACGCCATTGTCGCGGTGTGGGACTTCTGCCGCGCGGTCGACGACGCCGTGGATGAGATCGCCGTGGGCGAAGACGAACCCGGACGCACGTCAGCCCTCGATCAGGCGCGGCACGCGCTCGAGGACTGGCGTGCCGAGCTGGCGCGCTGTTACGACGGTGAGACGCCTCGAACGCCACAAGGCCGACAGCTGCAGCCGTTCATCGAACGATTCGCGCTGCCTCGGCAGGCGTTCGATGATGTCGTCGACGGCGTCGCCATGGACCTCGATACGACGCGCTACCAGACCTTCGAGGAACTGCTGCAGTACTGTCACCGGGTGGCCTCGGCGGTGGGACTCATCTGTATCCGCATCTTCCGCTGTCGTGATCCACGTGCGACGGAATACGCTGTGGCGCTCGGCGTGGCGCTGCAGCTCACGAACATCGTCCGGGACGTCAAAGACGACCTTGCGCGCGGACGCGTGTACCTGCCGCTTGAAGACCTGCAATCGGCTGGGTGCGATGTCGCTGATCTCCAGGCGGGCCGGTTGACCGATGGCGTTCGGCGACTGCTCGCATTCGAGTGCGCTCGGGCGCGCGACTACTACGAGCGGGCCATCCGGCAGCGTCCACCCGACGACCGCCGACGGCTCGTGGCCGCCGAGATCATGCGCGCGGTGTACTTCGAGACGCTCAGGCGCATCGAGCGCAGTGGCTACGACGTGTTCTCCGGCCGCGCGCGCGTGTCGCGCCCGCGTCAGGCGATGATCGCCGTGCGCCAGTGGCTGTGGCCGCCCAGCTGAGAGCGCGGGCGGGGGCGATGGCGAGGAGTGAGTGGTCGTGAGCCACGGAGTGCGGCGCCAGCCGCCCGAGACCCTGGTGGTCGTTGTCGGAGGCGGCTTCGCCGGGCTGAGCGCGGCGGCCCGGCTCGCGGCGCACGGGGTGCACGTCATTGTCCTCGAGGCGAAGAGCCGTCTGGGGGGGCGGGCGACGTCGTTCCGGGATCGCGACACCGGCGTGGTCGTCGACAACGGCCAGCACGTGCTCCTCGGCTGTTACGGAGACACGTTCGCCTTCCTCGAGACCATCGGAGCCCGTGATCGGGTGCGGCTCGCTCCGTCGCTCGGCGTGACGATGATCGACGAACAGGGCCGCAGGACCAGGCTCGCGTGCCCACCGCTGCCGTCGCCTTTTCACGCGCTCGCCGGTGTGTTCGACTGGGATGCGCTCGACTGGCGCGACCGCCTGTCGTTCCTGAAGATGGGGGCGCCGCTGAGACTCGCTCAGCGTGAGCTGCGTCGCGGCTCGAGTTTGAGAGCTGCGTCGCCCGGTGAGACGGTGGAGCGCTGGCTCGTGCGACACGGCCAGACGCACCGGCTGCGTGAGCTCCTGTGGCATCCGCTTGCATTGGCGGCCTTGAATCAGCCAGCGGATGCTGCGGCCGCGCCGGTGTTCGCCCGGGTGCTCGCCGAGATGCTGAGCGGTGGTCCGGAGGCAGCGGCCATCGCGTTGCCCGTCGAGCCTTTGACGGAGATGTACGCTGAGCCTGCGCGCACGTTCGTGAATGCACATGGCGGTATCGTTCGTACGGGCGCGCCGGCTCGCGTGGACATCCGTGACCAGATGGCGACCGTGGCGGTCGAGGATGAGCAGTGGACGCCAGACGCGGTGATTGTCGCCGCTCCCTGGTTTGCGTGGCCGACGCTGTTCACCGGCGACACAACGGCCCTGGCACCCATCCTCGACCGGGCGCAGGCGACCACCGCCTCGCCCATCGTGAGCGTGAACCTGTGGTATGACGGGCCGGTGATGGAGGAGCCCTTCGTCGGTCTCCCGAGGCGTCGGCTGCAGTGGATCTTCCGCAGAGACGAGGCGGGCGGCGGGACAGGCGCCGTCTCGCTCGTGTCGAGCGGGGCGTCGGACCTGGTCGAGTGCACCAACGCCGAGCTCGTCGCGCTGGCCGACGCCGAGGTGCGCGCCGCATTGCCCGAGGCACGTGGCCTGACGCTCGGTGGCGCGTCAGTCGTCCGGGAGCCGCGGGCCACCTTCTCGCTTGCGCCAGGCCAGCCCGACCGGCCCGGCACGCGGTCGCCGGTCCGCGGGCTGTACCTCGCGGGCGACTGGGTCGCGACCGGCCTTCCGGCGACCATCGAGGGCGCCGTGCGGAGCGGTCACGCGGCCGCCGATGCCGTGTTGAGCGATTGCGCCGCCGAGGCGCGCGTGTCATGACGTCGGTCGTCGTTCACTACAAGGAGCTCGCGCTCAAGGGCCGCAATCGCCCGTGGTTCGTGCACCAATTGGTGCGGCATCTCAGGATGCGGCTGGCGGACCTCGACGTGAAGAACGTGCGGTCGGTCATGGGGCGCCTGGAGATCGAGCTGGGCCCCAATGCGAGCTGGGACGAGGTCCGGTCGCGACTGGCCCGGGCGTTCGGCGTCGCCAACTACTCGTACGCCGGGCGGGGACCGCTCGAGCTCGATACGCTCGCGGGCACGATCCTCGCCTCGCTGGGCAGCCGATCACCCGAGTCCTTTCGCGTGAGCGTTCGTCGGGCCGACAAGCAGTTTCCGCTGACGTCGCCACAGATCGAGCGTGAGGTGGGGGGGCGCCTCAAGGAGCGCACGGGCTGGCGTGTCGATCTCGAGGACCCGGAACTCACCGTGCACATCGAGATCCTGCCGGACCACGCCTTCTACTTTTTTGGCAAGGAGCCCGGGGCGGGAGGCATGCCGACGGGCACGGGCGGCCGGGTGGCGTGTCTCCTCTCAGGCGGGATCGATTCCCCCGTCGCCGCGTACCGCCTGATGCGACGCGGCTGTTCCGTGCTCTGCATCCACTTCCACAGCTATCCGATTCTGTCGCGCGCGTCGCAGGACAAAGTGCGCGAGATCGTTCGGCTCCTGACCACCTACCAGCTCCGGACGCGCGTGATCTTCGTGCCGTTCGGTGAGCTGCAGCAGCAGGTCGTGCTCGGCTGCCCGGCGGAGCTGCGGGTGGTCGTCTACCGCCGCCTGATGCTGCGCATTGCCGAGCGCCTCGCGCGGGCCTGGCGTGCGAGAGCGCTCGTCACGGGCGAGGTGATCGGTCAGGTGGCCTCGCAGACGCTCGAGAACATGACGACCATCGCCGAGGCCACGTCGATGCAAATCCTGCGGCCGCTCGTCGGCTGCGACAAGGATGAGATCTCCGCGGCAGCGGCCCGCCTGGGAACGCTTGCGATCTCGAACATCCCGGATCAGGACTGCTGCACGCTCTTCACGCCGAGACACCCGGCCACGCGTGCGCGGTTGGGAGAGGTCGTCGCCGCCGAGTCGGCGCTGCCGGTCGCAGACCTCGTGTCCTCGGCGTTCGACCGCGTCGTCGTCGAGGACTTCAGGTTCCCGGCGTGAGGCGCGCGCGGGCGCCACGCGCGATCAGGCGACGGTGATCTCGCGAGCCAGGTAGACGGCCTGAATCGCGTTCAGGAGCGCCACGCCCTCCTTGACAGGCCGCTGGAAGGCCTTGCGTCCCGAGATGAGACCCATGCCGCCGGCGCGCTTGTTGATGACGGCGGTCTTCACCGCTTCCTTGAGATCGCTCTCCCCGGCCGAGGCACCGCCGGAGTTGATGAGGCCGATGCGGCCCATGAAGCAGTTGGCCACCTGATAGCGCGTCAGATCGATCGGGTTGTCGGTCGTGAGCTTCGAGTAGACCGACTTGTGCGTCTTGCCGAAACTGAGCGCCGTGAAGCCGCCGTTGTTCTCGGGGAGCTTCTGCTTGATGATGTCGGCCTCGAGCGTTACGCCGAGGTGATTCGCCTGACCCGTCAGATCGGCCGAGACGTGGTAGTCGACTTCCTTCGTCTTGAACGCCGAGTTGCGCAGGTAGCACCAGAGGACCGTGAACATCCCCAGCTCGTGCGCTTGCTGGAACATGAAGCCCACTTCCTGAATCTGGCGCTTGCTTTCCTCGGAGCCAAAGTAGATCGTCGCTCCGACGCCCTGCGCGCCGAGATCGAAGGCCTGCTTCACGCTCGCGAAGCGGATCTGGTCGAAGGCGTTCGGATACGAGATGAACTCGTTGTGGTTGAACTTGAGGATGAAGGGGATCTTGTGGGCGTACCGACGAGAGACGGCGCCCAGCACGCCGAGTGTCGTGGCGACGGCGTTACAGCCGCCCTCGACCGCGAGCTTCACGATGTTCTCGGGATCGAAATACGCCGGGTTCGGCGCAAACGACGCGCCCGCCGAGTGCTCGATGCCCTGGTCGACCGGCAGGATGGACACGTACCCTGTGCCCGCGAGCCGCCCGGCGTCGAAGAGCTGCTGCAGCGCCGTCAGAACACGCGGCGATCGATCCGAAATCGAGAACACGCGGTCGATGAAGTCAGGCCCGGGCAGGTGCAGCTGATCTCGGGCCACCGTGGCGCACTGATGCGACAGCAGGCTTGCATCCGACCCGAGCAGCTGTGTGAGGCCTTCGATCGTCGACACATTGGGGGTTATCGTCGTACTCACGCTTCACCTTCTTGTCGCCGTGCTGCGACGACGCGGGATGAGCCTGGAAAACAGGCTAAGCCGGCTGCGCACCAAGCAAGAATCCAACCGCAGCATGTTGGCATACCGGTTTGGGATAAACAAGCGCTAACAGGAAGCACAACAGCGACTTGCGTGAAAACGTCAGCCCGAGGGCACACGTCGAAAGCCGTCTCGATTGATGACTTTCGGCTGCATCAGGACTGAACAAAGTGAGTGGACCTATCGGCCTGAAACAGGATGACGGAGGCCCGCGAAGTAGTCACGCAGGCCTTCATGCGTGCTGCGAAACGCGAGCTCGTCCCACGGAATGGCCGATACCTCGAACTCGCCCGACTCGGAGCTCTCCTCATCGGTGGTGAGCGTGCCACTGACGGCCGTTGCGGCGTAGACGACGATGATCGGCGTGCGGCCTTGATAGGAGTAGATGTTGACGAGACCGTCGAGGCGCACCTCGAGACCGCATTCTTCACGAGCTTCGCGAATGGCCGCCGCCGTGAGCGGCTCACCCCGATCGACGTACCCACCTGGAAACACCCACTTGCCGAGGCCCGGGTCGATGGCGCGCCGGACGAGCACGATCGACGAGCGCTGGGTGCGGATGATGGTGCCGACGGCGATCTTCGGGTCGAGATAGAAGATGAACCCGCAGCGACCGCAGATGAGGCGCTCGGGCTCCGTGGGCTTCAGCAGCCGGCGCTCGAGCGGACCACCGCACCGCGGACAGAACCGATACGCCGGCGCATTGTCGTGCGGGTGCAGAGGGGAGGCCGACACGCGCCCAGTATAATTGCGCCAGCATGTCGATTCTGAAGGTCGCGCGCATGGGGCATCCCGTGCTGCGCGCGAAAGCGCGCCCTCTCACGCCCGCCGAAGTGCGGTCGGCCGAGATCCAGCGGCTCATCGACGACATGATGGAGACGATGGTCGAGTATCACGGCGTCGGTCTGGCTGCGCCGCAGATTCACCAGAGCGTACGGTTGTTCGTGGCCGATTTGAGCGCCCGAGACGAGGACCGCGAGGAAGTCGAGCTCGTCGCGATCGTCAATCCCGAGATCACGCCGGTTGGCCCGGAGATCGTCGAAGATTGGGAAGGGTGCCTCAGCATTCCCGACATCCGCGGACGGGTGCCGCGGGCGCGCGCCATCAAGGTACGCGGGCTCGATCGGCGCGGTGCGCGCCTCGAGCTGCACACGGAGGAGTTCCCGGCGCGCGTCGTCCAGCACGAGACGGATCACCTGGACGGCGTGCTGTTCTTCGACCGGATGCGCGGCTTCGAGACGCTGACCTTCCTCGACGAGTACGCGCGCTACTGGGCGAAGCCCGAGGCCGAATAGTGCGTCACGCGACGGCTGGTCCGCTGCCCGCCTGCGCGGCGATCCGGCGCGCTTCCACTTCGAAACGATTGTCGTAGTACGGATCACGGCCCCGCAGCCACTGCCAGGCGCTCGAGCCCAGATACGCGGGAAAGAGGAACAGGCCCCAGCGCTCGTACTGGCGCACGTGCGCGTGCTCGTGGATGCGCAGCACCGCCATGGATGCTTCGCTGCGGCCGATGACCACGTGGCCGAACGTGATGGCGTCGAAGCGACAGATGCCCGGTAACGCGCCGGCGAGCGAACCGATCGGACCGCCCCAGATCTCGAGGACGCCGTCGACGACGCGTGTCCGTGCGCCGAAGACCAGCGCCCACGCGGCGCTCAGCAGCCCGACGAGCGTCGCCGGCAGGGCCCACGTCCACCGGACGATCTGAAGGAGGGTACGCACACGAAGACGACCGTTCGCGACCCTGAGGTGACGTCCTATTCGGCCGTCGTCGGATCGATGACCGCACGCACCTGCGCCACTGAGTTCGCCGGGAAGCCGCCGAGACGGGCGTGCTCGCGCACGGTAGCCTCGTCCGGTGCCAAATAGACACAGTAGATCTTGTTGTCGGTCACGAAGCTCTGAATCCACTGAATATGGGACCCCATGTTCGACAGCACGCCGCACGACTCCTGCGAGATGGTACGCAGCTCCTGAGAGGAGAGCTTGCCTGCACCTGGAATCTCACGCTCTATGACGAACTTGGGCATGACACATCTCCGTTGAGAGGGTTCCCCAGACTACTTTGCGGTCATGCGTGTGCTTTGGCTCGACACGCATTGCCACCGCCCGTCGCGCATCACCCACACATCGGTGTAGCGCATCGACAGGGTCGTCTTCTTCCCCTGTTTCATGCCGGTCAGGTGCAGGGTGAACCAGACGACGGCCGTATCGCGGTAGACCTTGACGGTGAACTCATCCTGAACGGCTGATTCGACCTGCTGATTGAACGCTTCGGCGAGCGCCAGCTCCTTGGCCTTGTCGCCCCGCGTGCCGTCGTCATAGGTGGCGACGTATTCGTCGGCGAGGACGGTCTTGAGGAATTCGAGATCCTGCCGGTAGAAGGCCTCGTTCCAGCGCTTTTCGAGATCGATGAGCACCTCTTGATCGGAGGGGACCGAGAGACGCTGCGCCGCCAACCCTGTCGACGCGGGCGCGGTGCTCATCCACAGAACCGCCAGCCCGGCGCCCAGTCCACGGCGCAGTGTCATCGCGTCCTCCTCTCAGTCGCACGGCAGGCATCAGCCGAACACGGACGCGTTCGTCCACCCGCCTTCCACCATTCTACCGACCTCACAGCAGATGGCGGCTACTGAGCAGCCGAGACCGTCAGCGTCCGGAAGGTGGGGGGCACTCGGTGCTTCGTGGCTTGCTCGAAGGCATATGCCATCGCCGCCAGGCGAGGCTCGCTCCAGGCGCGGCCGATCATCGAGATGCCGACCGGCAGGCCATTCGCGTAGCCGGCCGGAACGGTAATCGATGGATAGCCTGAAACAGCAGCCGGCGCCGAGCTCGACCCGAGGAGCTCGTCGCCGTGCTCGAGGTCGGTCTTCCAGGGGGGCGGGCCCGTCGGCACGACGAGCGCGTCCAGCCGGAGCTTGTCGAAGACCGCGTCCAGACCCTCCTGCCGCGCGAGCCGCTGACTCCGGGCCAGCGCCTCTCGATACCCCTGATCGGTGAGTGGACCCCGCCGCCGGGCCTCGAGGAACCGATCCTGTCCGAAGTGCGGCATTTCGACGGCGGCATGGGCTTCATTGAACGCGATGAGCTCGTCGAGCGAATGGACTTTGGCTCTGGGCCCGAGCTGGCCGAGATAGGTGTCGATACTCGCCTTGAACTCGTACAACAGGACCTCGAGTTCGCTGGCTCCGTACGTGCCGGCGTTGGGGATGTCGGCCGGGTCGACGATCGTCGCCCCGAGCGCGCGCATCTGCGCGATGGCGTCGTTGGTCAAGCGGTCGGCTTCCTGGCTGTAGCCGAAGAAGATCGCACGAGCCACACCAAGGCGCGCACCCTCGAGAGCCCGGCGGTCGAGCGCATCGGTGTACGCCAGCGGGACGTTGACCGGACGAGGCAGCGAAACCTGATCACGTGGGTCGGCCGCCGCAAGCACGCCCAAGAGCGTGACGGCATCGGCGACGGTCCGCGCCATCGGCCCGGCAGTGTCCTGGCTGGGGGCAAGAGGGATGATGCCCGATCGGCTCACCAAACCGACGGTCGGCTTGATCCCGACCAGCGAGTTGGCCGCGGAAGGGCAGACAATCGATCCGTCGGTCTCTGTCCCCACGCCCACCGCCGCAAGGTTGGCGGCAATGGCCGCTCCGGTGCCGGCGCTCGAACCGCAGGCATTCCGGTCGAGTGCGTACGGGTTCCGCACGAGTCCGCCGCGAGCGCTCCAGCCGCTCGTCGACCGGCTCGACCTGAAGTTGGCCCATTCGCTCAGGTTCGTCTTCCCCAGAATCACGGCGCCGGCCGCGCGCAGGCGCTCGACGATGAACGCGTCGCGCGTTGCGATGGATCCGTCGAGGGCGAGCGAGCCCGCCGAGGTAGACATCCGATCGGCGGTCTCGATGTTGTCCTTGATCAGCACGGGAACGCCGTGTAGCGGACCACGCATGCCTCTCTTGCCAACCTCGGCATCGAGGGCATCGGCAATCGCGACCGCCTCGGGGTTCACTTCAATGACGGACCGCAGCATCGGTCCGCGCCGGTCGAGCGCCTCGATGCGCTGGAGATACTGCTCAGTGATCTGCCGCGCCGTGCGTCGCCCGGATCGTTGCGCCTCGATGAGGTCGGCGATGGTGACTTCCTCGAGGTCGAACGCCGGGGCCTGGCTCTTCAGGTCGGGGCCGGCACCGATCGAGAGGAGGGCGAGAGCGATCGCGCCAACCAGGCTAACGAGCACCGCCGCGCGTGCCACCGTCACGGCTGGTCTCCGGTGGGTGCCGTCTGTGTGGTCGACTCGTCGGAAGCGCCGGGCGGTTGCCCAGCAGCGGTCCGCTTGCGCTCCAGGGCGCGCTCGGCCTGCAGGCGCTCGAGCTCGACGACGGAGTGATCGGCGAATCGCATGGCCTCGGCGATGGCGGTGTGGCCTGCGACCGCGGCAATCGCGCGATGCATCTGCTGGCAGATGCGGCGGTACGAGGGATGGCCCTGCGGAGCGGTCCGCAGCTCGATGACGTGCATCGCCTCGCGCGCGTTCATGTCCATGTAGTAGCGGACGCGGTACGCCATGACGACCGCATAGGGAGCGACGTCGACGAGGCCGCGCGTGATGAGCGCCTGGTGCACATCGGCCGACGTCTCCATGACGCGGCGCCAGTCGGGCAAGGCGCCGACCTCTTCGATCACCTCGGGCTGCGTGTAGCCGTGGGCGGTGCCGAGCGGCTGCCACTCCAGCGTCAGCAGGCGGTGGCGCTGCAGGTCGCGAAACGCCCCATAGTCCGAGATGACGTCGAAGCGATACCGGGTCCGCTCGAAGGCCCGTCCGGGCTTGTGCCGGCGATTGATGCGCTCGCCGACATACGCGCGGAGAAGCGCCGCTCGCTCGTCGGCCGGCATGCGACGCACGTGCGCGAGGAGCTCATCGTCAGGCAGATTGGATTGGCTGTACAGCGCCGCCGCGATCACCTTGGCCTCGCCGTCCGGATCGAACTCGGTCAGTGTCACCTCTGGGCGGGCGTCGGGCTCGGTCGCGCCGAGCGCCGTCTTTGCCGCCTGGCCGAACCTCGCCCGCGTCGTCGCCAGGTAGTCGATCCACCGGGCGCCGCGCACCGCCTGATCCACACGTGAAAGAAAAGCCGGGATCACGTGGCGCAGCTCTTCGAGCATCAGCGAGGCATGGTCGCGCACCTCCTCGAGCGGATGGGCCAGCATCCGCATGAGGAGCATTTCGTATGCCTGGCCCGACCCGAAGAGCCCGACGTTCGACGTCGTCGCGGCCGGCAGCAGCCCGCGCAGCGTGTCCAGGGCCTTGGCCCGAATCACCGACCGATACACGCCGTCCGAATCGCCCCCCACCTGCGGATATTTCTGCCTGAAGTGCGCTTCGACGGCGGGGATCCAGCGCGCGTAGGTCTCGAAGGCGAGATCCATCGCAGCCGTAAACCGATCGCGCAGTGACGGCTGCGTGAGCTCGGCGGGGACGTGGTACTTCCAGCGGCCGCCCGGCCGGTCGGTGTATGGCACGTAGCGAGTCGACTGCTCGAGGTAAGCCATCAGGCGGCCCCACTCGAGCACCTTGGTTAGAACGTTCGAGACGCCCTCGCACGCCACGTGGGCGCCACCCAGCTGAGCGACGGAGTCGTCGCCGTATTCGTTCAGGACCCGCGCGAAGAGCTTGTCGGCTCGCTCGGCGCCGACAGCCGCGCCGGCGCGGCTGGATGGTCCCGTGGCCACCTCGTCTGCTGTCGGTGGCAACTGTCCGAGGAACTCGTCGAGGAACAACCGTCGGAGCGACTTGGCGGAGCGCGAATATCGCGCAAAGAGCGCGCCCTTGACCGTTTCGGGCAGATTGGTCAGCGCAAAGACGCGTCGATCGACGTTGGTGAAGTAGGGAGCGAGCGCGCGCGCCTCATCGGCGGTAAAGGTCTCGAGCGCGAGCGGCGAGGACGACACGATGGCGGATTGTACCCTTCGGTGTCCACGCCACGAGGCGCCCGAAACCGGGCCATGCCAACGGTTGGCCAGGATCTGCCGGGCGTGCTCGCCACGGGCAAGAACGCCTGAATTGTGGCCCAAATTGACTTATTTGTGAATCAGTTCACATAATGAGACAGTCCTTTTCATGATCGAGCTCAAGGGCGTTTCAAAGCAGTTCACCGGCAAGCGCAACGTGACAGCGCTTCACGAGCTCAGCCTCATCATTCCCCAAGGCGAGATGGTCTCGGTGGTCGGACCATCCGGATCCGGGAAATCGACGCTGCTGAACCTCATGGGCGGACTCGACCGCCCGACGACGGGCACGATTCGCATCGACGGCGAGTCGTTGCCGGGTCTCGACGATGACGGCTTGACCCGCGTGCGGCGGGACAAGATCGGCTTCATCTTCCAGTTTTTCAATCTGTTGCCGACCTTGACGTGCCTCGAGAACGTCGGCCTGCCGCTGCACCTGCGCGGCTGGGCACGTGCGAAGGTCGCGGCGCGGGCTCGCGAGCTCCTGACGCTGGTCCAGCTCGACCATCGACTGCAGCACCTGCCCGACGAGCTGTCCGGAGGCGAGCGGCAGCGCGTCGCGATCGCGCGTGCGTTGTCGATCTATCCGCCCATCGTTCTGGCCGACGAGCCCACCGGCAATCTCGACTCACAGACGGGCCGTGAGATCCTCGCGTTGTTGCACGACCTGCACACGCGCCTTGGGTCCACCATCGTCATCGTCACCCACGACACGGGTGTGGCGGAGCAGTGCAGCCGGACCATTGCCCTGCGGGACGGACGCATCGAGCGGGATCTACGCCGGTGATGCTCCTACGCCTGATCAGCTGGCCTTACTTCCGCCGCCATGTCCTGCGTACGCTCCTGACGACGGCTGGCATCGTGCTGGGAGTCGCGGTGTTCGTCGGGATGCACACTGCCAACCAGACCGTGCTCTACGCCTTCAACAGCACCGTCGATCGGATCGCCGGCAAGACCGAGCTCCAGGTCACGGCGGCCGAGACCGGCTTCGACGAGGAGATTCTCGAGACACTGCAAGGTGCCGAGCCGGTACGCGTGGCTGTCCCCGTGATCGAAGCGGTGGTGAGCACCGCGCGCGCCGGCCAAGGCAACCTCCTCATTCTCGGCACAGACCTCACGGGCGATCGCAGCCTTCGCGACTACGATCTGGACGAGGGAGACGAGGCGATCATTGATGATCCGCTCGTCTTCCTCGCGCAGCCCGACTCCATCATCGTGACGCGGGAGTTCGCCGACCGGAACGGCCTCGAGGCCAACAGCCCGCTCACGCTGGGCACCGCGCTCGGACCGCGAACCTTCACCGTGCGTGGGATCATGCGGTCCTCCGGTCTGACGAGCGCCTTTGCCGGCAACCTCGCCATCATGGACGTGTACGCGGCGCAGAAGATGTTCGGGCGCGGGCGGACCTTCGACCGCATCGACCTCGGCATCAAGCCCGGTACGGCGCTCGCGGCGGCTCAGGCCGACCTCCGGCAGCTCCTGGGTCCGGGTTTCCAGATCGAGCCGCCTTCGAGCCGCGGGCAGCAGTTCGAGGCGATGACCGCCGCCTACTCGATGATGGTGAGCATCTCGAGCCTGTTCGCGCTTTTCATCGGGATGTTCATCATCTACAACTCGTTCGCGATTGCGGTCACGCAGCGGCGTTCCGAAATCGGCATTCTTCGGGCCCTGGGGGCCACACGCCGACAGATCCGTGGGCTCTTCCTCCTCGAGAGCGCCGTAACGGGCCTCGTCGGATCGATTGTGGGTGTGCTGTTCGGGCTGGCGATTGCGCGCGGGATTGCCTCATCCATCGGACAGCTCATCAGCGACGTCTATGGTGTGGCGCAGCGTACCGACGAGGTGGCGACGACGCCCTGGCTGCTCGGCCTGGCGCTCGTCATCGGGGTCGTCACGAGTATCGTCGCGGCCCTCATTCCGGCGCGCCAGGCGGCGAGCGTCGACCCGGTCCATGCGCTGCAGAAGGGCAAGTACCAGCTGCTCAGCGAGAGAGAGAGCCGAACACGTCTCATCGCGGCGATCGTGCTTGCCATCGGTGCAGCCGTGTGCCTTCTGGCGCCGACCATCCGGCCGGTGTTCTACCTGGGCTTTGGGATGGCGATGGTGGCGGCGCTGCTCCTCGGGCCGCTCCTGTCGCTCGGGCTGTCACGTGCCCTGCGGCCGATGCTCAAATGGCTGCGGCCGGTCGAGGGGGCGCTGGCGGCTGACAGCCTCATCCAGGCTCCGCGGAGGACGTCGGCGAGCGTCGCCGCGTTGATGCTGTCGCTAGCGCTCGTCACGGCGTTTGCGGGCATGGCCCGCGCCAGCTACGACTCCATCATCGATTGGATGGACGGTGCGCTGAACCCTGATCTCTTCGTGACGCCGTCACAGGACATCGTCATTCGGACCTTGCGGTTTCCCGACGGCATGGGCGAGGAGCTCGCTCAGGTTCCGGGCATCGCGCTCGTCCAGAAGGTGCGCAACGCCCGCATCTCGTTTCGCGGGGGACCGGTGATGCTCGTGGCGACCGACATCGAGAGTATCGCCAAGACCTCGCCGCGGCCGGCGGTCGAAGGCGATCCGCGGCAGATGTACGAGCAGACGGCGGCCGGCACGGGCCTCATGATCTCCGACAACCTCGCCCGCCTCCACGGCATTCACGCGGGCGACAGACTCGAGCTCCAGGCACCCCATGGGGTCATCTCGGCGCCCGTCGTTGGGGTCGTCGTCGACTTCACCGACCAGCAGGGCACGGTCTTGATCGATCGTGACCTGTATCGGCGCTACTGGCGAGACGACACCGTGAACATCTTCCGCGTCTACCTCACGCAGGACGCCGACGTGCCAACCGTGCGGCAGCTCATCCTCGACCGCTTTGCGCAAGACCGTCAGATCTTCGTGTTCACCAACCGCGAGCTGAAGGGGTACATCCTGCGTGTCACCGATCAGTGGTTCGGCTTGACGTCGATTCAAATGGCCGTGGCGGTGCTCGTGGCGATCCTCGGAATCGTGAACTCCTTGACCGTCTCGATCACCGATCGCCGGCGGGAGCTCGGGGTGCTGAAGGCGGTGGGGGCGCTCCGAGGGCAGATTCGCCGGACCATCTGGATGGAGGCGATCGGAGTGGGTGTCCTCGGCCTCGTGCTCGGTTTTGGACTCGGCGCGATCAACCTCTATTACATCCTGGAGATGGTCGAGCGCGACATCGCCGGGCTGCGCCTGAACTACGTCTTTCCGCTGACGGTGACGCTCGCGCTCGTTCCGACGATGCTGGCCTCGGCGTTCGTTGCGGCGATTTGGCCCGCCGAAGCGGCCGTCCGCGGGTCGCTGGTCGAGGCGCTGGAGTATGAGTGATGGCCCTTGATGATCGGCGAGGTGACGACCATGCGTGACAGCCGGCGTGCGCAACACTGGCGAGGAATTCTCGCGCTCTCGTTCGTCGTGCTGTCCGGCGCTCCGGCCATGAGGGCGGCTGAGGACGCCCGCCAGATCGTCGCCGAAGCCCAGCGCCGGTCGGAGGCGGCGTCACAGCGGTATGAGGGGTGGCTGCAGGTGTTCGATGCCAAGGGGAGGGTCTCCGACAAGCGGTGGATCCTCGTGCGGCTGGGTTCGCACGGATCCAGCAAGATGGTGCTTCGCTTCACCGAGCCGCCCGAAGTGAAGGGCGTCGCGCTGCTCGTCATCAACCACCCGGATCGCGCGTCGGACCAGTGGATGTGGACGCCGGCTATCGAGCGCGACCGGCGCATTGCGCTCCAGGACCGGTCGACAAGGTTCTTCGGTACCGATTTCAGCTTCGAGGATCTCGAAGAACGCGACGTCGATCAATACGACTACACGCGTCTCGGAGAGGAGCCCCTCGACGGGGACCTCTGCTGGAAGATTCAGTCGGTGCCGAAACGGACCAAATCATCGCAGTACACCAAGTCGATTGTCTGGCTGCGCAAGAACAACTACACATTCGCCCGAATCGACAATTTCGTGAAGGACGAAGTCGTGCGGCGCGCCACCTACTCCGATGTCGCCGAGATCCAAGGGATCTGGACGGCGCGACGTGTCGAGATGGCCGATCTGCGTCGCGGCAGCCGTACACGCCTGACGCTCGACAAGCTGCAGTACAGCCTGCCGATGAAGGAAGAAGACTTCACGCTGCAGGCGATTCGCCGACCGTAGTCCGTGATGCGGCCCGCCGGACCCGACGTGGTGGCCCGCCCGATCGTCCTCGTGCTCGCGCTGGTATTCGCTCGCGATGCACGCGCCCAAGTCGTGACGTATCGAGGATGGGTGGAGGGCAAGGCGCTGGTCTTCCCCCAGCAGACCCCCAACGATCCCGAGCGGCTGATTGGGGATGCGCGCGGCCGTCTCGAGGTGTTCTTCGGACCGTCCGACTGGATCCAAGTGGCGAGCGGCGTGGAGGCCTGGGCGAACTCTTACAACCAGGTGGACGGGGAAGCCGCGCTCAACATCTCGGATCGCGGTGTCCGGCGGCCTGCGCTGTCGCTGCGGCGGCTGAGCGCCACCCTCAGTCGACGAGCGATCACGTTCGAGATCGGCAAGCAGTTCGTACGATGGGGCAAGGCCGACGTGGTGACGCCGACGGATCGATTCGCCCCACGTGATTTTCTGAACGTGATCGACGCCGAAGTGATGCCGATTCGAGCGGCCCGGCTCGCCGTGGTCGCGGGCTCGAACGCCGTGGAGGGGGTTGTCTCGACCTTCACACCGAGCCGTACGCCGCTCTTCGATCAGCGCTGGACCGTCGTGCCGCCGGGCGCGGCAGGTATCGTGCTGCGAGATGGCGGCAGCCGAATGCCGTCTCGCCTCCAGGCGGGCGTGCGCTGGAGCCACACGGGCCGCGGCTTCGAGACTTCGGTCGCGTTCTTCGACGGGTTCAACCACCTGCCAAACATCGAGCTGAGCGCCATCGTGCCCGCGTCGACGGCGACCAGCGGAGCACCAGGCCCGAGACCGCTGCCAGCGGCTGTCGGGCTGGTGCGGTCCTTTCCGACACTCCGCATGTACGGCGCCGATACCGCCGTGCCCACGCCGTGGGTCACCCTCAAGGGCGAGGTCGCGTACTTCGAGACGCGGACGGCACAAACCGACGAGTTCGTCCTGTATGTCATCCAAGCCGAACGGCAGACCGGTGAATGGCTGCTGCTTGGCGGGTACGCCGGCGAGGTGGTGACGAGCAGCAGAACCGAGTCGAACTTCGCGCCGGATCGCGGCTTGACGCGCGCGATCATCGGGCGCGCCTCGTACACCATCGATGCCACGAGGAGCGCCGCGCTCGAGGCCGCGCTCCGTCAGAACGGCGACGGCGTGTACATCAAGGGCGAGCTTTCGAAGGCAACGGGCCAGCATTGGCGGACGACGGTGAGCGGCGCCGTGATTCGTGGTGCCGAGGACGATTTCCTCGGCCAGTACCGCCGGAACTCCCACGTGGGCGTCACACTGCGTTATAGCTTCTGATGACACGGGCCCTGCCCGAACCCCGCCTTCGCCAAAGGCTTTCGCCAGGCCGGCCGAACCGATCCGCGGCACTCCTCCGGCCGCCAAGGCGGCCGCGATCGCGGCGCGAGGCGGTCTCGAATTGCATCTATGATTGGCAGGCATATGGACAAGATCCTCGATTTCATCAACGTCAACAGGGACCGGTATGTGGACGAGCTGAAAACGCTCCTGGCCATTCCCAGCGTCAGCGCGCTGCCCGCACATAAAGGCGATGTGCGCGCATGCGCCGAGTGGTGCGCGGCGGAAATGCGGCGCGTCGGCATGGACAACGTGCGGCTCGTCGAGACGCCCGGCAACCCCATCGTCCGCGGCGACTGGCTGGGGGCGCCGGGTGCGCCGACGATCCTCTTCTATGGACACTACGACGTTCAGCCGGTCGATCCGCTGAACCTGTGGGAGTCGCCGCCCTTCCAGGCGACGGTTCGGGACGGCGAGATCTACGCGCGAGGGGCCGCCGACGACAAGGGCCAGGTCTTCATGCATTTCAAGGCCATCGAGGCCCATCTCACGCAGCACGGGCGGCTGCCGGTGAACATGAAGATCGTCATCGAGGGCGAGGAAGAGGTGGGAAGCGAGCACCTGGACGACTTCGTCCGGGCGCACAAGGACGAGCTCGCATCCGATGTGGTCGTCATCTCGGACTCGGCGATGTTCGCACGTGGAGTGCCTTCGATCTGTTACGGCCTTCGCGGGCTGGTGTACTGCCAGATCGATCTGCGCGGCAGTGCCACCGACCTCCACTCGGGATCGTTCGGCGGCGCGGTCGCCAACCCTGGGTTCGTTCTTGCTCAAATGATCGCGCAGATGAAGGATCGTGGCGGCCGGATCAAAATCCCCGGTTTCTACGACGATGTGAGACCGCTGCGGGAGGAGGAACAACAAGCGTGGACGGCCCTGCCGTTCAACGAGCGGACGTACCGAAAGGACTTCGGGATCCCGAAACTGTTCGGCGAGTCCGGCTACACCACGCTCGAGCGCACGTGGGCGCGCCCGACCCTCGAAGTGAATGGTTTGCTCTCGGGCTTCGTTGGCGAGGGGGCGAAGACCGTGCTGCCAGCCGTGGCGATGGCCAAGATCAGCATGCGCCTCGTGCCCGATCAGGATCCCGACAAGATTGCCGAACTCTTCCGCGCGTACGTCGAGAAACTGACCCCGAAGACCGTCGAGCTGACCTTCACCCGGATGCATGGGGGCAAGCCCTGGATGACGGCGTACGACAACCCCTACGTCCAGGCGGCCGCGCGCGCCATTGAGAAGGGCTTCGGCCAGAAGCCGGTCTTCACGCGCGAAGGGGGATCGATCCCGGTCGTTTCGACCTTCGACGAGCAGCTTGGTGTCCCGGCGGTGCTCTTCGGTGTCGGACTGCCGGACGAGAACGCCCACGCCCCGAATGAAAAGCTCGATCTCGGGAACTTCCACAACGGCGTGATCGCGTCGGCATTCCTGTACGATGAAATCGGTCGCCTCAGTCTGACGTAGAACGGGACAAGGAGACTGGGAGGACCGGTAGGGCGGCAAGACACGGAGGACGGGCAGACGGGCGCGGCCGGGTAGAGCGAGCGAGGGGTGAGCGGGGCGGTGCACGCCCATCCGCGGGAGGGACGCCGGATCGATGAAGCCCGTCGCGCGAGTGGCGCCGCAAACCGCGACCGAGCCGGGGTTCGGGGCGGAGCCCCAGGAAAGCGGTAGAACGACGGCGCGCACGGCGCGCCCGCGAGGGAGCGGCGCGGGGACGAGGGGCCCCCGCAAGCGACCGAGCCGGGGTTCGGGGCGGAGCCCCGTTAATTCAACGACGCCACGCGCCGCCTGAGCGACTTGACGTGTTCCCAGATCTCGGCGTGTTCCTTCTTGTCCACGCGCACCGTCGGTGAGCGTTCGAGGTACGCCTCGAGATCGCGAAGGGCCGCAGCGAAGTCCCGCAGGTGATACGCGATGAGACCGCGGTCCCGGAGCTCGTCTACCGCCGACGGATTGACGGCCAAGAGCAGCTCCGTGACGTCTCGCGCTTGCGGAAACGACCGCATGTTGACATAGGTGCGCTTCAGATTGAGGAGCATGCGCGTGAGGATCTGCGGCTTGGTCGCATGCCGCAGGCGGGTCGCAAGACTGGCCCCCTCGTCCTCATCGTCGTCGCCCCCCTCGACGCGGTTGAGGAGCTGACGACACGCGTCCTCCGAGAGCAGCGCCCCGCCGTGGAACGCGTCGATGATGAGGTCTCCGGTCGCCGTCAGGCTCTGCCGAGGCGCCGGACACCGCAAGAGGAAGTGTCCCGGAAAGTTGAGCCCCTCGATGTGGAGCCCGGCTCGTCGGGCCACTTCCATGTACACAAGGGCCAGCGTGATCGGAATGCCAGTCCGCCGGTCCAGGACCTCGTTCAAAAAGCTGTTGCGGGGATCTTCGTAGTTGACTCGGTTGCCGATGAAGCGCTCTTCCTTGAACAGGTAATCGTTCAGCGCCTTGACCTGGGTGAAGGTCGTCGGGTCGGCATCGATCGGCGCGTCGGCCGGCACGTCGGTCGCTTCCGCCAGGCGGCGCGTGGCGTGACGGCCGAGCTCGTCGAGATGGTCCAGGTAGCGGCTGGCGTCGAGCTTGGGATACTCGATCCGAGCGATCATCAACGCCGCGACCGCAAGGTCGGGGTCGGGGCTCAGGGCTACCCGAGCGAATCCCTGGATGAAGGCCTCAGGCAACACCCGTACAGGATAGCGTAAATGGCTCCGGGGAGTTGCGCGAGGCGGTGGTCGGATGCGCCCGTCCACCACGCGGATGCCCGCCGGTACGAGTCAGTGCGCGGTTTCGCTCGGGGGAGTCCGTCCGGGCGCGACGAGCTCGGTCCGGACCGTGGAACAGTCAGCCGAAGCCCCTCTCAGAGCTTCGGCCACTCGGGAGAGCGGGCTAAAACCGTACGCCAAAGGACACGCGCAGCATGCGCGGCGTCGTGTAGGCGAAGCGGTTGATCGATTTCCCGAAGTTTTGCCCCTTGGCCCAGTTCACCCCCTCGACCGGCGTGGCGGTGAACGGGTTGAACGTCTGCAGCGTCGAGCCGGGCGACACGCTCGTCACCACGGCCGTGTTGATCTGCGTGCTGCTGACACCCGCTCCGTTGACGAACACGCTGCCGCCGCAGCCGCACAGCTGGAACTGGTTGAAGAGGTTGATGACCTGCAGCTGAGCGAAGCCCTCGAGCCGCTTGAGACCCGGGATCCTGCGTGTGTAGGTCGCCGCGAGGTCGGTGCGTTTTTGCCCTTCGGTCCGGAATGCGTCGCGCGCCGTGAAGAAGTACGAGAGTTGATTGTTTGCCGGTGGCGTCAGGTAGCCGGGGTTCGTCACATACGAGCGGATGTCGATCCCGTTCGACGACACGGCGCCGTAGGGAACACCGCTTTCGAGCGTCTGCAGGGCGCTGACCGTCAGCCCGCCCGTGCGGGGCACGGCGTACGAGGCCCAGAGCCGCGCGCGGTGGCGCTGATCGACGGACACATCGCCCTCGGGGGCGTACCACGACGCCTGTTTGTACTCGGGATACTGCTGGATGTCGCCGAGCGAGGGCCCACCATTGAACGTCTCGGCGTCTGTGTTGCCCCACGTCCGTGAGACCGTATAGGTGCCGCCGACTTCGAGCTCCGTCCCGATGCGGTAGGTGGCCTGCGATGTCAGGCCCGCGTACTGCCGCTCGTAGAAGTCGCTGTTCTCGACGATCGCCAGGTCGAAGGTCCGGCCGGCGTTCGCGCGGGCGATCTCGGCCGGCAAGTACGCACGCGTGTCGCTGACCCGTCCCGTCGTGAGATCGGTGCGCTGCGCATAGAAGTCACCGAACCGTCGGTAGACGAAGTCGGCACGGGCCGAGAGGCGCGAGCCAACCGCACGGCTGGCGCCGAGGGCATACTCCGTGACGCTCGGCGACTTCAGGTCGCCCACCCTCGCCGAGATGCCGCGGAGGGCTGGCGTGCCGGTGATCGATCGTCCGATCCCGCCATTGGCGTCGAACCAGGCGAACAGCTGGGCCAACGCCGCCTCGCTCGTCACGAGCGGTCCGTTCGGATCGGCGTTGATGGACGGACCCGCATACGTGAAGTCGTAGAGGTCGGGGTTCCCGCCCCCCGAGGTCACGTCGGCGATCGTACTGAGCAGGCCTGCCACGTACTTCGACGCGCTGGCGGTGACCGACCATTGTGCCGAGCCGGTCGGATCCCACGTGACGCCAATCCGCGGGCTGAGCGCTGCGGCGGTCGAGACCAGCTCACCAGCGCTGTTACGTCCGTGGTTCTTGTCCCAGCGCAGGCCCAGGTTCGCGGTCAACCTGCCGTTCACCGCCCACGCGTCGTTCACGAACAGCGATTGCGTTCGGAAGTTCGTGCCCTCTGTCTCGAGGAAAATCGGCCTCCACCGGATGATCGCACTGTTGGTCAGGATCTGTGGGTACACTTCGCTGCCCCGCACGAGCGAGACAACGTTTCTGACGACGTAATCACTGCCGTACTGATAGTTGTTGGCGAAGCGCTTGTCGTTGAACGAATCGGCGCCGGCCACGAACTGGTGCGTCCCCGCTTTTTGCGTCGAGAGGAAGTACGACACCTTGCCGAATAGGTCGCGATTGTCGCGCGACTCCGGTGTGCAGACGCCGCAGAAGGAATCGTTCCAGAATTGGCGATTCTGCGCATCGAGCAGCGCCGAGCCCGCGATCCGATCGCGTGACCTGGCGCCAAACCCGCTCAGCGTGAAGTCACGCGCCGAGTACCGTCCCTCGACGAACCAACGTCCCAGCACACCTGTGTAGTTGAGCGTGAACAGCTGCTCCGGCAGCTTCCGATCGCTCAGCATCCTCAGCTCCATCGCGGAGGCAGGATTCGACACGAAGTTCTCCTGCGTGTTCCGCGTTTTCGTGAGCGCCGTCTGGAGGCGATGGTGAGGGTGCGCGGCAAACGTCAGCTTGCCTTCATAGCGGCCGACCGCGCTCGTGAAGGTGTAGGGAATGTTCGTCGCCACCAGTTGCCGGGCGGATTCCTGCGTCTGATTGCGCCCCGCACCGAAGAACCACAGACGATCCCTCACGACGGGCCCGCCCAGGGTGTACTCGTAGGCGGGGACGACGACGTCGAGCTTCGTATCGCTCGTGAACAAGTCTCCAGGGCGGTTGGTGACGGTCGCGCGCCAGTTGTCGTTCGAGAGCGTGTCGCGGAACGAGCCGCTGAACGAATTGCCACCCGACTTGGTCACCACGTTGACGACGCCCCCCGTGAACCGCCCGAACTCGGCGGACACGCCACCCGAGGCCACCGTCGTTTCCTGAATCGCGTCCTCGATGACGAGGTTCTGCTGCAGTTGTCCGCGGATGTTCTCGTTCGCCGTGACGCCGTTGATGAGAAACAGACTCTCGAACGACACCGATCCGCTCACCGACACGTTGCCACCCGGACCCGTGGCGTGGACCGAGGGTGCGAGGAGAATCGCCGAGGTGACGTCGCGCGCCATCGGCAGCTGCGAGATGAGCTCCTGCTTGAAGTTCGTCGCCACTTGCGCCGTCCGGGTCAGAATCTCCGTGGCCTTGCCGCTGACGACCACCGTCTCGTTGACCCCCTGGATCCCCATGGTCACATTGAGTGGCACGGTCTGAGTCGGAGCCACCGAGATCGCGCGGACTACCGTCTCGAAGTTGCTGATCTGGAAGCGCACGGCGTATGCGCCCGACGGCAGCAGCGGGATGATGAAGTCGCCATGTTCCGAGGTCACCGTCTCTCGGGCGCCTTGAAGGTTTGGTGACTCAGCAGTGACGGCCACACCAGGCATAGGGAGACCCTGGTTGTCGACCACCCGACCGGAGATCGTACCGCTGGTGGTCTGGGCCCTCACTGGGCTCGCTGCCGCGCAAAGCGCGAGCATCCATAGCCCGATCCTCAACATCCGCATGGAGTTTGTCCTCAAAGTCTACGTATCGGTAGTCTGACCTCAGCAGAGCAGATCCTACATCTGCACAGGATGGCGCGGTAGATAAGGACTTGTAAGCGCCCGATGAGACGGGATGTATCAATTCAAGACGCTGCGCACGAGCGGCATCAGGCGATCGACGGTCAGACTGTCAAGATTTGAGACAGTCAGATCGGCCTGGAGGGCCGAGGCGGGATACGTGTGGGTTACGGCGACGGTACGGAGCCCTGCCGCCCGCGCAGATTCCAAACCCCACCGCGAATCCTCGATGGCGACGTATTCGGCGGCGACGGGCATCACGCCAGTGCCGGCCAGGTGGCGGATGGCTTTCAGGTACGGCTCGGGAGCGGGCTTGCTCGCTGAGACGTCCTCGGCGGCCACGATGGCGACGAAGTGACCGGTCAGCTGCGCTCGGTCGAGGACACGGAGGATCTCGGCTCGAAGCGCACCCGAAGCGATGGCGAGGGGACACGCGTGCGACAACCGCTCGATGGCGGCGGCCGCTCCGGGAAAGAGCAGCGACTGATCACGCTCGAGCCGCTCGAGCACCAGCGCCTTGCGCGCCACGAGCGACTCAACCTGCTCCGCCGTCCAACTGAGCCGCCGATCGCCGGCGATGGCTTCGAACGCTCCGAGATCGTCGTAACCAAGGTACTGCGAGAGGTATTCCTGCTGGGTCAGCACGACCCCCTGGGTCGCGAGGACCTCGCGGTAGCCCTTGAAGTGCAGCGTCTCGCTGTCGGCGATGACGCCGTCGAAGTCAAAAACGATCCCCTTGAGCGCCATGCCCTCCAACCGTTCGCCCTCGCCAAGCCTTCAGTCCCCGATCCCTTCCATGTTTCGGGGGCGGGCGGCGCCTCCCTCAGGGAGTCGCGCACCGCCGGAGTGATGCCCTTCGGGAAGGGCGCAGGGCTTGGCAGCCCTGCGAACTCCGCTGAACGACCGAGTTAAATCGGGTATGCACCTTTGCGCACGGCCTCATCCGCGAGGCGGCGTCGCAGTGCCACGGCGTTCGCGGGGGGCGTCTTGAACAACCGCCGTGAGGCCGCCAGCATCGTGCGCAGCGTGTCGCCCTCGCACATGGCTGCCAGAGCTTGCTTCACGGTGCCTTCAACCCTGATCGCTGCGTCGCTCACGAATGCGCGAGCGGCGTCTTCGTGGAGCGACGCGCGGTTGTGCCTGGCGTCGGCGGCGGCTCGTGCCCGCAGTACGGCGCTCTCCGCGAGGTACACGTCCATGAAGGCGTCGGCGATGTGCATCAGGACTTCCTGTTCGTCCGACAGCTTCTGTCCGTAGGTCTGCATCGCCAGGCCAAAGATCATGAGGCTGGCCTTCTTCAGCGAGTCGACCGTCAGGAGTTCCTCGGCGAGCGGCGCACGGTCGGTGGATGCCGGCGGGGGAGGTCCGAGCAGCTCGTCCTGCAGCGCCTTGGCCGCAGCGATGAGCGGCGGGTGACCCTTGATGGCTCTGCGGGCGAGCATGCCGGGGATGAGCAGTCGATTGATTTCGTTCGTGCCCTCGAAGATTCGATTCACTCGTGAGTCGCGATACTGCCGCTCGGCCGGGTAGTCGCGCACGTACCCGTTGCCGCCATGAATCTGGATGTTCTCGTCGAGCACGTAGTCCAAGACCTCGCTGGCCGCCACCTTCGCCATCGACGCCTCGACGGCGTACTCCTCGAGGGCTTCGAGCGAGACCGACTGATCCGCCGGGGCATGGGGCGTCGCGCTGATGCGTCCGTCGATGAGACCGGCAGTCCGGTAAATCAGGCTCTCCACGGCATAGGTGCGCGCGATCATCTCGCCGAGCTTGTGCTTGATGGCGCCGAAGCTCGCGATGGGTTGCCCGAACTGCCGTCGCACGGCGCCGTAGCGCGCGGCCTGCCCGATCGCATCACGCGACCCGCCGCAGCACATCGCCCCAAGCTTGATGCGCGCGAAGTTGAGGACGTTGAAGGCGATTTTGTGGCCCTTGCCCACCTCGCCGAGCAGGTTCGCCGCCGGGACGCGCACGTCTTGCAAGATGACCGGCGTGGTCGACGAGCCGTGCAGACCCATCTTGTGCTCTTCCTTGCCGCTGCTCACGCCCGGCCACGCCCGCTCGACGATGAAGGCGGTGAAGTGCTCGCCGGTCCCGTCTATGACCTTGGCGAAGACGATGTAGACATCGGCGAAGCCGCCATTGCTGATCCAGGTCTTCTCGCCGTTCAGGAGGAAGGATCCGTCCGCCTGCTGCACGGCCCGGGCCTTGGCGCCGAGCGCATCCGATCCGGATCCGGGCTCGCTCAGGCAGTACGCCCCGATGATGTCGCCGGCGATGAGACGCGGCAAGTAGCGGCGCTTCTGATCGTCGGTACCGAAGAGCGACAGCGGCAACACCGTCAGATTGGTATGCGCGCCGAAGGTCGCGCCAAAGGACGCGCTCTTCGCCATGTGCTCGGAGACGATGAGCGAGGTGACCTTGTCGAGCTGAAGGCCGCCGTACTCTTCGGCGACGTCGACGCCGTTGAAGCCCAGCTCGCCGCAGCGCCGGACGAGTTGACGCGCCAGCGCCCAGTCCTTCGTCTCCAGGCGGTCGAGCATCGGTGCCACCTCGCTGGTAGAGAAGTCCGAGACGGTCTGCGCGATGAGCCGGTGCTCCTCGGTCAGCCGCTCCGGCGTGAAGGTCGTGGGCGGGGTCGGGCTCGACAGCAGCCACTCGCCACCGCGCTGAGCGGTGATGGCCGGGACGGGAGTTGTCGTGGGCATGATGGACTCCTGGCTAGATCCGTTCGAAGATGCCTGCGGCGCCCATGCCGCCGCCGACGCACATGGTCACCAGTCCGTAACGCGCGTTCTGGCGGCGCATCTGATGGATGATCGAGGTCGTGAGCTTGGCGCCCGTGCAGCCGAGTGGGTGGCCAAGCGCGATCGCGCCACCGTTGACGTTCAGCTTGTCGGTGTCGATCGGCAGTTCGCGCAGACAGGCGAGCACCTGAGCGGCGAAGGCCTCGTTCAGCTCGACGAGCGCGATGTCATCGAGCGTCAGGCCCGCGATCTTCAGGACTTTCTTGATCGCCGGCACCGGCCCGATCCCGAACAGCTCCGGCTCGACGCCGGCGGTAGCGTAGGCAACGAAGCGCGCGAGCGGCGTAAGGCCGCAGGCTTTCGCCTTGGCCGCCGATGTGACGATGACGGTCGCGGCGCCGTCGCTCATCTGCGAGGAATTGCCGGCCGTGACCGAGCCTCGCGCATGAAAGGCGGGTCTAAGCGAGCCGAGCGCCGTCAACGACGTGTCGCGGCGTGGCCCCTCGTCCATCGCAAACAGCGTCTGGGTCTCGCGCGGCCGGCCATCGACGGCGTCCACAGTACGGGCGGCGACGGGGACGATCTCATCCACGAAGCGCCCCGCGTCGATCGCCGCCACCGCGCGCTGGTGGCTGCGGAGGGCGAACGCGTCCTGCTCCTCGCGCGAGATGCCGGATTGATGCGCGTGGTTCTCGGCCACCAGCCCGGTACTCAGATACACATCCGGATACGTATCCATGAGCGTCGGATTGGGCGCCACGGTGTGCCCGCCCATTGGGACCAAGCTCATCGACTCGGTACCGCCGGCAACGATGGCCGACGCCGACCCGCACATGACGCGCTCGGCTGCGAACGCGATCGCTTGTAAGCCCGAGGAACAGAACCGGTTGATCGTCACGGCCGAAACGGTGACCGGAATGCCGGCGCGCAGGCTGGCGACGCGCGCGACGTTGAAACCCTGCTCCGCTTCGGGCATCGCGCAGCCCACGATGACGTCGTCGACCTCGGCCGGGTCGAGGCCCGGGGCGCGACGCAGTGCCTCGGTGATGGTGAGAGCAGCCAAATCGTCTGGTCGGGCGCCCCGGAGCGTGCCCTTGGGCGCCTTGCCGACCGGCGTTCTGACCGCCGAGACGATGACAGCTTCCTGCATAGCGTGGCTCCTCGTGTCTCTACTCTGACACTCGCTTGAATGGGAGTGGCCGTGGCGCCCGTCCTGAGGTCGCATCGACCTGCGGCCCGTGCAGGTCGGTCCGGTCGGGCCAATCGGTCAGCAGCTCTTCGAGGGCATCACCGACTTCGCCGGCCTTGCCGTCGAACACGTGATCCGCGCCGTCGATGACGATCAGTTCCTTCGGCTCCGCGGCTTTCGCGTAGAAGGCCCTGACCTCGCCGAGCGAGGTGAGCTCGTCTCGCTCGCCGTGAACCAAGAACTTCGCCGTGCGACTGTCGCGAACCCTCGAGAAATCGAACCGCCCGAGCGGCATGGCTATCCCGATGAGCGCCGTGACCCGAGGGTCGCCGGCGCCGACGGTCAGGCCCACCCACGAGCCGAACGACATGCCGGCGGCCCAGATGTCGATGCCCGGGTACCGAGCGGCCATGAAGTCGAGTGCCGCTCGGAAATCGTCTTGTTCCCCAAGGCCTTCTGCGAAGCCACCCGCGCTCCGGCCGACACCACGAAAGTTGAAGCGCAGCACCGCACAGCCGATGCGTGCGAGCGCCTTCGCCGACTGATACACCGCCTTCGTGTGCATCGTGCCGCCGTACTGAGGGTGAGGGTGTCCGAACACCACAGCCGCACGAAGCTTCCCCACGGCGCCGAGCTCCAAGAGCCCTCCCGGCGACACACCTCGCTCTGTCGACGGGAAGTCGAGCAGGGCCTCTAGCGGGCCGACCGGACCGGGGATCTCAAGCAGCATCGTGCCTCTCACGCAAGCCCAGGCGCGTCCCATCGCCTTCGGGGTGTTCGACCTCGCTGGTCCAGAACGCCCGAACGCGCGAGGCGAACACCAGCGGTTGCGTCACGCAGCCGAGATGACCGGTATGCGGGAGCACCTCCGTCCGCGCGCCGCCAATCAGCCGACCGTACGCCGCGGCCTCGTCGGCGTTCACCACGTGGTCCAGGTCACGTTCCCCCGTCAGGACCAGGGTCGGGACCGCGACGTGACGGCAGTCCGTCGCCGCGTCGATCCCCCCAATCAATCGTGCACGCTCCGCGATCCGCGCCGGAGATACCGGTGCGGCGAGGAGCGTGCCGAGCTGTGCGAGCCGGAACTGCCGTCGGGCGGCCGCGTCAGGCAGCGCCGCACGCAGCTCGCGCCTGAGTCGCCACGGCGTCTCGAGGAAGAACGCTGGCCCGAAGACCCAGGGCCAGCGTGCATAGACGTCGTGTCTGCGCTTCAGGTGCCAGCCAGGACCGGGCGTGGACGCGAGCACCAGCGCAAGGGTGCGGGCGCGATGGTGGGCCGCGAATCGAAGGGCGATCAGCCCGCCAAACGACACCCCGCAGATGATCGCGGCGCTGATGCCTCGGTCATCGAGGGCAGCCTCAGCCTGCTCGACGAGGCTGTCGAGACCCTTCGATCGATCGTAGGACCAGCCGGACGACCGCTCCCCACCGAGCGAGAAGGTCAAGACGCGAAAGTGGCGCGCCAGCGCGTCGACCGTCGGGCGCATGTACTCCCACCGGCCTTGCACGCCCGGCAACAGGACGAGCGGCGTCCCTTCACCACAATCCACGACGTTCATCTCTGTCACCCGACCTGCTTCCCTGTCCCACCCGTCCCACCTGTCATTTCTCAGTGCTCCGTCCGAACGCCGGCTCGGTCGCTCGCGGCGACCCGACGACCTTCCTGTCCTAGTTCCTGAGGGGCTTTCCAGTTTTCAGGGTGTACTGGATTCGTTCGACTGTCTTGCGCTCGCCGCAGAGTTGGAGGAACGCTTCGCGCTCGAGCTCCAGTAAATAGGATTCCGAGACCGTCGTGCGATGCGGAAGCGTGCCGCCTGACAGGATTTTCGCGAGCGCTCGGCCGACGACCGCGTCGTGATCGGTGATGCGGCCGGCCCGCCACGCCAGGTGGATGCCGAGCTTGAGCGCCGCGTAGACCATCTCCCCGCCGACCGGGATCGCCGGACGCGGCGGCTGTGGACGATAGCCGTCTCGCGCCCGCGCCAGCGCGACCATCTTGGCGTCATACATCAGCCGCTCGCGGTTCATCGTCACACCGTCGGCCTGACCGAGGAACCCCAGCCGGTGGGCATCCGCGGCGCTGTTCGAGACCCTGGCGAATCCGATGGTTTCGAACACCGGCTGGACAACGTGGGTGAGATCCACGGCGTCCGGGGACGCGTCGGTGGCACGAGCCAGCAGCTCTTTGGTCCCCCCGCCGGCCGGAATCAGGCCGACCGAGGTCTCCGTCAACCCGATGTAACTCTCGGCGGCCGCCTGCGTGCGATCACCATGGAGCACGATCTCGCAGCCACCGCCGAGCGCGAGGCCCGCCGGCGCGACCACGACCGGAATCGGAGCCGCACGCAGCGCCTGGGTCACGTGCTGGAATGTGCGTACGGCCAGATCGATGTCCTCCCAGTTCCCTTCCTGCGCTTCGAGCAGCAGGAGCATCAGGTTGGCGCCGGCCGAGAAGTTGTCGGCATCGTTGCCGATGACGAGTGCGGCGAAGTTCGCGGTGGCTTCGGCCAGTCCAGCCTGCAGCATCTGCATCGTGTCGATGCCGATGGCGTTCATCTTCGAATGGAACTCGACCGCCAAGACTCCGTCGCCGAGATCCACCAGGCTGGCGACCGGACTCCGCCGAACCACCGCCTGCCGATCCTTGGCCGCCTTCAGAATCTGGAGATCGGGCGCCGCTGGCGAAAGACCACCGGTCCGGAAGCGGGTCGCGCCCTGTGCACGCAGCGACGTGACGAGCGGCGGCACCGACGTGGCGCCGACCGCATCGAGCACCGCCTGCACGCCGATCGCGTCCCACGTCTCGAACGGACCGAGCTGCCAGCCGAACCCCCACCGCATCACGCGGTCCACATCGTCGATGGAGTGTGCGATCTGCGGTGTCACTCGCGCGGTGTAGAGGAGCGTCGGGCCCAAGGTGGCGCGCAGGAACTCGCCCACCCGGTCGCGTCCGAGGAACAGCACCTTGATGCGCTCGCTGACGTCATCGATTGCTTTGGCGGCTTCGAGCGCGGGAAGCTGGACGGCCTGCCTCGGACGGTAAGTCAGCGTCGCCGGGTCGAGGGTGAGGATGGTCCCATCTTTCTCGCGCTTGTAGAATCCCTGCCCCGCCTTTTCACCGACCCAGCCGCGTTCGATGAGCGACGACACGAGGGGCGGCACCGTAAAGGTCTGACGGGCCTCGGCATCTGACAGGCGTTCGGCGAGGTTGCGGATGACGTGACCCAGTACGTCGAGCCCCGCGACGTCCATGGTGCGGAACGTCGCGCTCTTCGGACGGCCGAGCGGCGGACCCGTGATCGCGTCGATTTCCTCGAGCGTGCACTGACCGGCGGTCAACGCCTCGACGATCTTCATCACACCGTAGAGGCCGATGTGATTGGCGATGAAGTTGGGGGTGTCCTTGGCAACCACGACGCCCTTGCCGAGCCGCTCGTCGGCGAGGCGCGCGACTTGGTCGACGACGGCGGGATCGGTGTCAGCCGTTGGAATGAGCTCGAGCAGCCGCAGGTAGCGCGGCGGATTGAAGAAGTGTGTGCCTACGAAGTGGCGCCGGAAATCCTCGCTCCGGCCCTCGGCCAGGGTGGCGAGGGGAATCCCGGACGTGTTCGAGGAGACGATGGAGCCCGTGCGGCGCACCTCATCGACTCGCGCAAAGAGCGAGCGCTTGACGTCGACCTGCTCCACGATGGCCTCGACCACCCAATCAACCTGGGCGATCGACGCGATTTCGTCGAAGCTCTTCAGCGCGACGCGTGCGGCCACGTCTCGCGTGTAGAAGGGGTCGGGCTTGAGCGCGGTGGCGCGTTTCAGTCCATCCTTGGCGAGGGCGAGTGTTTGATCGAACAGCCGGACCGACAGGCCGGCGTTGGCCAGATGGGCCGCGATCTGTGCGCCCATGGTGCCGGCGCCAAGCACGGCGGCAGATTGCACGGTCGGTCTTGCCTTCATCGTGTGAGGACTCCGGTGAGGAAGATGTCGAGCACCGGCTCGACATCGCTCTCCAGCGGGTAGCGCCGACGGCTCAGGATCCAGTTGGTCGCCATTTCGTCGAGGGCCCCGAAGAGGATCTTGGCGGCCACGGTCGCATTGATGTCCGGACGAAAGACGCCCGAGCGCTGGCCGTCGACGATGGTCGCGCGGATCTGGCCGAGGTAGTCGCGAAGCAGGCTGGTCGAGAAGCGCTCCATGAACTTGACCGACTGCCGCAGCTCGACCTGAAACACCACGGCCAGTTTCCGGTCTCGTCCGAGCCGCGCGAGGTGTGTCTTCGCGATGTGGCGCAGGCGAGCGGCAGGGTCGGCGACGCGTGCCGCCGTCAGGCGGGCCTCGGCGAGCGCGTCCTGCATGCTGCGCTCGAAGATCGACACCAGCAGGTCGTCCTTGCTGCGAAAGTAGAGGTACACGGTGCCGGCGGCGACGCCGGCTTGACGCGCGATGTCAGCCACCTGGGCATGGAAGAAGCCGCGTTCTGCGAAGACGTCGATTGCGGCGCGGAGGATCGCGTCGCGTTTGGACGCCGGCGGAGTAGCCGGCCGACGGCGAAGGGAGGCGGTGGCGCCCATGGACTGAATGAATGTTCATTCATTCCGGGCGAGACGGTCAAGAGGCCGTCCGGACCAGGCCGTGGCCCCGGTCTCCCTCCACCTCGAGACGCGTCAATACCGCGCTGTGGCGCGGATGGCTTCGAGAATATCGGCGGTCTGGGGCAGAATCGCGTCCTCGAGCGCGGGGGCGTAGGCGACCGGCGTGTCGAGCGCGGCGACGCGGCGAATGGGCGCGTCCAGGTGGTCGAACAAATCGTGTGCGATGCGCGCGGCGATCTCGGCCCCGAACCCACAGGTCATCTGATCCTCGTGGGCGATGATGACCCGGCTCGTCCGCGTCACGTGCTCCGCAATCGAGGCCCAGTCGTACGGCGCGATGGTGCGGAGATCGAGCACCGCTGCCTGGATGCCTTCCTTCTCCGCCATCTGTGCGGCCAAGAGCGACCTCTGGACGAGGGCGCCCCACGTCACGATGACCAGATCGCTCCCCTCGCGCCTCAGGCTGGCGCTCCCGAACGGGATCATGAAGTCTTTCCCGGGGTACACGCCCTTGTTGTAGGTCTGACGGTAGAGGTGCTTGTGCTCGAGCACCATCACCGGATCGTCGCAGCGGATGGCGGTTCGGAGCAGGCCGGAGGCGTCGACGGCGTTCGATGGATAGACGATCCGCAAGCCTGGGCAGTGCGCGAAGATGCTCTCGCCCGACTGGCTGTGGTACGGCCCGCCGCCTCGCAAGTACCCGCCGATCGGGACGCGCACGACGAGCGGGCACGAGAAGTTATTGCCCGATCGGTAGCGCAGCATCGACAGCTCGTTCCGAATCTGCATCATCGCCGGCCAGATGTAATCGAAGAATTGGATCTCGACGACCGGCTTGAGCCCTCGAGTCGCCATTCCCACGGCGCGGCCGATGATGCCGGCCTCGGCGATTGGTGCGTTGAAGACACGCTCGTCACCGAACTGCCGCTGCAGCCCATGCGTGACCTTGAAGACGCCGCCCTTCCCCTTGACCTGTGCGAGCGCCTCGCGGCGGCTGGCGTCGGCCACGTCCTCGCCAAAGACGACGATCCGCGGGTTGGCGGCCATCTCGTCGCGCAAGGTGCGATTGATGGCGTCGACCATGGTCCCCGGCTCGCCCTCCGGCGTGGCCGGCCGGTCGAACGCCGACGAGGTCGGGTCGACATCGGGCGAGTACACGAACAGGGCCGCCGATTCCGGATCGGGCCGCGGCGCGTCGATCGCCGCCCGGGCCGCCTGATCGATCTCCCGGTCGACCTCGGCGGCCATCGTCGCAAGCTCGTCCTGGGTGGCGATGCCCTGATCGATCAGGAACGAGGCCCAGCGTCGAATGGGGTCCCGCGCCGCCTCGGCCTCGCGCTCCGCCGGCGTCTTGTACAGCCGTTCGTCGTCCGAGAGCGAATGCGAGTACGGGCGGACGACCCGCGCGTGGACGAGCGCTGGTCCGCGCCGCGCGCGGAGGTGATCGACCGCCGCCCGCATGCCGCGCAAGCTGGCCAGGAAATCCGTGCCGTCGATCGAATCCACGTAGAGACCGGGGAAGGACCGTACGATCTGGGAGATATCGCCGCCGGGCGTTTCGACCTCGACCGGCACGGAGATCGCGTACCCGTTGTCTTCGACCAGAAAGAGCACCGGCACCCGTCGGGTGCACGCGGCGCTCACCGCCTCCCAGAATTCACCCTCGCTCGTGGAGCCTTCACCGAGCGATGCGTACACGATCTCGTCGTCGTGATAGCACGCATGACGGTTCGGGATCTCCGAGACCCGACCGAAGATGCGCCCGGCTTCCGCACACCCCACCGCATGGAGGAGCTGGGTCGTCGTGGCGCTCGAGCCAGACACGACGTTGCGATCGCGATCGCCCCAGTGCGACGGCATCTGGCGCCCCCCGTTGGACGGATCGGCGGCCGCGCCCACCGCGGCGAGCAGCATGTCATACGGGGACATACCGAGCTGGAGCGCCAACGCGCGGTCCCGGTAGTAGGGGTGGAACCAGTCATACCCAGGGCGCAGCAGGAGCCCGGCCGCGATCAGCACCGCCTCGTGGCCCGCGCCGCTGATCTGGAAGAAGGAGAGGCTCTGATTCTTGAGCTGGATCTCTTTATCGTCGAGCTTGCGCGACCGCAACATGGTGCGTTGCACGTCGAGAAGCGCCTGCCGGTCGAGGCCCTCGACGGTCGCCGTTCCGTCAGCCGGTGCTTCCGTGCGTGAGCGCTCTGACACGCGAGGTTCGGTACCGGGGCCGCCCTTCCGGTTGACGACGTCGGCCTTCATGCGACCTTGAAGTATAGCATCCGGCCGCGCTGGTATATGCTCGTCACGGCATGCGCGCGCACTCGGTGCAGCTCCATCGGTGGGACGAAATCGCCCTCGAAAAAGTCACCGAGATGCTGTCGCGCAAAGTCGTCGTTGGCGAGCGCGGGATGCTGGTCCAGGTCTACGTCAAGCGTGGATGTCTGGTGCCGTTGCACGCACACGACAGCGAGCAGATGACCTACGTGCTCCAAGGCGCGCTGAAGTTCCTCGTCTAGGGCGAAGAGGTCACGGTCCGGGAGGGCGAAGTGCTGCGCATTCCGCCGGGCGTGGCGCACCAGGCGGAGGCGCTCGAGGACACGTTCGAGCTGGACGTGTTCAGCCCGGTCCGCGACGATGGCTCGATCGACATGGTCGCGGGAGGCGCCATGCTCTAGTGCACGTGCTTGTCCCACCTGTCGGTCCGGCCCCCTTGATGCACGTCGAACTTCTTCCGCAGCTGATTGATGCGCCAGCGCGCGTAGCGGTACTTCACTTCGGCCCAGGGGTTCAATCGGAGCCCCCGCAAGTACGCGTACCCGACGAGCAGCCCTGACAGGTGCGTGGCGCTTGCGACGGCACCGCCGTCCCCCGACGCGGAAGAGTAGAACGCCAAGGCTCCGAGGATCAGCACGAAGTACTTGGCCGGTATCGGAAAGAGGAACATCAGCAGAATGGGGGCGTTTGGAAACCGAAGCGCCCACGCCAGCATCAAGGCGTACACCGCGCCCGACGCGCCGATGATCACACCGCCGTAGAGCCGCGAGGTCGCGTCGAACGGCAGCAGCGCGATGAACACGCTCAGCACCGCCGCGCCCACACCTGTCACGACGTAGTACTTCAAGAACGCCGGCGTTCCCCAGATGCGTTCGAGCTCGGTCCCGAACATCCAGAGCGAGAGCATGTTGAACAGAAGGTGCGTCACGCTGCCGTGCAGGAACATGTAGGTGACGAGACGCCATACCTCGAAGCCCCCGACGACGGCGCTCGGAATGAGCCCGAGCTGGACGGTTGTGAGCGGCACGAACTGTTGCAGCAGGAAGCTGGCGACGTTGGCCCCGATCAGGTACTTGAGCGTGAGCGAGAGCGGGCCTGGTCCGAACGAGATCGGCGAAGGATACCGGCCATAGGAAGTCCGCATGGTGGGAGGGCTACGATGCGGACAGCCGGATCCGCACGAGATCGCTCACGGTCTTTCCGTCCACCTGCGCGCCGGCGAGACGGGGCATGACCGCCTTCATCACACGGCCCATGTCCTTCGCCGAGGTGGCGCCGGTCTCGGCGATCGCCTGGTCGACGATGGCACCGAGCGCGGCAGCGTCCATGGGTGGCGGGAGGTAGCTCTCGAGGATGCGAATCTCGGCGGCCTCACGGTCCGCGAGATCCTGGCGCCCGCCGCTCAGGAACTGTTCAATCGAGTCGCGACGTTGCTTGACGAGCGCGCCCACGACCTGCAGCGACTCGGCGTCGTCCAGATCACGCTTGCGCTCGACAGCGCGGTTCATCAACGCCGCCTTGAGCATGCGCAGCGTGCTCAAGCGCGCTTGATCCTTCGTGCGCATCGCCACGGCGATGGCCGCGGTCACATCCTCGACGAGCATCGACCTGATCTATCCGGCGCCTCGTGCGACCGTTGGAGTGACTACTGCGGCTCCAGCTGCGCCGGCTGGGTCGCCTGCGGCGGCTGCACCATCATGCCCGGGACGGACACGCCGACCGGCATGCCACCGGGCGGGCTCGCCCCCGGGAACGCACCCGCCGGCGGCGGAAACGGCATGGACTGGGACGGCATCACACCCGGCCCACCGGGCACCTGCACCGGGAACGGCGACGCCTGCGGCGGGAACGGCGCCCCCTGAGTCGGAAACACGGGACGGGACGGGTTCGCGATGCCACCGGGCCCCTGCGGCGATGCGCCAGGGAACCACGGGAAGGACGGTCCCCGTGGATTCGGGTTCGCACCTGGCGGGCCACCGGGCATCGGGTCGTCGTCCAGCGCGTCGGGTGGCGGCATGCCTCCGGGGAACGGTGGCGGGAACGTTGCCGTCGGAGGCGTGGCCGGCGCCGCGGCGCTCGATCGCGGCGGCGTGCTCGTCGGCATCACGAGAATCCGATCGAACTGCGAGGCGTTCGTCACGGCTACCGCGCGTGGCGCGAGCAGATAGCCGCTCGCCGATCGGAGCAGGATGTCGAGCGCCTGGGCTTCGGGCATGTCCGTCAGCTGCAGCGTCATCGCACTTCCGGTCAGACGCTCGACGTTGACGAACTTGGTCTGCCCCACCCGCGCCCACTCGTCGAGAATCTGCCGGAGCGTCGCATCCTTCGCCTCGAGCGACACGTGTCCGTTGGCGATGGACAGACGCACCTCCGCTCGAGCCGCGACGGGCCCGGCCAGGACCGCGCCTCCGACGAGCGCCACTCTGAGCCAGTGTCTCACCATGGGTCGAGTATACGCGCCCACCGGGTGGGTACCAAGCCAAGCGGCGCACGACGTGGCGCGCCCGCACGGGGTGCTAGCGGCGGCGGAAATGGTCAATGACCTGGTCGAGGATGTCGTCCAGATTGTGTCGGGGCTCGTAGCCGATCATCTCGCGGACCTTGGTCAGATCCGGCACTCGGCGCGGCATGTCCTCGAAACCGGTCTCGTAGGCCTCTTCGTACGTGACGAGCTTGATCGGCGAGCTCGATCCGCTGAGCTGGCGCACCCGCTTGGCGAGCTCGAGGATGGTCACTTCCTCGGTGTTTCCGATATTGATGACCTGGCCGATCGCTTTGGGTTCCTGCATCAAGCGGATGAGCGCCGAGACCACGTCCTTGACGTGCGCAAAGGCGCGCGACTGCGTCCCATCGCCGAACACGGTCAACGGCTCGCCCGCAAGCGCCTGACGCACCAAGTTCGGAATCACCATGCCGTACCGCCCGGTTTGTCGCGGGCCGACGGTGTTGAAGAACCGGACGATGATCACCGGCAGCTTCCGCTCTTTCCAGTACGCCAAGGCCAGGAACTCGTCAATCGCTTTGCTGCACGCGTAGGCCCAGCGGTGCTTCGAGGTTGGTCCGAGAACCAGGTCGGCGTCCTCACGAAACGGGACGTCATTGCTCTTGCCGTAAACCTCGGAGGTCGAGGCGATCACCACGAGCTTCTTCTTCTTGTTGGCGTGCTTCAGCACGACCTCCGTGCCGTGAACGTTCGTCTCGATGGTGTGGACCGGTTGCTCGACGATGAGCTTGACGCCGACCGCGGCGGCCAGATGGAAGACCAGATCGCAGCGATCGATGAGCTCGGCCAGCAGCGGCTCGTTCTCCACCGACTCGATCGCGTACTGGAAACCGGGACGCCCCTTGAGGTGTCCGATGTTCTCGATCGAGCCGGTCGAGAGATCGTCCAGCACGATGACCTCGTGTCCCGCGTCGAGCAGGGCCTCGGCCAGATGGGAGCCGATGAAGCCGGCGCCGCCGGTGATCAACGCCCTCACGCGGCGCGCTCCTCATCGACGGGTGGCGAGGGATGCCTCCCGTCGATCGTGCAGCACGCGCCCATCACCGAAACTCCGCGCACGCGTTCGCGACGGTCTCGACCACGATCTCGTTGAGCCCGGGGTAGAGCGGCAGCGACACCAGTTGCCGGCACACGGACCGAGCGACCGGGGTCGCTGACGGGTCGGCGTCGCGCAGGGCCGGCTGCTCGTTGATTGGGACCGGATAGTGCACGAGCGTCTCGATCCCGCGCGTGGCCAGGTGCTGCTGGAGCGCCGCCCGTCGGTCGCGTCGGTCTTCCTCGCCGCTCAGGACGGGAAAGAGGTGATAGACGTGACCGGTGTCGAGCTCCGGTGGCACCCGCAACGATGTCCCGGCGAGCCGCGTCCGATAGCGGCCTGCGAGCGTCCGTCGCTCGGCCGTCCACATGGCGAGCCGTGGCAAACGCGCGCGAAGAATCGCCGCCTGGAGCTCGTCCAAGCGGGAGTTCACCCCGGCCTCTTCGTGCCGATACCGGGCCGATTGGCCCCCGTTGCGCAGCACGCGCACGCGCGAAGCGAGCGTCGTGTCATCGGTCACGACCGCGCCTCCGTCGCCCAGGGCGCCCAGGTTCTTGGTCGGATAGAAGCTGAGCGCTCCGGCCACGCCCATCGTGCCCACTGGTCGTCCGGCGCAGGTCGCAAGGTGCGCCTGACAGCAATCTTCGACGAGCGCCAGTCCGTGCTTGGCGGCGATCGACGAAAGCCGGGCCATGTCCGCCGGCTGGCCGTAGAGATGCACCGGCAGCAGCGCCCGCGTCCGAGGGGTGATCGCCCGTTCCACTTCGTCGGGGTCGATGGTCAACCGTTGAGGGTCGATGTCGGCGAAGACGGGACGCGCGCCGGTCATCATGACGGCCAGAGCCGTGAACGCCGCTGAGAGCGGCGTCGTGATGACCTCGTCGCCAGGGCCGATCCCCAGCGCTCGCAGGATGAGAAAGAGGGCGTCGGTGCCGTTTCCGACGCCGACGGCGTGACGGGTCGCGCAGGCCGAGGCGAGCTCGTGCTCGAAGGCTTCGACTTCGGGCCCGAGAATGTACCAGCCGCTGGCAACCACGCGGTCGATGGCCTCCCGGACGGCGGGCGCGTCCTCACGCAGGCCCGACACGAGGAACGGAATCCGAGGAGGCAAAATGGACTTGGGGGCATCGCTCACGACAGCGCTCCGCTCTGCGCTCGCCATCGGGCCCGGTCAAACGTGGCGGTCATGCGAGTTGGCTGGCTCGGCCGCGAGGGTTGCCCACGTTAACACAGGTACCGCGAGTGGCGCCTTGATCTCCATTGTCCCAATCTGGCACGATGGCCGCTCCGAGCCTACGAGGTCCGCGTGTCGTCACCGCCGCTCATCGCGCGTCGCGTCTGGGATACGAGGCGCCAGGGCGTGATCGCCGACTCCACGAGCACCGCCCGGGACACCTTGGATTGACCGACCCGTCGTTCCACGAAGGTAATGGGCACTTCCGCAATCCGGAAGCCGCGGCAGTTGGCCACGAAGAGCATCTCGACCAGGAACGAGTAGCCGTCGGAGAAGAACTGCGCGAGTGGTAGGGCGGCCAGGGACCGACGTCGCCAGCAGCGGTATCCGCTCGTGCAGTCGCGGACGGCCATCCTCGTGACGGCCCGGATGTAGACGTTGGCGCTCCGGCTGAGCAGCCGGCGCCGGAGGGGCCAATTCACGATGGTGCCTCCCGCGACGTACCGCGACCCGATCGCGAGGTCGGCCTGAGCCGTGGCGGCAATGAGGTCGGGCAAGTGAGCGGGATCGTGTGAGAGATCGGCATCCATCTGGCAGACGACGTCCACCGGCTCGAGGACGGCCCGTGTGAGGCCGTCGACGTACGAGCGTCCGAGCCCGCGCCGACCCGACCGGTGCATCACCTGGATGCGTCCTGCATGCTCGCTCGCCAAGCGGTCCGCAAGCGCCCCGGTCCCATCGGGCGACTGATCGTCGACGATCATGACCCGCACCCCTGCGTGCCGCATCAACCCGTCGACGAGCGTCGTCAGGTTGCCACGCTCGTTGTAGGTCGGTACAACGACGAGCGCGGATGTGCTCACGACCGCCGGCCCTCGAAGCGCAGGGCCGCGATCTGTTCCGAGACCAGTCCGATGAGGAAGATGAGCACGCTCACGACGATCAGGAGCACCGAGGAATTGGTCACGTGCGACTGGGTGGCCACCGTCCAGAACGCGTAGGTCGTTCCCGTCAAGAATGAAGCGACGCTCACCGGCAGGAAGATCCGGAGCGGACTGAATATCGTAATCACCTTCAGCAGGATAAGGAAGAAGCGAAGCCCGTCCGGAGCGAGCCGGATCTTCGAGACGCCCTCCCGCCGCGCGGCCGCGATGGGCTCGAATCGTACGCTGTAGCCCGCCCGCAGGAAGGCGAGGGTGGTGGTCGTCGGTGTCGAAAACCCGTTCGGCAGCAGGTGGATGAACTCGAGGAGTGGGCCTCGACGAGCAGCCCGCAGGCCGGACGTCAAGTCGGGAATGGTTCGGTCAGCCAGGTACCCCGCGACCCGGTTCAACAGCTCGTTGCCGATCCGGCGTCCGACCGACGCCTGGGTCTCGGCGGACCGGGCACCGACGACCAGATCGTACTGCTCGAGCCCATTGACGAGGCGGATGCCATCGGCGGCCCGATGCTGGCCGTCCGCGTCGATGATCAGGACAAACTCGCCCGAGGTCTCGCGGAGGCCGGTCTTGATCGCGGCGCCGTTGCCCTTGGAATAGGGATGGCGCACGACGCGTGCCCCGGCCGCCCGCGCGCATGCCCCGGTCTCATCCATCGACCCATCGTCCACCACGACGATCTCGTGCCACTCGGCGCTGTCGCGCAGCTGTCGAACGACGGTTCCCACCGAGGCCTCCTCATTCAAGGCCGGAATAATGACCGAAGTGCGGCGAGCTCGTTCGGAAGTCATGGTAGAGACGACGCGCGATGACGATGCTTCAGACACTTGCACAGCCGGACCTCGCGGAGTGAGATGCACCGAGGATGGCGGCGCGCGCGGTTCGGGTGGGATGCACGCTCACGTCGCGAAGCGGAAGTTGATGATCTCGCCGTCCTTGACGACGTACTCCTTGCCCTCCAGGCGAACCTCGCCGTGCTCGCGGCAGCTGGCCATCGAGCCACGATGCATGAGCGCCTCGTAGGCCACGACTTCGGCCCGAATGAAGCCGCGTGCGATATCGCTGTGAATTTCGCCGGCCGCCACTTGTGCGTGCGTGCCACGCGGAATGGACCAGGCGCGACACTCGTCCTCGCCGACCGTGAAGAACGAGATGTATCCCAGCAGGTCGTAGCTGGCGCGAATCACCCGGTCGAGGCCTGATTCGGTGAGCCCGAGATCGGCGAGGAAGGATGCCGCGTCGGCCGGCTCGAGCTGGGCGATCTCCAGCTCGATCTTCGCGCACACCGCCGCAGCGGCCGTCGACTGGTGACCCAGGAAGTCGGCGAGCCCGAACCGCGCCGCAGCCGCCTTGGGATCGGTCGCCGATGCGCCCCCCGCGGTGAGCTGTCCTTCGTCCAGGTTCAACACGATCAGGAGCGGCTTGGCGGACAAAAACTGGAATCCCCGCAGTCGCCGCTGGTCTTCGCCCTCCAGATGGAGCGCGCGCAGCGGTCGGCCCTCCTCGAGCGCCGTCTTGCACGCCGAGAGCACCTCTCGCTCGCGCTCGAGATCGGCGGTCCGGTGCTTCTTCAGGTCCTTGTCGAGCCGTTCGAGACGCCGTTCGGCCACGCCGAGATCGGCCAGGATGAGCTCGTCCTCCATCGCGCGCGAATCCCGCGCGGCGTCAACCGATCCGAGCGGATGACCCACTGCCGAGTCTTCGAAGGCGCGAACGACGTGCACGAGCGCGTCGGCGTTCTTGTAGGCCGCCACATCGACAAGCGCTTGCGCGACGCCGGTCCCCGGGCGGCCCGCCACAGCGTCGGTGAACTCTACCGTCGCTGGGACGTGTTTTTTGGGCTTGTACATCGCGGTCAGGCGATCCAGTCGGGCGTCTGGCACCTTGGAGATGCCTACGGCCACATCGCCCTTGACGTGGGACGTGCGCGCCGCATCTTTCGGACTCGTCATGAGGTGAAAGAGCGTCGTCTTGCCGGACGTCGCGAATCCGATGAGTGCGGCCTTGAGCATGCGTGCGGTCCCTGGCGGCGTTGTCCTGCCCGCTCACGAGGCGAAACTCGAAATCGTACCGCAGGTAGGGCCCGGGCGTGCGGGCCGCGCCGAGGTCAGCACAGGTGCTGCTCCATCGGGTGTAAGAAGTCGTCTTCATGGATGAGTTTTGGCCGCCTCTGGGTAGTCATGGGAAATCTTGAGAAGGCGAACATTTTGGTCGTATGACAAATAATGGCGATGATTTAGCGAATATTAGGCGTAACTTACTGAAGAATGTGGTTTTGCGTTGACAGATCTTCAATGCGTCCCCTAGTATCGCCGGGTGGAAATTTCTGGAATGAAATGGAGCTAAGTGTGTGCTTAGGGGCAACGCACCGGCCCACATCGATGACAAGGGCCGGCTGAAGGTCCCAAACGCCTTCCGGTCGCTGCTCGAGGCCAAATACGGCCGGGAACTCTTCCTGACCAGTCTCACAGGGGAGTACGTCCGCATCTATCCGATGCCGGTGTGGCTCGAAATCGAAGCGAAGCTCGGCGCGATGCCGTCGAGTCATCCTTCGCGGCTGCGCTTTCTCGATCGCGTGAATTACTTCGGTCAGAACGGTGAGCTTGATACGCAGGGCCGCGTGATCATCCCCGTCCGTCTTCGGGAGTCGGCCACGATGACCGGCGCGGTGGACGTGCTCGGCCAATTCAACTGCCTCGACGTGTGGAATCACGATCGCTTCCTGTCGAGGCTGCAGCGCGAGGCCTATACCGACGACGACGCACGCGCGCTCTCGGAGTACGGCGTGTGAGCGTGCATCTGCCTGTCATGACGGCCGAGGTGATCGAGTGGCTGCGCCCCCAGCGCGGCGGTTTGTTCGTGGACTGCACGGTCGGCCTGGGCGGCCACGCCAGCGCGCTGCTCGAGGCAGGGGCCGCGCGACTCTTGGGGTTGGATCGCGACCGCGATGCTCTGGCGCACGCCCGCGAGCGCCTGGCTCCATGGCACGATCGCGTCGCGCTCGTGCACGCCGACTATCGCGATCTCGACGCGGTGCTCGAGGCACAGGGGATCGCGCTCGTCGACGGCGCGCTGGCGGATCTCGGCATGTCGTCGTACCAGCTCGATCAGTCGGGTCGCGGGTTCAGCTTCCAGCGCGACGAACCGCTCGACATGCGCATGGACGCGTCGCGCGGGGACACGGCGGCGATGCTGCTGGCGCAGGCGTCGGAGGCCGAGATCGCCGACGCGATCTTCCGCTTCGGGGAGGAGCGTTACTCGCGCCGCATCGCGCGGGCCGTGGTCGCCGCGCGCCGCGTTCACCCGATCGCGACGACCGCCGATCTTCGAACGCTGGTCCGGCGGGCGGTGCCGCGAGGCACGTTGCGCCGGATCGATCCGGCGACGCGCACCTTCCAGGCGCTGCGTATCTGGGTCAATCGCGAGCTCGAGGGGCTGGAGGGCTTCTTGGCGTCGGCCGTTCGCCGCCTACGGCACGGCGCTCGACTCGCCGTGATCGCTTTTCACTCTCTCGAGGACCGCATCGTCAAACGGACGTTTCGCACGCTGGCCGGCGACGGGCTGGTGGCGGTGTTGACCAAGCGACCCATTGCGCCATCGGATGCCGAGGTCCGGGCCAATCCCCGCGCGCGAAGCGCCAAGTTGCGAGTCGCGGAGCGTGCCGCGTGATGCACCGTCGCCGGCACGCCCGAGGTCGTTCTGGCGGCCGGGTGGCATGGAGCGTGCGGGAGTAGATATGGAGTCGTTCGAATACGCCATCAAGAAGGACATCCGCAACAACCCGATCGTCCGCGAGGTCGATCGGGCTCGCCTGCGGGAGTTCTGGCAGTCAGCGGCCGTGGCGTGCGTGCTGGTGGCGGCGCTGCTCTTCTCGGCGTGGCGCCACTTCGAGTGGCTGCGCCATGGGTATCAGATCGACGAGATGCAGCGTCAGCGGGCCGCTGAAGAGGAGGTGCGCCGTCAGCTGCGCCTGGAGTTTGAGACCTTGCGGGCACCGTCGCGCATCGAGGCGCTTGCGACCACCCGTTTGCGGCTCGTGGCGCCGACCGCCGCCGACGCGATCGTGATCGAGCGGGTGCAGGGCACCGATCTTCCTAACACATCGGTCGTTGCACGACGATGAGAAGACCGCTCCGGACGAGGATCGGCGGGTTGGGGCGGCTCTGGCCGGGTCGGTTCGGGGCAAGAGCGCGGGTGTCGAGCCCGCCCGACGGTGCGAGCTGGCGGCGGACCCTGAGGCGTCGCGTGGGGATTGCCGTGGGGCTCGGGGCCGTCTGGGTGCTGGTGATCGCCGGCCGCCTCATCCAGTTGCAGGTGTTCCAGCGCGACGAGCTCGTGGCGCGCGCCGAGCGCCAGCAGAAGCGCACGGTTCCGGCCGTCGCGCGTCGCGGTGACATCGTGGATCGGCACGGGCGCATCATCGCGCTCAGCGCGGACGCCGATTCGATCTACGCCGTCCCGTCCTCGTTGACCGATCCGGCGGCGACGGTCGCGAAGCTCTGTGCCGCGCTTCGCGACTGCACGTCCCGTGAGCGCAAGACGCTCGGCGAACGGCTCGACCGCCGGAGCCCGTTCGCGTTCGTCCGCCGGCTGGTCGATCCCGATCAGGCCGCGCGCGTCTCAGCGCTCGGCATCACCGGTGTGGGGTTTCTGAAGGAGACGCGACGCTACTACCCCAACGAGCAGCTCGGATCCCACGTGCTGGGATACGTGGGCATCGAGAACAAGGGGCTGGCCGGGGTCGAGGCGGCATTTGATCGGCTCATCCGCGGTAAGGACGGCGCCATTCTCGTCCAGGCGGACGCGACGGGACGGGTGTTCAGCCGAACCGAGCGCCCCCCGACACCCGGATCGTCCATCGAGCTCACGCTCGACACCTACCTCCAGCACGTCGCGGAACGCGAGCTGCGTGCCGGCGTCACGCAGCACCGGGCCGCGGGGGGCACGGCGATCATCTTGGATCCGGGGACCGGCGAGATCCTGGCCATGGCGAACGAGCCGACGTTCGATCCCAATGAGTACCGCGCCGCCGACGAGCTCGAGCGGCGCAATCGAGCGGTTCAGGATCTGTACGAGCCGGGGTCGACGTTCAAGGTGGTCACGGCGTCGGCGGCGCTCGAAGAGCGTGTGATGCCGATCGACGAGCTGATCAGCGTCAGAGGCGGACGCATCACGATCGGATCGCGGGTCGTGCACGACGATCATCCCTACGACGTGCTGTCGTTCAGCGATGTCATCGTGAAGTCGAGCAACGTCGGCGCGATCAAGATCGGGATGAAGGTCGGTTCCGACCGGTTGAGCGACTTCGTGCACCGCTTCGGATTCGGACGCCCGACGTCTCCGGATTTTCCCGGCGAGAGCCCCGGTATCGTCTGGCAGCGATCGGCCTGGACCGACAGCGCGTTGGCCTCGGTGTCGATGGGCTATCAGGTCGGAGTCACGCCGCTGCAGATGGTCACGGCCGTCGCGTCGGTGGCCAACGGCGGACAGCGCGTCGAGCCTCGGATCGTGCGCGCGGTCTATCGTGACAACGCGCGCCACGTGGTGCCGCAGAAGATCGTGCGGCAGGTGGTCAGCGCCGACACCGCGGCGACGCTCACGACCATCATGGAAGGCGTCGTCGAGCGGGGGACGGCGAAGGCCGCCCAGGTGTCGGGGTACACGGTTGCCGGCAAGACCGGAACGGCCGCCAAGCTCGTCAACGGCCAGTACTCGAAGACCGACTACAACGCCTCCTTCGTTGGCTTCGCCCCTTCGCGCGATCCCGCGGTCGCCGTCATCGTCGTCATCGACGCGCCGCGGGCGGGCACGTACTACGGCGGATCGGTGGCGGCTCCGATCTTCAAGCGCATCGTGGAGCCGACGTTGCGCTATCTGCGCGCGGTGCCGTCCCTCGATCCGGCGCCGGCCGTGGTGGTCGCCCGCGCGTCGACGCCGGGCCGAGTGGCGCCGTCGCCGGTCACGGCGGAGCCGGTCGTGTTCTCCATATCGCAGGCGTCCTCTGCGGTGCCCGATCTGACGGGCCTCAGCGCCCGCCAGGCCGCGCGCGCGCTGGCCAAGCTCGGCGTGACGACGCGGCTCGTGGGAGACGGTCAGGTCGTAGCGCAGACGCCGCCCCCGGGCGCGCCGTTCGACGCCAGCCGAGAGTGGCGACTCGTCCTGGGACGACGGCCTCCCGGCCACGCGGACGGAGGCCACACGCAGCCATGACGTGGGCGAAACTCGAGGCGACGCTCATCGAGCAGGGGCAGATCGCCTCCGGCCGGGCGACGAACGCGCCGCTCGGGGCGGGTGTGGTGACCGGCATCTCGCACGACTCCCGGCGCGTCGGTCCGGGTGAGGTCTTCGTGGCGCTGCGCGGACGTCGCGCCGACGCTGGCCAGTTCGCCAGGCAGGCGCTCGATCGCGGCGCGCTGCTCGTCGTTTCGGATCACGAGGCGCTCGACATCGATCCCGCGCGGTGGGTGCAGGTGCGCGACGGCCGTGTGGCGCTGGCGTGGCTGGCGGCGGCCTTCTACCGGCATCCCAGCCGTGAGCTCAGGGTGGTCGGCATCACCGGCACCAACGGCAAGACGACCACGGCATACCTCGTCGCCTCGATTTTCGAGGCGGCGTCCGTTCGCTGCGGGGTGATCGGGACCGTCGGCTACCGCATTGGCGCCGAAATGCGGGCCGCCGAGCACACGACGCCCGAAGCGCCCGACCTGCAGCGGCTGCTGCGCGAGATGATCGATCGCGGATGCGGAGCGTGCGCCATGGAAGTGTCGTCGCACGCCCTGGCGCTGAAGCGCGTCGACGGGCTCGAGTTCGCCGCGGGTGTCTTCACGAACCTGACGCGCGATCACCTGGACTTCCACGGCGACATGGAGAGCTACTTCCAGGCCAAGCGCAGACTGTTCGAGATGTTGCCATCTGGGGCGCCGGCGCTGGTGAACATGGACGATCCGCGTGCGCCGGCCCTGCTGCAGGCCTGCGGGCGACCGGTGACCTACGGGGTCCAGCGTGCCGCCGACATCACGCCAGGTCCGCTCTCGTTCACGCTGGAGGGTCTACGCTTCGACGTCCGGACGCCTCGTGGCAGCCTGCGGATCCAGTCGTCGCTCGTAGGGCGTCCCAACGTCTACAACATCCTGGCCGCGGTGTCGGTCGCGACGGCTCTGGGTCTGTCGTTCGATGCGATCGAGCGGGGCATTGCCGCGTTGACGGGTGTGCCGGGTCGATTCGAGGTGGTGTCGTCCGCGCGAGACGAGGTCACGGTGGTGGTCGATTACGCCCATACCGACGACGCGCTGAGAAACCTGCTCGAGACGGCGCGGCCGCTCGCCCGTGGACGTCTCATCACGGTCTTTGGCTGCGGCGGCGACCGCGATCGCACCAAGCGCCCGCTCATGGGCGCCGTCGCGAGCCGGTTGAGCGACGTGATCATCCTCACCTCGGACAATCCACGCGATGAAGATCCGGGGCGAATCATCGACGAGATCGCGCGCGGCATCACGCCCGACACCCGCCGTGCCGGCGCGGAGGAGCCGCTTGCGATTCCCGACCGACGCGAGGCCATCGGTCGGGCCATCGCCCTGGCTCGGCCGGGCGACCTGGTGCTCATTGCCGGCAAGGGGCACGAGACGTCTCAGATGATTGGCGATCAGGTGCTGCCATTCGACGATGCGGCCGTGGCGCGTGAGGCGCTGGCGCGCGGTCGTCGCAACTCGGGTGTCGTGTAGGGCGCAGTGGAGGACGATGATCGCCGGCCGACGGACGGGACGGAGGATCGGAGCTGATGCTGTACCACCTCCTGTACCCGTTCCACACGGAGCTCTCGGTCCTGAACGTGACCCGCTACATCACGTTCCGGACCGCGGCCGCCAGCATGTTCGCACTGGCGATCAGCTTGCTGTTTGGGCCGTTTATGGTGCGCAAGCTGCGCCAGTTCCAAATCGGCCAGATCATCCGTCAAGAAGGTCCGACGAGCCACCGCCCGAAGGCGGGGACGCCCACGATGGGAGGGCTGCTCATCCTCACGGCGACGCTCGTGCCCACGCTGCTCTGGGCCGACCTCGCGAACACCTACATCTGGATCGCCATCGTCACGACGACGTTGTATGGAGGGATCGGGTTCGTCGACGACTACTTGAAGATCGTTCGACGCGATCACCATGGGCTGCGGCCTCGCTACAAGATGGGCTGGCAGATCGTGATCGCGCTCGGTGTCGGCTTCGTGTTGCTGTACCTGTCGCTCAAGGGCGACTACAACACGCGCCTCATCTTCCCGTTCTTCAAGCGGCTGATTCCCGATCTGGGCTGGCTCTACGTGCCCTTCACCGTGTTCTGGCTCGTCGCCTGGTCGAACACCGTGAACCTCACCGACGGCCTCGACGGGCTGGCCATCAGCATGGTGGTCATCGCGGCCGCCGCATTCACCGCGCTCGCCTACGTGACCGGGCACCGGGTGTTCGCCGACTACCTCAATCTGGTGCGCTTCCCCCAGTCGGCCGAGCTCACGGTGTTCTGTGGGGCGCTGGTGGGGGCCTCGCTGGGGTTTCTCTGGTTCAACTCGTACCCGGCAGAGATCTTCATGGGGGACGTGGGATCCCTGGCCCTCGGTGGCGCGCTCGGCATCGTGGCCATCCTGATCAAGCAGGAGTTGCTCTCGGGCATCGTGGGCGGTGTCTTCGTGCTCGAGGGGCTGTCGGTGATCATCCAGGTGGCATCGTTCAAGTTGACCGGTCAGCGCGTGTTCCGCATGGCGCCGCTCCATCACCACTTCGAGCTCATCGGTTGGAGCGAGCCCAAGATCATCACGCGCTTTGTCATCGTGGGCATCGTGTTCGCGCTCTTCAGCCTGACGACGTTGAAGCTGAGGTGATGACCACCCCACCCACGTTCGCCGGTCGGAAGGTCACGGTCGTTGGCGCCGCGCGCAGCGGTGTCGCGGCGGCGGAGCTCCTCGTCCGAGCCGGGGCCCGGGTGACGCTCTCGGAAGCCAGGAGCGAGATCGTCGATGCGCCACGACTCCGCACGCTCGGCCTGGCGCTCGAGCTCGGCGGCCATAGACCCGAGAGCTTCACGAGCGCGGATCTGATCGTCCTGAGTCCCGGCGTACCGTCGGACCTCGAGGTCGTGAGATCCGCGCGGACGCGCGGCGTGCCCGTCATCGGCGAGCTCGAGCTGGCCTTTCGCTTCCTGCGGGGCCGTGTAATCGCCATCACCGGCACGAAAGGGAAGTCGACCACGACGACGCTCGCGGCACGCATGCTCGATGCCGCCGGGTTTCAGGTCAGCGTCGGCGGCAACATCGGTGCGCCTCTCAGCGCGCAGGCCGCCTCGTCGACGCCAAGCACGCTGCACGTCGTCGAGGCCAGCAGCTTCCAACTCGAGCAGATCGAGCGCTTTCATCCCTGGATCGCGGTGATCTTGAACGTCTCAGTCGATCACCTCGATCGGCACGGCACCGAGGAGGCGTACCAGGCCGCCAAGGCACGGATCTTCGAGAACCAGGTGGCCGACGACTTCGCGGTCATCAACGCCGACGATCCCATCGTGCGGCGCCTCGCCGCGCGTGGACGGGCCGCGCAGCGCCTCTTCAGTCGCCACGGACGCCTCGGGCACGGCACCACCATCGAAGGTGGCTGGATCGTCTCACGCGAGCGCGCCCGCACCGAGCCGCTCTTGCCGCTGTCCGCCGTTCACCTCGTGGGCCCGCACCTGGTCGACGACGTGCTGGCGGCGGCCACGGTGGGGCGGCTGGTGGGGGCGAGCTCCGGCGCCATGACCTCGGCCGTCGAGAAGTTCCGCGGTCTCGAGCACGCGATGGAAGTCGTGGCCGAGCGCGATGGCGTGCGGTTCGTCAACGACTCGAAAGCCACCAACGTCGACGCGGCGGTCCGATCGATCGAGAGCTTCGAGACGGGGGTCGTGCCGATCATCGGCGGGCGCTACAAGGGCGGTGACTTCAGGCGCCTGCGCGGACCCCTCTCTGCGCGCGCCGTGGGAGTGGTGACGATCGGCGAAGCGGCGTCACAGGTGGAGGATGCGGTCGCCGACGTGATCGAGGTGCGTCGCGCCAGCTCCCTGGAGGAAGCCGTCGGCCTGGCGTTCGCGCTCGCTCGGCCCTCGGGTGTCGTGCTGCTCGCACCCGCGTGCGCGAGCTTCGATATGTTCGAGGATTACGCCGCGCGCGGACGGCAGTTCAAAGCCGAGGTCACTCGTCTCCTGGAGAGGACCCGATGAGCAGAACAAGATCCTGTACTCGCGAGCTGTCGTCAGCCGGACACGCGACGAAGGATCGGCCGCTGGGAACGCAGGCGGCCCACGCCTGCGAGGCCGATGCCTTCGTCCGAGACCGGCTGATGACTGCTGGCGAGTACAAGGGTCTTCCACGGAAGCACCGCTGATGGCTCGTACCCTGAAGTCGGACATGGTGCTGTTCAGCACGATCCTGTTGCTCGTCGGCCTCGGCGTCGTCATGGTCTACAGCGCATCGGCCGTGCTCGCGTTGGAGCGGTATCAGCAGCCATACCTCTTTCTCGCAAAGCAGGTGACCTGGGCCGTCGCGGGTCTTGCCGTGCTCGCCACCACGATGCGGATCGACTACCGTCGGTATCGGCAGCCCCCGTTTCTCTGGGCGGCCCTCGCGCTGGTCGTCCTCGCGCTCGTGGCCGTGTTGTTCCGTCCTCCGGTCAACAACGCCCGCCGGTGGTTTGGCGTGGGCGGCTTCGGCGTCCAGCCGTCGGAGCTGGCGAAGCTCGCCGCGATCTTCTTCATCGCCGCGTTGCTCGAACGCCGCCGTGACCGCATCACTGAGCTCAGTCACGCCGTCCTGCCCATCGTCATCCTGGTCGGAGGACTGGTCGGCCTGATCCTGCTCGAGCCGGACTTCGGCACGGCGATCACGCTGGCGGCCATCGCGGCCGTGCTCGTGTTCGCGGCCGGGCTCGGATACCGGTATGTCCTCGGCGGTGCGCTCTTGACGCTGCCGCCGGCCATCTTCCTGGTCCTGTCGAGCGAGTACCGGATGCGGCGCGTCACGACGTTTCTCGATCCCTGGCGCGATCCGCTCGGCGACGGCTTCCAGGTCACGCAGTCCCTCATCGCCGTAGGCACGGGCGGCGGGTTCGGCCGTGGGTTGATGCAAGGGATCCAGAAGCTCTTCTACCTTCCGGAGCCGCACACCGACTTCATCTATTCCGTGATCGCCGAAGAGCTCGGCCTCGCGGGGGCGCTGGCGGTGCTGCTGTGCTTCTGCGTCATCGCGTGGCGCGGGCTCCGCATCACGTTTCGGGCCCCTGACGCCTTTGGATCGTACGTGGCACTGGGCCTGACGGCGATGGTGGTGGTTCAGGCGCTCGTGAACATGAGCGTCGTGCTCAGCTTGCTTCCGACCAAGGGCATTACCCTGCCGCTTGTGAGCGCGGGGGGATCGTCGCTGCTCATGAATCTCGTGGGCATGGGCGTGCTGCTCAACATCTCGCAGCACGCGTCGCATGACGTATGAGCGATGCAGGGCTCTGGTCTCCGCGTGATCATCGCCGGCGGCGGCACGGGCGGACATGTGTTCCCGGGAATCGCGGTCGCACGGGAGCTTCTCGCTCGCCGGCCCGACGCGCGCGTGACGTTTGTCGGCACGGCGCGTGGCCTCGAAGCGCGAGTGGTGCCGCGAGAGGGATTCGAGCTCGACGTGATTCGAACAGCCGGCCTGAAGGGCAAGTCGTTCGGTCAGATGATGCGCGGGGCGTCGCTTCTGCCCCTGGGCCTGGTGGACGCGTGGCGCACTGTCGCGCGGCGCCGACCGCAGCTCGTCATCGGAGTCGGCGGCTACAGCTCGGGGCCGGTGGTGCTGATGGCCGCGTGCCGTGGCGTGCCGACGATGCTCCTCGAGCAGAACGCGGTGCCGGGACTGACGAATCGGCTGCTGGCACCCGTGGTCAAGGTGGCCGCGGTGACCTATGAATCGACCGCGCAGTATTTCGGGGCGAAGGCTGTCGTGACGGGGAATCCGGTGCGTCCGGAGTTCGTGACGGGCTCGAGCCAGGAGACCGTCGAGACCGCAGCCGATCGTCGAGGCGTGCGGTTGCTCGTCTTCGGCGGCTCGCAAGGAGCCCATGCGATCAACCTCGCCATGGTGGAGGCTGCGTCGAGACTGTCGCCCGAGACGATCGAGGGGATCGTGCACCAGGCCGGCGAGCGGGACGTGGCACTCGTGCGCGCGGCGTACGAACGAGCCGGGCTCTCGGCCGAAGTCGAGCCGTTCCTGTACGACATGGGTGCGCGTCTGGAGACGGCCGATCTGGTCGTCTGCCGTGCGGGAGCGACGACGCTGGCGGAGCTGACGGCTGCGGGACGCGCGGCAATCCTCATCCCGCTGCCGACGGCGACCGACGACCATCAGCGGAAGAACGCCGAGGCGCTCGCGGCGCAGGGGGCGGCCCAGGTGCTGCTGCAATCGGAGGCGATGGGGGAACAGCTTGCGGCCGCGATCGAAGCACTGGCGCGCGACGCGGGCGGGCGGAGGCGCATGGCGGCGGCGGCGCGGGCGCAGTCCAAGGTCGACGCGGCGCGCCTCATCGTCGACCGGGCCCTGGCGCTGGTGGCCTGACGGGACGAGGGACCCGTGCTGGGGAAGACGCGCCGTGTGCACTTTGTCGGGGTCGGTGGGATCGGGATGAGCGGCATCGCGGAGCTCCTCGTGAATTTGGGGTATGCGGTCAGCGGATCAGACGCAAAGGCCTCGCCGGTGACCGACCGGCTCGAGCGCCTCGGCGTCCGTGTCTCGATCGGGCATGCGGCGTCCCAGGTCGAGGACGCGGACGTGGCGGTCGTCTCGTCCGCGATTCCCCGCGACAATCCGGAGGTGCACGCGGCGGAGCGGCGGTCGATCCCGGTCATTCCGCGCGCCGAGATGCTGGCCGAGCTCATGCGGCTGCGCCAGTCGGTCGCGGTCGCCGGCGCCCACGGCAAGACGACCACGACGTCGATGATCGCGCTCATGCTCGAGCGCGCGGGCCTCGATCCGACGGCGGTGATCGGTGGCCGGTTGAAGGCGTTCGGGAGCAACGCCAGGCTCGGGCGGGGCGATCTCATGGTCGCGGAGGCCGACGAGAGCGACCGGTCGTTTCTCCGGCTGTTCCCGATCATCGCCGTCATCACCAACATCGATCGAGAGCACCTCGAGAGCTACGGCAGCTTCGAGGGCCTGCAACAGGCATTTGTCGAGTTCGCCAATCACGTCCCGTTCTACGGCGCCGTGATCGCCTGCGCGGACGATCCCCACCTGACAAGCGCGCTGCCGCGCATCAGGCGGCGCGTCATCACGTATGGGATCCGGAACGCGGACGCCGACCTCGTTGCGACCGATATCACCGAGGGCCCCATGGCGGTGAGCGGCCGGGTGCTGTCGCGCGTCCGCGCGGGGTCGACGGCGACCGAGCGGGGGTGGATCCGGCTGTCCGTGCCCGGTCGGCACAACCTGCAGAATGCGCTCGCAGCGGTGGCGGTCGGGCTCGAGCTCGACCTCCCGTTCGACCGAATCAGCGAGGGCCTCGCCGAGTTCAGCGGCGCGGAACGGCGGTTCGAGGTCCGCGGCGAGCCGCGCGGCATCTTGGTCGTCGACGACTACGGACACCATCCGACGGAGATCGCGGCGGTGCTCGCGGCGGCGCGACCGCTCAACCGGCGCATCGTGGTGGTGTTCCAGCCGCATCGATTCAGCCGGACGCTGGCGCTGCTGTCCGACTTCGGGCCGGCGCTCGCCGGAGCCCAGCATCTCATCTTGACCGACATCTACGGCGCCGGTGAGGCGCCCATCGAGGGCGCGACGCTCGACCGTCTTGCCGACGCGATTCGCCGGACGTCTGACGTCGCCCTTGAGGTGGTGCCCCGCCTGGAGCATGTGCCGGCAGCTGTCGCCCGGGTGGCACGACCGGGAGACGTCGTGATCACGCTGGGTGCCGGGTCCATAGGGACGATGCCCGAGCGAGTGGTCGCTGCGCTGGAGGCTGTCGCATGAGCCTTGTCGCGGCGCCAGCCGACAGGCGGTTTCGTCGGTCCCACGTCAAGCCCACGCGCCGCCGGTCGCGCTGGCGGACGATTGTGCGGCCGGTGGCGGCCCTCCTTGTCCTCGCCAGCGTTGGGGGGCTGCTGTTCTTTCGCGGTGAGGCGATTCTCGCGCGCGCGCGCGTGCTCGAAATCGACCGCGTCACGTTGCGCGGCAACGTGCGCATCACCGAGAACGCCGTGAAGGCGAGGTTGGACGGGCTGGCCGGCCAGAACCTCGCGAGCGTCGACCTCGAGCCGTGGCGAGCCAGACTGCTCAGCTCGCCGTGGGTCCGCGACGTGGCGCTCAGGCGGGTGCTGCCATCGACGGTGGAGGTCACCGTCACCGAACGCTCGCCGGCGCTCGTAGGCCGATTCGCCGGCACGTTGATGCTCGTCGACCCCGAAGGCGTGCTGCTCGAGCGGTTCGGGCCCGGACACGCGAGTCTGGATCTACCGGTCGTGGACGGGCTCGACGTGGTCACGATCGAGCCGGGCGCTCAGGCCGGCGCGCCCCGCATGCAGCTGGTGGGCCGAGTGCTCGGCTCGCTCCAGCAGGAGATCGCGATCTCGAACCGGATCTCGCAGATCGACGTCACCGATCTGCACAACGTGCACGTCACACTCACCGACGACGATGTCGTGCTGTATGTGGGGGACACCCACTTCGTCGAGCGCGTCCGAACCTACCTCCAGCTGTCGGATGCGATGCGCTCGAGCATCGCCGAGATACGGTACGTCGATCTGCGATTCGGAGATCGAATTTACGTGGGGCCATCGGGCCCGAGCCGTGCGGCCGACGCCGCGGTGACGCCGGCGCGGCCGAGCGCGGAGCGGACTCGGCGCCGCCGCGGACGGGAGTGAGCGGTGCTCAACGGGAGGCAGCGTGGCGCGTAGGGAACGATACTTGGTCGGCCTCGACGTCGGCACGTCCAAGGTCACCGCGGTCGTGAGCGAGATTCCCGACAACGCGGCACCTGAAATCGTGGGTTTGGGCGTGGCGGAATCCCGCGGGATCCGACGTGGCACGGTCGTCAACCTCGAGGCCGCGGTCGACTCGATCAAGAAGGCGATCGACGAAGCCGAATTGATGGCCGGCGTCGAGATCGACACCGTGCATCTGGGCCTATCGGGCCCGCACATCAAAGGCTTCAACAGCCGCGGCGTGATTGCGGTGGCGGGGAAGAACCGCGAGATCAGCCGGGAGGACGTGCGCCGCGCCATCGACGCCGCCAAAGCGGTGTCGCTGCCGACGGGGCGGGAAATCCTCCATGTGCTCCCGCAGGACTTCGTGGTGGACGACCAGGACGGCATCGGCGCGCCCGTGGGCATGACCGGCGTCCGGCTGGAGGTCAACGTCCACATCATCACCGGAAACCAGAGCTCGACGCAGAACATCATCGCCTGCGTCAACCGTGCGGGCGCCAACGTCGCGGACACCGTTGTCGAGCAGCTGGCCGCGTCCGAATCGGTGTTGACCGAGGACGAGAAGGAGCTCGGCGTCGCCCTCGTGGACATCGGCGGTGGCACGAGCGACATCGCCATCTACGAGCGCGGAAGCCTCTGGCACACGGCGGTCATCGCCCTGGGAGGTGACCATTTCACCAATGACATCGCGGTCGGCCTCAGGACGCCGGTGCCGGACGCCGAGAAACTGAAGCGTCGGTGCGGCTGCGCGCTCTCGTCGATGGTCGGTGAAGACGAGACCATGGAAGTGGCGAGCGTCGGCGGACGCAAGCCCCGCGTCATGTCGCGACGGATTCTGTCCGAAATCCTCCAGCCCAGGGCCGAAGAGATCTTCCACATGGTGTGGGACGAGATCCGTCGTGCCGGGTACGAGAGGAGCCTCAACTCGGGCATCGTGTTGACCGGCGGTGGGGCCATCCTGGACGGCGTGCCCGAGATCGCGGAGCAGATCTTCGATCTGCCCGTGCGGCGCGGTTGCCCGACTGGCGTGGGAGGCTTGGCCGATCACGTCAACAGTCCTGCGTTCGCGACCGCGGTTGGTTTGATGCAGTACGCCCGACGGCACATGACGGAGACACCCGGGCGGACGCCCATCGGGGCGGGTGCTCTGGTCCGCGTCGCGGGTCGGATTCGTGGGTTGTTCAGCGAGTTCTTCTAGCGAGCCGTCCAAACCGGACGTGCAGAGGCACGCAACGCGCCCGCCATGCGGGCCACTCCGGCCGGTGCCACGCGCACCCCAAGAGGAGAGACCGAGATGTCCGACTTCCAGAATCCCGTTGAAGCAGGGGACACCGCCGAGCAGGCCCTCCGGCTTCGGCTCCAGGACGAGATCGAAGCGGGCGCCCGCATCAAGGTGATCGGCGTCGGCGGCGGCGGCGGCAACGCGGTGAGCCGGATGGCGCGGCTCGGGCTCGACGGGGTCGAGTTCATCGTCGCGAATACCGACGTCCAGGCTCTGCGGACCAACGCCGCCCCAGTCAAGCTGCAGATTGGCGCCAAGCTGACCAAGGGGCTCGGTGCCGGAGCCGACCCCAACGTCGGGCGCTCGGCGGCGCTCGAGGACACCGACAAGATCATCCAGGCGCTCGACGGGGCCGACATGATCTTCGTCACCACCGGCCTCGGTGGCGGCACGGGGACCGGTGCGGCGCCGATTATCGCAAGCCTGGCGAGCGAGCTCGGCGCGCTGACGGTCGCGGTCGTGACCAAGCCGTTCAAGTTCGAGGGCAGGAAGCGGCTGCTGCAGGCCGAGCGGGGGCTCGAGGCGCTGCGCGACTGCGTGGACACGATCATCACGATTCCAAACGAGCGGCTCCTGTCCATCATCGATCGCACGACGTCGCTGGTCGACGCCTTCGGGACCGCCGACGATGTGCTGCAGCAGGCGATCCAGGGTATCTCGGATCTCATCATCGTGCCGGGGCTCATCAACCTCGACTTCGCCGACGTGAAGACGATCATGTCGGGCATGGGCCTGGCGATGATGGGTACGGGCGTCGCCGAGGGAGACGACCGTGCCGTCGATGCGGCGCGGCGCGCGATTTCGAGCCCGCTCCTCGAAGGCGCGTCGGTCACCGGCGCTCGCGGCGTGATCATCAACGTCACCGGTGGAACCGACCTGTCGTTGATGGAAGTGAGCAACGCTTCGACCATCGTGCAAGAGGCCGCAGACGATGACGCGAACATCATCTTTGGCGCCGTGGTCGACCCTACGCTGAAGGGCAAGGTCAAGATCACGGTCATCGCGACTGGCTTTGGGTCCCCAGCGTCGGCTCGACCGGGCGCATCGGTCCAGACTCCCGTGGACTTGAGCCAGTACGCCGAAGTCACGCGCCTCAGGATGGATCCACCTCAGCCCCTGGTGCCCTCCTTTGAGTCGGCGGGGAACGCGTCGGTCACGGTGTCACGACGACCGCTCTTCGACCTGCCGGCGACGGTCGCCGCAACCGGCACACATGGCGGCGGGGTGGGGTCGAGCGACCTTCGAGCCGGCGGTGGTGCCCCCGCCTCCGAGGGCGATCTGCCGGCGTCGTTCGAGGTACCGGCGTTTCTGCGACGCCAGGAAGGCTGAGCACGCCCTGCCGCGTCGGGCGCCAGCTGATCGCACGGGGCCGTTCGGAGCACGGACGCGCCCCGGTGATAGAGTAAGAACACCCATGGCCTCTGCGAGCGCCGACGTCTGAGAGTCAACGTGCGCTCGGCCTGTCCAGGTAGCCTCGTTCCCGCCAATCCAGGGAGGCACGAGCGCTGGATATCCAGAGGCTCTTGAAGCTCCTCGGATCGTGACACTCTGGCACCAGCGCGAACGCGCACGAGCACTCCTCGCCAAGGAAACGGGCTACGTCATCAAGCCGCACGCCGATCGTCTGCGGATCGCCCTGGCGTTTCCGAACACCTATTGGGTCGGGATGTCCAACCTGGGCTTCCAGACGGTGTATCGCCTGCTCAACGCCGAAGCCGACGTCGTCTGCGAGCGCGTCTTCCTGCCCCCGAAGCAGGAGCTCGCCCAGCTGGTCGCCAGCCGTACGCCGATTGTGACGATCGAATCGCAGCGTCCGGTTGGAGAGTTCGACGTCATCGCCTTCTCCGTGTCGTTCGAGTGGGACTACGTCAACGTGCTCACGATCCTTCGATTAGCCGGCGTACCCGCGTATGCGGCCGAGCGTGACGCGCGCCACCCGCTCGTCGTGTTGGGTGGCGCCGTCACGTTCGTGAACCCCGAGCCGCTCGCCCCATTTGCCGACGTGATCGCGACTGGCGAAGGGGAGGCGCTCGTCGGAGCGTTCGTCGAGAGCTGTCGAGCCGGTACCGGGCGCGCAGACGTGCTCAGGCGTCTCGCGCGCCAACGCGGGTTCTACGTGCCGTCGTTCTACACCCCGGTCTACGGGGACACGGGCACGATCGATCGGTATCAGCTGGTCGACCAGACCGTCGAGGCACCACTCCCGGTGAACAAGGCCGCCGTCAGATCGACCGAGGCCCTCGATCCCCCGGCGACGAGCATCTTCACGCCCGACACAGAGTTCGGCTCGCGCTTGCTCGTGGAGGTCGTCCGCGGCTGCGCCAACCTGTGTCGGTTCTGCTGGGCCGGCTACAACTATCTTCCCGTGCGGGCCTTCCCGACCGACCGCATTCTCGACCTCGCACAGGCCGCGCGCCCGCATGCCAGACGGGTCGGCCTTGTGTCGATCGCGCTCTGCGATCACCCGGACATCGACCGCATCCTCGCGCGCCTGCACGAAATGGGCTACGGCATCAGCCCGGCCTCGCTGCGCCTGGACGATCTCACGCCGTCGATCGTCGACGTACTCCGCAAAAGCGGCGAGCGGACGCTCACGATAGCGCCCGAAACCGGGTCGGATCGCCTCCGCCGAGTCATCAACAAGACGGTGACCAACGAGGAGATCCTCGACCGCGCCGACCTCATCTTCTCGAGCGGCATCGAGAACCTGAAGCTCTACTTCATGATCGGCCTCCCCACCGAAACAGAGGACGACCTGTTGGCCATTCGCGATCTGACGGTGGCCCTGCGCGAGCGCATGGTTGCCCATGCCCGCTCCCGCGGGCAGATCGGTCGCATCATTGGCAGCGTGAACCCGCTCGTTCCGAAACCTGGCACGGCCTACCAGTGGCTGCCGATGGAGGACCCCGCGGTCACCGAACGGAAGAGCAGCCGCCTGCGCACCTTGATGGCCGACGTCGACAACGTGTACTTCAACATCAAATCGGAGCGTCACTCGTACTACCAGGCGCTCCTCTCGCTCGGCGACCGGCGGGTCGCGCCGGTGATCGAGGCCGCCGAGCGCAACGGCCAGCACTGGCGGGCAGCTGTTGCCGAGGCGCAGCTCGACGCCGATTTCTTCATCTTTCGCGACCGCAGCCGTGATGTGATGCTCCCCTGGGACATCATCGACGGCGGTATGAAAGCGTCGTTCTACCGGTCCGAACTCGAGAAGGCGCTCAAGGCTGAATGGACGCTGCCGACCAAGCGGCTGCAGGAAAACGCCAAGCTCCTCTCCGTCATACAGTAGCGACACGGCCGTGCGCGCGAGGCGGCGAGGCGCTCAGCATGCAGCGATCTGCGGAGGGCACTTGATGAAAGCGTTCTCGGCATAGGAGCACCAGCTCCGACTGACGATCGACGACTGACCACCCGCTCGCCCTCAACGGGCGAAAGCGTTGTGTTCCTCGTACTCATGAAACGCCTGAAGGATGATGTCTCGCAGCTTGTTCTGGGCCGTGGCGTCGCCGACCGGCCGCAACAGTGTGAAGCTTCGTCGCTCGCCGTTGACGCTGTACTGGCGCGAGGGGAACGTGACATTGCGCAGGCCTGAGGCACCCCGCCGTTCCCAGATGGCGAACCCGATGAGCTTCAATCCTTCGAGCGGACCGTCGGTGAAGTGCAGTTCGGCGTCTCCGAGCTTCCCCGCCGGGCTTCCCTTGTCGTTCGGCGTGATCTTCACGGTCATGGCACATGCTCCTTGGGCGCCCCTCTCGCGACGCCAGTCGAGCGCCAGCGGAGCATGAGCAATGCCTCAGGGGTCCCCGCCGACGCGGGGCTGGAAGTGACTCTGGACGCGCGGTTTGGCGACTGGCGGTGTCACGCGGCGCCGCAAACCCCACGGGGCGGCCGCGGATCGGGCAACTGGCGTTGTCAGTCCGTCCGAACGCCGAGGAGTAAGACCTGAGCGAGGGCGAGCGTCTCGGAGTGCGTAATGGTCAGCAAGGACGTTCTACCGCCCATCGCGGTAAACCGCCGGGCGGCGCCACCGTGAAATCGAAGCAGCGGCGGTCCCCCCTGGCGGACGACCTCGACATCACGCCAGAGCACCTCCTGCGTGTGTCCCGTGCCCAGCGCCTTCATGGCCGCCTCCTTGGCCGCGAAACGTCCTGCAAAGTGGATCGCCGGTCGGGCCCGCCTCGTGCAGTACGCGATCTCGATCTCGGTGAAGACGCGCTGCATGAAGCGCTCACCCCACCGCGCCAGGATGGTTTCGACGCGGTGGATGTCGGTCGAATCGAGTCCGAGGCCGATGATGTCAGACATGTGGGTCGTATGGCTCCACGCCTCCTGCGATCCCCGGCGGCCGGTCGACCGGAGCGCCAAGAGCTGAAGTGGGGAGCTCGAGAGAGATGATACTGCCAGCACCAGGTGGGGCGTTCGAATGGCGTCGCTTCGGCGAACGGTCGGGACTGGTGTGCCTTCCGCTTGCCGAGATCGCGCGTCATGTGTTCACCGCGCGCGGATGGCCGCTCGGGGAAGCACCCGAGGTCGACGAAGACGAGGCGTGGCGAAGCGTAGCGGGGGCACTTGGCGACAACCGGCCTGTGTCGCGTGCGCGGCAGGTCCACGGCGCCGGTGTCGTGCTCGCGGGATGGAATCATCCCACTGCGGATCTGCCCACCGCTGACATCATCGTCGCTCACAGCGGACGCGCCGCGGGCGTGCAGGTCGCCGACTGCGTACCGCTCCTCGTCGCCGATCGAGGCTCGGGGGCCGTCGCGGCAGTCCACGCAGGCTGGCGAGGGCTCGCTGCCCGCGCTCCCCAGGTCGCCGTTGACGCGCTCGTCGAGCGCTGCGGCGCGCGGGCCGACGATCTCGTAGCCTCCATCGGGCCTGCGATCGGGCCGTGCTGTTATGAGGTCGGACCGGACGTCTACCAGGCGTTCGCCCAGGCCGGCTTTCACGCTGAGCAGCTCGCGCGCTGGTTTCGGGGATCGCCGGCTCAGCTCGCCGGCAACCCCACGCTCCCATCAGTCGTCGCGCGTACGAGCCACGATCCGACTCGCCGCTATTTCGATCCGTGGTCGGCCACAACCGACCAGCTCGTGCAGCGGGGCATCCCGGTGGACCAGGTTCATGTGTCGTCGCTCTGTACGGCCAGCCACCCCGCAGCGTTCTGTTCGTATCGGCGCGACGGCGCCGGTGCCGGCCGGTTCGCGGCTGCAATCGCCTCCCGCGTCCGCTCGGGTCAGGTTCTGGAGTGATTTCGACTCTGCAGTCGCGCCTTTCTCGGTTGTCACTCACCGACTCTCAGCACAGGAACTCCGGTTCCGGCTGAACATTGTGTGGTGAGACCCGAAAAACTGCTCGTGTGCCTGTGGCTGGCTGAACGCGGAGAGCGGAAGGCCTGTGCGGGCACAAGCTCCCAGTCTACGACGAGGACTGAGCCGCGGTGGAATCGGTCTGAGACGCGAAATAGAGAATGCGCTGGCAACTGTCGCACTGCATGATCTCGTCGTTACGGCGCACGGTGTTGAAGACCTGCGGCCTGAGGCGCACATGACAGATCGTGCAGATGCCGTCTTTGGCTTCGGCGACGGCCACGCCCTGCCGCCGCTGGGCGACGAGGTCGAACATGGCGAGCGTCTTTGCGTTCAGGGCGCTCGCGAGCGCCGCGCGCGCTTCGGCGACGCGCCCGATCACGCGCTTCATCTCGGCGACGTCTGCGGCGAGCGTCCGCGTGTCTTCCTCCACGGCCCGCTCGACGGTCGCAAGCTCGCTTTCGGCACGTTTGACGGCGGCGGCCAGGTCGTCACCTTCGAGCATGCGCTCCAGGACGCGGTCTTCGAGTGCCTTGATCTCGTTCTGGGCGTACTCGATTTCCTTCTGCATCGCCTGGTATTCCTGGTTTGTCTTGACCGCCATCAGCTGGTCTCGATACTTGGACAGGCGACCTTGGTGGACCGCGACCTCCTTTTCCAGTTCGCGGCGCGCGGCTTGGCCGGTCTGCAGCTGTTCCTTGGCGGTCGCGACCGCATGACGCGCAGCCTCCAGACGTGATTCGAGCGTGCGCAGCCGCTCAGGCTCCTCGGCGACGCGCCGCTCGGCGTCGTGCCTCGTGCTGTCGAGCCGCTGCAGTTCAATCAATCGCTGGAGATCGGGATTCATCGTTGGTGTACCGGTCCCGACAACCTCGTGCGCGAGCGTTCAATGGAATCGAGAAGAAGCGGGCAACCTCCGCCTGATATCGAGGGAAGGCTGGTGGGCCCACCAGGATTCGAACCTGGAACGGGCCGGTTATGAGCCGGCGGCTCTAACCGTTGAGCTATGGGCCCCCAAGACGATCGAACTCTCCGCGAGAACTCCGCAGGCATCAAGCCCGCGGGCCTTCCGCCGTCTGCGTACGCCGCCTGTCTCGCAGCCCGGGATGCGCGTCCCGCGGCATTCGACCCGCGAGACGTCCGTGCTCGCGGCATTGTGCCTCCCTCACGCCCTGGGTGACATTCTCGGCCGTCGAACCTTGCCGGCCGGCGCCCAGCCCCGTCTCGGTGCGACGCGGGATTTGCACCACGGGCCCGCTAGGAGGTGCGCCCTTCGAGAAACGCGCGCAGCTTCCGGCTCCGCGAGGGATGGCGCAGCTTGCGAAGCGCCTTGGCTTCGATCTGCCGAATCCGCTCTCGGGTGACCGCAAAGCTCTGGCCGACTTCCTCCAACGTGTGCTCGCTGCCGTCGCCCACGCCGAACCGCATCTTGATGACTTTCTCTTCGCGCGGGGTGAGCGTCTTCAAGACCGACTCGGTTTGCTCCTTGAGGTTGAGGTTGATCACGGCCTCGGCAGGCGAGACGACCTGTCGATCCTCGATGAAGTCGCCGAGATGTGAATCCTCCTCCTCGCCGATAGGTGTCTCGAGCGAGATCGGCTCCTGCGCAATCTTCAGCACCTTCCGGACTTTCGAGACCGGGATATCCATCCGCTTGGCGATCTCTTCCGATGTCGGCTCGCGCCCGAGCTCCTGCACGAGCGCGCGGGAGGTGCGAATCAGTTTGTTGATCGTCTCGATCATGTGGACCGGAATGCGGATGGTCCGCGCTTGGTCCGCGATGGCGCGCGTGATGGCCTGCCGGATCCACCACGTCGCATAGGTCGAGAACTTGTAACCCCGCCGGTACTCGAACTTGTCGACGGCCTTCATGAGGCCGATGTTGCCCTCCTGAATCAAGTCGAGGAACTGCAGGCCCCGGTTCGTGTACTTCTTCGCGATTGAGACGACCAGACGCAGGTTCGCCTCGACCAGTTCCTTCTTCGCCTGCTCTGCCTGCCACTCGCCGCGCACGATCGTGTCGAGCGTGCGCTTGAGGGCGGCCGGCTCCTGCTCGAGGACGTCGGTCATCGCCTTGAGCTTGAGCTTCAGATCCTTGATCTGGCGCTGGACGTTCTTGCGGTCGTCTTCCTTCAGCTTGTGCTTCTTGTTCTTCGGGTTGAGCAGCCGATCGAACGCCTCGATCTCCCGTTGGACACCCTTGACGCCCTCCACCGCCTCCTTCATCTCGTCGATGAGGCGGCGCTTGATGCTCTCGGTGAACTCGATCTCGCGAATGCGCCGTGACAGCTCCACGCGCGCGCGCATGGCCGCCCACCGCGCCCGCCGATACTTGCGCCTGTCGCGCGTGGTCGCGCCCTTCGGCGTTTCCTCGAGCTTCTCTCCGAGCTTCTCGCCAATCGTGCGCGCCTTGCGCACGGCCTCGATTTCCTTCTGCACCTGCCTCGAGCGCTCGATGATGCGCTCGTCGGTGATCTCCTCGTCGTTGAAGATGACCAGCTCGCGAATCGTCCGCTCGCCCGTGTGCAGCTGATCGCCCAGCTCGATGACCTTCTGGGCGACGAGCGGCGTGCGCGAGATCGACTTGATGACCGCGAGCTTGCCGCGCTCGATGCGACGCGCGATCTCGACCTCGCCCTCGCGCGTCAGGAGCGGTACCGTGCCCATCTCGCGCAGATACATCCGGACCGGGTCGTTGGTCTTGTCGAGCGCGCCCGGCGTCAGATCGAGCTCGAGCTCTTCGGATCCCTCGGCGGTCCGATCGATGGCTTTCTCGTCGCGCAGGTACTTCTGGTCGGAGTCGATGACCTCGATGCCCGCGCTGCCGAAGGTGTTGAAGAGGTCGTCGAGCTCGTCGGACGAGGTGATCTCGGACGGAAGGAGCTCGTTCACCTCGTCATAGAGGAGATAGCCCTTCTCCTTCCCGATGGTGATGAGCTGTCGAACTTCGTCGTACTTTTCTTCAATCGACATCAAGGTGCCCTCGGACCGTTCCGCCCCCGGTCCCCCGCGACCGCCGCGTCCCTGTCTCGCGGCGGGGGATCTTGCCACAAAAAAGTCGCAGCCTTACGAGAGTTCTTCCATCTGGTGCATCAAGGCGATCTTCATATGATACAGGCGCTCAATCTCCCCGTCATGTCTTCCCGGGCCTTCGCTCTGCAGCCGGTCTATCTGACGCTGCAGCTCTGCCCGCTCCTGATCCAGCCACAGCCGGCGCAGCGCCATTAGGCATTCGCCGAGAGAAGTCGCCGGAGGCGCCGACTCAGTGGCGATGCCGGTCGCCAACCTGGCGTCCTGTTCGTTTAGACGCTGGAGAACGGCGGCCGGGACCTGGGCGGCGGGCAAATCAGGCAGCGCCAGCATCACCTCCAGCACGCGCCGGGCTGGCGAAGGCCGGAGCGTGTCGATCTCTTCCCGGATGGGCGCCGCCAGCACCTCGTCTGGACGCTGCATGACCCACCAGATCAGGGCTTTTTCGGCCTGTTTCAGCTCGACGAGGCCCGGCAGCTCAGCCGTGCCGAGGCCTGTCTGCCGGCGGGCCGCCAACTTCCGGAACTCACTTCGGACCACATCAGCTGTGATATTCGCCTTGTGCGCGACGGTGTCGGCGAACTGGTCACGCGCGGCGGCCCCAGGCAACCAGGCGGCGATGGCCAGCATCTCGGCCAGAAACGCCCGTTGCACTTCGCCGTCCCTGAAATCCTGGTCGCGCGACGCCTGCTCCATCAGATGTTCCAGATAGGGACGAGACGCACGAAGGCGCTGCCGGAATCCCTCGCCCCCATGACGACGGATGAAGGCATCAGGATCCAACCCGGGATCGAGCTCGAGGACGTTCACCTGAAGTCCTTCTTTGACAAGGAGTTCAGAGGACTTCGCCGTGGCCGTCCGACCCGCGGTGTCCGGGTCGTAGCTGAGCACCACCTTCTCGGTGAATCGTCGAATCAGCAGCACCTGCTGGCTTGTGAGCGCAGTACCGCACGTGGCGACCGCCGGCGCCGCCTGAGCCTGGAAAACCTGCGCGAAATCGAAATAGCCCTCGACCAGGACGACGAAGCCCTGGGACCGGATGGCCGGTTTCGACAGGTGCAAACCGTAGACCGTCCGGCTCTTCGAGTAGATCGGGGTCTCCGGCGAATTGAGGTACTTCGGCACCTGGTCCGCCTCCATCGCCCGCCCGCCGAAGGCGATGACCGATCCGGTATCACGGCAGATCGGAATCATGAGGCGACTGCGAAACCGGTCCACGAGCTCGCCGGTCTCCCGGGCCACGACCAGACCGCTCTGGACCAGGAGCGCCTGGGAGAACCCCTGTGCCAGCAGTCGGCCTTTGAGGCCGTCCCGGGTGGCCGGCGCGAAGCCGAGCCCCAGTTGCCCAATCGTGTTGGGGGTCAGGCCGCGGTCCGCGAGCTGGCGTCGGGCGCGCGTCCCGGCGGGCGAGTCGAGCTGCTCACGGAAGTAGGCGACCGCGATCTCGTGCATCTTGAGAAGCGCCTCTCGACTGGCGGTGTCGCGTCGTTGCGCGTCGGTGCCGTCAGAGCCCGCACTTGTGTCCGGAACGGTGAGCCCGAACTTCTGGGCCAGATGCCGGACCGCCTCCTGGAACCCGAGCTTCTCGTGCAGCTCGAGGAACTTGAACACATCGCCACCCGCCTTGCAGCCGTGGCAGTAGAAGAAACCTCGCTCCGGATGCACCGTGAACGACGGTGTCTTCTCCGAATGAAACGGGCACAATCCCTTGTAGTGGTTGCCGGCTTTCTTGAGCGGTACGTACTCCTGCACGACCTGCAGGATGTTGGCCTGCAGCTTCAGGTCGTCGATGAAAGAGGAAGGGAAGAGGGCCACGTCGGACGGATCACTCTTTCAGCTCGACGACGGTGACACCGCCTCCGCCTTGTTCGGGTGGCGCACTGTCGACGCGCTGCACGAGCGGATGGCCCTGCAGGAAGCTGGTGAGCGCACGCTTCAACTGACCGGTCCCGTATCCGTGAATGAACCGGACGATGCGCTGATCCCCGAGGAGCGATTCGTCCAGGAACCGTTCCGCGCGCCGAAGGGCCTCGTCGACGGTACATCCAATGACGTTCAGATCAGCGGGCATGGACGCTCGCGGTTGGAGGTCGACGCGTACCGTCACGCGCGGGAGATCGTGACGCCCCGAGCCTCTGTCCCCTGTCGGCTTTCCCATCGTCAATCCCGCAAGCGGCGTCCTCATCCGCTTGCCACGCACGTCGACCTCAACCGAGTCGTCGTGGACCGACAGCACCGTGCCCTCGAGCCCCAGGCTGCCGATGATCACGCGCTCTCCGATCGCCGGCGGACGGCTTGGCGGTGAGGGTGCTGCCGGGGTCGACGTCCCGGATTCGAGCACGCGTTTGGCCACGGCGTCCACGGCGGTCCGCGCCACGGCTCTCGCCGCGCCGGTATCGCCTGTCGACGTGGTCCGGTGCAGCGCCTCGTGGGCCATCCGATCGGTCTTGGCCTTGAGCTCGGCGATGACGGCGTCGATCTCGCGTCGCGCCTGCCGGACCTCGCCTTCCACGGCGTCGTGCAGCCGCTTGCGCGATGCCTCTTCACGGAGCTTGAACTGTTCGTCTCGTTGCCGGAGCTTCGCTTCGGTGTCCTTCAGTACCTCGCGCTCTCGCGTGACGAGCCGTTGCTCGTGCTCGAGCGCCCGCACGTCGCGATCGATGCGCGCCAGGTGCTCAGCGAGCTGGGCCTCGCGGGCGCTGACGTTCTGCCGCGCGGCGTCGATGACCGATGGATGGAGCCCGAGACGCGCTGCGATCTCGAGCGCGAGGCTTCGCCCCGGGGTGCCGTAGACCAGCTGGTAGGTCGGAGCAAAGCTCTGCGGCTCGAAGCCGAAAGCGGCGCAGGCGACGCCAGGCGTGGTCGACGCATACGTCTTCAGCGAGTCATAGTGGCTGGTGGCAATGACGGTTGCGCCTCGCGAGCGCAAGCGATCGATGATGGCGACGCCAAGCGCGCCCCCTTCGATGGGATCGGTGCCCGACCCGACTTCGTCGAGCAGCACGAGAGCTGGTGTGACCAGATGCCGATCCATCGACACGATGTGGGCGATGTGCGCCGAAAACGTGCTCAAGCTCGCCTCGATCGACTGTTCGTCGCCGATGTCCGCAAAAATCGAGCGGAACACGGGAAGACGGGAGCCCTCCGCCGCTGGGATCCGCAAGCCAGCTTGCGCCATGAGACAGAGCAGTCCCGCGGTCTTGAGGGCGACGGTCTTGCCGCCCGTGTTCGGTCCGGTGATGAGCAGGGCCGTGGCAGGCGGCAGCAGCCGGATGGTCACGGGAACCGGACCGGTCGCGGGGCGCTTCGGCGGCGGGTCGCCCTCTTCACCTGCCGAGAGGAGGTCGATCACCTGGGCGATGAGCAAGGGGTGGCGTGCGGCAAGCAGCTCCAACGAGCCATCGGTTGAAAGCCGCGGCTGGACGCCGTCGATCGCCAGCGAGAAGCGGCCACGGGCTTGGATGACGTCGAGCTCGGCGGCCGCCTCCACGCTGCGCTGCACGTCGAGCGGTCGGGTTCGGAACAAGTCGGTCAGCGCGAGCAGGATGCGGTGCACCTCCTCTCCTTCCTGTTCCTGCAGTGCCACGATGTCGTTGTTGATCTCGACCGTGGACAGCGGTTCGAGGTAGACGCTCGCGCCGCTCGCCGAGGCGCCGTGGACGATGCCGGGCAGGTTCGTGCGCTGCTCGGCCTTGACGACCAGCACGAAGCGGCCGTTGCGCTCCGTGATCACGTGATCCTGCAGGTATTTCGCCGTTTCGCGACCCCTCAGATACGACTCGAGCGTGCGGCGTAGCCGACTGCGCTGCTTGCGAAGCTGCTCGCGCACGCTCTTCAACGTCGGACTGGCTTCGTCGACGATCTCGCCGGCGGCGTCGATCTTGGCGCGCGTTTCGTCGATCTCTCTCTTGAACGAAGCGATGTCGCTGCACACCGCCTCGAGGTGCGGGAAGGAGCCGCCTCCTTTGCGAATCGCGGCCTGCGTCCGGTCGACCGACTCCAGGAACGCCGCCAGCGCCATCAGGCGCGGCGGCTCGAGGGCACGCTGCTCGATCGCGAGGACGTCGAGCGTCGCCAGCAGATCGTCCGACGCGCTCAACGGGAGCGTGCCGTGTACGGTCACGAACGTCGCCGCCTCGGTTGTCGCCGCAAGCCACCCGGTGACTTTGTGTGGATCGGGAGACGGCTCGAGCCGCGCCAGTCGGAGATCGCCCATCGGCGTCCGCGCGAAGTGACGGACTGCGTCCACCACGCGATCGAATTCGAGCGCCCGGGGCGCCGCTAGGGACATAGGTCGTTGGCCAATCGAACCTTCGAGGGACGCAGGCGAGAAGGGGTCGATTGTAGCACCCACCGGTATCGCATCCGCCGCTGCAGCGAGCGTTTCATCACGGGCGGCTGGTCTGGTGTCCTTGGGTCTGAGGGCGTGGTGACGTGATCTGGTCGTCGGCCCCTGTGCGTTGGCCTGCGCGCTGACGACATCCCAGGGCCCACAGACCGCCGTCGGCGAAGGACAGCGTCAGGACCACGCCCTGAGACCCGAGGACTACGGCGCTGTCGGTTCTCGTGTGCCTTCGGCCTCGGGCGCTGAACGCGCCCTGCTCGGGACGAAGGACCAAGGCCTCAGTCCTGACCAGGGCCCAGGAACGGACCACCACCGAAGGCCTGAGACCGAAGGACGACGTCCTCCATCAATTCTCCCTAAAGGTGATTGATCAGGCTCGCGACGCAGGCGGCGCCGAACCCGTTGTCGATATTGACCGCCACGACGCCCGAGGCGCAGCTATTGAGCATGCCGAGGAGCGCCGCAAGGCCGCCAAAGCTGGCGCCGTAGCCGACCGAAGTGGGCACGGCGATGACCGGCACCGCCACCAGGCCGCCCACGACGCTCGGCAGGGCGCCTTCCATGCCGGCGACCACGATGATGACGCGGGCGGTGTTCAGCTTGGCCTGCTCGCCGAGCAGCCGGTGGAGGCCCGCCACGCCGACATCGTAGAGGCGCTCGACCTGGTTGCGCATCACGTGCGCCGTGCACGCTGCTTCCTCGGCGACCGGCAGATCCGAGGTGCCCGCCGCGACGACCAAAATGGTCCCCTTCCCCGGCGTGAGATCCTGCTGCTCGAAGGCGATGAGGCTCGCCTGCTCGTGATAGCGCGCATCGGGCACGCGCTCGAGGACGGCGGTGTAGGCCGCTTCGCTCGCGCGCGTGACGAGCAGCGTCGAGCCGCGGCGAACGATCTCGGCGGCGATGGCGGCAATCTGCTGCGGCGTCTTGCCGAGGCCGAGCACGACCTCGGGGAATCCCTGCCGCACGGCGCGGTGATGGTCGACGCGTGCGAAGCCCAAGTCGCCCACCGGATGGGCGCGAAAGGCCTCGAGGAGTCGATGCTCGGCGCTCTGGCAGTCGACGCGACCGGTGGCGACATCCTCGAGCAGGACGCGCAGCGTGAAGGCGTTGATCGTCATGACACTCCGATTCATTGACCTTTCGAGAAGCCAGACGGTAACATAACCAACTGAGCGAGTTGGGGTTCCTCGGTCGAGTGAGAGGTGTCCCGGCGCGCGCAGTCTGACTCATGACGCTTTCCGAAACCGCCACGCTCGCTGCGTACTTCTTCGTCCTGATTATCCTCGCTATCTACGGCTGGCATCGGTACTACCTGGTGTACCTCTACATGAGGCACAAGGACAACGAGCCCAGACCGGGGCCCGCGCCGACACCGCTGCCGAGCGTCACCATTCAGCTTCCGCTCTACAACGAGATGTACGTCGCCGACCGCCTTATCGAGGCGGTCGGCCGCATGGCGTATCCGCGCGAGCTCCTCCAGATTCAGGTGCTCGACGACTCGACCGACGAGACGAGGAAGATCGCCGAGCTCGCGGTCCGCCGGCTCGTGGCCGAAGGCGTAGACGTCGAGTACATTCACCGCAGCGATCGCACCGGCTACAAAGCGGGGGCGCTCGAGGCAGGCCTGCGACGCGCGCGCGGCGAGTACATTGCCATCTTCGACGCCGATTTCCTGCCGACTGAAGACTTCCTCACGAGGCTGCTGCCGCATTTCACCGACCCCAAGATCGGCATGGTGCAGGCGCGCTGGGGGCACATCAATCAGGACTACTCGCTCCTCACGAAGATTCAGGCGATCTTGCTCGACGGCCACTTCATCCTGGAGCACGGAGGACGCAATCGAGCGGGACGGTTCTTCAACTTCAACGGCACGGCCGGCATCTGGCGCCGCGTGGCCATCGACGATGCCGGCGGGTGGCAGCACGACACGCTCACCGAGGATCTCGATCTGAGCTACCGGGCGCAGCTTCGCGGGTGGCGGTTCGTCTTCGTGCCCGACGTCATCGCGCCGGCGGAAGTGCCCGTCGAGATGAACGCCTTCAAGTCGCAGCAGCATCGATGGGCCAAGGGCTCGATTCAGACGTGTCGGAAACTGCTTCCGTCGATTCTGGCGTCCGATCTGCCCCTCGGCGTGAAAGCGGAAGCGTTCTTCCATCTGACGGCGAACTTCAACTACCCGCTGATGTGTGTGCTGTCGGTGCTGATGTTCCCGTCGATGGTCATCCGCTACAACATGGGCTGGTACGAGATGCTCCTCATCGACGTGCCGCTCTTCTTCGCGGCCACCTTCTCGTTCTGCAACTTCTACATGGTCTGCCAGCGCGATCTGCATCGCGACTGGGTCACCCGGCTCAAGTACCTCCCGTTTCTCATGTCGATCGGCATCGGCCTCTGTGTCAACAACACGCGCGCCGTCTTCGAAGCGCTCGTCAACTCGGCGAGCGAGTTCACGCGGACACCCAAGTACCGAATCGAGGGCGACGCCGACGAGTGGCTGGGCAAGAAGTACCGGCAGTCGGTAGCCATCCAGCCGCTCGTCGAGCTGGCGCTCGGCCTCTATTTCACGGCGACGGTCTTTTACGCTCTGGCCAGTAGTATCTACGGCACCGTGCCGTTCCTCGTGCTCTTCCAGGTCGGCTTCCTCTACACGGGCCTCATGTCGATCGTGCAGCAGTACGCGGGCGACTCGGTCGTGTTGAAGACGCAGATTGCCAGCGGCAAGTAGCCGTGGTCGCCTCTCTCCCGACACGGCCCCCGTCAATGCCCGCATGACCGCCGTCGAGAAACCGAAGGCCGGCCTCGAGGATACGGTCGCGACGTCCTCGAGCATCTGCTACCTGGACGGGGAGCGCGGCGTCCTCTCGTACTGCGGGTACGACATTCACGAGCTCGCGCGTCAGGCTACGTTCGAGGAAGTGTGCTTCCTGCTCTGGCACCGACGGCTGCCGACGCGGGCGGAGCTGGGCGATCTGCAGTCGCAGCTGGCGGCTGGGAGGCCACTGCCCGAGATCGTGCTGCGTCTGCTGCGCTCGTTGCCGCTGTCGGTTGGCACGTCGAGCCACCGAGGGGCGTCGAACGACGGCATGGACGTGCTCCGGACCCTGACCTCGGCGCTCAGCCACAGCGATCCCGATGCGCACGACGAGACGCCCGCCGCCACCTACCGAAAGGCGGTGCGGTTGACGGCTCAGATCGGCACCATCGTCGCCACCATGGGCCGGATGAGCGCCGGGGGAGGGCCCATTCTGCCCGACCCGGTGCTGGGCCACGCGGCGAACTTCCTGTACATGCTCACCGGCGAGCGTCCGAGCACGCTGGCGACCCGGGCGTTCGATGTGGCGCTGGTGCTCCATGCCGACCACGAGCTGAATGCGTCGACGTTTGCCGCGCGCGTGGCGGCAGCGACGCTGACCGACCTGCACGCCGCGATCGTCGCCGCCATTGCCACACTCAAGGGTCCGCTGCACGGTGGCGCGAACGCCGACGTCATGCGGCTGCTGCTCGAGCTGGGGCCGACCGCACCTCCTGAGCGGATCGACGACTTCATCCGGACGAAGCTCTCGCGGAAGGAGAAGATCCCGGGGTTCGGTCACCGCGTCTACCGGACCGAGGATCCGCGGGCGACGCACTTGCGTCAGATGTCACGCGACCTCGGCGCGCGTGCCGGCCAGCCGGCCTGGTTTGCGATGTCGCAGCGCATCGAGGCGCTCGTCAAGGCCGAGAAGAAGCTGTCGCCGAACGTCGATTTCTACTCGGCGTCCACGTATTACGCGCTCGGGATTCCCATCGAGCTCTTCACGCCGATCTTCGCCGTGAGCCGTATCTCGGGCTGGACCGCGCACGTGCTCGAGCAGTACGCCAACAATCGCCTCATTCGGCCCAGAGCCGAGTACGTGGGTCCACCCTACCCGCAGCGGTATAGTCCGCTCGAGGCACGCTGAGCCGTTCGGCTCGGCGTTGCGGTCCCCACCTGGTGGGCCGCGGCGTCGCAGCCGCCCAAATCGCATGGATCCGGCCCGCATCCGCAATTTCTCGGTCATCGCCCACATCGACCACGGCAAGTCGACGTTGGCGGACCGGTTTCTCGAGATGACCGGCGCGCTGCAGGCCCGCGAGATGGAGGCGCAGGTGCTCGACGCGATGGATCTCGAGCGGGAGCGTGGCATTACGATCAAGGCGCATCCGGTCCGTCTGAACTACACGACGCGGGCCGGCGAGTCCTACGTCCTCAACCTCATCGACACACCGGGGCACGTCGATTTCTCGTACGAGGTGACGCGATCGCTCGCCGCATGCGAGGGGGCTCTGCTGCTCGTCGATGCGTCACAAGGCGTCGAGGCGCAGACGCTCGCCAATGCGTACCTCGCCGTCGACAACGGCCTCGAGATCATCCCGGTCATCAACAAGATCGACTTGCCCGGCGCCCAGCCGGAGGAAGCGCGCCGGCAGATCGAGGAGATCATCGGGCTCGATGGTTCGGGCGCGATCCTCGCGAGCGCCAAGGTCGGGACGGGCGTCGCCGAGATTCTCGAGGCGATCGTCCAGCGCCTCCCCCCGCCGCGCGGCACGCTCGACGCGCCCCTGAAAGCGCTCATCTTCGACTCGTGGTACGACGCGTATCGCGGCGTGGTCATCGTGATTCGTGTGATCGATGGCGTCATCCGAACGGGCATGCACATCCGCTTCATGGCGCAGGGGCAGGACTACGACGCCGAGCAGCTCGGCATCTTCACGCCGAAGGCCGTGCCGGTCACCGAGCTCGGGGTTGGCGAGGTCGGGTTCCTCGTCGCCAACGTGAAGCGCATCAGCGACGCGAAGATCGGCGATACGGTGACCGAAACGAAGCGACAGACGGCCGAGCCGTTTCCAGGCTTCAAGGAGCTGAAGCCGATGGTCTTCGCCGGTCTCTATCCGGTCGAGGGACACCAGTATTCCGAGCTGAGGGACGCGCTCGAGAAGCTGCGGCTGAACGACGCCTCGTTCTTCTACGAGCCGGAAACGTCGGTGGCGCTCGGGTTCGGCTTCCGCTGCGGGTTCCTGGGCCTCCTTCACATGGAAATCGTGCAGGAGCGCCTGGAGCGCGAATACGACATGGACCTGGTGACCACGGCGCCAGGCGTGCTCTACCGGGTCACGCTGACCGACGGCGCCGTCCAGGAGATCGACAGCCCGGCGAAGCTCCCCGACGCGGGGCGCATCGCGAAGATCGAGGAGCCGGTCATCACCGCGATGATCCTCACGCCGGCCGAGCACGTGGGTGCCATCCTGCAGCTCTGCCAGGACAAGCGCGGCGTCCAGAAGTCGATCGAGTACCTGGCCTCGGACCGGGTGCTCATCACCTACGAGCTGCCGTTCAACGAGGTGGTGCTCGACTTCTACGACCGGCTGAAGACCATCTCACGCGGCTACGCGTCGCTCGACTATCATGTGACCGGCTACTGGCCGTCGCCCCTGGTCAAGCTCGACATCCTGGTGAACGGCGATCCGGTGGACGCGCTCTCGATCATCGTCCATCGCGACACGGCGTACGAGCGTGGGCGGGCGCTGACCTCCAAAATGCGCGAGCTCATCCCGCGACAGATGTTCGAGGTGGCGATCCAAGCGGCAATCGGCGGGCGGATCATCGCCCGCGAGTCGGTCAAAGCGCTCCGCAAGAACGTGCTGGCCAAGTGCTACGGTGGCGACATCACGCGCAAGCGGAAGCTCCTCGAGAAACAGAAGGAAGGGAAGAAGCGGATGAAACGCGTGGGCAAGGTCGAGATTCCGCAGGAAGCCTTCCTCGCCGTCCTGAAGATGGGGACGAGCGATGGCGAGTGAGGGTGGGGCCGATCGCGGCCGGCGCGGTTTCGCTCGCGCCGGGGGAGGCACGGCCGAGCCGACCCCGTTCAAGAAATCGACGGCGCGCGAGTACCTCGAGTCGATTGTCATCGCCGTGGTCCTCGCCCTCTTCGTCCGCACCTTCATCGTCCAGGCGTTCAAGATCCCGACCGGATCGATGGAGAACAACCTCCTCATCGGCGATCACTTGCTTGTCAACAAGTTCATCTTGGGGCCCTCGGAGACGACGATCGAGCGGGCCCTGTTACCGATGGCGTCCGTCGAGCGGGGTGACGTGGTCGTCTTCAAGTACCCCGAGGAGCCCGAGCGCGACTTCATCAAGCGGATCATCGGCTTGCCGGGCGAGACGCTGGAGCTTCGCGACAAGAAGGTCTACATCGACGGAAAGCCGCTCGACGAGCCTTACGTGCACTTCCTCTCGCCGCCTTCGGGGCCGTCGAACCATCACGAACTGACGACGTTCGACGTCCGTGAGCGCTATGGCCCGGTGACCGTACCGCCCAACCAGTACTTCGCGATGGGTGACAACCGCGACAACTCGCAGGACAGCCGTTACTGGGGCTTCCTGCCTCGCGAATACGTCAAGGGGAAGGCGCTGGTCATCTACTGGTCGTACGATTCCCAGCCCGAAGACTACGTGCAGAACGGCGTCAGCGCGATGGTGCGGAACATCGCGTCGGTCATCGCGCATTTCTTCTCGCGCACCCGCTGGGAGCGGATGTTCAGGCCGATTAGGTAGCCTGGAGCTCGACGCTCTACGCCCGGCGGACGGCGGACGTGTCGGTCTTCCGTTCTGCGAACACGTCGGTCTCGGCGCGCGGCCGATGGAGCAGCAAGCGCTCTTCGCGCTCCCGCACGTCCTGCTCGCGGACGAAGTCGAGGGTATTGTGGAGCGTCTGGATCGTCGCCTCGATCGAGGTCTCGACGTCGCGGCGCTTGAGCTTCAAGCCGTCGATCTGGCGCTGCAGATCTTCGAGACGCGCCTGCGTCTTCTCGAGCAGCAGGTCGGATCGGCTCTGGGCTTCCCGCAGGAGACGCCGTGACTCCTCCTCGGCGTTCGCCCGGATGTCATCGGCGAGCTTCTGCGCCGTCATCAACGTGGTCTTGAGATTCCGCTCGTGCTCGCGATACTCCTCGAGCACGGCTTCGACGCGCGCGACCTCGTTCTTGAGACGGTCCGCCTCACGCAGCGCCTGCTCGTAGTCGTCGGCCGCCGCCATGAGGAACGAGGTGACCTCGATCCTGTCGAAGCCTCTCAGCGCCGTGCTGAACTTCTGTTGGCGAAGGTCGAGGGGACTGATGTTCATCAGAGTGCTCAGGGCTGCCCACGTGGGGCGGTTCCACGGAGTCGTATCGGTGCGAGGCCCTCACTCCAGTAGTGACCGACCTGGTCAGCCGCGAGCTCGCTCACCGAAGATCGCCGACCCGACGCGCACCATCGTGGCGCCTTCTTCGACAGCCACCTCGAAGTCGTGGCTCATCCCCATCGAGAGCTCCCGCAGCGAGGACGGTGGAATCCCGTCTCGTACCAGGTCGTCGCGCAAGCGACGAAGCGCCGCGAAATAGGGACGCGCACCCTCCGGATCAGGTGTCGCCGGCGGCAACACCATCAGCCCGACGAGACGCACGGCGGGCTCGTCCTGGCCCGCCTCGAACACCGACCGGACGTGCTCGGGTCGCAGGCCGGACTTGGTCGACTCCCCGGCGAGATCGACCTGCACGAGGAGGTCGACGGTGCGACTGGTCTCACGCGCGCCTTTGGCCACGAGCGGAACGAGCGTGGGATCGTCGATCGAGTGAATGGCGTCGAAGGCGGCGCCGGCTTTCTTGGCTTTGTTCGACTGGAGGTGGCCGATGAGATGCCAGCGGAGAGGCGACCCTTCGAACGCGGTGATCTTGGTCAGTCCTTCCTGGACCTTGTTTTCACCGAAATCGAGCTGGCCTGCATCGGCGGCGGCGCGGATGGCTTCAGGAGGAAACGTCTTCGAGACGGCGACGAGGCGAACGGAGGAGGGGTCGCGCCGAGCCCGGCGAACGGCGTCCGCGATACGGGCCCGGACGCCGTTCAGCCGGGTTGCAATACCGGCGCTGTCGATCACTATTTCTTCAGCTGGGCCAGGAGTCCCTTCGCCGTGGCCGCATTCGGACCGCTGGGCGCCAGCTTGAGGTATGTCTCGAACTCCGTCGCCGCACCAGGCAGATCGCCCCCGTTCACGAGCGCCATGCCCAGCTGATAGTGCGCTTCGGCATGGTTCGGATCGGCGGCGATGGCGTCCTGGAAGGCCTTCTTGGCCTCGGGGATCTTGCCGCCGTTCCACAGGATGACGCCCTGGTTGAAGAGCGCCTCGGCATTGCCGCCGCCACCCGCCCCACCGGCACCGCCGCCGAGCTCGGTCGCCTTCGCGCTTGCCTGCGCGGCGAGATCGAACTTCTTCTGCGCGTTGTAGACATTCGCGAGCCCGCTGTAGGCGCTGGCGTCAGTGGGTCGAATCTCAGCGGCCTTCTTGTAGGCTTCCTCGGCCTTGTCGTACTGCTTGAGCTGGACGTAACTGTAGCCGATGTTGTTGTAACAGTCAGCGCAGCTCGCGTTCTGCGAGATGCCGGCCTGGAACTTCTGGATCGCTTCCTCGTGCTTGCCGGCGTTGCTGGCCGCGACGCCCTCCTCGAAGGTCCTCTTGAGGGCCGCAGCGGCTTCCTGCGCCGCCTTGGTGTTGGCACCCGCGGCCGCCGACACAACGAGTGCGACTTGCGCCGGACCACCGACGCGTGCGTTCACGGTCATCGGGGGCGAGGCCAGCTTGTCCTTCTCGGCCGTGACCGCGTAGGAGCCCGATGGAAGGCCGATCTGCACGAACTCGCCCTTCTTGTCCGAGCGGGTCTCGAATTTCCGGCCGGTGCCGCCCTGCTGGACGATCGAGACCTTCGCACCTTCGACCGGCTGGCCCTTATCGTCCTGGACGGTGCCTTTCACCATTGCCTGCGCGAACGCGGGAGCCGCGATGGCCACGCCGACGACCGCCATCAGGAATTGCTGCCACGTCGGCCGGACGTATCCTCGGCGGACCATATTTCCTCCTGAAAAAGTCACGTTCCTGCGCTTATCTTACACGATCGGGAAAAACGCCTCGACGGTGTCGAGGTCGGAGACGACCGGTGCCGGTGGCAGAGAAGCCATGAAGCGCTGACCGTATCCCTTTGTCCGGAGCCTGGGATCCAATACCGCCAGCACACCCCGGTCCTGACGGTGTCGAATCAGCCGACCGAGTCCCTGCAAGAGGGCGAGAATGGCGAGCGGCACCTGATACTCGGAAAACGGCTCGCCGCCGCGCGCACGAATCGCTTCGATCCTGGCGCTCGTGATCGGCTCGGCAGGTGAAGCGAAGGGCAGCTTGTCGATGATCACGCAGCTCAGCGCTTCCCCTGCCACGTCGACCCCCTGCCAGAAGCTGGACGTCGCGAAGAGCACCGCGTTGGGGGTCGTCCGGAACTGGTCCATGAGCTGCGTCCGAGGCGCGGTGCCCTGGGCGAGGATGGGATACCGGAGCGACAGCTCGGCGACCGCCTGCACGGCTCGCAGGCTGGCGTAGCTTGTGAACAACACGAACGCACGACCCCGCGTCCGGGTCAGCAGGTCGACCACTTCGCGACCCACGGCCAGGGCGTAGTCAGGCGAGCGCGGATCGGGCATCTGCTTCGGGAGATAGAGGATCGTCTGGCGCGCATAGTCGTACTCCGACAGCAGGCGGAGCTTCTCGCAGCCTCCGAGGCCCAGCCGGGTGCGGATGTGCTCGAACGTCCCGTCCACGGTCAGCGTCGCCGACGTAAGCACGGTGGCGCGCATGCGCTCGACGAGCATGTCGCGCACGATGGCCGCGACCTCGATGGGCGAGGCTCGTAGGAAGAGGCCCCGACCTCGGACTTCCACATAGAACACGTAGTCGGGGTCGTCGGCCTCGGTGAGAAACCGGACGTCGACCCGCAGCTCGTTGCACCGTCGCGCGAGCGCCGCCAGGGCGTCACCGTCCGGAGCCGGCTCCGTGCCCGGTTCGGCCGACTCGTCCTGCTCGGTCGACGCGACGCCTGCTGCAATCAGCGCCGCGACACCCGTGATGGCCGACTCGAGCTCGCCGAGCGCGGCCATCAGGGCCGCGGCCGCATCGGCGGCCGGCGCCAACGAGAGTGCCGTCGCGCGGACGCGCTCGTCCGCACGGCCGCGCCCCACGGCGCGCGCGCGGTGCGCCTCGGCAACGGTGTCGAAACAGGCGAGTGCGTGCTCGCGCACGCGTCGGACACCGAGCGCCACGACCGCCCGCCGGTCGGGCGGCAGGCCGATCACGAGCGCGCGCTCCACGTCTCTCAGGAGATCGTCGACGCGAAACGTGCTCACCGATCGACCGAAGTACTGGGTGGCGACGTCTTCGAGCTGGTGCGCTTCGTCGACTATTGCGTGCCCGCACGACGGGATGACTTCACCGTACGCGCTGTGACGGACCGCGGCGTCCGCACACAGCAGATGGTGGTTGACGACCACGATGTCGGCTTCGGCGGCCCGTTGGCGCATGCGCGTGACGAAGCACTCGTCGTGCCGCGGACAGTCGCGGCCGATGCACGTCTCGGCCGCCGCGGAGACGTCCTGCCAAATCGGCACGTCCTCAGGCAGATCGGTCAGCTCGGCTCGGTCGCCGGTCTCGGTCTTCGACGCCCAGCGCCGGATGATCGGCAGAAAGACCGTATCGGTGAGCATCTGCGGCAGCCGGCGGGTCGCCTCGCGCGCGGCACGCCCCCCCACGCCAGCCCACGAGCGCTCGGCGCTCGTTCGCGCTTCGCCACAGGCTTCGTCGAGCCGCTGAAGACAGAGGTAGTTCGCCCGGCCCTTCATGTACGCCGCGGTGAAGGGCACACCGAGCGTCTCTCTGAGCGACGGCAGATCCTTGAAGAAGATCTGCTCCTGGAGGTTCTTGGTGCCGGTCGAGACGAGCACGCGCTGTCGACTGAGGATGGCGGGGACCAGATACGCGAGCGTCTTGCCGGTGCCCGTTCCAGCTTCGACCAGGAGCGTGCCGCCGCCCTCGAGAGACCGCGCGACGGCCGACGCCATCGCGACCTGACCGGTGCGGGGCTCGAAGCCTGGCAGCGCCCGCGCGAGGGGACCGCCCGGCGCGAACACCTGCGCGACACGCTCCTCGAGCGATTCGGCGGGCGGCGCTGCCGAGGCGTGTGCCGTCAGCTCGTCGGCTCGGGGTAGAGCGGGAACTTCCGACACAGCCTCTCGACTTCGCCTCGAACGACCGCCAGAGCGCTGTCGTCGTCTGGCGTCCGGAGGGCGCTGGCGATCAGCTCGCCGATGAGGTCCATCTCCGGCTCGCCCATGCCGCGCGTGGTCACGGCAGGCGTGCCGATTCGGATCCCGCTTGCGACCATGGGTGGATGCCGATCGAAGGGGATCGCGTTCTTGTTGACCGTAATGCCCGCCTTGCCGAGCGCGGCCTCGGCCACCTTGCCGGTCAGCCCCTTCGAGAACACGTCGACGAGCATCAGATGGTTGTCGGTGCCGCCGCTCACGAGGCGGAACCCTGAGGCGGCCAGTACGCCCGCCAGCCGCGCGGCGTTCCTCACGACCTGCAGCTGATACTCCTTGAAGGCGGGTTCGAGCGCCTCTTTCAGACACACCGCCTTGGCCGCGATCACGTGCATCAGCGGACCGCCTTGAACGCCGGGAAACACACTCCGGTCGAGGGCCTTGGCATGCTCGGCTCGACTGAGGAGCAGGCCTCCACGCGGTCCGCGCAGCGTCTTGTGGGTCGTGGTCGCGACAATGTCGGAGTGCGGGATCGGACTCGGGTGGATGCCTGCGGCCACCAGGCCCGCGATGTGCGCCATGTCGGTGAACAACTTGGCGCCGATGCGGTCGGCCGTCTGCCGCACGCGGGCGAAGTCGATGACGCGCGGGTAGGCGCTCGCTCCGACGATGATCATGCGCGGTCGTTCCCGTTCGGCGATGGCGTCCAGCTCGTCGTAATCGATGCGCTCGTCGTCCGGCCGGACGCCGTACGGAACGATCGAGTACAGCAGGCCGGAGAAGTTGAGCGAGTGACCATGCGTGAGATGGCCGCCGTGCGCCAGGTTCATGCCGAGCACCTTCTCGCCGGGCTTGAGCAAGGTGAGGTAGACGGCCATGTTGGCCTGGGCGCCCGAGTGCGGTTGGACGTTGGCGTGCTCGGCGCCGAAGAGCTGCCTGGCGCGGTCGACGGCCGCCTGTTCGACCACGTCCACGTGCTCGCACCCGCCGTAGTAGCGGCGGCCAGGGTAGCCCTCGGCGTACTTGTTCGTCATTACCGAGCCGACGGCCTCGAGCACGGCTCGGCTCACGAAGTTCTCTGAGGCAATCAGTTCGAGGCCTTCGTTCTGACGCTGACGCTCGTGGGCGACGGCCTGCGCGACGATCGGGTCGGCGGTGGCGAGCGTCTGCCAGCGCGGCAGGTTGGAGGTTTCGAGAGGCATGGGGCTCATGTCGTTCGATTCTGTGAGCTGGGCGGCCACGGTGTGGCCGGCATCTGTCGGTCGATCAGGCGCGCGCCTGTTCCTCGGCTGCGATCTGGTCCAGACGCCGCTGATGGCGCCCGCCTTCGAAGGGCGTGCGCATCCACACGGCGACGATCTCGTCTGCGAGTCCATAGGCGACGATGCGCCCACCCATCGCGAGGATATTCGCGTCGTTGTGCTCGCGCGACAGCCTGGCCGTGAAGAGATCGTTGCAGAGAGCCGCGCGGGCGCCGGGAATCTTGTTTGCCGCCATCTGCTCACCCTGTCCACTGCCGCCGAGCACGATTCCGCGGTCGGCTCGCCCGGCGACCACCTCGCGCGCCACGGCGAAACAGATCGGCGGATAGTCGGTCGACGCCTCGCTCGTGGTCCCGAAATCGTCGACCTCGTGCCCCAGCCGCGCGAGCGTCTGTTTGACGTGCTCTTTGAGAAGGAAGCCGGCGTGATCGGCGCCGATCGCGACCCGCATGGACAAGATTGTACTATGGCCGAAGGCGCACCCCAACGCGCGGGTCGCGCCCATCGACGTATTCTGCGCGTAGGATCACGAGCATGTCGCCGCCCACCATCGTCGTGTCAGCCCGTGGAGAGGAGCGGCAGCGAAGCGGCCATCCTTGGATTTATCGCTCGGACATCGTCGAGGCGCACGCGGCGGCCGGCGACCGCGTCGTCGTTCGCACGCGGCGGGGACGCCCCCTCGGCTGGGCGCTCTACAGCGACACGTCGCTCATTGCCGTGCGCATGCTGACCGACGGCGAGGTGGAAGCCGATGACGCGCTCATCGCCCGCCGCCTCGAGTCGGCGATTGCCTTTCGGGAATCGCTCGGCATCGACGCGACGGCCTACCGCCTCGTGCACGGCGAGGCGGACCGGCTCCCGGCGCTCGTGGTCGATCGCTACGGCGAGTGGCTGGTCGTGCAGCTGCTGGCCCAAGGCATGGACCGGCTCGCGCCGCTCATCGTGTCCGTCCTTCAGGAACGACTTCAGCCGCGAGGGATCCTCGCGCGCAACGATCCCAAGGCGCGATCGCTCGAAGGACTCGAACGGCGGGTCGAGGTCCTCGCGGGCACCGTGCCGGAGACGGTCGAAGTCAGTGAGCTGGGCGTGCGCTATGAGGTCGATCTCCGTTTGGGGCAGAAAACCGGCCTCTTTCTGGACCAGCGCGAGAATCGCGAGGCGGCAGCCCGCTACGCTCATGGGCGTCTGCTCGATGCGTTCAGCTACCACGGCGGGTTCGCGCTCGTGCTGGCCGACCGCTGTCCAGAGATCGTCGCCATCGACGTCTCGGCCGACGCGATCGCCAGGCTGAGGGCCAACGCCAGCCGGAATGGACGCACGATCGACGCCCGCGAAGGCAACGTGTTCGATGAACTGCGCGCACTCGAACGCGCCGGCGAGCGGTTCGACACGATCGTCCTCGACCCACCGGCGTTTGCGAAAAACAAGGCCTCGCTCGACAAGGCCGTCGGTGGCTACAAGGAGATCAACTTGCGCGCGCTCAGGTTGCTCGCCCCCGGTGGTGTGCTCGTCACGTGCAGTTGCTCCTATCACGTGAACGAGGCGATGCTGGCCGAGATCGTCTATGAGGCGGCCGTCGACGCACGCGCCCACGTCGGCATCATCGAGAAGCGCATGCAGGGGCGTGATCACCCGGTGCTGCTCGGTGTGCCCGAGACCTACTACCTGAAGTGCTTCGTCCTGCGAAAGCTCGAGTGAGCGGTCCGATGACGACACGCTCCCCGCGGCAGGCGCCGTCGATGGTGGGTTCACCGCTCGTCGTGGCCACCAGGGCGAAACGCGTCCTGAAAGCCCTCGCGCGACCTGCCGGCCGGTTCGACGCGAGCCGGTACTTCCGAGGCGGACACGATCTCGTCTTCTACAACATACGGAGCTCGACGGTGCGTGCGCTGGCGCGGTCGATCGTGCAGGCGAATCGTGACTGGTCGGTCGATGACGCGATGCGGCTCGCCGGCGCGCTGATGCCGGCGCGCCCGCTCGAGGTCAAGGGCCTCGCCGTCGAGGTCGTCGCACGGTATCGGCGTGGGTTTCGGCCCGCATTCCTGGCGGTCTGGAAGCGCTGGCTGGCGCAGTCGTGGGCAGCCAACTGGGCGACGACCGACGCGATGTGCGGTGTCCTCATCGGTCCGCTGATCGTCGACCAACCGCAGCTGTCGCCTCGCGTGCGCGCGTGGGTGCGGCATCGCAACCTGTGGGTGCGCCGCGCGGCGGCCGTCAGCCTGATTCCTTCGGTTCGGCGGGGGCAGCTGCTCGATGTGGGATACGCCGTCGCGTCGGACCTGCACGGCGATGGCGAGGACCTGATTCAGAAGGCCGTGGGCTGGCTCTTGCGCGAGGCTGGGAAAGGTGATCCGGCGCGTCTCGAAGCCTATCTGCGTGGCCAGGCCCCTCGTCTCCCAAGGATCACGCTCCGCTACGCGATCGAGCGGTTTCCGCTCCGAACCAGGCAGGCGCTGCTCAGGTCGACCCGCGCGCCCGGTGCTCACCGAGCGTGATCTGAACGACGTTTACACCGGCTCGGACCTGGGGGCCCGGCTGCCACCACCGACTCAGAGCCAGCGGCTCAGCAGTCGGCTGGTGAGGCTGCGTCTCGGCCGCCCCAGGAGTGGGTCGCGGCGCGACACAGTCCGCTCAGGTCGGCCGGTGTTTCGGGTATATTCGACAGGACCGCCAGGGGTATCCCGACACGCGCGGGATTGAGATGAGACCCTTGGAACCTGACCCGCCTTCGCGCTGAAACGCGCTCCGGCGGGGTCTAGCCGTGCCACCGGGCACCGGCGGACCCGGTTGAAACCGGCGAAGGGAGCGCGGTCGCCCCCCTCGCCTCCGCCCCAGCACGCACCTGACAGGAGTCGACCATGTCTGAGTTCTCGACGGCCTATCCCAACTCGCGCAAGGTGTACGTCGAGGGCGGCCAAGGCGTGCGCGTGCCGATGAGGGAGGTGGCGCTCTCGGGCGGCGAGCCGCCGCTCTGTGTCTACGACACCAGCGGACCGCAGGGTCTCGATCCCACCGCCTGGCTGCCGAAGCTGCGGGAGCCGTGGACCAAGGCGCGCCGCACGCGCGTGGCGGCCGGACAGGCGATGACGCAGCTCGCCTACGCCCGTCGCGGCGAGATCACGCCCGAGATGGAGTTCATCGCCGTTCGCGAAAGCCTGCCAGCGGAGTTCGTGCGCGATGAGGTGGCGCGTGGCCGGGCGATCATTCCGGCCAACATCAACCACCTCGAGCTCGAGCCGATGATCATCGGCCGCCACTTCCTCGTGAAGATCAACGCCAACATCGGCAATTCGGCCGTGTCCTCGTCCATCGACGAGGAAGTCCAGAAGCTGCGGTGGGCGACCCTCTGGGGCGCCGATACCGTGATGGATCTGTCGACGGGGCGCAACATCCACGAGACGCGCGAGTGGATCATCAGGAACTCGCCGGTACCGATCGGCACGGTGCCGATCTACCAGGCGCTCGAGAAGGTGGGCGGGCGGCCAGAGGAGCTGACCTGGGCGATCTATCGCGATACCTTGATCGAGCAGTGCGAGCAGGGGGTCGACTACTTCACGGTGCACGCGGGCGTCCTGCTGCGGTACGTGCCGCTGACCGCCCGTCGGGTCACCGGCATCGTGTCGCGCGGCGGCTCGATCATGGCCAAGTGGTGTCTAGCGCACCACCAGGAGAACTTCACCTACACGCACTTTCGCGAGATCTGCGAAATCATGCGAGCCTACGACGTCTCGTTCTCGCTCGGCGACGGCCTGCGCCCGGGCTCGATTGCGGACGCGAACGACGAAGCGCAGTTCGCGGAGCTCCGAACCCAGGGTGAGCTGACCACAGTCGCCTGGGAGTACGACGTGCAGGTGATGAACGAGGGGCCCGGGCACATTCCCATGCATCTCATCAAGGAAAACATGCAGAACCAATTGGAATGGTGTCACGAGGCCCCCTTCTACACGCTGGGTCCGCTCACGACCGACATCGCGCCTGGGTACGACCACATCACATCGGCCATCGGTGCGGCCATGATCGGTTGGTACGGCACTGCCATGCTGTGCTACGTCACCCCGAAGGAGCACCTCGGCCTCCCCAATCGAGACGATGTCAAGGCTGGCGTCATCGCGTACAAGATCGCCGCGCATGCCGCGGATCTGGCGAAGGGCCACCCGCGCGCCCGCGAGTGGGACGACGCGCTCTCCAAGGCACGATTCGAGTTCCGGTGGGAGGACCAGTTCAACCTCTCGCTCGATCCGGTGACCGCCCGCGCGTATCACGACGAGACGCTGCCCGCCGAAGGTGCGAAGGTGGCGCACTTCTGTTCGATGTGCGGTCCCAAGTTCTGCAGCATGGAGCTCACGCAACAAGTGCGGGACTACGCGCGTGAGAAGGGCGTGACGGACACCGACGCCGCGACGGTTGGCATGGCCGAGAAGTCCGCCGAGTTCCGGCGGGGCGCCGAGATCTACGTGCCGCTCCGCACCGCCAAGACGGGCGGAGAGTAGAGCGTGTTCTTGGACCTGGTCTTCGTCCCGATCAGAGGTTGGGCCCAAAGCCGAGGGACCAGCGACGGATCAAGGTCGACGGCCCAAGCCCCGATGCCTGACAGCGCGTCACGCGGAAGAGGATAGCTCTCTAGCGCTCAGGCGTCGGCACGATCTGGATGATCGTCGGGAACCTCGAGGGCTCAGCCCTGGGCTTGGGATTCGGGTACCCCTGGGAGATGTCGGACTGGTAGTCCTTGATCGTCACGCTCGGCGGAAACGCCATCGTTTCTTCCCGAAAGCGGCCCGTATCGAACTGGTGGGTCGCCGGCGCTTCGAAGATGAGCTCACCACGCTGCTTGAGGACGTTCCGGTAGTAGGTCACCAGCGTCGCAAACGTTCCGGTCGTCCCGAAGAGGTAGAACCGCTGCCCGCGGCCGGCGTCGTATGACGTGATGAACTGCGCACCCGGATAGATCGGGACACCGAGCGTCGCTTCTGTCGGCGCCGCCTCGCCCGGCGGCGCGGGCGGTGCCGGCGCCGGCTGCTGGGGAGCGGTGGGGTCGGCCGGTGCTGGCTTGATCGGCTGCCCGCTACCCGGGCGGGGGAATGGCTGGGGAACCGGCGGCGGCTGCACGAGTGAAAGGGCCGCCACCAGAGCGAGAGCCCACATGAGCTGATTATACCTGGCGGCCAGTCCCTCAGCTTCGTGAGTCCGAACGGAGTCAGTGGTTTACGGGGATCCGAACCAGGGGCGCGTGGCCACGCCCGCGGCCCCTGGAACCGTCGCTCGAGCCGCAGCGTCTGAAGCAGTAAGCGATCGGCGGTGTGCTTCGCAGGGCCCTAGGACAACCACCTGGCTGGGAATACGTAAGCGGTAAACTATTGCCATGACCAACACGATCAAGACCGCTGTTCTGCTCGCGGCACTGAGCGGCCTGTTGCTCTTCCTCGGAGATGCACTCGGCGGATCGAACGGCCTCGTGATGGGGTTCATCTTCGCCGTCATCATGAACTTCGGCTCGTACTGGTTCTCCGACAAGATCGTGTTGCGCATGTACAACGCCCGTGAGGTCGGTCCCGAGCATCCGCTGCACGGTGTGGTCAGCCGGTTGGCCCAGCGCGCCGGACTTCCTCAACCGCGGGTCTACATCATTCCCGACGCGTCACCCAACGCGTTCGCGACCGGACGAAACCCGCAGCATGCCGCGGTGGCCGCGACCGAAGGCGTTCTCCGCATCCTCGATCGGGACGAGCTCGACGGGGTCATCGCTCACGAGCTGGCCCACATCAAGCACCGCGACATCCTCATCAGCTCGGTGGCCGCGACGATCGCGGCGGCAATCACGATGGTCGCCCGATTCGCGATGTTCTTTGGCGGCAGCCGAGACGACCGCGAGGGCGGCAATCCGATTGCGGGCATCGCGATGATCATCCTCGCACCGCTGGCGGCGATGCTGATTCAGGCGGCTATTTCACGTTCACGTGAGTACGACGCGGACGCGGGCGGGGCCGCCATCGCCGGCAGTCCGCACGGCCTGGTCAGCGCGCTCCAGAAGCTCGAAGCAGTCGGGAAGCGCGTCCCCCTCGACGCCAATCCTGCCACGGCGCACATGTTCATCGTGAAGCCGTTCTCGCTGTCGGGTTTGACGTCCCTCTTCAGCACGCATCCGCCGACCGAGCGGCGCGTCGCAGCGCTGCTCGGGCACATGCGAGGCTGACGGGGGCCTGGCGCGGGCCAGCGCAGAACGCCCGATACCAGTCTTCAGTTGTCAGTCGTCAGTTCTCAGTCAGGCCTCGAGTCTGTCTGCTGAGCCCCGATGACCGACGACTGAAGACTGCGCTCCAGCGAATCCCCCTTCGTGGCGGCCGGCTTCAGCCGGCCCCGACGACCTGAACCGCGCCAGTTGGGAACCGAGTGAACGAGCTGGCTCCAAGATCTCGAGCGGCTGGGGACGTGCAGCGTGACCTCAAGAGCGCGACGACGGTGACGTCGCGCGGAGGAATCGAGCAGCCAGTGGGCTGCCAGCGCGCACGACCGGCATGTCGTACGGGACCGGTACCCAAGCCGTGCGCGTACGCAGGTTGTGCGCCCCGTGTCGGCCCAGCCGTACGCACCGCGTGACGATGGTCGCGGCGGTCACCGCGATCGAGGCGGGAAACGCGCCCGTCGAGAGCCGGCACGGAGCTCGCCCCTGGCGGGCCCATGGCCTTGCCGTCAGGCACGTACGCGCCGCGCGATCCGGCCGCGTCGGTGCTGTACCAGGTGGTGCGCGATCACTATCAGGCGTTCCGGGCCGAGGCGTCGCGGCTGCGCGATGGCGAGGGCCTGCCGCGTTTCGTCGACGATGAGTTCGACGCGTTCCTGCGGTGCGGATGGCTGGCCGGTGGGTTCGCGCGCTTACGTTGCACCAGCTGCCGCGCGGAGCGGCTCGTGGCCTTCTCGTGCAAGGGCCGCGGGTTCTGTCCCTCCTGTGGCGGGCGTCGCATGACCGAGCGCGCGGCGCACCTGGTGGATCACGTCTGGCCCGAGGTGCCCGTCCGACAGTGGGTCCTCACCCTGCCGCCGCGCGTCCGCTACGCCCTGGCCTGGCGCCACGACCTATGCACCGCCGTGGCCGGCGTGTTGTTCCGCGCGGTACAGCGCCACCTGCGGACGTGGGCTCAGACGCGCCGGCTCGGGGACGCACGAAGCGGGGCCATCATCGTGGTCCAGCGTTTCGGTGGGGCACTCAATCTCAACGTCCACCTGCATGCGCTCGTGCTCGACGGGGCGTTCGCGCGCGCCGAGGATGGCCGGCTGCGATTCCACCGGGCGCCAGCGCCGAGCGCCGCGGACGTGGCAGACGTATTGGCGACGATCGCACCGCAGGTACGGGCGCGGTTCGCGCAGGCGGGCCTGGAGGACGACGCCGGGGTGGATGCCTGTGACGCAGCGGAGCCAGGGCTGGCCGGGCTGGCGGCGGCGTCGGTGCAGGGCATGCTGGCCTTGGGCGGCGTGTCCGGCCGCGGGCCGCAGCGGCTGGGTCACAGAGATGGGCGGACATCGGAGGGCACGCTCCCCGCGGCGAGGTCCGACCTGCCCCATGCCCGGTGGGAGGGCTTCGATCTGCACGCAGCGGTCGCCGTCCCTGGCCACCGAGCGCGACTCGAGCGCCTATGTCGGTACGTCCTGCGTCCTCCGGTGACGGGCCATCGCCTGTCGGTGGCCGCCGACGGACGGGTGATGCTACGGCTTCGCCATCCATGGGCCGACGGCACTACGCATGTCGCCTTCGAGCCGACGGCATTTCTCGAGCGGCTGGCGGTGCTGGTGCCACGGCCGCGAGTCAATTTGCTGCTCTATCACGGCGTCCTCGCGGCGCATGCCGCGTGGCGTGCCGAGGTGGTGGGGCGGGCGTCTGGTGTCGCGCCTGGGTGTGCGGCGTCGGACGCCGTGCATGCCACGCGCTCTCGTCCGGCCGGGCGACGTTGGGCGGACCTGATGCGGCGGGCGTTCGAGGTCGACGTGCTCGTCTGTCCGCGCTGTGGGGGGCGGCTGCGGCTCGTGTCGCTCCTGGAGGCAAGCACCGTGACCGCGCGGATCCTGCGGCACCTCAGGCTGCCGTCCGAGGTCCCTGCGGCGCGCCCCGCGCGGGCGCCCCCGCTCGCGAGCGGCGGCGAGTCCTGGTGAGCGGTCGCCATCGCTCCTGACTGCAACGGTGGTCGGTTCTGACCGCGTGAACCGGCTCACCCTGGCGGAACGCGCGCGCCCCTGTGCGGCGCTGGCCGGAGGTCTGTCCCGTCAGCCGTGGCGACCGCCGTCACCGGCCATTGGCGCCAGTCCTACGGCGGTGCGGGGGCCATCCGCCCTGTGGCGAGGGGGACGCATCGCGGGCGAAACCAGGCGTCAGGTCTGATAAGGCTCGTTCCGTTAACCGGGGCCCCCCGTTCATCCTGACTATCGTCACGATGGTGCTGGACAAGACGGGGACGGGCAGCCCGTTTTGACCGAGCGTGACGTGCTACTGGGCTTGCCACAGGGCGGCGCGGCGGCGCCGAGCCTGCGTGGTCCAGCGCGGATGTCTCGGTCGGAACACCGATCGGAGCGCCGGCTCGCTGTGGTCGCGCAGGCGGGCGTGGGCGGTGCCGGCGATCTCCCACCGGCGATAGCGCGCGCTCGCGGGCTGACGCGAGGCGAAGGATCCGCGCACGTCGCTGTGCGTCATGATGCGCTCCCTGTGCGCGCCCGCGGAGAGTGGGACGCGAGGGCACGACTGCTAGCACCAGAAGGCACCGGCGACGCCGCAAATCAGGTCGGGCGAGGTCGTCTCAGTCGAGCGGCTCGATGCGGATGATCTGTCCCATGTTCTTGTTCGGGAGCCAGATGGTCGCGCGCGGCGTCGAGTTGTCGGCGACCACCTTCCGCGCGTCGTAGTAGACCGGCATCAGGTACTCGAGCATCTCGCCCGTCTGCGGGTCGAGCCTCAGCACGCGATCCGACCCGTTGCTGGACGCCCACACGTGGCCATCCTTATCAGGACGCGCGTAGTAGACGGCGCTGAACGGATGCGCGGTCGGGAACTCGCGGAAGGTGCCAGCCCTGATGTCGAACACCCCGATCTTGTCGCCAAAGAACTCGCCGAACCAGAAGCGGTCCTGCGCGTCGATGTAGCCGCGACGTGGAAAGGCGTCGGGAGTCGGTGTGGGGTGGAAGCGCGCGCGACCCGTGCTGGCGTCGATGCCGACGATGCCGGAGTTGCCGTAGCCCATGCGACCGTAGTCGGTGAAGTAGGCGTTGTCTCGTGAGTCGCGGTCGACCATGTAGAGCGTGTGCGGCCCCGTGACCTCCTTGCGCCAGTCGAAGTCCTCCACACGCCCGGTCTGGGGGTGCACCCGCAGCGCCGAGTGCGTCCACACCGTCGTCACCGGCGTGCCGCGAAACGGTGCGAGGAACGCGCCGGGGCCGCGAGGCAAGGGGATGGTGCTCCACGTCTCGGCGTGCGCATCGAAGCGCGCGAGCCTCGGGCCATGGACGCTCGCCCACACGCCGCCTTCGGGATCGGCTTGCACGTCCATCACCCCGACGACCCCGCCAGACGGTTGCGTGCTGTGAGGTGGAACGCGGTACTCGGAGAAGGCGGCCGTCTTCGGATCCAGCTTGCCCAGGTAGTCGTACCCTGTGTGGCCGAACCAGACCATCCCCTGCCGGTCCACATCGAGATCGTGGATGACGTTCGGCTGTCGGGGCACGTCGTAGACGGTGATGATCGCGCGCGTTGCGCGGCCCCGTGGACGGGGCAGCGGCTTGAGCGGGTAAGACCAGGTCTCGCGCTCGCTCAGATTGATCGACGCGAGGTAGGCCGACAGATCTTTTACCGGGTTCGTCCACCAATGGTCGTCCGGCACACCGGGGAAGCCTCGCCAGCGCTGCACCTTCACCGACCCCGAGAAGTCGGGGTGATACGAGTTCATCCGCGCGATCACGGCGGGCCACTGCTCCGCCGTGTGACGCGAGCGCATCACGCGCTCGAGCGTGTGGCAGAAGTTGCAGTTGATGACCTGCCGCTGGAGCGCGGCCTTCTGCGCGGGCGTGCCGCTCGCGCTGATGATCCATTCCTGGCTCGTGAGCTGCGCGGCAAGGTCGCGCGTCGTCTGGAGAGTGAGGTCGGCCGTCGTCGTGCGGGTGGCTGTGACCGATGCCTGAGGCGTCCCGACGAGGTCGAAGCCGGTAGCGCGGATGCGCAGGGCGTAGTCGCCCGCTGGAAGGTGCGTGCGCGGGAAGCAGTACCGCCCGCGTTCGGTCGTCGAGACCGTCACCGAGACGCCCGCGCCCGTCCGTCGAGCGGTGACGAGCACACCTTCCAGTGATCCAGCCCCGGGTGCCGTGACCGTTCCGCAGAGCGCGGCGTTGTCGTCCGGCGTTGCCCGGGCGCCGGTCGTGACAGCGTGCCAGGGGGCTGCACCGCAGATGATGAGCGCGCCGAGCAAGGCGCTCCGCAGAGTTCTCCAGTGCATCGTGCCCTCCACCATGCATCGCGCCGAGCGTTGTCCCGAACACGGGTCCGCCGAGCGAGTGGAGCCTATCGGAGTGGTCGCGCGCGGTCTGTAACCAATTGGGGTTAGGGGTCGGCGGCGGGAATCGAGGGAAATCGACGCACCGGAGGGCACTGATCGTGCCACCAAGCGCGCGGCGGAATTCCTGGCGCAACGACGCCCGCTCGCCAAGATGCGGCAGTTCTTCCACTCCTCGCCCCGCGTCCCAACCGATTTCGTACACACTCGGGGTCAGACCCGGGTCTGACCCCTACTCGTGGACTTCGACGGTCGTCCACGCGATGCGGGGGTCTCGTGCGAGGGCGTGTTTGTAGTGCACGGCGGATCGGCCGCCGCTCTGGACGCTCGCGGCGACGGCGTACCGTCCGGGCGCCACGGCCCAGCACCGAACGTCCACGACTCGATCGCCTTCGGACTCGAGGGCGCAGGTGACCGACTCGATCAGCGACGAGGGACCACGATGATCCAACAGGACGGACGAGGACGAGGCCAGAAGCCCGACGGCCCACCACGCCACGAGCGCACCGCCCGCCACACCGACCAGAGGGTCGAGCCAGGGCAGGTTCCATGCGCTCGCGCACAACAGCGCGATGATCGCCAGCGCAGATGTAGCGGCGTCGGCCATCACGTGCATGTACGCCGCGCGAAGGTTGTGGTCGTGAGCGTGATTGCACGCGCCGCTCACCGGATCGTGCGTATGATCGTGACGCAGTAACCACGCGCTCACGACGTTGACGACGAGCCCGATCGCGGCGATGACGGTGGCCTCGCCGTAGCGCACGGACCCGGGGGCCCATAGCCGCTCGAGGCTCTCCCACAGCATCCACACGGCGGTGGCGCCGAGCAGCGTGGCACCGGTATACCCGCCGAGGGCGTTCACCTTCCCCGTGCCGAACGCGAATCGAGGGTCGTCGGCGTGCCGGCGCGCGTACACATAGGCGAACACCGCGATGCCCATGGCCAACGTGTGTGAGGCCATGTGCAACCCGTCGGCCAGGAGCGCCATCGACCCGAACCACCCTCCCCCGATCACCTCGATGCCCATCATGCCGGCAGAGATGATGGTCACGATCCGAGTTCGTCGCTCGGCGATCGATGGGGCCGGAACCTCACGAGCCTGCGGCAGCCCAACCAAAGGGTTCAGTGCATGGTGATGGGAAGGACTCGACGCCATGTCGCCGCCACTCTCGCGCGAACGAGCAACGGATGGGACCGATCTCTCACCAGCGGCTCGCTCAGCCGTGCGAGCGGCTCGTTCAGCAGGACAGGCGGAGCGCCGGACGCCGGCTACGAGGGTGCACCGACCACGCGAACCTCGCCTCCCGCGGCTCCCACGAGGAGCGCCTGCCCATCAGCCGACCACACCAGCTGCGACACGGGCTGCGGTGTCTGCACGGCACCGACGAGCTTCTTTCCCTTGGCCGGATTCCACACGACGACGCGCCCGTCTTCGCCGCCGCTGACCAGCAGATCGTCTGGCCGCCGGAAGTCGAGGGCAGTCACCTGCTGCTCGTGACCGGGCAGGCTCAGCGGCTTCGAGCCAGCGGGCCCGCGCCCCGAGCAATCCCACAGCGTCGCCTCGTTCCCGCCACCGGTCGCCAGCAGCCGCCCCTTCGTGCTCCACGCGAGCGCCCGCACCTTCATGGGGTACCCCGACATCTGCAGGTCTTTCCCCGAGCTCACGACCCAGAAGTGCACCGTGGAATCCTGCTCGCCCGTCGCGATATAGCGCCCGCTCGGGCTCCATCGCGCCACGAGCGACGAGCCCTGCCACGAGAACACGCGCGGAGGCGCCTCCTCGTCTGGGTTGAGCAGCGTCACGCCCCCGTAGCTCGTCGAACAGAGCAGGCGATCGGTGGGATGCCACTGAATGTCGGTGACGGTGGCTCGATGCTTCGGGAACTCGCGCACGAGCCGACCCTCACGGTCCCACAGGCGCACCGCCCGACCTGCCGCGCACGCCAGCAGCGCACCGTCGCTGCTCCACCCGACCCGTTCGGCCCACATCGCCCCGCACTCGAGCTCGCGCATGCAGGCACCGCTGTTCGAGTCCCAGATGCGAACCACGCCGTCCTGCCCGCACGATGCCACGGCGTCCCCCAGCGGATCGCACGCAACCGACGTGAGGCCGTGCGCATGCGCCCGCACCTGCATCAGGCAGTGGCCTCGCTCGCGTTCGAACACGGCGAGGCCGCCACTGATATCGCCGACGGCGCACGCTCGACCACTTGGAAGCCACACGGCCGCGATCACGTGGTCCGCGACCGACGCGGTCCATCTCGTCGACAACCGCTGGGCCGGCCGCGCGGAGGCCGCTACACCAGGCATCGACGGAACCCGTCGTTGAGCGCCTCGCGATCCAGCTTCCGACCGATGAAGATGAGTCGGTTGTGGCGCGGCTCGTCGCCCCACGGCCGGTCGGGTCGCCCGTCGAACAGCATGTGCACGCCCTGGAAGACGAACCGTTCGTCACGTCCGTTGAGGTTCAGCACACCCTTCATGCGGAAGATGTCCTGCCCCTGCGTCTGCAGCAGCTCGCTCAACCACCCGTTGAACTTCTTCGTGTCGAGGGCTCCAGCGTCCGTGATGCCGACCGACGTCACTTCCTCATCGTGCTCGTGATCCGGTTTGTAATGCCGCTCCGCCATAGGCGTCAGCCGCGTCCCGCCCGCCTCAATCGACGCGCCGAACTCGTCTGGATGGTGCTCGGTGAACATGGCGTAGCGGCCAGCGGCCAACGGCACACGGAACCGGGCGGGCCCCCTCGAGAGATCAATCACGCAGAGGTCCGTGCCGGACTCGATCGCGCCGCCGGGCGCCACCGACTTCTCCGCGCCGGAAAACGCCAGCACCGCGTCCATCAACACCGCCGCCAGCGGGTCCTGCTCACGGGCTGGCACCTTTAGCACCGCCACACCCATCGACGGGTCCGGCCCCGTACCCATCACCAGCTCGCATCCCCCTTCAGGTACGTCGAACGCGCCGCCCCATTCGAACGGGTACTCCGGCTCCAAGAACTGCGGGTCGACGATGAGCGCTCGATTCAGGTCGAAGCCGCCCTGATTGAGGATCCGGTCCATGTCGACCGCCGCGTTCTCCGTGCGCACGATCTTGGCCGCGGCGTTCATGGACCGCAGGCGCGCTTCGAGGCGATCGAGGTCGGCCGGCGGCACGAGGTCGACCTTGTTCAGCAGGATCACATCGGCGAACGCGATCTGCTCCTTGACCTCGTCGGCCTCGTCGATGTGCTGCCATACATGCTTGGCATCGACCAGCGTGACGATGGCATCCAGCGCCAGCTTCGACTGCATCTCGTCGTCGACGAAGAAGGTCTGCGCCACCGGGCCAGGGTCGGCCATGCCGGTGGTCTCGATCAGGATGTGATCGAACTTGTCACGACGCTTCATCAAGTTGCCGAGGATCCGGATGAGATCGCCACGCACGGTGCAGCAGATGCACCCGTTGTTCATCTCGAAGATCTCTTCCTCGGCGCCGATGACGAGCTCCTGATCGACCCCCACTTCGCCGAACTCGTTCTCGATCACGGCGATCCGCTTGCCGTGGTTCTCGGTGAGGATGCGGTTGAGCAGCGTCGTCTTTCCGGAGCCAAGAAAGCCCGTGAGCACGGTGACAGGCACACGTTGTGAGGTGGTGGTCATGGGTACTCCTCCACAGCGGCATCACGCGCCGCGCGAAATCGCTCGAACACGAACGGCTCGAGCGCATGAGGCAGGGGCAGCACGCGGCCCTGCTCGGCCACGTGTGTCGCCCAGGTCAGCAACAGCTCGTAGTGGTGGTGCGTGTGCAGCCCGCCTAGCCAGGTGGTGCCGCGCGAAGACGCCACCGAGACCACGTTCGTCAGATCGCACGGGCCGAGGCAGCCGCTGATCGTCAGCTGCACGTGCTTGAGCAGGCGCCGCGCTTTCCACTGCTCCTTGAGCCAGGCCACCGGCACTTCAGGGTGTCCCTTTGAGGTCTGGCCGCAGCAGCAGCCCACGCAGACGCTGATGTGCGCCCACGTGACGCGCGTGGTGGTGAGGCTCTTCATCGGCGTCCCATCGCGACACCGCGCAGGTCGGCGGGCGCGCCGACCAACGCCTCGATCAGGGCGTCGGCCGATCGGGGCAGCGGGGTGGACATGGGTAGCAGATGCCGTTGCCGCAGGCAGCGGGCCACCTCCAGCACCCACGGGCGCCGAAGCGCGGCGGTCATCAAGGTGGGCTCGGTGAGCACGTCCTCGGGGTCGCCGTCACACAACACGCGACCGCTGTGGAGCACGATCACGCGATCCGCCCACCGGCAGGCGAGATCCACGTCGTGCGTCGCCATCAGCACGCCCGCACCCCGCGAGGTCGCCTCCTCCACCGTGGCCAGCAGCGCCTCCTCTATGTCCGCATCCAGCCCTTGCGTCGGCTCGTCGAGCAACAAGAGCGACGGGTGCATGACGAGCACACCGGCCAGCGCCACCGCACGCCGCTGACCCAGGCTGAGCGCGTTCACCGCCTGTCCGCGCAGCCGCTCCAGACCCAGGTGCCGCAAGATCACCAGTGCTCGCGCGCGAGCCTCGTCCGGCGTCGCGCCCGCGTTGTGCGGCCCAATCGCCACGTCGTCCAGCACGGTCGGACCGAAGAGCTGATCGTCCGGGTCCTGGAACAGCAGGCCAACGGCCTGCCGCCACCGGCTCAACGCAGCGGCGGCGGACGGTAGACGTTCACCGTCGAGACGGATGTCGCCCTGATCTGCGACGAGCAGCGCGTTCAGGTGATACAGCAGCGTGGTCTTGCCCGCACCGTTGGCGCCCAGCAGCGCGACGCGCTCGCCAGGCATGACGTGCACGTCGACGTCACTGAGGGTGACGCAACCCTCGTAGCTGGCGCAGAGGCCGCGAACCGACAATCGGGGCGTCACCGCATCACCTCGGCCATCGTGAGAACCGCGACCGAACCAAGCGTGAGGGCCGTGCACACGCCGAGCGACAGCGGCATCCACTCGCTTCGCCAATCGGGAACACCGCCGCGCGCGCACAGACCCCGTTCGAGGCCGAGCGCGCGGTCCATCGTGCGGCCAAAGAGCGCACCCGCCACGCGCCCCGTCGAGCGAATGGTGCCGGACCAGCCCGAAAAGCCCAGCCGAGCACGCTGTGCGGTGCACAGCGCCTGGCGCGTCTGATCGAGCGTGAGGAAGAAGCGATAGGTGCCGAGCAACACGTCCACGAGGCCACGCGGCACTCGGCCACGCGCGAGCAGCCATGCGAGGTCGGTCATCGGCGTGGTCAACGCCAGCCCCATCGTGATCAGGAGCGCCGAGGCACCGCGTGCGGCTGCCATGCCCGCCGTGGTCACACCGTCCGCATCAATGCGCACCCACCGTTCGGCGTCAGCGGAGACAGCGATCGGAAGCGCAACCACCGTGAGCATCAGCGCGGGCACCGTCACAGCGCGGAGCACCACCGCGAACGGGATGCCGCCGGTTCGCAGGGCCACGAGCGCGAGCACGGAGACGAGGGCTGGCATCGCTGGCCAGGGGTGGGCCGTCACCACGATCAGGGCCACGCTGGCAGCCAACGCCTTCTCGCCCGGATGGCGGGTGCTCCAGCGATTGCGACGAGCCCACTCTTCAACAAGGAACGCGTGTCGCATCGCGTCAACCAGTCCGCGGGCGCTCAGCGACGCCGATCGGTTCAGCGGAGGCAGCCGAGCGTCGTGCCGCGATCCGTTGCAGTTGAGCTCCGGCCAGGAGACAGATAGACGCGCCAACCAAGGCTTGTGCGGCCAGTCCGAGCTCGATCGTCCGCTCGTCGGGTGTGGTGGTCCGCAGTGGGCGGGGCTGAAACTCCGGGTGCATGCGGCGGATGTGCGCCGTCGCGCGATCGTCGGTGCCCACGGTGGGCACGCGCCAACCGGCCCACACGCCACCGACGAGAGCCCCAACCAGCAACGAGCGTTGCAGCCAGCTACGCACGACGCATGGCTCTCGCGTGCACCAGCCGGGACGAGAGGGTGTCGAGGGCAATCACCGTGAAAGCGGCTTCGGCCAAGGCCAGCGGCACCTGCGCGGTGAGGAAGATCGCGCTGAACTCGAGGAAGGCACCCGCCACGCCCGACGTGGCATCGGGGAACGCCAGCGCCAACTGCGCCGCTGTCGTCGCGTAGGTGGCAAGCGTACCGGCGACAGCGGCCGCGAACGTGGCAGCGCGCCCAGGCATGGCGAGGCCGACGAGACGCCACACGGCCCATGCGGTCCACGGACCCACCACGGCCATCGCGAACGTGTTGGCACCCAGCGTCGTCAAGCCGCCGTGGGCGAGCAGCAGCGCTTGCAGCAGCAGCACGGGCGGCGTGATCGCCGCCATGGTGGCGGGACCGCAGACGATCGTGCCAAGGGCAATGCCGGTCGGATGCGACGAGCTGCCGGCGATCGACGGCAGCTTCAGCGACGACAGGAGCAGCGTGAACCCCCCGGCCGCCCCGAGCGTGAGCGCGGCCGCGGGTGAGGCCGACGCGCGACGCGTGACCTGCCGGCTCCCGTGCCACACGAAGGGAGCCGCCAGCGCCGTCCATGCGGCGGCGTGCGTCAGCGGGAGGAACCCGTCGGCGATGTGCATGCCGGTGGCAGTCTAGCGACCGCGCACGCACGCAGCGGTGTCGAACAGCACGCCACTCTGTGTGTGATGCGACACCGAGCGAAGGTGCCAATCAGCACCGCCGTGGCTCGTGCGCGGTGAACAGAATGGGCGTTGCGGCACGGACGTGCCGTGGAGGACGCGTCTGATGGACCTGTTCGCGCAGAAGCCAAAGCCGAGCCCAGAGCACATCGCGCGGGTCAAGACCTGGGTGCAACAGTCGATGGCCTTGCCGGAGAGCGCGACGGTGATGGTCACCGAGCTCGCCTGCCGCGAGCCAGGATGCCCGCCGCTCGAGACGGTGATTGCGATTCTGGACGGTGCGACGCAGCGTAAGCACACGCTGCACAAGGCTGTGCTCGATGTGACGGAAGGCGACGTGCGAGCCGCAGCGACGCTCTTGGCGTCCCCGAGCCACTAGTCCACCGCCGATGCGTGCTTACGGACGTCCGTGGTCATGCGTGTGGGCGTGGTCGATGCAAAAGCGCCGGCCTGCGCCGGAATCCACACTCCACACCATACCGCGATGCCGTAGTTGGCCAAGCGCACGCGTGACCGTTGCGCGCGTGGCGGCGGTCGCAGACGCCAGCTGATCGTGCGTCAGCCGCACATCGATCAGCACACCTCGGGGATACGGCCTGCCGAACTGCTCGGCCAGCACCGAGAGCACACCGAGCAGACGTCCATCCAGGTGCGGGCGGGCCTGCGCGGCCGCCCACGCCTCCATCTGACGCAACCGCGCGCGCATCGCCGTTGCAAACCCGGGCGCCGCCTCGGCGTCCTGCCACGGTTGACACACAGCCTCGGTGTCGGTGTGCGCCACCAGCTCGAGGCAACAGCTGTCATCGGGGTGACCGATGACGATACGTCTGGCGCCGAAGAGCCCGATGAGCACTTGCGTGCCGTCCGCATGGATCACGCGCTGCGCCACGACTCCAGATTCGATGCTCAGTACCTGGTCGGCACCGAGCGCAATCCGCGCGCCTTCCGCGAAGCGTCGGCGTCCATGCCCGGGTCCTGCGCTGGACGATCGATCCACGTCCGCCAGACGCTCGAGCGCCGCGAGCACGGCGAGACCGTCGACGTCGGCCGGAAGGACGGTCCGCGCGCCACGCTCGTAGGCGGCGAGCGCCACGGCATCCAGTCCCGAACGGTTCCACGCAATCCACGGCACAGACGGCGGCGCGTGCACCGCAACGTCCGAGTCCAACACCACCAATGCCACGTCGCCGAGCGCGGTCGACGCTGACGAGGCGCTCGAGAACGTCAGGACATGGCGGCTCGGCGGCAGAAGCAGCATCGCCGCGGCGGCCGCCTCCGCCGGCGCCACGATGGAGATGCGATGGCTGGTGAGGTCGAGCGCCCGGCTGGCCGCTGGCCTGGCTGGATGCTCGACCGAGCGCAAGCCGACGCGGTCGGAGTCCCACTTCCCGGGCATAGAACGATGACCTTCGACCGTAACGGCGAGCTCAGTCAGCGCGCGACGGAGAACTCATGAGCAGTCCAGCCGCACAAACGAATGGTCGCTTTGGTCCACGAACTTCCCGTGCGGAGGAACTGCGTCCCCAGCCCTGCGTGCCGATCGCCCCACATTTCAGCGACGCGGAGCCTTCGGCCCTGCTCGAGTTCACAGCCAGAGGTGCTCTGCGACCCTCAGTCTCCACGCATACGTCGATCTCGGCCGTTCACCGCGACTCGTCGACCACTCATGTGATGAATGGCCGCGACCGCTTCGCGTCTGCCAACAATGTGACACTACCTGTGATCATCAACCGCGGCATCAGAGACTGTCTTTACCGTTGCAAAGGCGTCCGTGCGAGCAGTGGAGGGCGAACGTCTGGCGTCTTGCCGCCACCTCACGTGGTGATGAGCGGGTTCGTACTGACCTGGGTTCTGTATGCCACTGCGGCGGCTGTGGCAGTGCCGACCACTACGTCGGCGGCGCGCAGCGGCCACCCTGCAGCCGGCTCGTCGCCAGCGACGGCGTCATCGCCGCCCGTCGCCGGTTTCGCGATGGCGGGCACGACGACGACGGCCGGTACGCGGCGGGATCTGGATCTGGTGGTCGCCGCAGGGGCGACCGACCCGGCCACGCGTATCCCGGTCACGGTGTTCCACGGCATGCGTCCAGGACGAGTGCTCGCGCTGACCGCTGGCGTGCATGGCTTCGAGTACGTGCCCATTGTGGCGGCGCAGCGCCTCCTGGGACGGATCGACCCCACCACGCTCACCGGCACCGTGGTGCTCGTGCGCATCGCTCACCTGGCCGCGTTCGAGGGGCGGGTGCCGTTCGTGAACCCCTTCGATCGCAAGAACCTCAACCGTGTGTTTCCCGGTCGCGTCGACGGCACGCAAGCGGAACGGATCGCCTGGGCGCTCACCACCCAGGTCATAGCCCGCGCCGACTGGCACGTAGAGCTGCACGGCGGAGATGGAGCCGAGTGGATGGAGGCGTTCGCCAGCGCGTACGGCGGGCCGCTGGCCGAGGCGCAATACGCGGACGCGCGCCGGATGGCGCTCGCCTTCGGCCTCCGTAACTTCGTGAAGTACCCGATGCACACGCAGGCGCAGGTCGATGCAGGCCGGTCGCTGAACCGCCAAGCGGTCGCCGAGGGCAAGCCGACCGTGCTGGTGGAGATCGGCGAGAACGGGCGTCGCGACGAGGCCTTGGTCCGCGATCTCGTCTCTGGCGTCGAGAACCTGCTGCGCGCGATGGGCATGGTGCCCGGCGCCGCGCGGCCGCCTCGACGCGACACGCGCTGGCTCGATGACACGGTGGGCGTGTCGGCGACGAAGACGGGCATCTTCACCCCGGTGTCGACGGTTGGGCGCACCGTGAGACAGGGCGAGCCGCTTGGCACGACTCGCGATTACGAGGGCCGCCTCCTCGAGACCGTGGTGTCGCCGATCCGCGGGTACGTGCTCTACGGCATTACAGGGCCACCGGTCGTCGCCGGCGATTCGGTGGCGACCATCGGCAAGCTCGCGCGCGGACCGCTGTGAGCCCGGCCCAGGCGACGCGAACCGGTCATCCATCGCTGTCGACCATCTGACGGACGATCGAGGCCACTCATTCGGGCCGACGAGACAGACGGTCATCCTCCGCGAATACTCGCCTGATGTGTCCTCCTCATCTGTTGGTGGTGCGTCCTCGTCGTCTGCTCGCTGCAGGGTGGTGCACCGTCGTGCTGTCGGCGTCGCTGACGCCCCATCTCCTTTTCGCGCAGGCGCAGGCCACGGGGCTCGTCGTGGACACGACCGACACGCCCGTGGCGGCGGTCACCGTGCTCGTTCAGGACAGCAGCGGTACGACGCGCCGCGTGTCGACCGACGCCGACGGTCGCTTCAGCCTCGACGGCATGGCCGCTGGACCAGCTCAGGTGTCCACGGAGGCCATCGGATGGGATCCGGCGAGAGCCACGGTGACGCTGCCACTCGGACCGGAAGGCATCCGGCTCGTGCTACAACCCGCCGGCATCAAAGAAACGGTGGTCGTGATCGGTGCGATCGGCGCCCGCCGCACGCTGCACCCGGAGAGCACCGACCTCATCGGCTCGGTGGACGTCGTGGGGTCGGACCAGCTCGAACGCGAGAACGTGGACCTCTCCTACGAGCTACTCAAGAAGGTGCCTGGTGTGTACGTCAACGACTACAACCAAGGTGTGGTGGCCGGCGGCATCGGCATCCGCGGCTTCAACACCGAAGGCGACATCATGCACACCAAGCTGCTCATCGACGGCATCCCGACCAACATGAACAGCGGCATCGGGCTCCTCGACAGCATCTTTCCCTTCGACATCGACCGCATCGAGATCGTCAAGGGCACGAACGATCCCCGCTACGGCCTGTTCAACATCGCGGGCAACGTGCACGTGTCCACGAGCCCGCTGGGTCGCTACACGAAGGCAAAGATCCTGGGCGGCGCGTTCGGCACCGGTGACGTGCAAGGCGTGACGGCGTTCAACACGGGCCGGCTATCGCACGTGTACTTCGGCGGCTATCGCCGTAGCACCGGGTATCGTGACAACGCCGACCTGGATCGGTATGCGTTCTCAGGGAAATGGTTCTACACACCCGTCAGCGGCGCCTGGCAGGTGGGCGTCGTCGCACGCACCTACGATTTCGATACACAGGCTCCCGGCTACATCACGCTCGCTCAGGTAGCCGCCAACCCCCGACAGTCACCCGCCTTCTCGGCCACCGATGGCGGCACCCAGCGGACGCACCACGTCAGCCTGCACGCCGACCGACAGATCGCGCCAACCTTGACATGGTCGGTCAAGGCGTACTGGCAAACCTTCCGGCAACAGCGGTTCGTCCGCTTCACAGCGGGCGGCGCCCAGCAGGAGCGCCTCGAGGACGAAGCGCAGACTGGCGTGTTGACGACGATGACGTGGCGACCCCAGGCGCTGGCGTCTCGGGATGCCACCTTGTCCTGGGGGGCGGACCTTCAGTCGCAGGACAACCTGGCACAGCGGTTTCGCACCGTCGAGCGTGCACGAGGTGCGACCCTGCGCGACCAGGACTTCGGCTTCTCGAATGGGGGAGCCTATGCATCGGCCGACATACGCGCAGCCCAATGGCTGCGCGTGTCGGGCGGCCTGCGCGGCGACCGCGTGGGCGGCACGTTCGTCAATGCGCTGGCCTCCACCCGGTTGCCGGTCATCGACTACGGCACGATTTGGCAGCCGAAGGTGGGGCTGCTGGCGTTCGTGCGCAACGGGGTCAACCTGTATGCGAACTACGGACGATCGTTCCAGGTTGGCGTCGGTGCGGCGGCGTATAGCACGCTCCCACTCGGCCACTCGACGAACGACGGCTGGGAGGGTGGCGTGCGTCTGGCCCCAGCACCGTGGCTGACGACGCGCGTGGGCATCTGGGGACAGGACGCGAGCGACGAGCTGCGCCTCAGGTTCGACAACTCGGGCGATTCCGAGAACGTCGGCAAGACACGCCGGCGCGGATGGAACGTCGACGTCACGGCCAAGGCGCATCGCACCGCGTACCTGTGGGGCACGCTCACGCGGCAGCGGTCCACGCTGGTCGAGCCTGGGGCGACCCAACCGCAGCTTCGCGGCAAGGAGCTGAACCACGTGCCCCGGTACACGGCCAAGGCGGGCATCGACCTCACGCCCTCGCGGCAGGTATCGGTCTCGCTCTGGACCGACGTGCAAACCGACTACTTCCTCACCACGCTCAACGCCGAGGGCAAGTTCGGCGATCGGCGCCTGGTGCACGTCGACACGCTGTGGAAGCTCCACCCGTCCACCACGATCGGCCTCCACGCGAAGAACATCTTCAACGGCTATCACTAGTACGCCTGGTTCGACGGCACCACCACGCTCCACTCGCCCGGCGAGGCTCGCGGGCTCTATGTGACCTCCACCTGGGAGTTCTAAGATGCGATCGGGCAGCTCGTGGCGATCGGGTACGCGCGGCCGCATGGCCGCGATCGCCCGCCATGAGTACCGCTCGGCCTGGCGCAGCCGCACAATCCCGTTGTTCACGCTCGTCGTCGGCCTGCTGCTGGGGGTGGCGTGTGTCGTGGGAGCCGCCCGCGCAACTGCTGAGACCAGCTCATCCTGACTATCGTCCGGCCAAGGCGTACTGGCAGACGTTCGAGCAGCACCGTTGGGTGCGATTCACGCAAGCCGGCTCGCAGCAAGAGCGCTTCGAGGACGAAGGTCAGCGCGGCCTGCTCACGACGCTGACGTGGCGTCCCCAGGCGCTCGCCTCGAGGGATGGGACGCTGTCGTGGGGCGCCGAGTATCAGGCGCAAGACAACATTGCCCGTCGCTTCGGGACGGTGAGCCGCGTGCGCGGCGCGACGCTGCGGTCGCAGGACTTCGACTTCACGAACGGCGGGGCGTACATGTCGGCCGACCTGCGTGCGCTGCGTTGGCTGCGAGTGAACGGCGGTCTGCGGGCCGATCGCGTCGGCGGGGAGTTCGTGAACAGGCTGTCGGGTGCGCGCCTGCCCGTCATCGGCTACGGCACCATCTGGCAGCCGAAGGTGGGCGTGCTGGCAACGGTCCGCGAAGGCGTGAACCTGTACGGGAACGTCGGCCGGTCGTTCCAGGTGGGCGTGGGGGCAGCGGCGTTCAGTAACCAGCCGCTCGGCTACTCCAAGAACGACGGCTGGGAGGGTGGCGTGCGCCTGGCGCCCACGCCGTGGCTCACGACGCGCCTCGGCGTGTGGGGGCAGGACGCGAGCGACGAGCTCCGACTGAAGTTCGACAACTCCGGCGATTCGGAGAACGTCGGCAAGACGAGCCGTCGCGGCTGGAACATCGACCTCACCGCCAAGGCCCACCGCACCACCTATCTGTGGGGCACGCTGACCAGGCAGAAGGCGACGCTCGTCGAGCCGGGTGCCACGCAGCAGCAGCTGAAGGGCAACGAGCTCAACCACGTCCCGCGATACACGGCCAAGATGGGGCTCGACGTGACGCCCGCGCAGGCGCTGTCGGTGTCGCTCTGGACCGACATCCAGAGCGACTACTTCCTGACCACGACGAACCGGGAGGGGAAGTTCGGGGACCGGCGACTCGTGCACCTGGACCTGATGTTCAGGGCGAACCGTCGCACGACGCTCGGCTTCCACGGCAAGAACATCTTCAACGGCTATCACGAGTACGCGTGGTTCGACGGCACGACCTCGCTGCATTCGCCGGGCGAGCTTCGCGCGTTCTACGTGACCTCCACCTGGGAATTCTGATGCGACGTCCTGCCCCAACTGTCGTGCCGAGCGCGTGGCCAGGCACGCACTTCTGGCCAACCCCCACGTAAGATCGAACGACCATGCCTGTGGCCGGGCCGTCCGAGTTGCTGCACCTCGTCGGGTTCCTGACGGGCGCCGTCCTGTACGGCATGCTCCTGGCCCTCGTCACGCGGACCTCCGTTCGGCCCGACCCTTTCGCACTCGCGACCGCCATCCGTGCGGAGGGGCGGGGCGTCAGGGTCGGATAACGGGCGTTCCGTTAACCGGGGCCCCCGTTCATCCTGACTATCGTCCCGTTGACTCCGGCCGCCCGCCGGGCCAAAGCGCGTGAGGAACCACTGCGTCAACGCGCTCGCGGGTTGCCAGCGCACCCACGCCCACGCCAGGTGTAGGGCGATCCGCCGCAACTCCGCGCGGCCGTTGCCTTCTAGATCGCGGGAGCATGCGCTCGGCTGAGATAGGGCCGCTAAACGTGTCTGTGCGAGGCGGTTGGGCCGATTGACGCGCAGGGCGCTATCATCCTGGGCCGGAGCGAAGAGCGTGTGAAGCAACTGTTCAGCGGGGCACGAGTCGTCGATCCGGTCAACCAGCGCGACGGTGACTTCGACGTCCTCATAGAGGACGGTCGGATCGCAGACGTCGGGCCAAACCTCACGGCGCCCGCCGGAGCCACGGTTTTCACGTTGCCGCCCGGCCTGGTCCTGACGCCCGGCCTGATCGACATGCACGTGCACCTCCGCGAGCCCGGCCAGGAGCACAAAGAGACCGTGGCCACCGGGACCGCCGCCGCCGTCGCGGGTGGCTTCACGGCCGTCGCCTGCATGCCGAACACCGTCCCCGTCAACGACAACGCCGGCGTGACGCGGTACATCCTCGAGAAGGCAGCCGCCGCGAACCTCGCGCGCGTCTACCCGATTGGCGCCGTGTCTCGCGGTCAGCAGGGCGAGCAGCTCGCCGATCTCGCCGAGCTCAAGGAGGCCGGCTGCGTCGCGATTACCGACGATGGACGGCCTGTGGCGACCGCGATCCTGATGCGACGGGCGCTGGAGTACACGCGGATGCTCGACATGCCGGTCATCGAGCACTGCGAAGACCCGACGCTCAAGAGCGACGGTGTCGCCCACGAAGGCTTTCAGGCGTCGGTGCTCGGTCTGAAGGGCATCCCGTCGGAAGCCGAGTCCATCATGGCGCTGCGCGATATCTCGCTGGCCGAGCTGACCGGCGGCACGGTCCACATCGCGCACATGAGCGCCCGGCAGACGCTGGCAGCCGTGCGATACGGCAAGACCCGCGGAATCAAGGTGACGTGCGAGGTCACGCCACACCACTTCGTCTTGACCGACGAGTGGCTCGCTGTGCCGGTGCCCTACGACACCAACACGAAGATGAATCCGCCCCTGCGCGAGCCGGCCGATCGCGAGGCGATGCTCGAGGGCCTCGCCGATGGCTCAATTGACGTGATTGCCACCGATCATGCGCCGCACCACTACGACGAGAAACAGGTGGAGTTCGATCGCGCTCCGTTCGGAATCACAGGTCTGGAGACCGCCGTGTCGCTCTGCTTCGATCGGCTGGTCCACCGCGGAATCGTGACGCTGTCGAGACTGATCGAGCTGCTCTCGGTGAACCCCGCGAAGATCCTCCGCGTGCCTGGCGGCTCACTCACCGTTGGCGCTCCGGCCGACCTCTCCATTCTGGCGCCCGATCTGGCCGTCCAGATCTCGTCGGCGCGGATGCGATCGCGCTCGAAGAACACGCCGTTTGACGGATGGCCGCTCCGTGGTGGCGTGGCGGCCACCATCGTTGGCGGGCGGGTCGTCTATGTGAACGATGGCGTCGCTGGTTTGACCCTGTCTTGAACCACTCGGACGCGGGAGCGCGTCAGGAGGCGAGCGATGTCCGACTCGGTTCAGCCGTTCATGCTTCGTGTCGACCAGGCGACACTCGACGACCTGCGCGATCGACTCGCGCGCACTCGTTGGCCCGATGCACCAGCAGGGTCCGGCTGGCGATACGGCGCCGACCTCGAGTATCTCGAGCGCCTCGTCGCGTACTGGCGCCACGAGTACGACTGGCGGCGACACGAGGCATCGCTCAATGGTCTGCGGCAGTTCACCACCCAGGTCGGCGACGCGTCCGTGCACTTCATTCACGAGCCGGGTGAGGGGCCCGCTCCGCTGCCGATCCTTCTCTCGCACGGCTGGCCGGGATCGGTCTGGGAATTTCACAGGATCATCCCGATGCTCACCCATCCGGCGCGCTTTGGCGCCGATCCGGTCGATGCGTTCACCGTCGTCGCGCCGTCGCTACCGGGGTATGGCCTCTCCCATAGCCCGGGACGACGATTCTCGGTCGACGCGATCGCGGAGATCTTCATCGCGCTCATGCGCGACGTGCTCGGCTATCGGCGTTTTGGCACGCAGGGCGGGGATTGGGGGGCTTTCATCACCTCCAAGCTCGCTGCTGACCACCCGGACGCGGTGGTCGGTCTCCACCTCAATCTCCTGCCCCTTCGCCGCGATCCGGCGCTGCTCGCGCGCGTCGACGCCGGGACCGACGAAGGGCGTCGGTATCGTGATCAGGTCGCTCACTTCATGGCCGAGGAGACCGGGTATCAGTGGATCCAGGGGACCAAACCCCAGACGCTCGCGTTCGGGCTGACCGATTCTCCCGTCGGCCTTGCTGCGTGGATTGTCGAGAAGTTCCAGACGTGGACCGACAACGGCGGCGATCTCGATGCCTATCTCGGCCGAGACGAGGTGCTGACCAACATCATGTTGTATTGGGTGACGGGTGCGATTGGCTCGTCGTTCTGGCCCTACTACGCGCGGCTCCACGGTCCATGGCCCATTCCGGACAGTGGAGTGCGGGTACCCATGGGTTACGCGGAATTCCCCAAGGAGATCCTGCAGCCGCCGCGCACGCTCGCCGAAGGTGCCTTCCACGACATTCGCCGTTGGGAGCGCATGCCCCGTGGCGGGCATTTCGCAGCGCTGGAGCAGCCCGAGCTTCTCGCATCCGAGATTCGGGCTTTTTTCCGGCCGCTGCGCGGATAGCGATCGCCGGTAGGCGTTCAATCAGCTCTCAGCCTTTGCAGTGGCGTGTCGGGGTCGGCATCATGGGCGCGGTGCACGAACTTCGAAGCCTCGTCAGCGCCACCAGAGCCTGCGGAGATCGCCATTTGTGAGAACGGGCAGAGGCGCCTCGTGCGGTTGACGGCACCGGCTGTGATCCTGCGAGAGGTGATGATGCGGTCGGGCGCCGATACGCTGTGACGCGGCTCTTCCTGATTGGTCAGCTGGTTGTCGGGGCGTTGCTGCTGGCGGCAAACGCCTGGCTGGCCGCGTCGGTCTTCGTCCCGGTGGTGCAGAGCGCACCGCCGCCGGAGTACGTGCTCGTGTCGTCCAGCTACGGCCAGACCGTGACCCAGGTCACGGGGCTGTTCGCACGCCACGAGCACGTGGCCGAGGTTGTGACGACAAGCGACGTCGAGCCACCTCCGGCGGGAATCCCAGCCGAGATCGGCGCGACATCGAACGTGCACGGAGTCCCTCCTGCCTGATCGATCGTCACCGTCTGGTTGCCGACGACGACCGACGTGTTGCGCGCCGCACCACTGTTCGGCGCCGCCTGGAGGACGACCCTTTTAGATCCGGCGCCCGACGCGGGCGCGGCGGTGAGCCAGGACGCCGAGCTGTTCGCGGTCCACGAGCAAGAACCGATGGTCGACACCGTCAGCGCGGCGGTGCCGCCTGCGGCCGGAAGCGACGCGGCCTGAGGCGACACCGCCACGGCGCAGTCGACCGGTGCGGACTGATTCACCGTGACTATCTGCCCGCCGATCGTTACCGATCCGCTACGTGCTGCACCGCTATTGGCCGCCGCGTTGAACGTCACGCTCCCAGGACCCGTACCGCTCGTGCTGCCCACCGGCGTCAACCAGCTCTCTGAGGTGGTCGCCGTCCAGACACAACCGGCGAGTGCAGCCACCGTGAGGGTGATGGGACCGCCCGAGGCCGCCGCAGGGGCCGCAGGGAGCGTGATCGTGAATCGGCACGGCGCGCCCTCCTGCGCGAACGGAACAACCGCGCCGTTGATCGTGAGTCGGGCTTCACGGGTCGCGGGCTCGTCATTGCGCGCGACCACAGCTTCGACTTGCCCATCGCCCTGACCGCTCGACGGCGTGATCGAGATCCAGTTCGCGTCGACCGACGCGGTCCAGGCGCACTCCGGCTGCGCCGAGATCGCCACGATCATCGGGCCGCCCGCCGAAGTCACGGCCTGGAGCGTAGCCGGAACCGATACCTGGCACTTCGATGGCGTCGGGGCGGTCGACGTCGAGGTGCTGGTAGAGCACCCGATGTACGACAGCGTCACACACATGAGCGTCAACGCCAATCGACGATCGATGCGTGCGCCGGTCTGCTTCACGATCCGCTCACGCGCGGAAGGTGCTCCCACCGTGGGATTCCATCCTCGCGCTTCGGGCCTTGTGAGCCGAGTGTCACGCTCGGGGCGCGGAGCCACACTTCATTCTGACCCAAAGGTCACGGGTCAATGGTTGAGGTGCTCCTCCGATGCGCGAGTGAAGCTCGGCGGCCGAGCGAGCTTCGGACATCGAGCTCATCGGAACGTTGGCGAGACGGATGCGCGGCGCCTGATGCGGGCTCCGGGGCCACGGCGCCGCACATGCACCCGCGGAGTGAGCGTGAGTGACCAGACCTGGTCTCTACCGAGGAATGGCCGGAGGTGGCGGTGGCGCCCCTGGAGGCGCGGGCACGACCGTCACATTGGGTGGCTTGCCGACTCGTGCCTCGACCCACTGACCCTTCAATCGAATGACGATCTGTCCCGTGGGGACGCGGTCGTTCATCCATTCGACTCTGAAGCCGAGATCATCACCGGCGAGAACCGTCGGCTCCGCAAGCGGTGTCCACTTCTGCGCTCGATGCGGTTGAGCCTGCGCGCGGACCCAGGTGGCCATGGCCGCGAGCGACACTGCCCAGATCACAGCCACGAGGATTGAGGACCGAAGGCGCATGGTGCATCCCCCTGTTGGTTCTCCGTGAACGTCGGCCGATCCGTTTGGACGCAGTGCCGCCGCGATTAGTCGTTCTCGCACGGGCCCGAGGAGCGTCCTTGGTACACTGTCCCACCGTGCAGCAGTTGTTTGGGGTCGTTGTGGCCGGCTGGGACGAGCCTTGGCTGTGAGGTGACCGACATGTCGCACCCCGCGATCGTGAAGCCCGCCGCCGTTGCGCCGTGGCGGCCCGACAAGATGGGTAAGAGCACCCTCTTCGAGTCACCGCGCATGCTCGTTGGTCTGAACGCGTTCGAACCCGGCCAGTCGCACGCGCTCCACGCCCATGCGGGTATGGACAAGGTGTATGTGGTCCTCGAGGGCGAGGGGCTTTTCCTGCTCGAGGGTGCGCAACAGCGGATGCGGGCTGGTGACGTACTCGTAGCGCCCGAGGGTGTCCCGCACGGCGTCCGCAACGACACCCAGGCGCGCCTGCTCGTCCTCGCCGTGCTTGCGCCCGGACCGACGGCTTCGGTGTAGCTCTTGGTGCCTTAGGCCGGGGGCCGAGGACCTCGGATTTGAACGCCTGGCGCAGGGTGTGGGGGGGCGCAAGCGACCGAGCCGGAATTCGCGCAGAGCCCGATTGCTCAAGCTCCGGCCGCGTCCAGGCGTGCGGCCAGATTGGCGAAGGCGTCGGTCGGTCCTCTCCAGAGCAGCGTGTCGACGCTGGCAAAAAGCGACACGTCGGTGCGGAGCGTCGCGAGCACGCGGAAGAGCCGAGCCCGTTCGCGATCGCGCTCGAGCACGGCGGCGAGCGCGGCCGGTCGCGTCGCGTTCACGCCCCATGTCGTCCAATCGGGGGGAATCGATTCGAGGTGCTTGTACTTCGCGAGCACCCTAGCGGCCGACTTCGCGCCCCATCCCGGCAAGCCGGGGTAGCCGTCCGATGCGTCGCCCACGAGCGCCAGGTAATCGGGGATCGAGGTCGGGGTCACGCCAAACTTCGCTACCACGCCCGCCTCGTCGCGGATGGTACGGGCGCGACGATCCAGCTGCACGACACGCGTGCCCTGGACGATTTGCGCCAGATCCTTGTCCGGTGTGCAAACGACCACGCGGCCCACCCGGGTGTCGGCGCTCGCCGTGACCGCGGCCGCCGCCAGCGCGTCGTCGGCTTCGAGCTCCACCATCGGCCAGACCACCACGCCGAGCGCGGTCAGCGCCTCTTCGAGGAGGGGAAACTGTGAAAGAAGATTCGGGTCGACGCCCGCGCTCGACTTGTACCCGGGCCAGAGCGCGTTGCGGAATGACTCGATGACATGATCCGTCGCCACGCCGATGTACGTGGCGCCGACCTTCATCATGCCGAGCAGTGAGGTGATCACGCCCCTGACTGCGGCGACTTCACGGCCGTCCTCGTCGCGAGCCGACGGGAGGGCATAGAAGTGCCGGAAGAGCTCGTAGGTGCCGTCAACGAGATAGATCTCGATGCGCGGGGCCGCGTTCGCCACGTTTTCGTCCGTGGCTCGCAGTATATCGGTGTCCGCAGTACGCTTGGGTCATGTCGGCCTTCCCGATCGAGCCGCCCATCGAGCCCATGCTGGCCAAGCTGGCGACGACGCTTCCGGACGGCGGGGGCTTTCAGTTTGAGCCGAAGTGGGACGGATTTCGCGCGATCGTGTTTCGCGGAGGTGGGGAGGTGTTCATTCAGAGCCGCGATCTCCGCCCTCTCGATCGCTACTTCCCCGAGCTGCACGAGGCGCTCCTCCGCCTCCTGCCCGACGGCTGCGTGGTCGACGGCGAGATCGTCATCGCGACGGCGCAGGGGCTCGACTTCGACCGGCTCCAGCTGCGCCTCCATCCGGCCGCCTCGCGCGTGGCGAAGCTCGCGAAGGAGATGCCGTCGGCGTTTGTGGCCTTCGATCTGCTCGCCGTCTCGAACGAGGACCTCCGACAGGCACCCCAGCGCGAACGGCGCCGCCGACTCGAGCGCTTGCTCGGTGGGAGCAAGCCGCCCGTGTACCTGACGCCGAGGACGCACGATCGTGAGCAGGCCGCCGACTGGCTTTTGCGGTTCGAGGGCGCCGGATTGGACGGTGTCGTGGCCAAGCCGGTCGAGGGCGTGTACGAGCCGGGCACGCGCGCGATGATCAAGGTCAAGCATGCGCGCACGGCTGACTGTGTCGTGGCGGGCTTCAGGTGGCACAAGGCCGGGCGCGGCGAGCTCGTCGGATCCCTGCTCCTCGGGCTCTACGATCAGCAGGGCCAGCTGCAGCACGTCGGCGTGACCTCGTCGTTCACCATGAGCATGCGGCGGCAGCTCGTGACGGAGCTGGCCACGCTGCGCGTGCGTGCGCTCGATGAGCATCCCTGGCGCGAATGGGCGACGGCTGGAGACGAGATGACGCGCATGCCTGGCGGGCAGAGCCGCTGGAGTGCGGGCAAGGATCTCTCATGGGAGCCCCTTCGTCCCGAGCGGGTGTGCGAAGTGAAGTACGATCACATGCAGGGGACCCGCTTCAGGCACGCGGCGATCTTCGTGCGCTGGCGACCTGACAAACCGCCGACGGCGTGTCGCTACGACCAGCTCGAGGTCACGACCCCGTACGAGCTCGAGAAGGTGTTTCAGAGCTGATCGCCGCCATGTCGACCCTCGATCTCGTCGTGATCCACGAGCACCCCGAGTGGCAGAAGCCGCTCTTTGCGGCGCTGGCACGTCGTGAGGTGCGCTTCGCCCCGTTCGACCTGACGCGTGCCGCTTTCACGAATCACGATCGTCCGGCCGCGCGCGTCTACTTCAACCAGGCGAGCCCAAGCGCCTACGTCCGGGGACATGCGCGTGCGGTGCCGCTGGCTCTTGCCTACCTGCGGACGCTCGAACGTCTCGGCGCCCGCGTGTTGAACGGAGCCGATGTTTTCGCCCTGGAGCTGAGCAAGAGCGCCCAGGCGACGCTGCTGCGCTCGCTGGGCATCGACACGCCCTTCTCGATCACGTTCAACGACGTCAGCGCGCTCGACGCGTACGCCGGCCGGCTGCGATGGCCCGCGCTCCTCAAACCGGATCAGGGCGGCAGTGGCGCTCGCATTCAGGTCGTCGAGTCGCTGGAGCATGTCCAGCGCGTCTTCGCGGAGGATCCGGCCGCGTGGTTGCCCGACAATCTGTTCTTGCTCCAGGAGCTCCTGCCGCACGATCCCGATCAGGGGATCGTGCGCCTCGAGCTGCTCGGGGGTGAGCTCTTGTACGGCATGCGCGTGAAGTCGCACGGCCGGTTCAATCTGTGTCCCTCACCGGTGTGCAATCCCGAGGAGGGCAGCGGGACGTGCGAGGTGCCGCAGGCCCAAGCGGTGGCGCCACCGGTCGAGTTCGATCCGTATCCGGACGTGCCACTCGAGGCGGTCGAGACGGCCAAGCGGATTGCCGCCGCGGTGGGGCTGGACGTCGGAGCGGTCGAGTACCTCGAGACCTCCGACGGCCGTCGCGTCTTCTACGACATCAACGCGAACTCCAACCTGCGGCCATCGGTCGCAGCCGCCTTCGGCTTCGATCCGTTCGAGCGAGTCGTGGATTTTCTCCAGGATCAATTGCGCAGGTAACCGCGTGAGCCAGCCGCTCTATTTCGAGGACCTGTCGGTCGGGATGCGGTTCGTGAGCCCTCCGCATGCGCTCAGCGAGGCGGAGACCACCACGTTCGCGCGCCAGTTCGATCCGCAGCCGTTCCATCTTGATCGCGAGTCGGCCCAGCACACGATCTTCCGCGGTCTGGCGGCGAGCGGCTGGCACACGGCCGCGATCTCGATGCGGCTGATGATCGAGAGTGGGTTCTCGATTGCCGGCGGCATCCTTGGCGCGGGCGGTGAGCTCTCGTGGCCCATTCCGACGCGACCCGACGATGTGCTGCGTGTGGAATGCGAGATTCTGGAGATGCGCGCGTCCCGGTCGAAGCCCGATCGCGGCATGGTGAAGTGTCGCAACGAGACGCGCAACCAACGCGGGGAGGTCGTGCAGGTGTTCGTGTGCACGTTGGTGGTGCCGCGGCGGGCCGGTGCCGCCTGAGGTCGCACAGCGTCAGCCTTGCGTCTGGCGCGCAGCGCGACACGGCGATATCGGGGGCAGTTTCGCGCCTCTCGTTATCGCCGCCGTTTCGGGACGCGCCGTCCTGAGGGCGTGCGACCGGCCCACTCGTCTGGCTCCTGGTCTGGATCGAGGGCTTCCTGGGACGGGCGAAGCGCGGCTGGGACGTGTTCGAGGTTCACGCGTACGCGCGTCCAGGTCTGAAACCGCCCGCGCATGCGATCGACCAGGACGTCGGCCGGTTCGAGGTGCTCGCTTGCGGCCGGATGGCGCGCCTTCCAACGCTCCAGACCCGCGAGTGCCGCCTGGGCATCGCGGGCACGGCCAATCTCGATGAGCGGCCGGCTGGGCAGCCGGCGCCGAGACGGCGCCACACGCGGGCCCTCTCCCCTCTGTTTGCGGTAGTGCGGCGGCCACGGCGCGTCGCCGTGGCCTTCCGCCGCCTGGCGCTCGGCGAGCTCGAGCAGCCCCTCGAGCGATCCCGCGTGCCGGTCCATCGCGTGGTGCGGGTGCCCTATGTGACCGAAACGCTCGGGCATCGTCGCGAGCGTGAAATCGTGGGGATCGCACGTGTCGACTTCCGCCCACGCAAGCGGTGCCGACACGCGTGCGTCTGGCGTGGGGCGAACCGAGTACGCGCCAGCGACCGTGCGATCCTTCGCATTCTGGTTGTAGTCGAGGAAGACGCCGTGGCGCTCTTCCTTCCACCATTTGCTGGTCGCGAGCGCCGGCGCCCGCCGCTCGACTTCGCGCGCCAGCGCCAGGGCCGCTCGCCGGACCTCGTCGAACGACCATCGACGCGCGAGTCGAACATAGATGTGCAGGCCGCGCGAGCCCGACGTCTTCGGCCAGCCCACGAGCCCGAAGTCGGTGAGCGTGTCCCGGGTCACGCGTGCGACCTCCTGGATGTGCGACCACGGAACGCCCGGTACCGGGTCGAGATCCACGCGCAGCTCGTCGGGGTGATCGAGATCGTCCGCGCGGACCGGATGGGGGTGGAGCTCGAGGCAGGCCAGGTTCGCCATCCAGGCGAGCGCTGCGGCGTCACGCGGCACGACCTCGTCCGCCGTGCGGCCCGAAGGGAAGCTGAGCTCGACCACCTCGATCCAGGCGGGACGTGAGGTCGGTGCGCGCTTTTGAAAGAAGAACTCGCTGTCGATGCCGTTCGGATAGCGCACGAGGACGTTCGGCCGATTCCCGGAGCCCTGCAGCGCGCCATCAGCCACCGCGAGGTAGTAGCGAACCAGATCGAGCTTCGTGTGGCCGGCCGTCGGGAAGAGCACCTTGTCGGGATTCGACACGAGCACTTCCCGCCCAGCCGCCACAACGCTCGTCTTCGAGCCGTCGGTCGCCATGCGGCCACTATACAAGCGGTCTCTGCGCAGCGATTCCGGGAACGACTCTGTCTGGAATCACAGGACGTGACGACCGAGCCGGGCTGTCTGCCGGATTCCACGTATCGATGCGGAACGCGTCAGCCGCGTCGCGCAACGCCTTCGTACATGAACGTCATCGGTCGCGGTCCCGCCATGTAGCCGGTCTCCAGTTGTTCGATTCTGAAACCGGCCTCCTCGATGAGCTGGTCGACCGGACGATCGAGATGGCACCCGCCGGCCAGACGTCTCCAGACGGGCGTCAATCGCTGCTGCCATCTGCGGACCCGTGGCTCTGGGGCCAACCCGTGCTCGACAAACAGCAGGCGCCCCGAGGGCTTGAGCACGCGTCGTACCTCCTGCAGGGCCCGTTGCACGTCGGGAATTGAGCACAGCGTCCATGACGTCACCACAGTGTCGACGCTCTCGTCCTCGAGTGGAATGGCTTCGGCCGAGCCTCGAACGGGCGAGAACACGGGCATCCCTCGTGCCCCTCTCCCTGGCAGGCCTGGCCGCCAGGCGTGTGCGGCGCGCCCGAGCAGCCGTGCCGAAGGTTCGAGCCCGATGACGGCGACCACAGGCGGCGAGTAGAACGGCACATTCAGACCCGACCCCGCGCCGATCTCCAGCACTCGTCCGCTGGCCCCCGACACCACCCGAAGCCTGTAGGGGCCGAACCTGGGGAGCTGCATGGCCTGGTGAATGAGGCCTGGGAGGATGTGGCGCTCGTAGAAGGTCATTGGCCGTGGTCCCGTATAATGACGGTTAGGTGAACGCTTTCCCCTTCCGGACTATCGTCAGCCTCGTTCTGACGCCATGCCTCGCGCTTTCGGCCATTTTGGCCCCCGAGCACGTGCACGAGGCGGATGCTGATCATCCACGCCAGGCGGTCCACCGTCATTTCCAGCCCCACACGCCGGACTCGCCTGACGCGGCTCACCTCGAACTGGCCGACGACGATCGCCATATTGTCTGGCTGGCGGACGCGTCGACCGGTCAGCGTGGATACGAGGTTACGCTGGTGGCATCCGTCGCCAACACTGTGCCAGTCCCGGCACCGGGCCTCCATGATGTCAGGCTGTCGGACGAGGTCGTCGCCCCCGCTCACGGACCACCGAAGACACCCGCTGCTCCCCGCGCGCCGCCAATCCTCCCTGTCTAGCCACACCTGACGGGTCATCACCCGTCCGCCTTCATTCAGAGCGAATCGAGGTCGTATGCGCAGAGTAGTGCTGTGCGCCACGTTGCTGGCGGCGAGCCTGCCGACACGCGTGAGCGCACAAGTGGTGACGCTGACAGAAACGGAAGCGTTGCGGCGGCTGTCGTCTGACAGTCCTCGCGTACAGGCCATTCGGGCCTCGGTCGAGCTCGCTCGCGTCGACGTGCTGGCGGCGGTCCGGTGGCCGAATCCGCGCGTGAGCGTGGAGCGCCAGGCCGTGGCCGGCGTGACCGAGTACTACACGTCGGTGTCGCAGGTGCTGCCGATCACGGGAAGACGTGATCTCGACATGCGAGCGGCGTCGGCCCTCGTCTCGGCGCGATCGAGCCGGGTGGAGGATGACGTGCGTCGACTGCGTGCGGACCTCCGATTGGCCTTCGCCACGCTCGTCGCCGCGCAGACCCGTGAGCGCGAGCTGACCGCGGCACGGGATCGCCTGCGCGAGCTCGGTCGGGTCCTCGCCACGCGCGAGCAGGCCGGAGACGCGGCTGGCTTCGACCGGTTGCGCGCCGAGCGGGAGGTGCTCGATCTCGAGAGCGACCTGGCCACGGCGTCCACAGAGCGTGCCGGCGCGCAGGCGGTGCTCTCGAGTTTCTTCGGCGACGAAGTCGACCCCAAACATCTCGTCGCTGTTGACGGCCCCGTCGTCGGTCCGACCGTGCCGGTCCTCGAGGCGCTTCTGGAGCAGGCTGAGATGACACGCGGTCGTCTGGTGGCGTACCGCCACGACGTCGACGCGGCACGACTCGCGGCCCAGGCCGCCGAGAGACGCCGAGTTCCAGAGCCCGAGGTCGTCGTGGGTACGAAGTCCTCGACCGCCGGCAGCGGTGGTGCCGGCACGGTGACGGTCGGAGCGGGCGCCATCGGGCCTCTGGTTGGTGTGCAGGCGACGATTCCGCTCTTCGACCGCGCCCGGCCGGAGCGTGCGCTGGCGGCGGCGCGCGCGGCCCAGGCGACATCGGAGGCTGCGTCCTTGCGCGCCGTCTTGCGGGGCGAGGTGGGCGCGCTGCGTGAAGGCGTCCTGCAGCGGCGTGCGGCTGCTGAACGGTACCGGGCCGAGGCCATTCAGAGCGCCCGGCAGATCGAGCGCATCGCACAGATCAGCTACGACGCCGGTGAGCGCGGCATTCTCGAGTTGCTCGACGCATACCGTCTTGGAGCCACGGCGCGATTGCGCCAGGCCATGCTCGATCTGGCCGTCCGGACGGCGGAGATCGAGCTCGAGTTCGCCAGTGGATGGGAGCTGCCGTCATGAGCGTTCCAAAGAAAGCAGCCGCATACGGGTGCCTCGCGGTGATCCTCGGTGCTGCGTGTCGGCGGCCCTCCGCCGACGTGCCGCAGCCGGAGCCGGTGACTCACAGCGTCACGCGCTGGTCGGAGAAGACCGAGCTGTTCATGGAGTATCCGCCGCTCGTCGCGGGACGCATTGCGCGCTTCGCCGTGCACCTGACGACTCTCGATGATTTTTCTGCTTTGGCAGCGGGCACGCCTCGCCTCGAGCTCACGCCGGAGTCGGGCGGGGCGCCAGATGTGCTGCGCGGCAGCGGGCCCAGTCGTCCGGGCGTGTTTCGCATCGAAGGAGCGCCGCAGCATGCCGGACAGTACCGGTGGACCCTCGTCATCGAAGCGCCGACGTTCACGGATCGTCACGATCTCGGCGGCGTGACGGTATTCGCCGACGAGCAGGCGGCGACGGCGGACGGCGAGCGCGCACCAGTGGAGGATTCGACCGCCATTTCCTATCTGAAGGAACAGCAGTGGACCAACGAGTTCGCGACCGAAGTCGTACGCACGGTGGAGATGCGCTCTGCGCTTCGGTTGCCGGCGACCATCGAAGCCTTGAGCGGTGGCGAAGCGATCGTGGCGGCACCCGCGGCCGGTCGATTCATGGCGGCGTCGCTCATGGCCATTGGCGACTACGTCCGTGCCGGTCAGGTGCTCGGGCACCTCGAGCCGCGGCTGACGAACACCGCCGATCGCGCGTCGCTGGCGGGTGAGGTGGAGGAGGCGCGCATCCACGTCGAAGCGGCTCAGGCTGAGCACACTCGCGCCGAGCGACTGTTGACCGAGCGGGCCGTTCCGGCCCGACGGGTCGAAGACGCCCTACGCGCGCTCGGGTTGGCAACGGCCAGACTGCGCGCTGCCGAGGCGCGACTGGCCCAGAGGGACGAGGTGCTCAGCGCTGGGGGCGGTTTGGCCGCAGGCAACGCCTTCTCGCTCCAGGCGCCCATTGCCGGACGGGTAGCCGACGTGCACGCCACGCTGGGTGCGACCTACGACGAAGGGGCGCCGCTCTTCAAGATCGTGCGCACCGACGGCGTTGAGCTGCGGACGCACGTGCCGCCCGGTGACGTGGCGGCGGCGAGATCGACGACCGCAGTCGCGTTCGAGGGGCCCGGGCAGCCCGATCCGTTGCCGCTCCGGTTCTGGCACAAGCATGATGCCGGCGTCCTCGATCCCGAGACCCGGGCGCTGCCGCTCCAGTTCGAGGTTTTCAATCCGAAGGGCACGCTGCTGGTGGGGCAGTCGGGCACGGCCGTCCTGTATCAGCCGGCCGTCGACCGCGTCACCGGTGTCCCGAAGACGGCGGTCCTGATGGAGGCCGGGCGTCCCTACGTCTTCGTCCAGATCGGCGGGGAGCAGTTCGTTCGACGTCAGGTGGAGCTCGCCGCGCGCGACCGCGACTGGCTCGGCGTGAAGCGCGGGCTGTCGCCGGGCGATCGCGTCGTCACCCGTGGCGCCTACGATGTTCAGCTGGCATCGGCCAACAAGGGACTGGCCGCTGAAGGGCATGTGCACTGACGCGACTGGCTCTGACGCCGGCCAGACGCCGCACGTGTCGCGTTGCGGCCGTGGTGCGATCTCGCGTGTCGTCCTGACTTCGAGGCATTCATGAAACGGCTTATTCACTGGTCGGTCGATCACGCGTGGATGGTCGTCGCGTTGGCGATGATGCTGCTCGGCGCCGGTGGGTGGACCGCCGCCCGTATGCCCATCGACGTGTTCCCGGACCTCACGGCGCCGACCGTGACGATCCTGGCCGAGGGCCACGGGATGGCGCCGGACGAGATGGAGTCGCTGGTCACCTTCCCGCTCGAAAGCGCCGTCAATGGTGCGCCCGGGGTCCGGCGCGTACGGTCGGCCACGGCCGTGGGCATTGCGGTTGTGTGGGTGGAGTTCGATTGGGGGACCGAGATCTTCACCGCCCGTCAGGTGGTCGCCGAGAAGCTCGCGCTCGTCAGCGGCTCGCTGCCGCCGCAGGTCGAGCAGCCAATCCTTGCGCCGATCTCGTCCATCATGGGTGAGATTCTCTTCTTCGCGATCTCGTCAGACACCGACGATCCGCTCCGCCTGCGGACCATCGCCGACACGATCGTCCGCAGGCGGCTGCTCGCCATCCCCGGCGTGTCGCAGGTCATCCCCATCGGCGGCGCCGAGCGGCAGTTCCAGGTGATCGCGCGACCCGAGGCCCTCCGGGCCGATCGCGTCTCGCTGACCGAGCTCCTCACGGCGGTGCGCGGGGTCAGCCAGAACGCGTCGGCGGGGGTGCTCACCGAAGGCGCGCAAGAGTATGTGATTGAAGCCATTGGACGCGCCCGTACGCCCGAGGAAATCGGAGCGGGTCTGGTGGCATACCGCGGCGGCCGGACCATTCTCGTGCGCGACGTCGCCGAGGTGCGCGAGGGGGCCGCGTTCAAGCGCGGGGAAGGCTCCCGCAACGGCAAGCCCGCGGTGATCGTGGGCATCCAGAAACAGCCCACCGCCAACACGCTCGACCTGACCGCTCGGCTCGACCGCGAGCTCGACGCGCTGCAGCGGGAGCTGCCGACGATCACGATCGACCGCCGGATCTTCCGGCAGTCGGACTTCATCGAAGTTGCCGTGCGGAACGTCGAGCACGCGCTGCGGGACGGCGCGCTGCTCGTCGTGGTCATCGTGCTGCTGTTCCTGGCGAACGGGCGCGCAGCCGCGGTCACCCTGACCGCCATCCCGCTCTCGTTGGCGGCGGCGGTCCTCGTGCTCCGCGCGTACGGCGCCAGCATCAACACGATGACGCTCGGCGGCATGGCGATCGCCATCGGCGATCTCGTGGACGATGCCATCGTGGACGTCGAAAATGTCGTGCGGAGACTCCGCGAGAACGCAACGCTCGACCCAGCCCTCCGGCGGCCTGCCGGGCAGATCGTCCGTGAGGCGACCTTCGAGATCCGCGGATCGATTGTGTTCGCCACGGTGATCATCGTGCTGGTGTTCCTGCCCATCTTCGGGCTGAGCGGGGTCGAAGGACGACTGTTGGCACCGCTGGCGATCGCCTTCATTGTTGCGTTACTGGCCTCGCTGCTCGTCGCGGTCGTCGTCACGCCGGCGTTGTGCGTGATCTTCCTGCCCGGCGCGCGATCGATCGCCCTCGGGCACGACGGCTGGCTGTCGCGCGCGCTCAAGGTCAGGTTCACGCGCGACCTTCCCCACGTGCTCGATCACCCGCGGCTCGTGATGGGCGCGGCGCTCACCCTCTTCGTGGCCGCCGTCGCGGCTTTGTTTCCATTGGGCTCCGCGTTCCTGCCCGAGTTTCACGAGGGGAGCCTGACGGTGCAAGCCAACACGCTGCCCGGCACGTCGCTCGCGAAGTCGGATGCCATCGGACGACGGGTCGAGGAGATCTTGCTCGCGCAGCCGGAAGTGGTGGCGACGGCCCGTCGCACCGGCCGGGCCGAGTTCGACGAGCACGTCCAAGGCGTCGAGTGAGCCGAGATCGACGTGGGCCTGCGCGACACCGGGCGTTCGCGGGCGGCGCTGCTTGCCGACTTGCGTCGCGGGTTCGCGACGCTCCCGGGCACCAACATCACCATCGGGCAGCCGATCTCGCACCGGATCGACCACATGCTGTCGGGCACGCGCGCCAACATCGCCGTCAAGATCTTCGGCGACGACCTGCTGACCCTGAGACGCCTTGGCGAGCGTGTCCGCCAGGCGATGGCCGAGGTCGCAGGTGTCGTCGATCTCGCCCTCGAGCCGCAGACCGATGTGCCGTTCGTGCGCTTCGTCCTCGACCGGTCGGCCATCGCCCGCCACGGCCTTCACGCCCAGGATGTCGTGGCCGCCATCGAGACGAGTCTGGCCGGCACGACCGTCGGGCGCATCTTCGACCGGGGCACCGCCTTCGATTTGGTCGTCAAGTTCGACGCCAGCACGCGGGAGGATTTCGAGCGCCTGCTCGATCTGCCCGTGGACACGCCGTCCGGGACCATCGTGCCCGTGCGTCTGCTCGCGGACATCCGGCGGGAGCAGGGCCCGAACATGATTCTCAGGGAGAACGTGCAGCGCCGAATCGTGGTCGCCGCCAACGTCAGCGGCCGCGATCTCGGCAGCATCGTCGAGGACATTCGAACGACCGTGTCCGAGACGGTCACGATGCCGAGTGGCTACCACATCGAGTACGGGGGGCAGTTCGAGAGCGAGCAGCGAGCCACCGAGCGTCTGGCCCTGCTCGGCCTGGTCGCGATCGGGGGCATGTTCATGCTGTTGACCGTCGCATTCGGCCGAGCCCGCGATGCGCTCCTCGTCATGCTGAATCTGCCGCTCGCTCTGATCGGCGGAGTCGCGGGTGTCTACCTCGCGGGGGGCGTCTTGAACGTCGCGACGCTCATCGGATTCATGACCCTCTTCGGCATTGCGACGCGCAACGGCATCATGCTGGTCACGCACATCCGCCACCTCATCGAACAGGAGGGAGTCACCAGCTTCCGCGAGGCCGTCGAGCGCGGCGCCCGAGAGCGCGTCATTCCCATTCTGATGACGGCGACCGCGGCGGGCCTCGCCCTCATCCCGCTGGCCATCAGCGAGGGCAAGAGCGGCAGCGAGATTCAGGCGCCGATGGCGATCGTGATCCTGTGTGGGCTCGCCAGCTCGACGCTGCTGAACATGGTCGTCGTCCCGACGATGTACTTGAAGTACGGGAGACCGTCGGTCGAAGGTGTGACCAACTGAAGTGTCTCGTCACGTCGATGTAGGGTGTCGTCTTACTCAGGCAGCCGAAGAGGCGGGTGTGGGGCAGAACTCGGGTGAAGGCGTTCGATCGACGGCGCGCACGGCGCGCCCGCGAGGGAGCGGTGCGGGGTAGTGGGGCCCCGCGAGCGACCGAGCCGGGGTGTGGGGCGGAGCCCCACCTAATTAATGCCCTCGCAAGTGCTCTCGCAGCAGATCCCTGCCGAAGTCTCCGTCGAAGTCGCGCCACACCGAGTGGATGTGATTCCCCTCGTTCTGGGTGTTGTCGTACTCGATGAGGAACGTGGGACCCTGGACGCGGTAGTAGTGCTTCTGTCCGCGCTCGATCGGCCCCGCCCAGGCGAAGGCGATGAGGTCGATCCCGGCGGCCTTCACTTTTCCCAGACGCTCAGCGGCGAGATCCGGCGCCATGAAGCCGGCGTAGACGTCCAGCACGTTCATGAGCAGCGCACGCTGCTTCGAGTCGAGTTGCGAGGCAGGGATGCCGGCGGCCGGCAGCGGCTTCACGCTGGATTCGGCCATCGTGAGGATATCGGCCGGCGCGACCGGCGCCATCACGGCTGTCGACCGCTGCGCAGCGGTCAGCGACTCGACGAGCGTGCGAGCGGCATCCTCGACCGAGGACAGCAGCCGCACGCCCTTCTGCGGCCCCTCTTTGATCTCAGCCGGATTGGAGCCAAAGAATGTTGGTGTGGCGGCCACGAGCTTCCCGTTCACCACCGTGAACTGCACCGAGAGATGATGACCTTCGGCACGCCAGCCCCACGTGCCGGTCCGTGACGGAGTGCCGAACACGGAGAAGAAGTAACGAACCGGATCGCGCCTGAACGGATCGGCACGCCCCAACCCGGCTTGCTTCATCTGCGCCTCGATGGCACCGAGCACGGTCTCGAGCTCCATGATCGCTGTCGCCGTCATGTAGCCCCGCTGGCTGAGGCCAGCCTTGAGGAGCTCGTGGGCCGCCTTCCGCTGCGCTTCATTCATCTCGCCAAGAGTCAGGCCCTTGCGCGCGTGCATCTCGACCGGCACGAAATGCCACCGCGTCCGTTCCTCGCTGTCTAAGGTGAACGTCGCCTGGCGCTTCTGTTCGTCGTTGAGGCTCGCCAGGAACGCCGAGGCGGAGCTGGCCATCGTGCTCGCGGATCGTTCCGCGCTGATGATCACGCCCACCGCATAGAGGACGACGATCGACGCCGTGACGAAGAGCCGAGCATGACGAGAAGATCGCATCGTGTCCTCCCAGAGCTGAATGTGACGCTCTCGCGTCGCGATCCCGTGCCAGCAGCGTACCGGCTGTCGGAGCCGTCGTCCAGTGAATCCTCTGAGCCCGGGGGCAGTGGATCCGCTGTGAGCTGGCCCGGCCAGCTGCCGCATCAGCGCTCCCGGGCAGTCTGCCTGGTGCCGCCGTCGAACCGGTCGGTCTGATTGGTCCAGCCGAGCTCGCCGCGGTCGTTGCGCACCTGCACCCACCAGATCTGCCTGGGTTTTTCGATGATCGTGCCAGCACACGCGCTTGTCGGGCGGGCGCACTCCGGAGCGGAAAATGCTGTGCCGATCACATCGCGGTAGAAGCGGCCTCGCCACCAGGCCGTGGTGGTCGTCGTTCCGCGGTCGGTCACGATGAAGAGCGGCTCGTCGGGACTCACATGGATCGGTCCGTCGGCGCTGGCGAGGTCGACCGGCTCGTGGAATCGCACGACCCCGGAGCGGACCGTCGTCACCGTGCCGGTCACCGCCTCGGCGTGATCGCCTGGCCGCAGCCGGAAGACCACGGGCGCGTCGGGATGGGGCTCGGCCTTGAGCGCGACGTGACCGGTGGCCGTCCAACGGCCGTAGGAACAGCCGGCAAACGGACAGGCGCCTTCTTCGACGAACGGGAGCGGGGGCCCTGCGCGAGTGGGCCATTGGCACGCAGACGCGAGCCAACCGCTCGCAACCAGCGCCAAAGACGCCGCGCCGCACCGCAGGACGTCGCCCGGCGTGGTGGTCGAACGCTGTTCCCCCGTTGTTGAGCCCCGCAACCTGCGCGTCACCCGTCGCGATTCATTCTGGCGGAGCCCCGCGTGGCAATCAACGTGTGGCGACGAACACGGCCCTGTGTTGAAGGCGTGAAGCCGCAACCACTCCGAGAACCGCGGAGCAACCAGATGCCCCAGCCGGGGACGCCGAGGACGAGATCGGTCCTGCGAGTGCCCGTGATCCCCGGGTGAAGAGAGGACCCGGCGGTCCGTAAACAGGCCCCCGGTTGCCCGGGGTTCGAGCCCGAGTGTGAAAGAGTGATAATCTCCGCAGACCTCGTCCGCTGACTCGCACCCTGGTTCGCCTGGGCGCGGTCGCCCGAGTGCGCGGTCGCCCGAACCATGCCATTCTTCGTCGCTCTCGTCACTCGCGCAGGGGCTCGACCTGCGGTTGGACGAGTGCTGCTTCTGACCGCCCTGCTCGCCGCCGGCGCCTGCGGCGGCAGTGAAACGTCCACGCCGGCTCCGTCGCCGTCTCCATCCAATCCGACCATCACGGAGACCTTCAGCGGCACGCTGGCGCTCAGCGGCTCACGGTTCTACTCCTTCAGTTTCACTGTGGATGGGACCATCACGGCCACGCTCGAGGAGATCGGCGGTCCTGGCGTCGATCCAGCGGTCGTCGTCGATCTCGGTATCGGAACGCCGGCCGGTGTGACCTGTAGTGCGGGTCGGACTGCGGTTCAGGTTGGCGGCGGGGAGGGCACGGTGCAACGGGTCTCGGCGACGCAACCGGCTGGCACGTACTGCGTGATCGTGGCTGACCGGGGCAATCTGTCTGCGCCCGCTCAGTTCCGGATCGTGATCGAGCACCCGTGACGTTCGAGACACTGACCGTGTGTGGCAAACACTTCTTGCTGGCGTCGATCCTCGCCGTGCCCTTCGTGGCCGGTCACCCCGTGCGTGCGCAACAGACTGCGAAGCCGCCTTCGCCGGGCACCCCCCAACCGCCAGCCGCCACCCGCTCCGCTCAGGAGCCACCCGTGGCCCAGCGCAAGTGGGAGCTCTCGGTGCATGGGGGGCTGCTCCTCCCCCTGCAGGAGGGATCGGGCTCGGGGACCCTGCCCACGACCGGCGCGATTGCCAGAGGATTGGTCAGCGCCTCCACGTTCTACTTCGGTCAGGGGGCCAGCCTCTTCAACCAGAATCAGGCGACCCCTGCGATCGCGCCGCTGGATCCGGTTCTCTCGAGCCGGGCCATCGGTCGGCAACGGACCCTCGTGGTGGGTGCCCGCCTCGAGCGCACGTTCAGGCCGCGGCTCGGTCTCGAGATCGCGGGTGAGTACCGCCGCGGTGACCTCGCGTTTCGATCGGGCGCCGTGACGCAGATCGATGCCTCCGCCCGTAGTCTCAAGCCGGCGCTCGACGGCGTGCTTGCTCGGTTTCCCGTCCCCACATCGACGGCGTCGACCGCCACCCTGATCGATAACCAGCGGTCGACGCAACTCAGCGCGACCGCCGCACTGCTCCTGACGCTGCGTGACACCGGCCGGGCGCGGCCCTACGTCGTCCTGGGTGGGGGCGTGGTGCTCGATGACTCGACCACGCCTCGTGCGGCGCTCGTTGGCTCGACTCGCATCGGAGACCCGGCGCAGATCATCTACACGGACAACGTCGTGCTCCGTTACCAAGAGCAGGACCGGCTGTGGGTCGGGATCGCCGGCGGAGGCGTCAAGCTGCATCTGTCCTCTCGCTGGGGGCTCCGGTTCGACGCGCGGGCGAACGTCTACCGGAACACCGTGGACAATCTCGTGGATGTCGGCGCGGTCACGGCCTTGCAGTCGACTGGGCAGCCGTTTCCGATCCTGACATCGGGCACGCTGCAGTTCAGCCCGACGTCGCCGCTGTCCGGTGTGCCCATCGGAGGCGCCGTGACGTCCAGCGGCTCCGGTCTACAGCTCCACGGCGTCGTGTCGAGCGGCATCTTCCTGCGCTTCTGACGCTTACGCTCTGATCCACATCCGGCGGCGATCCGCTGACCATCACGTCGATTCGCGCCCGGAACGTTGGCGGGAGCCATGCCGTCCGGCCGCCGGTGCGTTGGCGTTCCCGCACTGCCGTGAGTGTCGAACCGCTGTCATCATGGTCTTCACCTCGTGTGGAGCCGCGATACCCACAGGCGTACCTGACCCTGGTGATGGGCCTGGCGGTCGTCTGCCTCCTCGTCGCCGCTGGTGGCAAGACGACGACCGGCGTGCCAGCGGCAGCTCGGGATTCGACGCCCATCCGGTGAAGCCGGCTGATCCGGGCGCTGATTGAATACTGCAGGTGCGGCGCCGCGTGGCGATCTGATCCAATGATGCGAGGAGCCGGGCGCTCAGGGTCCGTGTGGAGCCGCCCTCGTGTTACCATGAGACGTCGTCTTCAAACGTGGGCCAGTAGCGCAGTTGGGAGCGCGCATGAATGGCATTCATGAGGTCACGGGTTCGACTCCCGTCTGGTCCACCATATTTTCCTGAGGCCCATCAAGAGGCCTTAAGTACTCGAAGAGAGAAGACGTTACAACGGTTCGATCGAAGGATTTTCCGCTGAACGCCACGCCTTCCGGGAAGAACAGGCGCTGAAGTCTCTGGCGCTGCTCCAACGACGCTTGAATCCACAGGTCCGCGGCCCGCGGTAGCACTCGCTCTGCAAAGTTCAGGATGCCCTCGACGTCGAACTCCTCGACCTTCGAGCCGTGGCGGTCAATCTCGACCAGGGTCAGTTCTTCGCGGAGTCGGTCGCGTTGCCGTTCGTACGTGCCAAGGTCAATCGACTCCTTGTAGATGAACGCGTCATCCAGGCGGTCGAGTTTCTGCTGGATCGCCTTGGCGCGATGCTCCGCGCCCGCCACTTCCGTCTTGACCACCGCCTTGCGATCGTGCCACACGCGCAGCACTGATTCCTTGAGGAGCCGCATGTATCCCGGCGTCGGCTGGAATCGCTCCAACTCGTCCACGAATAGGCCCTCGAGTTTTGCCTTTGTGATATTGACCGCCCGGCAAGGCGGCAGGCAGTGGTAGTACGCGTAACGAGCACTGCGTCCCTTTGACCAGCTTGCGGTGACGCCGCGTCCGCAGGCAGCGCACTTGATGAACGCCCGCAATGGGAACTCAGGCCGACGTCGATTGTATGGGCCCGTTGTGTGCACTCGTCCAGCCAGGATCGCCTGAACTCGATAGAACACGTCGTCCGGAATCAGAGCATCGAAATCGCCACGCTTTCCGACGATGCCGTAGCCGGGCGCATCCACGATGCCGACGTACAGCTTGTTCTGCAGCATGGTGCTGAACGCCTGGGCGCTGACAGGCAGGCCCTTTCGCGTCTTCAGCCCTCGGCGGGTCATTTCGTCCAACAGCTCTTGTTTCGTGAATCGTCCGGTGGCGAAGTCTCGGAAGATTTGCTGGACAACCGAAGCTCGCTCGGGATCTGGGATCAGGCTCTTTCCGTACGTCCTTGGGACGTTGACGTACCCGATAGGAGCGAGGAATGTCCAGCGGCCCAGTTCCAAAGCGGCCTTCATCCCTGCACGTGTGCGATCCGATCGCACGTCGTTGTCGAATTGCGCGAAGGACGCCAGAACGCCCTCCATCAACTTTCCCGTAGACGTGTCGTCAATGGGCTCGGTCGCCGATCGCAATGAGATGCCGAGCGATTTCAGATGCGACCGCAGCGCGAAGTGGTCGTATTTTTCGCGCGCGAACCGCGTGAGGTTGAAGACGACAACAAAGTGAACCCTGCCTTTGTTTGTCCGGCAGTACTTGAGGAGCCGCTGCAGTTGAGGTCGGTCGGCAGTCTTCGCGCTCTCGCCTTCTTCCCTGAACTGCTCAAGAATTTCGTAGCCCTGTCGGCGACAGTATTCTTCGCACGCGCGAAGCTGCGTGGGCAGACTCAGGTTCTCGGTCTGCTCCTTCGTGCTCACGCGGACGTAGATGATTGCGCCGACCATCAACGGCAGCTTAGACCCACTCTCGAGCTCCCGCAAGGCCTCGGTGCCGTGCATGCCTCTAGCCATCCGACTGCCCCTGGACCGCGATCTCGATCAACAAGTGGGCCATGGCATCGGCGTGTTGCCGAATCAGTTCGACTTCCTCGTCGGACAGGCTTTCAGCTTCGCCTGCGAGCAACTCGCGGCAGAGGTCGAGCGGAATCGGGTCATGCTCCGGCTCAGACATCTTCGGCTTTTCCATGACGAGGCCCACAACATCACCCACTGATTCCGGACGCCCTCCCGAAGGAGGACGTCCAGAACCTTGCCTTGTACCGCTACGAAGCGGCCTCAGTCGCTGTCTCCTCGTACTCGGCGTACGCCTGCAGCACGAGGTCACGCACGCGCTCCTGTGAAACTGCGTCCGCAACCGGTCGCAGCAACGCGAAGCTGCGACGCTCACCGTTGACCGAGTACTGGCGCGCGGGGAAGGTGACGTTGCGGCCACTGCCGCTGCGGCGCTCCCAGATTGCGAACCCGATCAGTTTCAAGCCGTCGAGCACGCCGTCTGTGAAGTGCAGCTCGGCATCCGCGAGTTTGCCGGGCGGGTTGGCTTTGTCGTTCGGAACGATCTTGACGACCATGATGGAACCTCCTGAGAAGCTCGCCTCCTCGGCGAGCGGTTAACGCGAACGTGTGGGTGCGAGTCATGCAGCAACCTGGCTGGATGGCATGGCCTGAAGCCGTTGCCAGAGCCAGTGCTGCAGCGTGTTGAGGCCGACGAGCCCAGGATCCGCCGCCAACAGCGGGTGCTGATGACCGCGGTACTTGGCTCGTTGCCAAGCGAGCTCCATCGCATCGACCAGCACCAGGCGGGCTGGCGTCCGGGCGCGCGAGTGATCGAGCGTGATCGGTTCAGCCGTCAAGCTGACGACGTCGGCGAACGTAGCCGCGTGCAGCGTGACCGTCGCTGGTGAGTCCAGCTCGATGGGAGCCGTAGTGACGAACGCGAAGTAGATCCGCGTGTGGTGGCCGATCGTCACCGTGATGTTGGGTGTGAGCGACCGTTCGTTCATGGGGTTCTCCTTTCTTCGAGATCCCCCGCCGCTTCGATAGATGCCCTCCGTGGGAAGTGCCGAGGCCGGGTCAAGGCCGCGCCAGCGGCGAGCGCAGCGAGCGAAGCCTTGACGCGGCTGAGGACTTCCACAGAATGCGAAGGTCGAAGCGGCGGGCATTGGTTATGTCCTCTTCGTGAACTGGCCGCTCTCGTGGAAGCTGAAGTAGCGGCCCTCGTCGCCGACGATCAGGTGATCGAGCAGCGCGATGTCGAGCACGTCGGCGGCGGCACACAGGCGGAGCGTGAGCCGCGCATCGTCGGGACTCGGGGTGGGATCGCCGCTCGGATGGTTGTGGACGACCATCACGCCGGTCGCGCCCGGTGTAAGACACGCGGGCAGGAAGACGTCCGGCAGGGACACTGGCGTGCTGTCACGCGTGCCGCGCGAGAGCACATGCCACGTGAGCAAGCGATGCTTGGTGGAGAGACAGGCGACGCCGAAGACTTCGACGGCCTGATCGGCGACCAGTGGACCAAGGACGGCCGCCGCGTTCCGTGGGTTGTTGAGCGCCACGGCGGGCACATCGACGACGCGCCCGTCGCTGTTGCGCAGCGAACGGTAGGCGACGATGAGTTCGCGCACGCGGTGGCCGCGCGGCGAGGCCGGCGAAAGGATGGAAGCAGTCATCACGAACTCCTTTCAGTGCGGGCGTGGCCCTGAGAGCGCCGCCCGGGACGCACGACGCCGTCGTCGTGCGCAATCGCAGCCGTTGTTGTTGAGTTCTGCTTGGAGCGGACCGCACCCGAGCCCGATGCGATGCCCTGTGCGAGACAGGTCGTACAGCGACCAGCTGTGGCGCAGCAGCAGCGCGATGGCGATCAGCCGTGGGTACTGGCTGACTGGCACGCGGGAGACAGGACCGACGAGTCGATCGAATTCGTCAGTGACGTGGAGTTCGTCGAGGAGGGTGTTGACGAGCCGACGCGTCCACGGGAGATCGTGTGCGTCCTCCGCCATCTCGTGAAGGACAGCGAGGCGGTGACGCTCTCTCCAGTGTCGAGCCTCGACGCGCTCAGGCGTCCAGGTACGTGGCTGTGGTTTCGTGACTCGTTGGCGGGCGGATCGGTCGCGCATGGCAGACACCTCCGGCAGAGCGCCTGGCTCTGGGAGCGAAGGCGGCCACCTTGCGCGACGGTCTGTCGCGAGGGGCGGGTGATGGACGTGGCGTGGCGCCAGCGTCCGCTGTTGCGTGGTTGGGTGCCGCGGGCTGAGCCCGAACGGCGGATGACCTGGCCTAGTGGACCGTGGTCAGGAGGCGGCTTGCGGCGCGATCGAGGTTGAAGCGCCCGTCCTGCCAGGGTGTGCGCTGACTCAAACGCGTGAGCCCTTGCACATAGCCCCAGACGGATCGAGGATTCGACTCGAACGTCTCCGCGAGCGTGTACGCCTCATCGGCGTGCTTTCGCGACAGCTCCAGTCGCTGCACCGCCGTATCGATCACCGCCGCACGATTCGAACCGAGCTCCTGGGACTGTGCCCGCAGGAGCACGAGGCGATCGTCGGCGACGTCCGCATCCAGGGCTGAACGGACACTCTCGAGAGAGGCGGTCCACTCGTCCTGAATCGACGCTCCCACGTGGCGGCGCCGGAAGCCGGCCACGTGCTGGAAGCCCCAGATGATGTGGTTGCCGCAGACCGCGCGGAACAAGAACACATCCAGGGTGAGGGCGGCGGCACCGACGTCGCTGTTCCGGAGAATGAATCCGCGGAACAAACCAGCATGCGACGTGTCGGTGGGGTCGTCGAGATCGCGGTTGCCATCCACGAGGAACAGGAACATGTCTCGATCTCCCAGGTAGGCGCCGGACGGAACCCGTTCAGCGCCGAAAACGCCGTCCTTGTAGCCGAGCGGCAAGGACCAGGCCGGATGCTGGGCCATGAGGTCGAGCACCCGCGCGGTCAGCTCGTCATGGTGCACACGCGCGTACCTCGGAGAGGTGACGGCGTGCACGGTCCACGGGTCGTCGCGATCGAGGAGCAGCTGGTGCTGCTCACGACGTTGACGGTGCAGCCCGTAGTTGATCGCATCCGAGGCGATCGCGGCGGGCAGCGTTCGGAGGTATTTCGGCGGCGCACCAGCTATGCCGGCGAGCTGCTCGAAGCTCCAGTTCGTGAGGGCGGCCTGGCGACCGGACGTGTCGCGTAGCGCGAGCGCGTCAGCTGCCACCGCTTCTGTCCTGACTGCGACGGTTTCGATGGTTCGCTCTTCGGTGCGGATGCGCCGTGCGCGGGCCGCCTCGTAGAGCGAGTGAACACTGGCGTACCGTTCATCCGGTGGGCGTGACGCCCATTCCTTGTGAGCCGTGTACGCGTTGACAACAGACACACCTATTGGAGCGGCACTTTGGACCGCGACGCCTTGCCGACATCCGCTACGACCCATACCTTCAGGCACTGGCCAGGATGGTCGTGTCGTCCAAACAGCCAGCCAAAGTCAACTGGGCTCTCTTGGATTTGGCGGCGCTGATCTGCCGCATCCGGGCACCTCTATGTCAAGAGTGCCCGCTGTCTGCGACCTGCCGCGACTACGCTCGTCGGCGGAACAGCGCGGACCACGGTTCCGAGGCCGGTGCGGTCGCAGAACAGCTAGCATCATGCGAGCAGTGTGAGTGATCCGACGCGCCAATCATCCGGCGTGCTAGAGCGAACGTCTCGTTTTTCGCCAACCGGTTGTAGCGTGGCCGCAATCGGGTCGTACCAGTAGCTGTTCGTCTCAGCAGGAGGCATCAAGTGGCGCGATTGGCGGGTTTTCCTGAAGACACCTTCCTCGCTGGAGGAGAAACCCCCTGTCGAGGAGCGCGGCGAACGCCGCCTCGCACACCTCGGCCGACAGGCTCCACAATCGCTGCGCCTGGCGCGACGTCAGAGTCAATTGCGGCATGTGAACGTACTCGATTTGAATCCTGACCAAGGCGTCATGCATGTGCGGTATGGCTTCCATGAACCGTCTCCCCCAACACCGGTCTCTTCAGCGTTGACCGTCACGCCTGTGTCTCAGGCTTTCGCTCACCGCTAGCAAGACCGGCGCCAGGCGCCCGTCTTCAGGCGCCCCTCCGCGGACGCCTCTCGCGCATGACGGCAGCGGCTGGCAGGACGTGCGGCGTCGGGGCACCCGCGCGCTGGCAACCGTGCGCGAGGGAACCGCTGCCACGGAATTGTCGGTTCAGCGGAACATCACGACAGTATTGTCTGATCGCTTTCGGCCAGCAGCGGGGGGTCCTCTGCGTCAACGCCGTGATGATGCCCAGCCCGCCAGCGCTGCTGACGGCCGCTGCGAGTTCGGCAAAGCCGACGTAGTGCATGCCGCTCTGGATGATGGACTGCCGGATGAGGAACAGTTCAATGATGCGGGTCTTCAAGGCTTCTCCGGGTCAAAGCAGGTCAGGCGCGGCGGAGCTTGCCTTTGCGGCGGGCGAGATGGCCACGACACGAACGTCATGCCGTGATCCCCTTGTTTGGATTGATCAGGTACTTCGCCCCGGTCGCTCGCTTGCCATAGACGGCGATCGCCTGCATCTGCAACGCGCCCGCCAACGAGACTTCGTGTGAGTAGTTGCTGGCAAAAGTGGTCTTCAGTTCGGCGGCCACGCGCTCGCGCAACTTTTGCGCAGGGGCTGGACCAATCCTTTCCAGAAATATGAACAGCAACCAGCCGCCCATTCCCCAGGAAAAGCCGAAGTTGCGCACGATTTCGGTTGGCGCTGTGTCGAGCGCGCCGTACACGTAGACCTGCTTGTGTGTCGTCGATCCGTAGCGGCTGTATTCCTTGGCGTTGCGGTTCAGCGCCGCTTCCATGCAAGTCAGAATCTGACCGGCCAGCTTGCCACCACCGATGGCGTCGAAGGCCATCGTCGCACCGGTTGCAGCCATGGCTTCGGTCAGCTCGGCCATGAACTCGGGCGACTCGGTGTTGCAGACGAACTTCGCGCCCTGCGCCTTCAGCAAATCGACCTGTTCCTGCTTGCGCACGATGTTGACCAGCGCGACCTTGTCCTGAAGACAGATGCGGTTGAGCATCTGCCCCAAGTTCGACGCCGCTGCAGTGTGCACCAAGGCGCTGTGGCCTTCGCGGCGCATCGTTTCCACCATACCCAATGCGGTGAGCGGATTGACGAAGCAACTGGCGCCTTCCGCCGGCGAGGCGTCCTCGGGCAGCCGCAAGCATTGCTCGGCCTTGATGCAGCGGTACTGCGCATACATCGCGCCACCGAGCACGGCCACCTTCTTGCCGAGCAAAGCCTGGGCCGCAGCCGCACTGCCGGCCTTGACCACCACACCCGCACCTTCGTTGCCGACCGGCATCGATTGGTCCAGCCTCCCGGCCATGGCCTTCAGGGCTTTCTCGGGCACCCGCGCGCTGATCACCGGGCGCTCGGCGCTGCCCGACGCCTTCGCGGTGCTCATGTCGGCAGCACCGAACAGCAGCCCCAAGTCCGAAGGGTTGATCGGCGTGGCTTCGATGCGGACCAGCACCTCATCGGCCGCCGGTTCAGGCACATCGACTTCGGCCAGTGAGATTTCGAGTTCGCCGCTACGACGAATCAGCGAGCGAAGTTGCAAAGCAGTGCGTGGAATCGGTGGGTTCATGGTGCTTGGCTCAAATGGGGGGGGCGAACGGGGTACGGGGCGGGGGAGCTTGCCTTTGCGACAGGCCACGCACCATCGTCAGGAACTCCAGCCGCGTGCCGGCGCAGCGATGCTCGGACAGCGCCTGGTACTCGGGGTCGGCATACCAGGCGCGCGCCCGCGCTTCGGACGGGAACTTGAAGATGATCATGCGGCCCGTGCGGGGCGACGTGCCCTCCAGGGTGAAGACCGCGTCGTCGTAGGTGACGAACTCCCCACCGTACTTCTTCAGCAACGGAAAGAAGCCCTTCTCGTACTGGCGGTAGGTGGCCGCGTCGGTGACGTGCAGGTTGACGATCGCGTACACAGCAACATCGGACATGCCTCGACTCCTTCAATCGAGTTGGGACAGCCAGTCCGCCACCGCCTGTCCGAGCTTCAAGCGCCTGGCGGATCTCGATGTGAAGGTACTTGCGGCTCTCATCGCCCTGTGGTCGCGGAGGTAAAGCGACGCTACGGCTAGTTGTCGAGCGGCGCCTGACAACCGGTTGCAGCGGACTGCGCGGCCCACTGCTGAACCGGAGCGTTATACACGCCAACAAGTTCGAATCACTGAAGCGGATTATCGGCTATATCTCTCCTGAGTGTCTTAAATGGCGTCATGTGGTCATCGTCATCAATGTCGCCTTTGTGTCTCCAACTAATTGGACCTCAAAATCAAAAATCATAGAGAATCAAAATCCCTGTTGTCTTTGGGAGTGTTTTTGTTGAGCCAGCTCGTCAGTCGGCTCCAACTAACGCGGGTGTGGTCCACCAGCCTTCCATTTCCGGTCTCCATTTCCCGCAAGTAGCGGAAGGCCGCCTCAGTGACGCGGGTTCCAACAAAGCCTCTCCGTCGAACGCGATTCCATCCGGAAAGAACAGTTGTTGGAACCGCTGGCGTTGGTCGACTGAGGCCTGCACCCACAGGTCGCCAGGATGTCTTCTACGTCGCTTTCTTCGACTCTTGCCCATCGCGCGCGGGCCGTTCAAGTAGCCGATTGATCAGCATCGATCACGATCCGGTCTTCGGGGCGCACCGTTGGGCGGCGAATTCGGATCGTGGAGCGCCTGATCGGGGACGATTGGGCGAGAATTCCTCGACCATGTCTTGTTCTGGAACGGCCGTGATCTTGACCGGAAACTGCCCGACTTCCAGACCTACGACAACACGGCACGCAGCCTCGCCTCGTTGGAGGGCCACACGCCGGTGACGTTCACCGAAGGGACACACGGTCGCCTGTGCCGAGCTGAACAATGTGCTTTGGGTGTCCCACTGCCGGTACCTGGTGCAGCTCCCCGTGGCGGCCTGACGACGAATTCGAGACCGACAGGATCGTAGAATGTCAGTCAGGCCGTGCGCTGGAGCGCGCTCAAGGCCTGGACGATGGCCGACATCAGAGGTCTCTCGGGTGGCGGGCGCCGCCGTAGCTAACAGGCAGAGACCCCGCGCCGCCGCCGGCCAGTCGCAACCTTCACGGTCGGCTCCGGGGCCACCATTCTCGCCCTGGGCGGCCCGGTGCTGCCGGCCCTGGGATCCTGGGCCTGCTCGGGAGGACCTGATCCGTTCATGCCGCTCGTCACGCTCGATCGCATCGGGCTCGCATTCGGCCACGTCCCGCTCTTCGACGGCGCCTCACTGCAGATCGACCCGCGCGAGCGCGTGGCGGTCATCGGGCGTAACGGCGCTGGCAAGTCCACGCTGCTGCAGCTCGTGGGCGGCGAGCTGATGCCGGACACGGGGTCGGTGTGGCGTCAGCCGAACCTGCGCGTGGCGCGCTTGGTGCAGGACGTGCCTCTCACGACGGCCGCGTCGGTCGCCGACGTCGTAGCGGAGGGGTTGCAGGGAGCCGCCGACGCCGACGCATGGCGTTTCGCGCACAAGGTCGACGTGGTCCTTTCGCGTCTGGGCCTGCCGGCCGAAGCCGTCGTGGACACGCTGTCGGGCGGATGGCGCCGGCGCGTGCTGCTCGCGCGCGCCCTTGTGGCCGATCCCGACGTCCTGCTGCTCGACGAGCCGACGAACCACCTGGATATCGAGGCCATCACCTGGCTCGAAGAGTTTCTCGCGGGCTACGCGGGGGCCCTCGTGTTCGTCACGCACGATCGCGCGTTCCTCCAGCGCCTCGCCACGCGCATCGTCGAGCTCGATCGCGGGCAGCTCGTGTCATGGCAGGGCGACTACGCGAGCTTCGTCCGCCGGAAAGACGAGTGGCTGGCGAACGAGATCACCGAGCGCGAGAAGTTCGACAAGCGCCTGGTGAAGGAGGAGGCCTGGATCCGGCAGGGGGTCAAGGCGCGACGCACGCGCGACGAGGGGCGCGTCCGCGCGCTGCTGACCATGCGGCAGCAGCGGGCCGCTCGCCGCGACACCATCGGCCAGGTGCGGCTGCAGATCGAGCAGGCCGACGTGTCGGGCCGGCTCGTGTTCGAGGCCGACGACGTCAGCAAGGCCTACGGCGGCCAGTTGGTCGTCCGGGACTTCTCGGTCAGGGTCATGCGCGGCGATCGGATCGGTCTGGTCGGCCCAAACGGCGCGGGGAAAACGACCCTGCTTCGGCTGCTGCTCGGCGATCTGAAGCCCGACCGCGGGACGGTGCGCCGGGGCGCGAACGTGCAGGTGGCGTACTACGATCAGCAGCGCGAGCAGCTCGACCCGGGTCGGACCGTGGCCGACACCGTCGGCGAGGGGAGCGATGCGGTCACGGTGAACGGCCGGTCGCGACACGTCCACGGCTACCTCCGCGATTTCTTGTTCTCTCCAGAGCGCGCTCGATCGCCGGTCCGGTCGCTCTCGGGCGGCGAGCGGAACCGTCTCCTGCTCGCGCGGCTGTTCGCGCGTCCAGCCAACGTCCTCGTGCTCGACGAGCCGACCAACGACCTCGATCTCGAGACGCTCGAGCTCCTCGAAGCGCAGCTGGTTGAATGGCCCGGTACGATTCTGCTGGTGAGCCACGATCGGACCTTCCTGGACCACGTCGTCACGAGCACGCTGGCGTTCGAGGGCGAGGGTCGGGTGCGCGAGTCGGTCGGCGGGTACGAAGACTGGGTGCGCCAGCGAGGCGCAGCAGCCCGAGCCGAACCCCCTCGACCCCGAGAGGCAGACCATGGCCCGAGCGGTCGGCCTCGAGGGGAACCCGCGCCCCCTTCAGTGCGGCGGAAGCTGTCGTACGGTGAGCAGCGGGAGCTCGACGGGCTGCCCGCCCGCATCGAGGCACTCGATAGCGAGCAGGCGGGCCTGGAGGCCGCGGTCGCGGACCCCGGTTTCTACAGGGAGTCGCCCCAGGACATCGCCGGAACCTTGGAGCGCCTGACCATGGTTCAGAGAGATCTCCTCGACGCGTATCGGCGTTGGGACGAGCTCGAGTCGCGCGCGACCGTCAAGCCACAATGAAGTCTTTCGAGCGCAGCGAGGCCACGGCCAGCCCGCATTAGCGGGGTCTGGGGTTAACAAAAACCCGTCTCAGACTCATGCCCCCCGGCCACAGCTCAAGAGAGCCACTGCGAAGGAGTATCTACTGCGAGAGTCCCCTAAACAGCGCTGGGATTCGCCATCGTCGTCCTCGACCGGAACGAGGTGGCCGAACTCACCCGACCACTGAGGAGCGATCGCGCCCTGCGGGCTCTTCTGGGCCTCATGGCCTCGGATTGCCTCTGGGCGGAGACCGACCAGGCCAAGGGCTTCCGCTTGGTCGCCCACGGGATCGACGTGATCCTGATGCACGCCGCGCTCGCCGGCGGCATCAAGGTGCTGCGCGCCGACGCCGGCGGCGTGCCTCTTCGGGTGTAGGATGGCGGCGCGGCCGATCGCGCCGCGTCGAACGGGGGAGGAATCCGATGGCCGACAATTTCTGGACACCCTTCGCGCCGTGTCCCGACATCGACGGCCGGCTGCTCGTGCGCCAGACCTTCCAAGGCCCGGTGGTGGCGCGCGAAGAGGGCGCGATCCCGATGGGCGGCCTCGCGCTGCACGGAGCCGAGCTGCTGCTACCGAAGGAGCACAAGCTGTCGACCAACTCTTCAAGGGGGCTGTCATTGAAGGCGTCAAAGTTGCCTTTCGATCGGCCCGCTGTGCTGGCCGGCGATTCATTCACCAGCGATTGGGTACGCGCGGTATGCCGATGCGGCCATCGCCGAGAGCGGCGACAGACATTCGCGACGCGCAGCACGAGGCGATGTGACTATCACGCCGAATACTCGGACGGACTCCTAAATTTGTGATGGGCGATTCGGAGAGTATTCACACTCAACATCGCGCTCGGCGTCCTTGCAGCGCGGACACACCGGAGGCGCCTCGAATGCCCCTCGTCAAAGGAACCGTCGCAACAAAAGACTTCTACGACAAGCTGGGCTGGCGGCGCCGGGACGGCCTGTTGGTTGATCATGTCTTGTTTGCGGCGCGAGATGATGGTCCAAAGCTTCGGGCGCTCATTGTGCGGCGGGAGGCCACCATCCGAAGCTGCGTCGGCGGTCCCGGGCTGCGCTTTGCCGAGTTCGGGTGCGGAGGGTCGCCAGCGGTGTTCCTGGCGGATTTGTGCCGCACCTACACGGCGGTCGACTTCTCGCCCACTGGCCTTGCGGAAACCGAGAAGTCGTTGAAGGCCACGGGCGTGGATTACGAGATCGTCGAAGCCGACATCACTGGCTTGCCAATGGCCGACGGCATCTTCGACGTGGCGTATTCCGCGCAGGCCATCTATCACATCGCCGATGCCGAAGCGCAGGCCGATGCCTTCAAGGAAATCATGCGAGTGGTGCGGCCAGGTGGCCGCACGGTGTTCGTCCTCGCCAATCCTTTTCCGGTGCTCTTTCCTTGGCGCGCATTCCGTCGCGTGCTCGCGATGACCCCGGTGGTGAATACGCTGTTCAACAAGCTGCGCGCGACGCCGCCGTTGCCCTACCTGCCGATGCCGCTCGGCTGGATGCGTCGCCAGTTGCAGCACTGGGGGGCGGTTTCAATCGAAACGTACGCCATCCCGAGCTTCTGGTTCGACCAGCACGTGTCGCAGACATCGCCGCTGACCAGCTGGATGTGGGACGGTGCGCGGTGGCTCGAATCGCACTGGCCCGCCGTCTCAGCGTATCTGGGCTGCTACGTCATCATCGTCGTCGACAAACCCGCCGCCCAGCCGCTCGCTTCGCCGGCGTAGTCCGAGGTGGAACGGTCAGCCTCGAACGTGCCCACGACAGCCGCGCGACTGCGGCCGACCTGGCTCTGTCAAAGGGGGAAGGGCCGAGCGGGTATGAGAACGGGCGTTGGACTAAACCGCTTTGCGGTAGGCGGTAGATCCACCGGCCAGTACACATTTCTCCCTCAATCAACGCACGCTGTAGGACTGGTTCTCAATGTTCCAACGTGTCAGGCTGGATCGGCGCGTGGCCGACTTCGAGGTACAGGGCCCGGCCGGGCGGCTGAGGGTCGGATAACGGCCGTTCCGTCAACCACCCCGGCTACTGTCGAAGGAGGAGAGACGTTTCGATCGGCTCGATCACGTCAGCGTCTCACCCGCCGTCGAAGCCGCGCTGGGCCGTCCGCATTTCGCGACATGCGATGATTACTGGTCGGCCGATGGACGGTCGGGCAACGGCCGGACGGCGCATTCGGCGACACCGAATCCGTGAAGCGCCGTGACCTCGAACCGGTACCCGCCGAAGATCGCGGCATCACCGACGCGCGGGGGTCGTCCAATCAACGTGAGCACGAGTCCGCTGACGCTGTCCACGTCGGGATGGTCGAGCGACCTGCCGAGCCGCTCTCCCAACGCACCCAGGCGAACCGTTCCGAGCACGCGCACGACGCCCGAGTCGTCGGTCCGAATCTCCCGAGGCTCGTCCTCATCGTCCCGGATGTCGCCGACGACCTCCTCAACCAGGTCTTCGAGCGTAACGATGCCGGCCACACCGCCGTGCTCGTCGACGACGAGTGCCATGTGTGTACGTTCTGTGCGCATCGTCGAGAGCACCTGATCGAGCCGTGCCGTTTCCGGCACGACCGGCATCGGACGGGCGACGTCCGCCGTGAGCGGAGCGCTGGCCACGATGAGCCGCAGGAGATCTTTGACATGCACGACGCCCACGATGTGATCGACATCACCCTCGTAGACTGGGTACCGGGCCTTGGGCGATCGGCGGAGCACTTGTTCGACTTCTTCGGGGCTCACTCCTACGCGCAGGCCTGTCACCCTCACCCGCGGCACCATCACTTCACTCGCGATGCGTTCGCCGAACTCGAAGATGCCGCTCACCAAACCGCGCGCCTCGCTCGACACGACTCCGGCGTCGGCGCTCTCCTGCACGACGAGTTGGAGCTCTTCGGAGGAGTAGTAGCGCTCGCGGGACGGAGTCTGCCGACTCATGCCCAACAGCCGCATGATGCCGTTGCCGACGACGTTGAGTCCCACCACGAGGGGGTGGAAGCAGAGCCTGACAATCCGCATGGGCGGCGCGACCCAGAGGACCGTGCGTTCCGCCTGCTGGAGAGCCAGCGACTTCGGGACCATCTCGCCCACGACGATATGGAAATACGTCAGCAGCACGACCGACAGCACGCTTGCGACGGCATGCGCGGCGATGTAGCGGTGGGCACCGAATCTCTCGAAGGCAGTCGCGAACCACGCCGCCGCGACAGGCTCGCCGTACATGCCCAGGCCGAGGCTGGCCAACGTGATGCCCACCTGCGCAGTGGCGATGAACTGATCCTGGCGGCGGGGATCGCTCAAGATCGCCACCAACGCGCCAGCGACCCTGTTTCCTCCTCGAGCACGCCGCTCGAGCGCCATGCGTGGCGCCGCCACGATCGCAAACTCGGCCGCGACGAACAGGCCGTTGAGCACGATCAGCGCGCTGATGATGACGATCGCCAGGAGGCTATCCACGAGGGCCCTTCGGCTCTGCGATCGGCGTCACGATGAGCGTGGACGGCACGCGTCCCTCGAGCCGCTCGATCTCTATCTCCACACCTCCGACGTTCAGGCGCTCGCCCTGCTGCGGCAGCCGCTTCACGGCCCGGATGACATGACCAGCCACCGTGTGCGCCTCGCTCCGCCAGCGCCGTCCGAGCCAGTCGGGAGCGTCGGCCAGCGACAGCTGGCCAGAGAGGCGAAGCCGACCGTCGGGAAGGGTCTGGATCGCGTCCGCGCCCGTCTGGAACTCGTCGCGGACCTCGCCGAGGAGTTCGGCGACGACGTCCTGCAGCGTGATGAGCCCGGCGACCGCGCCGTACTCGTCGACGACGAGCGCCTGGTGGGAACGCGATTCGCGCAAGGTGCGCAGCAACTGGTCGGCCGACATGGACTCGGGGACCGCCGGCACGGGCCGAATCCTCCTGCGCAATGAATCGAGACTGCGGCTCCGCGCGAACGTCGTGGCGACGTCCCTGACGTGGACCACGCCGAGCGTACGGTCGATCGACCCGTCATACACCGGCAGTCGCGTGTACGGACTGGCGATGACCGCGTCGAGTATCCGCGCCGAAGGCCACTGCAGATCGAGTCCGACGACAGCGGTGCGAGGCACCATGAGCTGGCCGGCGGAGCGCAGCGCCAGGCGCAGGGCCTGGTGCAGCCGCTGGTGTTCCTGCAGTTCGAGCAATCCGCCGTCACGGCTCTCCGCGATGAGCAGCTCGAGCTCCTCCGGGGAGTGGATGTGCCGATGACTGCCCTCCGGCGCCATGCCCATCCACCGGAGGATTCTGACGCCGCTGCCATTCAGCACGGCGATGAACCATCTGAGCAACCACAAGGACGCCCGCATCGGCACGGCCGTCACGAGGGCGGTGCTGGTCGGATGCTGCAGCGCGATCGACTTCGGAACGAGTTCTCCGACGATGACCTGCAGAACGGTGAGGGCGATCAGGACGCCGATCACCGAAACCGACTCGGCGGTGGCCGCGTCGAGCCCCATCGCCGCAGATAGCCGGGGGGCCAGAGGTTCCGCGATGGTGGCTTGTCCGTAGGCGCCCAACACGAGACTGGAAACCGTGATCCCGATCTGGCATGCCGCCACGTACCGATCGAGCGCCGCGGGGTTGCGAATGACGGTGACGAGGAGTCGAGCCGCGCGATTGCCGCTCCGCGCGAGCTCCTCGAGCCGGCTGCGCCTCACACTCACGGCGGAAAATTCGGCCGCGACGTACAAGGTGTTGATCAACACCAGGACGACGATGACGAGCGTGACGACCATAGAGGTGAGTGCGGCCCCCGCAGTTCGGCAGCGCTTCGCGCGACGCGGTGTCAGACGAACGTCACAACCATCCTGCGACGCCTGTCAGAGGCTTGAGGGCGAGTTTGGCACGATGGTCCCCGACCTGTCGATGGAGAGGGGGCGATCGTAATACGAACGCCGTGGCAGGAATGACGGCCATATCGACACCGCCGGATCGGGTGGCGACCTTCCATTCCGAGGCCGGCCGACTGGTGGTGGCGCCAGACTCACTTACAGCGAGCACGTGCGTGTCGCGCTGCGATCCATGGTCCGCGCCGTGATCGACGTGCGCGTCAGCACGACGGCGCAGACCGAGCAGCTCAGCCCGCCGACCATCGTCAGGGACGCACGTCCATTCGCCGGAGAGGCAAGCTGCGTGCAGGCCTCTGCCCCCGCCCGCTCACACGCGATCCGACGAAGCCCGAGACGTTCTGAGTCGACTGCTTCAGGATCGAGATCGAGTAGGATCCGCCGAAAGGTTCGTCACAAAGGAGCTGCCGGCCGTGAGATGTGCCCAGATTTGGTCGCTGATCCTCGTGCTCCTCCCGGCGGTCGCTGTGCGCGCACAGACGACGACGGGATCGATTTTCGGCGACGTGACCGATGCCTCGGGCGCGGTCGTGAGCGGCGCCACGGTTCGGGTCACTAGCCCCACCACGGGTACCGATTTCCAGCAAGTAACGGGCGGTGACGGAGCGTATCAATTCGCGGGGCTCCCGCCGGCGGACTACGTCGTTTCCGTCGAACTGCAGGGGTTTCGCACCGTCACGCGGTCGCTGGTTCTGCCGATCCAAGGACGGATCAGGTTCGATGTGCGGATGGAGATCGGGACAGTCTCCGACACGGTCAATGTCACCGAGGCGGTGTCCGCCGTTCAGACCGCCGAACCCGTGCTCCAGACCACGATCGGAAGCCGGCTCGTGCGCGACCTGCCGCTCAAGACGCGCGATTTCATGGACCTGACGCTCCTGGCGCCGGGCGTCGTGCTCGACCAGAGCTCGATTCGAACCGGCGCGACCGATTCCATCAGCTTCTTCGGGATGGAGGAGGCGTACAAGACCACCTGGCTCGAAGGTGTGGACTTCAACGACGAAGCGACCGCGGGCGGTACGAATATTTCGCCTGCCACGCGCACCCGGTTGGGCCTGGAGGCCATCCAGGAGTTCCAGGTGATGTCGACGGGCTATTCCGCGGAGTTCGGCCGGAGCGGAACGGGGGCGATCAACATCATCCTCAAGTCAGGCGGGAACGTCGGTCGTGGCAATGCCTTCTACTTCTTGCGCGACGACGCCTTCGACAAGCCGGCTTTTCAGATTCGAAACGGCATTGCGACGCCCGATTCGAACGTCCCACCCTTCAGGCGCCAGCAGTACGGCGGAACCTGGGGCGGCGCCGTACGTCGCGACCGGCTCTTCTACTTCGCCTCGGTCGAGCGTCAGTCCGCACGCGAGAGTGCGCAGGTCGTCATCCCGCCCTCGGTCAAGGCGTTCGTCGACGGGCTCAACATGGGCTACGACACGCGCAGCGTCGTGCCCCGTACACGGGAACAGATCAATGCGCTCGGGAAGATCACGGCCAACCTGGGTCGCTTTCACCGGCTCGACCTCATTTACCTCTATGACGATGATGACGACGTGAACAAGAACGTCGGCGGATCGAGGGCGGCCGACAACGGCTTCGACGATCTCAACAGCTCCTACTTCGCCACGGTGAGCCTGACATCGCACCTGGGTGGGTCCTCGGTGAACGAGCTCAGGATCAACCGTTCGATTCAGCGTCTCTTCCGCTCCATGACCGCCACGGCACGCTTCCTGCCGTCGCTGGATTTTCCAACGGTGGACATCGGTCTGGATGGAGCCAGCACGCCGCAGGGACGCACGCAGCGGAATTGGGTGCTTGCCAACACCACGAGCCATCAGTGGGGACGTCACCTGGTCAAATGGGGGGGCGAGGTCAACCTCGTGCGCGCGCCGGTGTCGTCGAACGGGAACTTCAACGGCAGCTACCGATTCCCGCGTGACCAAGGGCCTTTCGTCCCGGACCGCTACACCGCGAGCTTCAACCTCCAGTTCGCGCGCGCGGAGTCGCCGGACCAGAACTCCACCAGCCTCCTTCGCGACATGGACATGTACGCCCTGTTCGTGAACGACATGTGGCGTATCAGACCGACCCTCACGCTGAACCTCGGAGTGCGCTACGACCTGCGGACGCTCGAAGGGGATATTGGCGGGCCGGACGCCTTCGAGCAACCCGGGTTTTCCAGGGATCGTCCTGAAGAGGTGTGGCTCAACGTGGCACTCGGTCGCGCTGGGGCGCTCGGCGTTCGCCCGTGGCGTCCTGTGCCGAATGACACCGTCGACTTCTCACCGCGCGTAGGCTTTGCGTGGGACGTGCTCGGACGTGGAAAGGCGGCCGTTCGTGGCAGCTACGGCATCTTCCGCGATCGCATCTCGAGCGTCAGTCTGCGCGCCGCAGTCGGTTCCTATAACGGCTTGTACACTCAAGGTGTCGAGCTGGCCAACCCGACGTTCTTTCCAGCGGTTCCCAACGCGGCGAGCCTCCCATTTTCGGCGATCTCGACGACCTCAGTGCCGTCGCCGCGGGGGGACACGCCGTTCACACAGCAATCGAGCCTCGGGTTCGAATATGCCGTCTCGCCCCGCATGACCGTGTCTGCGGACTACGTGCATCTGCTCGGTCTGGGTTTTCAGATGATTCGGAACGTCAATGCCCCCCTGCCGCTCGACCAGACAGGCGGGCGACGCGTGTGTCCGTTCGGCGACGCCCTGCGGGCGCGTGGGCTGCCCGAGTGCTTTCAGATGCAGATGCAGCACGACATGAGCAATCGGATCCACCTCAACGCGCTCGCGATGCGTTTGGAACGACGGTTTGCGAATCGAGTGGGGTTCCTGCTGGGCTATACGCTCGGGAGCGTGAAGACGTGGTCGACCGGCGCGTTCGGCACCGTCCCGACCGACTCGAACGACTTGTTCAAGCCGCTGGACTTCGGTCCATCGGACAACGACGTGCGCCACCGGTTCACCGGCAACGTCATCTACGAGCTTCCGTACCGTATCAACGTCGCCGCGATCGTGACGGCCAATAGCGCAGCACCTTACAACCAAACGACGGGACGGGACGACAACCTCGACTTCGTCCTCAACGACAGGCCCGCTGGCGTGCGATTCAATTCGCTGCGCGGCGATGGCTTCTTCAACACGGATCTCCGTCTGTCGAAGAAGTTCTTCCTGGATCGGACGAGAAACGTGGAGCTGATGTGGGAGATGTTCAACCTCTTCAACACCGTGAACCTGGCCGACTTCAACGGTAACGAGCGGGCCGCGACCTTCCGACAAGCCCGAGCGGCCCTCCCCCCGTTTCAGGCGCAGCTGGGAATTCGGTTCAGCTTCTAGTCACGTGGCACGCCGCTCGACTCGGTCCTGTCAAGGCTCACCACGCGGCACAGGCGATCACGGGTGCCGCAGGACCCGGTGATCATCAGCCTCGTCACGCAACACGCCGACAGCGCCTTCGCGCCGCTCGCGCTCCTGTACCTCAAGGCCCACCTCGCCGCTCACGCGGGATACGACGCGCGTGACATCAGGATCGTCGAGTTCGACCCGGACGAGGACGTGGGCCGCATGGCGGACGCGCTCGTCGCCGAGCGGCCGGAGATCATCGGCCTGTCGTGCTACGTCTGGAACGTCACGAGGCTCATGACGCTCTGTGACCGCATGAAGGAGCGGATGCCGGACGTGCGATTGGTCGCAGGCGGACCAGAGGTCGGTCCGGTGGCGCGCTCCGTGCTCGAGTCCCATCCAGTCCTGGACGTCATCGTCCGCGGCGAGGGCGAAGTGCCGTTCACCGAGCTCGTCGTCGCCTGGACGAATGGGCGCTCGATCGACGAGATCGCAGGCGTGTCGTTTCGCCGGGGAGCGGCTGTGGTCGAGACGCCGGACGCGCCGATTGTTCGGGACCTGAACCAGCTCCCGTCCCCGCATCTGACCCTGCCGCTCGACCTCACCCGTCGCATCGTCTGCCTCGAGACGCAGCGCGGGTGCGTGTTTCGCTGCAATTTTTGCTTCTACAACAAGGACCTCTCGATCAGGAATCGGCGTTTCGATCTCGATCGCGTCGAGGCGGAGCTGGGCCATTGGCTGCAGCACGACGTACACGAGATCTACCTGATGGATCCGATCTTCAACCTGCACGCCGAGCGCGCCAAGGCGATCTGCCGCTTCATCGCGCGGCACAACACGCGTCCGGTACCCATTCACGCCGAGATCTGGGCCGAGTTCGTGGACGACGAGCTCGCCGACCTGATGCGAGCGGCGCACTTCCGATTTCTCGAGGTCGGGCTGCAGTCCACCGACGAGGGAGCGCTCGCGACAGTCGAGCGGCGGTTTAGGCTGCACCGCTTCCTTGGGGGTGTCGAGTGCCTGAAGCGCCACGAGCTCCCGTGGGAGCTGCAGCTGATCTTCGGGCTTCCGGGCGAGACGCGCTCGTCGTTCAGACGGGCGCTGAACTTCGCGGCATCCCTCGATCCTCAGGTGCTCGCGGTGTATCCGCTGATGGTGCTGCCCGGAACGGAGCTGTGGCGGAAGGCCGGTGACTTCGGACTGACATTCGATCCAGCACCGCCGTACCACGTACGATCGCACTTCTCGATGAGCCCGGCCGACGTCGAGGCCGGTGTCCGCGTGATCGAGGCGCTGCAGGATCTCGGTGACTCACGTACGCTCCGACTGCTTGCGCGCGAGCGGGGGCTGACCTACGCCGATGTGCTCGAGGCCTGGATCGAGTGGGACGGGAACCGAGGCGGCAACGAATCACTCGGCTACCGGGTGAAGCAGTTCATCGTCGACTTCTGTACCCACCGCGCCATCCCGATGGATTTCTATCGGGGCTTCGCGTCATGGGAGTTCGCTGGATAGCCCGCCAGCCTCCCACCTCCAGGAGCGTTCCGACCATCACGATCGCCGGTGTCACATCGACAGGTGGCGTCGCTGTGCCCGACGGGGTCGCAGGCTGGGTTCGCTCGGTGCCCGGCCACGGCCTGGAGCTTCGATGGCCATCGAAGCCTCTTCACACGTCGAGAAACCGACGTCGGAACTCGGGCTGCGGAAGCACACATTGGTCGTATCGACCAAACACGCGATACCGGTGATTGGCCACGATCGAATAGGCGCGGTCGAGGAGCACGGACGGGAGGACGCGGAGCACGGTGGCCGCCTTCCAGGGCCATCCGAGCTCCCTCGCCAGGAAGAGCGCCGCGCCGCTCCTGCTGAAGAGCCGAGCGTGGCTGGCTCGATGGTTCGCCACGATGTAGAACGTGGTCAGCTCGTCGGGATTGCCGCCGAAACGCTCCACCATCTCGCGGCCGACGCCGCTTTGGAGCGAGGCAAGGGCGAAGATCGCTCGGCGATCGTGCTTGAGCACAAACTGAACCAGCCGGTTGCACAGGCCGCAGACACCGTCGTAGAGCACGAGGTGCGTGCCTTCCGCCGCGGCGGGGGATTGCGCTTGAGACCAGGCCATATTCTAATATTAATGAACATGTTTACTGAAAATGTCAAGCTCAGAAAACGGGGCCGGCCGCCGGGTCGGACCGCCCAGGGGCTGGCGGCGCGAGAACGCCTGTACGCCACGGCAATCCAGCTGATTGCGGCGCGCGGCTATGAGGCGACCACGCTTCGGGACGTCGCGCACGAGGCGGGGGTGAGCGTCGGCCTCCTGTACCGCTACTTCCCGAACAAACAAGCGGTGGTGCTCGCGCTGTATGACGAGTTGTCCTCCGAGTATGCGCGCCAGGCAGAGGAGATGCCGCCGGGGCGCTGGCGTGACCGCTTCGTCTTCGCCTTGTCGACGAGCCTCGCTGTGCTCCGGCCCCATCGGGTCGCGCTGAGGGCGCTGACTCCCGTGTTGGCGGGTGCCTCCGAACAGGGCCTGTTCGCCGAGAGCACGGCGTTCTCACGCCTGCGCGTCCAACAGGTCTTCGAAGATGCCGTTGTCGGTTCGAGCGACGCCCCGAAACAGCCGATTGCCAGTGCGCTCGGGCGGCTGCTGTACCTCGTCCATCTGACCGTGCTGCTGTGGTGGCTGCTCGATAGAACCCCGAACCAGGCGGCGACGGCCGCCTTGATGTCGCTCGTGCAGCAGTTGCTGCCCTCGGCGGCCCGAACGGTCCGTCTTCCACCCGTTCGCCGGTTCCTGGTCTCGGTCGATGCGCTCGTTCGCGAGGCGTTGTTTGGTGATCCCGTCGCGGCCTGATTGACTACGACTCGGCGGCGAGTGGGAGGCCAGCCGTGGCGTTACTTGGGGGCGCGCTGGGGAGCCCAGGGCGCCGAGCCCAGCAGAGTCCGCTCGAAGAAGGCCCAAACCTTGTCCCAGGATTCACGCTGCGCCGGCGTGTTCTCCGGTTCGAGCGTGTGTGCGCTGACCCGGCGATCGAACAGGTGGCCTCCAGGCGGGTTCCGAAAGACCTCGGTTTCGGCGAGCGTCGGGTGTCGCGCGCGAAGCGCGTCCACCAGCTGCATCGCCTCTTCGACGTTCACGTCCTGATCGTTGTCCGCGATGTGGACTCTGAGCGGGATGCGGAGCTTGTCGACGTGAAAGAGCGGCGATCGGTCGCGGTAGACGGCTGGACGCTGCGCCGGAGTCCCGCCGAACCGATTGTGCGGATCGATCTGGGCCCGCTGTTCCTCGATCCCTTTGTAGGCCAGCCGGTGGAACAAGTTGGTCACCGGCGCGATGGCCACGGCTGACGCGAAGGTGGAGGGATTCCTGAAGATGGCGAGCAGGGTGATCATGCCGCCGTGGCTCCACCCGATGATGCCGATGCGCTTCGGGTCGACGTCCGGCACTCGAGCCGTCAAGAACTCGACGGCGCTCACCACGTCGTCGACCTCCGCGCCGCCGTAGTCGATGGCGTCGTAGAGCTGACGTCCGTATCCGATGCTCCCCCGATACTCCGGCGCGATGACGACGAAGCCCTTGGCCGTCGCGAGGCGGACAAACGGCACGTAGTGCTCGTAAACGTGCCCGCGGATGTTCTCGTGGACCCAGATCAGGCCCGCGTGCTGCCGAGGCCCCGTGAGTCGGAGTGGCTGGAAGAGGA